>JACCDX010500189.1_pt1 | contig 13808 bp, 11 predicted proteins | sample 7449681 | NCBI WGS metagenome assembly JACCDX01 (sample SAMN15323450, study PRJNA562643) | freshwater metagenome | isolation source: river surface water | place: USA:Blue River Watershed | collected 2017-08-18
CCGCGTGGTGATCGTGCCTTACCGTCCGGTGGCCGATGCGCAGCTGCGCCGCATCGTTGACCTGAAGCTGCAGCAGCTGGCTGAACGTATCCGCGCCAATCATGGCGCCACATTCTCGTGGGACGACGATGTGGCCGAAGCGATCGCCGCGCGCTGCCACGAGGTCGAGAGCGGTGCTCGCAATATCGATCACATCATCACACAGTCACTGCTGCCAGAGTTGGCGTCGCAGGTACTGGAGCGCATGACGCTGCAGCAGCCCTTCGATGACGTGCATCTGTCAGTAGATATGCGCAATGGCTTCCGCTTCGCACTGGATCAGGCGGGAGGTGCGCGATGAGGACCGGCTTCACCCAGGACCATGTGCTGATCTCTGCTACGACGGCATTCGGCAAGGACAAGCTGCTGGTCGAAAGCTTTTCCGGCACCGAAGAGCTGTCTCGTCCTTTCAGCTTTGCACTGTCGATGAAATCAGGCGAAGTGGCGCTCGATCCGGCCACCATCATCGGTACGACCGCTACCATCACCGTCAAGCACCCGGAGGGCATGACACGTCACTTCCATGGTGTGATCAATCGCTTCGCGCATTGTGGCCTGGATGCCGCATTTGCCTACTATCAGGCAGAGATGGTGCCTGCGCTATGGCTGTTGTCGCTGTCACGCCAGCGCGAGATCTTCCAGAACCAGACGCCGCTACAGATCATCGAGTCGGTCCTGAATGCGTACAGCGTGACGTTTGAAAAGCAGCTCAAGGGCACCTACGCCACGCGCGAATATTGCGTGCAGTACGACGAGACGCCACTGGATTTCATCAGCCGTCTGATGGAGCAGGAAGGCATCTTCTATTACTTCACTTTCACCGCCGGCAGCCATGTGATGGTGCTCGGCGACGATCCGTCGGCACACACCGATTGCCCGGGCGCGACACTGATTTTCCGCGGCCGGAAAGAGGACCACAACCTCGCCGACAGCATGCTGCGCTTCGAAGCGGGCGGACGCCTGGTCACGCAAGTCCACACCGGCAGCGATTACGATTATCAGAAACCGAGCACGGCGCTCATGGGCAGCGCGACCGGTGCCACCGGACGAGGCACCGTGTACGACTACCCGCACCACCGGATGACGCTGGATGCCGGCAAGAAGCTGCTGGGCCTGCAGGTGCAGGCCAGTCAGGCCGACGCATCGAACGCGAGTGGCGAAAGCATCTGCAACAGCCTGCATGCCGGTGGCGCGTTCAAGCTGAGCGGACATCCGAATGCAAAGTTGAATGCGCGCTATACGCTGCGACGTGTCACTCATCGTGCCAGTGCTGCGACCTACTCCAATCATTTCGATGCCTTCCCGGCGACCACGGTGTTCCGTCCGCCGCGCACGGTCGCGCGACCCGTGGTGGCTGGCAGCCATTCGGCCTTCGTGGTCGGGCCGTCCGGAGAAGAGATCTGGACCGACGCCATGGGAAGGGTCAAGGTCAAATTTCACTGGGACCAGAATGACAAGAACGATGACACGACATCCTGCTGGGTACGCGTGTCTCAGGCCTGGGCCGGTAATGGCTGGGGTTCGCTGTTCATCCCGCGCATTGGACAGGAGGTCATTGTCAGCTATCTGGACGGTGACCCGGACCGGCCAATCATCACCGGTAGCGTCTACAACGGCGAGCAGGCCACACCCGTGGCACTACCGGCAAAACAGATGCAGGCCGTGATCCGCTCGCGCCCCACCAAGACCGGTGACGGCAAGTCGAAGTCTGCCGAAATCGAGGATGGCCGCATTCATGGCAACGAGATTCGCTTCGACGACAAGAAGGGGGACGAGGAGCTTTATCTGCATGCCGAGCGCGATCTGAAGATCGATGTCGAAGATGATCTGGAGACCACGCTGTACACGGGCTCCGAAGAGCACCTGATCAAGAAGGGCAACCGCAGCATCGAAGTCACCAAAGGCAATGAAGACCACACGGTCGGCGGCAAGCGCGACCTGACCGTGCATGGAGACGAGACCCATGAAAATTCGGCGAATTTCGAGCACAAGGTCGACAAGAACTACACGCTCGAGGTGACCAAGGACATGGCGCAGACCATCAAGGGCAAGTCCACCATCAAGGTCACTGGCGACCTGGTGATCGATGTCACCGGCAGCATCACCTTCAAGTCGGGGGCCGCGATGAATATTTCGTCTGGCACCGCAATGACGGTCAAGGCTGGCACAACGCTTAGTAGCGAAGCGGGTACCTCGTTCGGGGTCAAGGCTGGCGCCGACCTGAAACTGGAGGCGCTGTCCATTGCCGGCAAGGCGTCGGCCTCGGGCGAGATCGACGGCGGTGGCATGCTGACCCTGAAGGGCGGCATGGTGAAGATCAACTGAGGCCGATGATGAGCGAACTCCTCGATCCCCAGTCCGCTGCCCCTGCCATCCGCACCGTCGAGATCCGCGACGACGGTGGGCAGCTGCGCCACAGCGTATGCATGCGGGACGATGCAATGCACGGCAACGTCGACAGCTTTGATGCGCGTGGCCAGCTGCAGCAGCGCTCGAGCTATGTGGATGGACTGCGCCACGGCCTTAGCGAATACCACGACGGTGGCCGGCTACAGATGGCACAGCACTTCATGCAGGGTGTCGCCCATGGCCCGACCGCCGTGTATGACCCGGCCGGCCAGATCGCCGCCGAACTGAATTTCATGCACGGCTTGCTGCAAGGGGAGGCGCGCTATTACTCGCTGGGTCGGTTGGTGCGCCGGGCGAACTACAAGGATGGAAAGCTCGACGGCATGACCGAGGATATGACGCCGGATGGCGTCGTGGTACAGCGCAGCAGCTATCGCAGCAACGCGCTGCACGGCCCGATGCTGCGTTACTGGCCCAATGGCCAGGTGATGGAGAAGAGCCGCTATGAACACGGTGTGCGCGTTGGCGACGTCGAGCGCTTCGACCAGAGTGGCAGGCCGCTGGACGCGCCCTCTCCCGGACTGGGCGAGCGCATGGAAAAACTGTTCAGGGGAAGCTGATGGGAAAACTGGTCTGCTCAGGCGCCATGCTCAAATGCTCATTCGGCATGGCACCGGGAACCCTGAATGTGCTGCCGCTCAACCGCGTACTGTCGGGTGCCCCTGCTGCCAACATCTTGGACCACGTGCCGATGATGAACGTGATGCCCTTCGGGATGTGCCAGTCGCTCGCCAACCCGATGGTGGCTGCGGCCACCGCGGCGGCACTGGGGGCGCTGACACCCATGCCCTGCATACCGGCGACGAGCGCTCCCTGGGTACCGGGATCGCCGACGGTCATGATCGCCAATATGCCCGCATTGAATGACGGTTCGAAGTTGATGTGCAACTGGGCGGGCGTGATCGAGATATCGATGCCGGGACAAATGACCGTGGAGGTCGCATGAGGTTCACGCTGGCATTGACGCCCAGGCTGATGGCCATCAGCGCCGTCAGCGGCATCGCCATTGTGGTGCTGCTGGTGATGCTGGGCTTCGAGCTCGGGCTGCGCGAAGCTCGCTCTGAATTCGCAGCACACGTCCAGCCACGTGTCGGCGCACGGGTCGACATGCAAGCTGACGCGGCCAATCAAGGCAATGGTCCGGTGAAGTCGACGGCCGGTTTGTCCCCGGCTGCAACGGTACAGGACCGTGTCACCGACAGCGGGAAGGATGACTGATGATGCGCGCTGCCGCTCGCTGGCTGACATTCCTTTGCTTGCTGCTGGCACTGTCTGCATGCAGCTCGATGTCGGCCATGATGTTCCCGCAAGGCGTGAAGCTCGACTGGGAATCGATATCACTGCAGATCGATCCCGCTGCCAACCGGGATTTCCCGATCGCGGTCGATCTGGTGCTGGTGAATGACGAGGCGCTCGCAAGCAGGCTGCTGGGCATGCCGGCGCAAGAGTGGTTCGCATCGCGCGACAGCCTGCGCAAGACTTATCCGGGCAAAGTCGAGTTCGACAGCCTGGAGCTGGCCCCCGGCGACACGATGACCCTGAGCGGCAAGCGCTATACGGGCAAGCGCGTGCTTGCTGCCCTCGCCTTCGCTGATTACCTCGGCAGCGGTGATCACCGGGTGCGGCTGGATACGCTGAAGGGCAGGATCAACATGGAATTCGGCATGACCGATTTTTCGGCCAGCGCCTCGGAGCATTGAATGAACGGATCGTATCAGATGAAGCTGAACACCCAACCGCGCGGAGGCCAACAATGAAATGTCCTGACCGCATCCAGTGGCATGAGGGCATGCTGCTGTCGCCACAGCATTTTCAGCTCGAGTCTGCCCGCGTCGATGCATTGATTGCCTGGCATACGTTGACATCGAGCCCGTATGGCTGGGGGGTAAAACGCCTGAAGTTCGACACTGCACTGCTGCCCGCAGGCACGCTGCGCATTCTCGAACTGGAAGCGATACTACCAGACGGCACGGCCATCGCCATCGACCACCAGGACCCGGCTGCGATCGACCTGTCGCTGAAGCTGGATGACATGGCCGCTGCACTGTCGGCAGCACCGCAAACAGTCTGGCTGTCGCTGCCGGTGTCGCGCAACATGAAGATGCCGGAGATGGCATCGCGGTTCCGTTCGATGAAGGCCGATGCCGTCGAAGATGAGGTATCCGATGCTGCGCCGGCGGACATCCCCCGACTGTCGCCTAATCTCGCGTTGACTGCAGGCGATGTCCCACCGGCACTCACGGTCAGCATGGCCATTGCCAGCGTGCTCGAAGACGATGGCGTGATCAAGCTGGGAGCTACCTTGCCGGCACTGCTGGATCTGCATGCGGCGCCAGGACTGCTGGATGCACTGCGTAACTTCGTGCACACATTGCGCAGCAAGGCAGCCTTTGTCGCGCGGCAGTCTGCCGGCATCCCGCAAGCCGAGCAGCGTGGCGAACGTCTGGCATTGCTGCAGCGCTTGTCGTGCATGGTGCCGGCGCTACCGGTACTGGAAGCGCATCTGCAAAGTCCGGTGATCTCACCCTATCCGCTCTATCTGGCGCTGTGCAATCTGCTGGGACCGATGTCGCTGTTGCGTCCGGGCGCACTACCAATCACGCCACCGGCGTATGACCATGCGCAGCCGCATCTGAGCTTCCTGCCGCTGCTGAAAGAACTGGACGAGAACCTGTCCGAGGTCAGCCAGGACTATCGTGAAGTCGCGATGGAATGGGTTAATGGTGCTTTCGAGCTGGCGCTGCGTCCGGAATGGGTAGGACAGCGACTCGTGATCGGCCTCAAAGGCAGCGTCGGCGGAGCGGCCGGCGAGGCCGAGGACTGGATGGACACGGCAGTCATTGGGCCCGCCCATGTCTACGGCGAGCTGCGCGAGAAACGTGTACTCGGATATCGTCGTACACGTATTGCAGGCGCACCGGAAATGCAGCTGCGCAGCCTGCCTGGGGTGATGCTGTACGAGATCGTGCCCGGCCCGGAACTGTTGCGTGCAGATAGCCGCCTCGTGATCGGCGCATCCGGGCGCAGCGGCACGATGGTACGTCCGGCATCAATCGGCCTGTTCATCCGCACCCAGGGGTATTGAGGACGCGACGCGATGGGCAAGCTCACCATACCGACCATACCGCAGCGATCAGCACTGCCGCCGATTACGACGCTCATCGAGCCGCGGATACCTGAGCCGCGCGCGCCGATGGCACCGCAAGCGGCGACCGACACGCTGCTATTGCGGCAGTTCCGGCTGTTCGTGGCCGAAGTGATGCGCGTGATCGCCAGCTTTGAACCATCCTGCCTGGCCCTGGAGATCAGCCCGGAGGACGCGCGTGCCGCAGCGGCCGATGCCAGCGACACGCTGGCACGTGAAATCGAATCACAGACCATGGAAATTTCGCGTGTCGGCAGCCCGGCTGATCGCGCCGCCGTTGATGAACTGCGCTACCTGAAAGCGGCGATTGCGGATGAATTGCTGTTGTCACATGACTGGCCTGGTCGCTCGCGGCATACCGACTACCTGGTCGAGACGCGCTTGTTCGGCAGCAGTGTGGCCGGCGATGAGATCTTCAAGCGCATCGACGCGCTGCTGTCCGATGCCAGTGGCCAGCCTTCGCAAATGGCTGCGCTCTATCTGTTTGCAATCTCGACCGGATTTCAGGGCCGTCATCGCGGTACGCAGGCCGAGGCCGGCTTGCAGCCGTTGCGGGATGCATTGTTCCGGAAGATCTACCGGCGCGAACCGATGCTGGCCGCGGGGATATCTGGTCAGCCTGACCTTGCTGGACGCGTGCTGTCCGAGCAAGCCTATCTTTACCGTCTGTCCGACATCGCGCCCGTTCGCTTCTTCCGCTTCAGCCGCGGAGCGCTCGCCTTTGTAGCGACGATGATTCTTCTGCTGGCAATGTCGCAGATCGCATGGCGCGTGACCTCGGCGCCAGTGCGCAAGGCACTCGAGCCCAGCGTCCCGGCCAAGCCCAGAGAAGCCGTCACCAGCGAGGCTGACCGTGGATAACACGATGACCATTGCCTGGATCGCCGGCCTGCTGGTGGCCGCCGTCGCCGTGTTCCTGGTCGCGCTGCGTTTTGGCATTGATCGAGACATCGACAAGGCTGGTGCGCGTCGTACCGCGCTCGACATCAGCAAGCTGCGCGTGTCATTCCGCGATGCAGTCGCTCGCATAGAGCGCAATATCGCTGATCATGGCAAGCGCTATGGCATCCCTTGGGTCGTCATGCTGCATGACGGATCCGCGGATACCCGGCCAGCGATTGAAGATTGCGGATTGGCCCATGTACTCGATGACGGTCGCAGCGTGGCTGAGCATGATGCACCGCGCTGGCACTTTTTTGATCGCGGTATCGTGATCGAACTCGAATCCGAGCAACTGGATGACCCGGCCAGCATCGATTTGCAGGAAAAGCGCTGGGAAGAATTCATCGCCTTGTGCGGCCAGTATCGACCGCAACGTCCGCTGGACTCGGTCATCGTGTCCGTCCCGGCCGGGCTGCTGGCCGACCGAACGCCGGAAGGTCGCGAGCGACTGCGTCTGAAGGCCGATGCAGCAAGCCGCCGGATTTGGATCGCGCAGAACCGCTATGCGATGCGGTTTGCGGTGTATGTTGTCGTGTCCGGCTGCGAGGAATTGCCGGGCTTTACCAGCTTCGCGCAGGCGCTGCCAGCATCGATGCAAGACAGCATGCTGGGCTGGTCGTCCCCCTACCAGCCGTCGGCGCTGTATCAATCGGGCTGGGTCACGCAAGCCTTCGATCAGGTCGAGCAGAACGTTGCCGATGCCAGTGCCGAACTTTTTGCGTCGGATGCACTGATCACGTCGCCATCTGACCTGTTCCTGTTGCCGTCACGGCTGGCGTCGCTGCGTGCGGGCATGGCCGACTACCTCGACGAGCTGATGCGGCCAAATGCGTATCACGAGCCCTTCTTCCTGCGCGGGATTTACTTCAGTAGCAGCAAACCGCGGCCGGCATTTCTGCGCGATGTGATGGAAGCAAAGGTGTTCGGCGAGTTTGGCCTGGCACGTGCTGCGCACTCGCAAAAGTTGGCTCGCCCCTTGATGACCCGGATCGGACGCTGGCTGGCCATCGGAATTCCTACGATCTATGCGATTGGAATCCTGGTCTCCGTCATCCAGCTGAACCGGGTCCTCCCCATGCTGGCAGAAGGCCTGGAAGGATTGAAGCGTGATGCAGAATACCGGTCGCATGCCATCAGCCAAGGGGAGCGCCTCGATTTCTCGTGGTACCGGAAGACCGCTTTGCAATTGATGATCGGTCTGGAGGAATTGCAGTCGCGCCGTATGTCGCGTGCCGTATCACTCTACGATCCCTCGTTGCATAACCCATTCATGCCGGGTTCGTGGCCGGAATTCGATGATTTGCGCGAGCGTGCGCGCAACAAGATCAAGGAATCATTTGCCGAGCTCGGATTGCGGACGCTGCAACAGGCAATCTATCGGCGCACTGCGGAACTGGCGAATGCACCTTTGAATCCGGTCAATGGCCACCTGACCGGGGGCATCATCGATTGCGATGGCCCTGCCGCGGGTGATGGCGCCGTCTCCGGCACCGATCGCAAGACGGTCGCTATCGAAAACCTGGGCGAGTTTGTCACCTTGCAGCGCTACGGTACGGAACTGGCACGGCTGGATGCCAGCGTCAGCGCCATGCAGCACCTGAAGACACCGACCAAGAACAGCGCGCAAGAATTGCACATGCTGGTACTTGACATGCTGGGTTCAGACTTGCCGGGTGACCTGCAGGGCAGCATCAACTTGTTCGCGGATGCTGCGGCCACGGAAGGAACGCTGATCGACAAACAGTCTATTGCCACAGCGGCTCGCTGCGGCTTCGTCAAAGCGTCACTGGCGATGAACGACAAGCTGTTTGACAATAACGCGCTGTTGCAAATTGAAGAACGGGTCATCGACGCGAAGAGAACGGTGTTGAACCTGTTCAGCGGCAATGCATCGCCCAGCAGCACGGAGGTGATCGCTGCCTACCGCAAGCTGCAGGATGTCCTGAACGAGCAAAAGCTCCTGCTGGCCAACGGCCACGGCAGCTGGCTGTTGCAGGATGAGCTCAGGCTCGGTGCATCGCATGACAAGTTGATGCAGCAGTTTGCCGACAACAAGCTGATCGGCCCCGAGTTCGTGGCCGAGGTGCAGCGCAAGTCACGCGAAGACTTCGCGCGCACGCGGCAGCATTTCCTCGCATTGTTTGGCCAGGGCAGCGAGATGGCGATCACGCAGGGCGGCAAGCATGGCGGACTCGCACTATCGAAAGATCGTATGGCTTTGCTGGCTGCGATTGAGCATTTGCTGAACCAGCCATTCATGCTGCCGGCCGTTGGCGATTCACTGGAAGCGACACAGCGCGGCACTTTGCTGCATTGGGATAATGAGCAGCTGTCACGCGCAGTGAAGCTCGGCGATGGCCGTCGGAAGTACCTGACGGATGACCTGCCGAAATTTCCGGCAGACATGCAGGACGCAGTACGTGACGTGATCGACTACCAGTACGCATTGCGGCTGGTCGACCTTGCTGGTCATGCATATACGCCGGCAGATCCTGACCAGATCGCGGCGGCATCGTCTTGGGCCGCGTTCGAGCAGGCCAGCACCCATGTGAAAAAACTGGTCGCACTTCTGAAGGAGCTGGGCCAGGATGGTGAGTCACGCACCCTGCAGGCCATCCTGGCGAATGATGCCGCGGTACGGATGCGCATGCTCAACACCGAGTTACAGGATGCGCGCGTTTATCAGGTGCTGGATGAATCCGACGACGTGCGTGCAGATGCGCGAGCGACACTGAATCTGTTCACGAACAGTGCCGGCGATGTGAGCGACTACCTTGCCCAGCAACTGGCGAAGATACGAGCACTGTCGGCACAGGCACAGACGCTGCGCATCTCTCTATCGCCGGACAGCAAGGGCGGTGCCGAGATGGCGCGCTGGAATGGCATCGCACGTGAACTGGAGCTGTATGCCGCCAAGGACCCAAAGAGCAGCCTTGGCAGGCTCGAACGCTTCCTGACCGAGCTGGCTCGCGAGCTTGATGCGCCGGCCTGTCTGGAGGTGCTGAAAGCCAACGAGCCGCCGAAGCGCCCGTCTAACTACTTTGCCGACAAGCAGGCGGAAATTCATCGTGCGGTGATGCGCCGCTGCATGATGCTCGACCGGCGCTCCTTCGTCGAACAATGGACCACCTTTGCCAAGGACTTCAACCGCTTGCTGAAAGGCCGTCGCCCGTTCATTGGCAACCGCAATGGGCTGCGTGGCAGCGAATATGCCGGCGTATCGGCAGCCGACCTGTCGGAAACCGGCAACCTGCTGAACCGATTGCCACCAGTATCCGCGGAGATCTTCGCACGCAACAATGTGCCCGAGGGTTCGATCGCGCCGATACGTGACTTCGCCGCGCAGGCGGCCCAGGTAAGGCAGCTGCTCGCGCCGCTTTTCCCGACCGATACCTCACAGCCGGCGGCACTCGACGTGACAGTACGTTTCCGCGCGAACGTGAATGGCGAGCTCGATGGCAACAAAATCATCGACTGGGCATTGACCATTGGCGACCAGACGCTGAAGCTGCGCGACACGCCGCGCGCCTTGCGCTGGAAGCCGGGTGACCCGGTACGGCTGACGCTGCGCTTCGCGAACGATGTGCCGCTGGTGCCGCGCGCCGATCCGGACAACCCCTATCTTGAGGTCAGCCGCAAGAGCGTGGTGTTCCGCTTCGACGGACCGTGGGCCTTGCTGGACATGGTACAGCTGCTGCGCAGCACCGAAGGATCGGATGCTCGCGCATCGCTGCTGAAGCTGGAGATACCAGTGCTGGCCGATGCGAAGGACGCGACGCCGCGCGCAAAACCGGTGCGCACCTACGTCGCGGTCACGCTGTCCGAGCCAGGCAAGACGGCGCCGCTGCCATGGCCGAGCGTCTTCCCCGAGCGCGCACCGACGGTGGAGAAATGATGGCCACGATGACTGGATTAGACGAGGTCGTGCAGCAACTGCTGCAGGCGCTGCCCGGCGACGCGCCGGCCGGACGCTGGATGCGCTACGAACGCGAGTTCATGGCGATCCCAAAGCTGCGCGAGGAAGATGATCCGTCGCTGCCGATGGGCGAATGGGAAAGACCCATCGTGAAAGCCGACTGGCGCAAGGTTGCCGATGCCTGCGTGCAGCTGCTGCATTCGGACACGAAAGACTTCCAGCTCGCCGGCTGGCTGTGTGATGCATGGGTACGCACATCGCGCATGGATGGCCTGTGCGCCGGCCTTGCATTGACGTGGGGCCTCACCGAACGCTATTGGGACAACGCATGGCCGGCGATCGAGGATGGCGATACCGACCGGCGTGTCGCACCCTTTGTATGGATGAATTCGAACCTGCCTCTGACGTTGAGGCTGAACATCGTGTTGTTGCCATCGGTACTGCATCGAGCTGACGCCGTCACGCTGCTGGACTGGGAGCGCGCGCCGACGGCAGAAGACGCAAAATCGGGCGAAGGCCAGGCACGCAGCCGGCGCGAGATTCGCGATAGCGTCAAGCCTGCAGATAGGGAAGGCTTGCGAAGATTGTCAGAGCAAGCATCCACCGGACTCCATACGCTGCACGCCATGTCTGCTTACCTCGACGACAAGCTCGGACAGGAATCACCTTCGCTCTCCAAGCTGGCGGCGACGCTGGAGGCACTGCGCATAGCTGCGGACAGCTTGTTGCTGGAGTTGCCAGCTCCGATTGCCGCTGCTGCCGAAGTTGATGCAATTTTTACGACCAACGATCTGGCTGCAGGTAACAGCGCCGGCATTTTGGTCAGCGATGAATCCGCTGCAGGTTCAACAACTGCGATACCTGCAGAACCGGGGCCTGCCCTCGCAAGAATCACAGCACACGGCTATCAGAACCGTGAGCAAGCGTATCAAGCACTGGCGGCGATCGCGGCGTATCTTCAGACTGTCGAGCCACATAGCCCGACGCCTTACATGGTGCAACGCGCGATTGACCTGGGACAGATGGGACTGCCGCAGATGGTAAGTGAGGTCAGTGCTTGTGCCGGCTCGCTGGACAAGTTCTTCGAGCTACTGGGGATCAGACCACCCAAATGACGGATGACTTGGGCCGGCAGCAACGATGCCGACCCAGCAGCAGCACCTCGGCATCCTGGATCGCATAAAGTGTTTCGATACTACCGGACCAATATACCTGGAGATACCGGAATCGCATCTTTTACCATACTGCTGGAAAGCAGTAATGAAAGGTATTCAAAAACTCGCGATGAAAAACCTGAATTCTCAAGCGGAACGTAATAACTGGAGCCCAGGTGTTCTGCCACCGCGAGAATTTTTTCACCAGGAGCAGGCTGACCTTTCTTCACAACGATCAATGGATGAGCGCCCGCCAGCATACCTGCCTGGCGTTTTTTCAGATCAATATTCGGCACCCATTCGTTTTGATGGATTTGTGACGACACCAGACGACCTACGTAGCGATACACCTCGCGCGCGGAACGGATATCAAATTCCAAAGAATCAAAATGATCGCCATCCGTGACTTTCATCACCTCGACAATTTTTTCATGGGCGAGCTTGCAATCAAGGTTGGGCGATAACTTGATCCCGCTTAGCTTTTCGAACTGAGCCGTGGACAAACAAAATCTTGTGGCCTGCGACAATCTGCTGATTCGATAGCGCTCGCCATCCGGGGTTGCGAGTTTTGTGACCTTGATGTTTTTATCGGAAACCAGACTGGTGCCGAAGTAATTTGACAGCAATTCTTGTCGAGTCAAATCAACGCCAATCGGCGTAGCGTAGGTAATTTTTTCAGTTCTCAACCCTGAAGAGACAAGATCATTCAGGATGGCCTGGAAATTTTCGAAGCGCGCTTGTGTCGACGTACCGTTCTCGATGACTTTCCGACTATCTTTGCCAGGATTGAAGGTTATGCTGTCGAGCAATAAAGTGAAGAACAACTGTTGATGAAAGTCACTTCCGGAAAAAACCTGGAAGCTCTCCAATGGAATATCCCCAAGAAATGCCAGGATAAATTTTTCATTATCAAGCGATGACAGCGTGAAATTAAAACTGCGCGAACCTCTCAGCGTTGTGCTGTTCGAGGCATTGCTGAAAATGCTTCCATACAACTGCCCGGTCACACTAGTTCCAGCTTCGAGCGTACCCGATCCTATGACAGTCGGTACTGTTGTGAAACTCATGGGCACGCTATCACCCGCGCGCAGCAGGTTCTTTAAAATTTGATTGCGGTCATGTTTCTCGACCGTTTCGGAATATGCCAGGGTCATATCTCCGATATCGGGCGAAACAGACGCGCAGCCTGTCAACAACAGAGGCAGGCCGCAACATAGCGCACAAAAATATTTTTTTGCCGTATCCAGAACACAGTTGAGATATTCCATTTTTCTTCAATTCGTTTTTGAAAGATACGGCATTTGATTGCAATTTTGTTACTGAATTTTTATTTACCGATATTGTTTGAATGATTTTACTCATTAAATTCTTAAGCCTGAAATCAATTCAGGCGTCCGCGTCGGCTTGAATTCCCGCGCCAGCAGTATCAGTCACGCTTGTATTTTCGACAGAAGGTTCTTTATTGATTTGCGCCGTGCTCTCGCTCTTGAATCGCCTGATTTGTGTTTGCGATCAGAACGAATGCATTTGATTTTTCATGAACCAACTGCGCAAGGCGAACGGCAATAAAAAACGCCTTTTCGGCCATGAAAGGCCTGAAAAGGCGCAGGAAAAGTGGTGCCCGAGATCGGAATCGAACCGATACGCTGCCTCTCAGCTAGCGGCGGATTTTAAGTCCGCTGTGTCTACCAATTTCACCACTCGGGCAAAGGGTGCTGGGTTCGGTCAATGACCGGACCAAGCTGCTATTGTAAATCGGATAGACCTTGCCGGGCCGCAGCCGTCATTCGCCGCAATGACGACGACATTCAGCCGATGAGTTTGGAGATCGCGGTGAATGCGCCCAGCGCCAGGACGACGATAGAGCCTAATTTCATCGTCAGGCGCTGTTCGAGAATCATGAATTTTTGTTCGATGATCTCGAAACGGTGATCGATCGAAATAAACCGCTGATCGTAGGAGGCAAGTCGTTGATCGATCCTCGTCAACCTCTCATCTACCGAGGTGAGCCGCTGCTCTACTGAAGTCAGCCTCTGCTCGACTGAAGTGAGGCGCTGCTCTACAGCGCTGAGCCTTTGCTCGATGACTGCAAAGCGTTGATCGACAACGACGAATCGCTGATCAAGCGCGGCGAACTTGGGATCGAGCGTGTGAACTGCAACATCAATATCGTCTTTGGTGGCGACGTTGAGCATCACATCCC
>JACCDX011750690.1_pt1 | contig 13799 bp, 4 predicted proteins | sample 7449681 | NCBI WGS metagenome assembly JACCDX01 (sample SAMN15323450, study PRJNA562643) | freshwater metagenome | isolation source: river surface water | place: USA:Blue River Watershed | collected 2017-08-18
GGCGCGGGCGGACGAGCAAGGATCGGGCAGCGGCGGCGGGGGAGAAAGCGGCGGCGGTGACCGCGGGCCGGCGGGCCCGAGGGAGCGTCGCCGCTTCGCGCAGGGGATCCGCGGGGCCGGGAGGTATCGGGCCGGCGGCGGTCTCTTGGGTTTCCGGGCGCGGGCCTCGATCGCGCCTGCGTCCGGGGGCCGCCGCTCCGGTTTTGGTTCCGCCGCGGTTACCGCGCCGGGGGCACCTCGCGGGCGAAGAGCGCCGCCGCGAAGCGCGATTCCACACCGATCTTGGCGAACAGGTTGCCGCAGTGCTTTTCCACCGTGCGGGGGCTCACTCCGAGCAAGGTCCCGATTTCTGCGTTCGATTTACCCTCGCCGAGCCAGAGCAGAATCTCCGCCTCGCGCCGGGTCAGCCGGGGGGCTTTCGTCAGCGCGCTCCGGAAGATCACCAGCGCGGCTTTCGCGTCCGGCATCCGCAAAGCCACGGCGTCCACGGTGGCGGTGAGACGCGCGGTCCCGTAGATCGCGGCGTCCTTGCCGGTGAGGCGCGCGACCAATGATCGGAGGGCCCCGGCATGGCCGATGCCGGCGGTGGGCGACCGGGTCGTTGGCGTCAAATCGCCCGTCATGGATTTCAGCTGGGCTTCCGCCGCGGCCGAGAGATCGACGATGCGTCCGCTTGACTCGACCAGGGCCCACGCCGTCTCGGGTTGCGTGAGAAAACCGTGCAGCGCCCCGGCCAGGGTTTGCGCGCGTTCGCGGCGGGCGAGGGACTCGGCGATGCGATCGAAGTGCGGTTTCAGATAAGCGGCCAAGGAGCGCTCCCGGGGGCCGAACGGTGTGCGCAGGCGGTTCGAGGCCAAGGTCCAATGGACGCCGGCGCCACTGCGGCCGATCAAACCCAGTTGGTGCCGCGCAAACAGGTGCACGTAAACCTCGCCGAAAAGGGCCGAGCGCGCATGCCAGCGCGCCGGCACATGGTCCCCCAACACGAACGGCGTCCGCTGGGCGAGGAACTGCGTCGCGAAGGCCGGCGACGACATCGGGTGCTCGTGGAAATAGTTCCGAAACGGCTCCCAAAGCGCGCCCAGCCGGTGGCTGAGATCGGGCATCAGCCGAAACTGCGTCGGCCGCCAGTCCCGATCATGGACGGTCCACACCACCAAATCGGCTTTGAAAATCGGGCCGATGTTGCCGGCGGCGATTTCGCCGAATTCAGCGAGGGAATTGGCCGGCGCGAGCGTTCCGAGCAGATCCGCCGCCGCTCGCCAATCATCCGCCGAAATATGATTTCCGCGCATCAGGGGTAGGTGCCGAGGAGGACCGGGGGCATGCCGTGAGGCAATGATCGTTTTTACACTTCGGGGCCGCGGGAGTCGGAAACTACGGGCATACCCGCATATCGTGAGACCGGTGCGGACGATATAGTCGGACCGTTCCCGACCGCCTCCCGCGTCCTCCCGCTCTCCGATTCGGGCGCCTCCGTCGGCTCGGTAGCCCCGCGGTCCCGGGTGTTCCACGCCTCGGGCGTGGCGTTCGGGAGATCTTCCCGCTGGTCCGCTCGTTCCTCCCGGGAATGCCCGGTATTCTCCCACGTATGATCGCCTCCCAACCCCTCTTTGTTTGCGCCGCAGCCGCGCTCTCACGGCTTCTCCCACCCACTCTCATGTCCTACCCCCGACTCCGAGCCCATTTGGCCGCGCTTGCCTTCGCTTTCTCCGCCGCCGCCACTTCGGCTACTCCAACGCTCACCACCCAGCCGGTCGACCCGATTGCAGCCGTCGGCGGCAGTGCCAACCTCTCGATGGCCGCCACCGTCCCAAGCGGCACGCTCACCTACAAATGGCAGGTCTCCACGGACAACGGCGTGACGTTCACGGACATTGCCAACAACGCCACCTACAGCAACGCCACCACCGCGACGCTGACGGTGAGCAACCTCACCTTTGCACTGTTCGGCAACCGCTACCGCGGTGTCGCGACCCAGACGGGCGGCACCGGTCCCGGCGCCGTGACCTCCAACGTCGTGACGCTGGTGCAAGCGCTGACGTGGGATCCCGGCACCACCGACGCGGGCACGCAGGTCTTCACGGCCGGGGCGAGCAGCGTGGCGGCCCGATATTTCTTTCGCGTCACCACGCAGACCGTGGCCAGCGGCGCGTGGCGCACCGCGCTCCGCGTCACCGCCGGGACGGCGGACGTTTACCTGAAGCCCACGTCGCTGCCGACATCGCTCACCGATGCCACCTACAAATCGGAGCGCGCCGGCACGAGCGGCGACGGCTTCGTGGTGCCGTCCGGGGGCTTCGCGGCGGGGCAGACGTGGTATCTCATGGTGAACGCCGGGGCCAACGCCCAGTGGTCGCTCGTTTCGGGCGAAGCGTTCGTGCAGAATCTCGGCACGCTGGCGTCCGATGCGACGAGCAGCAGCGGCAACGTCCAGATCGGCGCGGAAGGCATGCGCTTCTTCAAAACCGTCACGCCGGCGGGCGCGGCGGCTTGGCGAGTCTGGCTCAACGACGGTGCGGCGACGCCGGCCACGCTGGCGGCGGCCAAGATCGCCGTGCGCCGCGCCGGCGTGCCCTTCATCGACGCGACCTACGACCACCAGCAGGCGGGTCACATGCTGCTCGTGCCGCCGTATCTCAACACCGGCGGCGACACCTGTTTTCTGACGGTCGCGGGCACGCCGGGCACGACCGTGAATCTGGACTCGCGCAGCCTCGCGCCCGTGGATCTCGCGTTCGGCGGCAGCACGGCGTTCTCCGTGCCGGCCGCGGGCTATGCGCTCTACCGCACCCAGGTCCCGGTCGACCAGATCGGCTGGCAGACCGCGCTTTCCGGCTTGTCCGCCAACGTCGACGTCGCGGTCCGCCGCGACAACGCCGCGAGCGAATGGTTCAACGACGCCTTTTCCGAGACGACGGGCACGGCGGGCGACAGCGTCACGCTCGTGCCCCCCGTTCTCACCAACGGCACCTACTACATCACGCTCTACAACAGCGGCGCGGCGGCCTCCGGCACGCTATCGAGCCGCGTGCCGTTTTCGGCCGTGCCGGACGACGTGCCCTTCGTCGGCACGACGCTCAACAACGAGGCCGCGACGGCGGCGGACGACGCCAACCCGAACAAGGTCGGCTGGCGGTATTTCCGCGTCGGCGTGGCCGATGCCGCGGGAATCTCGGCGCAATTGGGCAAACTGGGCTGGGAACTGGCGTTGACCGGGGCGGCGACGGGCAGCGAGCTCGCGTTGCGCCGGAATTTTCTTCCGGGCAAATGGCAGTCGCGCGGCGCCTTCAGCCAGTCGTTCGCCACGAGCGCAGCCTCCAGTTACTATCAGGATTTCAACAGCGCCGGGACGTTGTTGCTGCAGCGCCCCGGGCATCAGGCCGACATCTGGTATATCGGCGTCTACAATGCCACCGCGCCTTTGGGAAACTTCAGCCTCGCGCGCACCGAGCAGACACCCGCCGAGGTGTCGTTTGGCAACGGCACGGCCGGTGTGACCGGCCAAGCGATCGGGACCTGGCGGTATTTCAAAATCGTGGTTCCGGATGATGCGGCGTTGCTCGGGTGGGACCTGCGCACGAGCGGCGTCACCCTGCCGGTCAGCGGCACGCTCTCGATCCAGGTTATGCGGGCGGCGCTGCCGGGCGATGGGCAGCCCTCCTTTTACTCGGTGCCCTCCAGCTGGTGGTCCACGGCGGGTTCCACGGCGCCGAATTACCAGTTCATCAAGTCGGTCGATCTGCCGCCGGGTGTCGGCGAGCAAGGCCAACCGCGGCTCTACGCCGGCACCTACTATATCGGCGTGAAAGTCAACGGCACCAGCGGGACGGCGAGCTACACGCTCGAAAGCAAGGCGATCGGCACGGCGGCTTCGGCGCATCCGCTGAAGGTCGCGGGCGATGTCGCGTTCGCGGGCGGCAGTGCAAACCTGACCAACGTGCCGGTGCGCGGCATGGCGGTCTACAAGGTGGAGGTGCCCGCGGGGGCGGCGAGCTGGGCGGTGAAAGTGACGGCGGGCACCGGCGGTGAGCCGACGTTGCTCATCCGGCGGGGCAAACTGCCGGAGTCGGGCAACTACGGCGGGCAGTATGTCGACGGCCACCCGTGGTTGCCTCCCTACGGTCAGATCGAGCTGCGCCGGGCCGGCGGCGAACGCTTCTATACCCTGAAGACGTCGCCGACCGACACCACCTATGTCCCGCCCGGGCCCTACTACCTGGCGGTCGTGAACGAAGGAAGCACACCCATGGCGGCCACCCTGCAGAGCTTGGGGGAGGTGGCCGTGGCGACACTCGGGACGGCAGGCACTGCGGAAATCGTGCAAGCGGTGGCACTCGAAGCGGCGGAATTGAAATATTACCGCTTCACGGTCGCACCCGAGACGTCCAGTTTGGAGATCCGGTTGACCGAGCGCACCGGCGATCCGGCGATGGCGATCGCCGCCGGCGAGGTGCTTCCCTCCATTAACGGGCAAGCGTTTTACGATCCCGATCGATTTTATACGCCCTACGGCGGAGTCGGCCCGATCACAGCCAACCGGGATTTGATCACGATCGCGAACCCCGCGCCGGGCACCTACACGATCGGCGTGCGGGCCATGGTGCCCACGACCGGTGTGTTTACCAATGCCACCGCGAACCTGCGCATCGTCGCGACGACACCGGTGCCGCTCGCCTTCGCCAACGGCAGCGCGACGGTGACGGGGCAGGGGATCGGAACGTGGCGCTACTTCAAGGTGGAGGTGCCGTCCGATCCGACGGTGCTGGCGTGGGACCTGCGCACCAGCGGCGTCACCCAGGCGGTGAGCGGCGGTCTGACGATCCAAGTGTTGCGCAACATTCCGCCCGGGGACCAGGTCGGCGGGCAGTATTCGCTGACCGCGCAATGGTGGTCCGGCGGAGCGGCCACCCCGACGAGCCAGCATTTCGTCAAGGCGATCGACGCCGCGCCGGGCGCAAGCGAACTGACCCAGCCGCGGCTTTACGCAGGCACCTACTATATCGGAGTGAAGGTGAGTGGCTCCAGCGGGACGGCGAGCTATACCCTGGAGAGCAAGGCGATCGGCACGGCGGCCTCGAGCCACCCGATCAAGGTGGCGGGCGACCTCGTGTTTGCCGGCGGCAGTGCAACCCTTACCAACATCCCGGCCAAGAGTCTGGCGATCTACCGGGTGGTGTTGCCCGACAACCTGAAGAGCTGGGCGGTGAAAGTGACGGCGGGCAGCGGAGGCGAGCCGACCTTGCTGATCCGGCGCGGCAAGATGTCCGAATACTATTTCGGCACGTCGTATCCCGACGGGTTCAACTGGCTCGGCAGCTATCACCAGATCGAGCAGCGCAAGTCCGGCAACGAACTGTTCTATTCGCTGAAACCGTCGCCGACCGATACCACCTTTGTTGCGCCGGGCGTTTACTACGTCTCGGTCGTGAACGAAGGCACGACGCCGATGAACGCCACGCTCCAGAGCCTCGGCGAAGTGCCGGTGACGGCACTCGGGACGGCGAGCACCACCGAGATCACGCAGGCCGTCGCGCTCGAAGCGGCGGAGGTGAAATACTACCGCTTCACGGTGGCACCCGAGACGTCCAGTTTGGAGATCCGGTTGACCGAGCGCACGGGAGATCCCGCGATGGTGGTCGCGGCCGGGGAGGTTTGGCCGGTTGGTTTTCCGTATTTGGTCAACCAGGACACCGCTTACTCTCCCTACGGCGGAGTCGGCCCGATCACATCGAACCGGGATTTGATCTCGATCGCGAACCCCGCGCCGGGCACCTACACGATCGGCGTCCGGGCCATGATGCCCACGACCGGTGTGTTTACCAACGCCACCGCCAACCTGCGCATCCGCACGCGCGTGCCCGCGCCTCTCAATTTCAGCTCCGCCCAGAATGCCGGCGGCGGTTCCAATACCTCCACCACCGCGGGGCCCGTCCCGGACGGCACCCGCACGTTTTACAACGTCACGGTCCCGTCGACCGTGGCTGGTCAGGCACCGCTCGGCTGGAAACTTTCCGCCGCCACGACGCAGGGCGCCGCGACGCTCCTCGTCTACGCCAATGCCCGCGACCTCGTTTCCTATTTTACCCAAACAGGTGAACGCACCCTCGTCGTGGCGCCGCCGTTTTTCGTGCCCGGGCGCAGCTATATCGTCGAAGTCCGGGCCAGCGGGGCCACGGCATTTACGCTCACGAGCGAAGCGATCACGCCGCGCGCCTGGAGCAGTCCGGCGGGCACCGGCGCCTACACGCTGGCCGCGACGGAGGCCGATTCCGGCGCCGTCGACCTCGCCAACGGCGACTACGATTTCTACGCCGTGACCGTGCCGCCGGGGAACGGCGGCCTCCTGCGCACCGTCATCGAGAGCATCAGCGGCAATCCCGACCTCTACGTGCGCCGCGCGGTCGTGCCCTCGCGCAACCATCTTCAGCCGACCGAATACGTCGAGACGATCGGAGGCCTGCAGGCGACGCGCCAACTCGTCGCCACGACCGGCACCGAATACGCCAATTGGGTTCCCTACCTGAACCGCACCGAAACGCAGCTCCCGCCCGGCACCTACTATCTCGCCGTGCATGCCGCCGGAAACACCAACGTCCGCTACCGGCTGCGCGCCTCCGCCGGCAACGTGCAGACGCTCGCTCTCGGCGGCGGCAGCGTGACCGGCCAGCTTCTCAGCGGCGGTGACTGGCGCTACTACAAGTTCACGATGCCGGCCGACGGGGCCGCACCGCAGTCCTGGTCCCTCAACTTCGCCCAGTCCTCGGGGGATGCGATGATGTTCATCCGCGACACGGTGCCGCCGGGGTTTGCGATCAACAGCACCGTGCAGCCCTACTATGCGCAGGACTTCGTGATGGATTGGCAGCGGGAAAACAAGGACGGCATCGTCGCGCGCTACGACCGCTACGATACACCGGGCACCTATACCTTCGACACTCCGCCGCTGCGGCCGGGCCAGATCTTCTACGTGGGCGTTTACGCGAAGACCGACTCGAACTTCAGCCTCACGTCGAGCACGACGGGAACGCTGCCGGCGGTGACCGAGATCCCCTATTACACGGGCGTGCTCAACAACGTCTCCATTCCCGCGAACAGCAGCGTCCTCTACAAAATGGTGGCCCCCGCCGATGCGGGACGGCTCAAGTTTGCGCTGACCCCGAGCGCCACCATCGAGTTGGCCATCGAGCAGGGTTCGATCCCGACGGCTACGGGCACCGTCCACTATCGCAACGCGAGTTGGACGCCCACCTCCGGCACGCTCGACCATCCCTTTGGCGGGTGGCCGTGGATTCCCGGCACGACTTATTACCTGCGCCTCGCCAATCCCTCCGCGGCGCCGGTGACGTTTTCACTCGTGAGCGACAGCGGGCGGGCGGGCATTGTCCGCACACCGGCCGAGGTGTTCGCTCTGCAGGGCACGACTGCGGCGCTGACGATGGGAGTCGGCGGCAGCCCGGCGCCGGCGCTGCAATGGAAGCGCAACAACCAGAATCTCGCCGACGGCGGACGCTACTCGGGCACGACGTCCGCGACACTGACGATCGCCGACGTGCAACCCTCGGACCACGGCGTCTACCAGCTTACCGCCACCAACACGACGGCGACCGGCGCGTTCACCGCCGTGGCATCCACCACGCTCGTGGTCGACGGGCCGCCCTACGAAGCGGTCGCGCCGACCAACCAGACGGCCAGCGTGGGCGGTTCGGCGAGTTTCTCGTCCCAGTTCTACTCCGTGATCGCCAAGATCCTCGGCTGGCAGAAATCGACCGACGGCGGCGCCACCTGGACCGAAGTCGTGACAGGCGGCGGTGTCTCGATCTCCGCCGCGGATTTCGGTCCCTACCAAAGCGCGATCAACCTGTCCCTGGGCAACGTCACTGTCGACCGCAGCGGCGAGCGATACCGGGCCTACGCGATCAACGCCGCCGGCACGACTTACGGCGCACCGGCGACGCTGCTCGTGCAATCCCCGGCAACCATCACGACCCAGCCGACGCCGCAGACCGTGACCGTGGGGCAGCCCTTCACCTTTGCCGTCGTCGCCTCCGGCGTGCCGGCACCGACCTACCAGTGGCGGCTGGGCACGACCAATCTGGCCGGAGCGACCAACGCGACGTATACCAAGGCCGCCGCGGCGGTCGCCGATGCCGGCAACTATTCGGTCGTCGTCACCAATAGCGGCGCCAGCGTCACCTCCGCGGCCGTGGCCCTCACGGTCAATGTCCCGCCGGCCATCACCACGCCCCCGGTGGGCGCGGCGCTCACGGTGGGGCAGAGCCACTCGATGGCGGTCGTCGCCACCGGCACGGCGCCGTTGTCCTACCAATGGAAGAAAGGGACGACGGCACTCTCCGGCGCGACGAACGCGACCTTCGCGCTCACCGCTGCGCAACTCGCCGACGCCGGCGACTACAGCGTCGTCGTCTCCAATGTCGCGGGCTCCGTGACGAGCGCGGTGGCGGCGGTGTCCGTCTCACTGGCTCCGACCCTTCCGGAAATCGGGAGCCAGCCGCAGAACGTCGTCGCGAACTTGGGCCAGCCCGCGACGTTCAGCGTGAGCGCGACCGGGGTGCCCGCGCCCACTTACCAGTGGCAAAAGGGCACGACCAACATCGCCGGGGCCACGTCGGCCGCCTTGACGATCGCGGCGGTGACCGCCCTCGATGCGGGGAGCTATCGCGTGATCGTGAGCAATACGCAGGGAGCGGTGACGTCCGCCGCGGCGACGCTGACGGTGGTGCTGCCGCCGACGATCGTGACTCCACCGGCCCCCGTGACGGCGGTGGCCGGACAGGCCGCCACCTTCGCGGTGACCGTTTCCGGCACCGCACCGTTCACCTACCAGTGGCGGCGCAACGGCAACGCGATCGGTGGCGCCACCCAGGGGACTTTCACCATCCCGACGGTCGCGGCGTCGGACGCGGGCGACTACAGTGTGGTCGTCGGCAATCCCGCCGGCACGGTGACCTCGGCCGCGGCTGCTCTCACGGTCAATGTTCCCCCGGCGATCACAACGCCGCCGGGCGCCGCGACCGTCACGGCCGGGCAGGCGGCGACCTTCACGGTCGTTGCCACGGGCCATCCGGCGCCGACCTACCAGTGGCAGCGCCAGGCGGCGGGCACGACGGGGTTCGTGGCGCTGGCCAACGGCGGCGCCTACGCGGGAGCGACGACGGCGACGCTCACCGTCACGACCACGGCGGCGATGCACGGGGACCAGTTCCGCGCCGTCGCGACCAACGGCATCGGCACCGCGGCCACGAGCGCGGCCGCGACGCTGACGGTCAACGCGCCGCCGGCCATCACCTCGGCCGCGACGGCGACATTCTACATCGGTCAGGCGAATGCGTTCACGGTGACGGCGACCGGCAATCCGGCGCCCGCCTTCAGCGTGGCGGCCGGGTCCCTGCCCGCGTGGGCGACGTTCAACGCCGCGACGGGGGTGCTCGCCGGCACGCCGCCGAACACGACCGGAGCGCCGTTCGCGTTCACCGTGGCCGCGGCCAACGGCATCGGCGCGGCGGCGACGCAGGTTTTCACTCTCGCCGTGCAGGCGGCGACGTTGCCGACGATCACGGCCCAGCCCGCCAACCGCTCGGTCGCGGCGGGCGGCAGCGCGACCTTCGCCGTGACGGCCGTCGGCACGGCTCCGCTGACCTACCAGTGGCGGAAGAACGGCGCGCCGATCGAGGGCGGGACGGCCGCGACGTTGACGCTCACCGGCGTGCAGCCCTCCGACACGGCGGCCTACACCGTCGTCGTCGCCAACGTCGCCGGCAGCGTGACTTCGGCGGTGGCGCATCTCGGCGTGATTCCACCCGGAACCACCGCGACCCACAGCGTCGCGTCCTCCGGCTACATCGCCGGCAACACGCTCACGGTGTTCAACACGTTCAACTTCACCGGCGGCGCGTCCAGTCTCGCCTGGCGGGTGCTCCTGCCGGCGGGGTGGAGCTTTGTTTCGGGCAGCGCGGGGCAGGGCGAGGTGAAGCCGGAGGTCGGCACGCTGAATCTCCTGGAGTGGGCGTGGACGACGCCGCCCGCGAGTCCGGTGACCTTCACCTACACGCTGAACGTGCCCGCGGGCCAGAGCGGGGCGAAGAGCCTCGTGGCGGTCGCCGAACTCCGCCAGAACGGCTCGCCGATCGAGCTGCTGGTTGCCCCCGATCCGCTGGAGATAGCCCAGCTCAGCACGCACTCCGCCGACACGAACCGGGATTTCCGGTTCGACCTGGCCGAGCTCACCCGGGTGATCGCGCTCTACAACACGCGCAACTCCGCCATCCGCACCGGCAGCTACCTGGTGCAGGACGGGACGGAGGACGGCTTCGCGCCGGATCCGGCCCGCGCCGTCGGCGCGGCCGCGACGCTCGCGCGAATCCATTCGGCCGATACACAGGGGTCGGGCGCCGGCACCGCGCCCGACGGCCGGTTCAATCTGGTGGAGCTGACCCGCGTGATCGAACTCTACAACAACCGCAGCGGCTCCCAGCGCACCGGCGCCTACCGGGTGGCGGCGGGAACCGAGGACGGCTTCGCCGCCAATCCCTGACCATGCGGTGCGGTGCGAGCGCGGATGCCGCGCGCGACGAGACGGCGACGCGGCTGCTCCCGGACCTGGGGGACGGTTCCTCGCCGGCGGCGTGGCGCGAGTTCTACGCCCACTACGGTCCGGTGATCCGCCGCTTCGTGCGCCGGCGCGGGCTCGGCCATCACCACGCGGAGGACGTCGTGCAGGAGACGATGCTCTGCCTGGCCGCGCAGCTGGCGCGGTTCGTGTTCGATCCGGCCCGGGGCAGCCTGCGCAATTTCGTGCTCACCATCGCGCACCGCCGGCTGGTCGACCTGGTCCGCCGGGAAGCGTTGCACCGGCGCCTGCTCGATCGCCTGGACGGCGGGGATGTGATCCCGTTCGACGGGTCCGCGGGGGAGCCGCTCGAGCGCGAGCACCGGGTCCGGGTCGCGGGCGAGGCGTTGGAGCGGCTCAGGTTGGTCTCGGGGCACGGGGACCGGACGTTCGCGGTGTTCGAGGCCTATGTCCTGCAGTGCCGGCCGGTGGCGGAGGTGGCCCGGCGGTTCAGGCTGAAACCGAACGCGATCTACCAGGTGAAAAACCGGATCCTGCGGCGGATGCAGAGCGAGGTGCACGCGCTCCGGCAGCGGAAACCCGCGGCGAGCGCGCGCGGGGCGGCGGCGCGGGAGTCGGGCGGACGTTCAGGGCAGCTCGTAGACTTCGACGAGGGCGACGCCCGGGGTGCCGCCGCCGGGGGTGACCTGGGCGGTGTAGGATCCGGGAGAAAGCGTGGCGATCAGGACGGCGTCCTTGGAGCCAGCGGGAAACGCGAAGGCGCCGACGGAGTCCTGCGCGGCGCGCGTGGCGGCGCTCCAGTCGTCGTTGCCGTCGATGCGACGGTCGCCGGCGAAGAGATCAAGGCGGGGATCGGGCATGAGGCCGGCGAGGCCGAACGGGGCGAGGGCCGGGCCGCTGGCGCGGACGAGGACGCGGAGGGTGCCGTGGCCGGCGACGTTGAAGCCGACGATGAGGGTGGCGGCGCCGGTGCCGCCGAGGCTGCGGGCGGCGAGGTTGGTGAGGCGGGGACTCTCGGCGGTGATCACGGCACCGCGGTCGGCGTCGTAGAGTTCGACGAGGCCGGGGCCGGGGACGGGGGATTTGCCGGCGTATTCGACGACGTAGCCGCCGGCCGGGAAGGCGGGGCCGAAGATGACGGCATCGCGGGAGCCGGGCGGGAGGGCGAAGGCGCCGACGGCGGCGCTGGCGGCGGCGAGCGGCTCGGAGGCGGACCAGTCGTCGTTTTGCGCGAGCAGCGTGCTGGTGCCGCGGAAGAGGCGGAGGACGGGGTCCGCGACGGAACCGGCGACGCCGAAGGCGGCGAGCGTGGGGCCGATGCCGCGCACGAGGACGGATTTTCCGCCGGTTCCGCCGCCGACGGTGACGCCGACCGTGAGCATCTCGGATTCGGCGCCGGCGCGCGCGAGGACGGAGAGGTTGCTCAGATACGCGACGGGGAGCGGGGCGGAAACGCTGCGGCCGTCGACGGGGCCGAAGACGATGCGGCCGGCGGTGAATAGCGCCGCGGCCGCCGAGCCGCCGGGTTCCGACGCGCTGCCGGTCGTGTAGGTCCACGTCGACAGCGTGCCCGAGGCGTTGAGCCGAAAGCTGCCGCCGGGACGGGTCACCGTGGTGTAGCCGGTGGCGGACGGAACGGTTTCGGTAAACGCGGCGGTGGAGCCGGTGATGACGGCGGTGGCGGTGCCGGCGGCGGAATCGCCCGTGACATAGAATCCGCCGCCGACGAACGCGGGATCGACGGTCGAGGTGGGAAAGAGCGGAACGGTGTGGGGCGGCACGGCGACGTCGGCGCGGGGCGTCCAGACGAGACCGTCGTCACTGGAGTAGAGGCGGGTGCTGGCGGGGGAGACCCGGACCGCGGCGAGGAGCGCGCCGCCCGAAACCGCGACGCCGAAGACGCGGCTGACCGCGGAGGTGTCGGGGAGGGCGACCCGGGTCCACGCGGTGCCGTCGGCGGTGACCCAGACGTTGGCGCGCAGGCCCGTGGCGACCTCGGAGCCGTTGGCATTGCCGTTGGCGTCGCCGGCCCAGGCGACGAAGACGCGGCGCAGTGGGTGGGCGACGATGCCGGCGAAGGAGGCGGAGCCTTGGCCCACCGCGACGCGGGTCCAGGTGAGGCCGTCGGTGCTGGTGACGGCGTTGCGGCCGTCCTCGGTGGCGGCACCGACCGCGATCCAGCGGCCGGGCAGGCCGGCGACCGCGCTCAGGCTGCCGTTGCCGGTGGTGCGGGGCGTCCAGGTGCGGCCGTCGGGGCTGGTATAGAGGTTGCGATTGGGCAGTCCGTCGAAGGCGGCGGAGGCACCGGCGGCGACGAAGAGGCCGTCGGCATACGTGAGCGCCCGGCCGAAGAACGTCGTGTCGCGGGCCACCGGGAGTTCGATGCGGGTCCAGGCGGCGGTGTCGGTGCTGACGGCGACGGCGGCGCCGCCGAGGGCGACGTGCAGGCCGGGGCCGGAGGCGAGGGCGACGGTGGTGAAGCCCGAGGTGCCGGGAGCGGGGCGCTCGGTCCAGGCGAGCGGTTGGGCGGGGAGGGCGGCAGCGAGGAGCAGGGCGGAGAACACCGCGGCGGGGAGGACGGCACGGAAGGTGGCCATGCGCGAAAGCGAAACGGGGCGGGTGAAATTGTCACGCCCGCGGGGAGGACGCGGGACGGCCCGCGATTGCGTTTGCGAGGGCGGGGGGCGGGCCTTAGCCCCTCCGGCCGCAAACGCAGTCCGCGTCCTGCTTTTCCTTTCCCACCATGTTCAAAGCCGTCCTCAAAACCATCGCGCTCCTCGCGATCCTCTTCGTCATGCTCTACACGGGCATGAACAACACGCACGAGATCGACTTCCACTTCCCGATCGCCGGGACGACGGCGAAACAGCCGATCCACACCTCGGCGGCGTTGCTCTATTTCGGCGTCTTCGCGGTCGGGCTGTTGGCGGGGACCATTCTGGCGTTCGGCAGCGCGCAGGCCGGCGGCGGCGAGGGCGGCGAGGCGAAGAAGAGCGCCAAGAAAAAGTAAACCGCGCGCATGGCCCACGCGAACGACGCGGCGACCCCGGCCGGCGACGAGATCCCGCCGGGGGCGGGCCGCGGCACGGCGGGGTTTTTCCGCGTGTCGCCGGATGCGGCGGGGCGCTGGTGGCTGCTCGAGCCGGACGGGGCGCGGGTGTTCTTGCGCTGCGTGCACGGGGTGCGGCCGGGGGATGCGCCGGCCGAC
>JACCDX010505987.1_pt1 | contig 13798 bp, 7 predicted proteins | sample 7449681 | NCBI WGS metagenome assembly JACCDX01 (sample SAMN15323450, study PRJNA562643) | freshwater metagenome | isolation source: river surface water | place: USA:Blue River Watershed | collected 2017-08-18
CCGCCGTCTCGGCCGCCGACGCTCCCGCCGTGACCAAGGTGGCCTGTGTCGGCGATAGCATCACCCAAGGCGCCGGCACCAAGGGCAAAGGCATGTCCTACCCCGATCAGCTCCAGGCGTTGCTGGGCGATAAGTTCAAGGTCGGTAACTTTGGCGTGAGCGGGCGGACGCTCCTGAAGAAGGGCGACTTCCCCTACACCAAGGAGAAGCGCTACCAGGATGCGCTCCAGTTCGCCCCGAACGTGGTCGTGATCATGCTCGGCACCAACGACACGAAGCCGCAGAACTGGAAGCACGAGGCCGACTTCGAGTCCGACTACAAGGACCTGGTGAAGTCGTTCCAGAAGCTTTCCTCCAAGCCGAAGGTCTTCCTCTGCCGCCCGGTGCCCGTGCCCGGTACGGGCAACTACGGCATCAACGAGGCCAACGTGCAGAAGGAGATCCCGCGCATCGACGCCCTGGCGAAGGAGCTGGGTTGCGAGGTCATCGACATGCACGCCGCCTTGGCGGCCCACCCCGAGATGTTGCCCGACCGCGTCCACCCGAACAACGAGGGCGCCGCCGAGATGGCCAAGGCCGCGGCCAAGGCGATCGCCGGCAAGTAAGGCCTCAGCGGGCGCCCGATGGGGAGCCGCCGAGCAGCGGCAGGATCTTCCGGGCCGCTTGCCGGAGGGCCTGCCAGCGCTCCGACGGGTGGTCCGGACCGTGGGCCACGAGCTGGAGGGTGCTGCGCCATTCCAGGACGGCGCGTTCCAGGTCGCCCACGCCGGGGCCATGGCCCTCCTGCTGGTCCTCCGGCAGTTTCCCGTGGAGGGCGAAGGCCTTCATCGTTTCCGCGCAGCCTTCGCCGAAACCCGACGGCAGGCCATCGCGCAGGTAGCCCGGGGCGGTGAGCGAACGGAAGGTCAGGCGACAGCAGGCGCCGAGTCGGCTGGAGCTGCGGGCCGAAGCCGAGACCCGTTCGCCCGCGCGCAGCTCCGCCAGATCCCAAGCCAGGGCCTCGGCGTCGTAGGTCGGGTCCTCCAGCGCGGCCGCGACCGCCAGGCCCTCGCCATGCTGGAAGAGCGAGGCGATTTCCCCGCGCACCGTCGGGCGACCCCGGTCGTCGATCAGGCCCAGCTTGCGCCAGAGCCGGCCCGGTCGGCTCGCGTGCAGCGTGCCTCCACCCAGCACCTCGCGCAGGTCGATGTCCGTCACTTCCGTCGCCCGGGTCTCCGGGTTGATCAACCACTGGTCGTCGGCGTCGGGGATGGCCTTCACCTCCGCCCGCGCATAATCGAGCCGCACCTGCACGGTGTCCTGCGCGATGAAGGGCGCGCCGTGGGCGACGCCGCCTTGCGTCAGGAGCGGGAGCAGCGGGAAGATTTCCTTCTCGAGCGACTCCAGTCGCCAGGTCCGCGGGCGGCCGCGGTCCCGTTCGAGCTGGCGCAGGGCCTTGCGCAGCCACTCCGCGGGCTCGAGCCGGTCGCGGTCGTCGGCTTTCGGGAAGCGCGCGAGCGGGACGGCGCGGCCATAGCGGAAGCCGCCCTCGGGCAGTTCGAGTTTGCAGGGCGTGCCGACCGGGATGGCGCGCAGGGAGTCCGGCTTGGAGAGGGCGGGGTACCAAGTGCCTTTGACGCGGATGAGGGCCTGCGTGAGCGGCACCCGCTTGTGCGGTCGCTCGCGTTGCCAAGTGCCGTTGCGGCCGCGGATCTCATGGATGAGCCGCACCGAGCCCGGGGCCGGCGGGGGCGTCGGCGGCTCCGGCGCCTCCAGCTTGTCCAGCGCGAGGTCGATCGGCTCCTTGGTGAAGAGGCTGCTGCCGAGCCGCGCGGCGGCCGCCAAGGGCTCGGGCGATTGCTTCATCACGCAGAGGAAGGCCGGCCAGTCCAGCCCGCCGCTGCGCTGGAGCTGCAGGGGACGGGCCTCCCCGAGCCGCGGGGTGTAGCCTGTCCAGAGGGCGTAGCCGCGTTCATCCAGGCCGCGTCGGCCGGCCCGGCCGAACATCTGCAGCAGCTCGTCGGGCCGCACCTCGCGCTCCGCATGGTCGGAGGCGTAACGGCGGTCCGTCACGAGCACCGAGCGGAGCGAGAAATTGATGCCCGCGGCCAAACCGGTCGTGGCGACGACCACGTTGAGCCGGCCGGCCTTCGCCCAGGGTTCGATCAAGTCGCTCCGCTGTTCGTAGGTCAGGCCGCTGTGGTGCAGGCCCACGCCTTGGCGCAGCAGGCGGTTGAGGTCGTCGCCGGCGATGGCACGCTGGGTCGGCGTCAGATGCGGGCCATTACCCAGGGGGAGGGCCTGGGCGATCTCGCGGGCGATCTGTTCCGCCGCCCGGCGGCGGGGGGCGAAGACCAGGACCGGCCCGAGGTCGGCCAGGACCGCCCGGACCACCGCCCGGGCTATGTGGCCCTTGATGCCACCCGGTTCCCGGCCCTCCAGGGCGTCCAGGGCGACCTCCTCCAGGGGGACCGGTCGACGCTGTTCCTGAACCAAGGTCACGGTCCGGCCAAGGTGCCGCAGCCATTCGGCCACCGCCCCGGGGTTGGCCACGCTGCCGCTCAGGAGCAGGAGCCGGGTCTCCGGCGGGGCCAGCGCCAGGACGGTCTCGTAGGCCGGCCCCCGTCGTTCATCGGCCAGCATCTGGTACTCGTCGATGACGAGGAGGTCCGGACGGCGTCCCTCGAGGAAGCGGTGGCGTTGCGTCTCCAAGGTGGCCACCACCACGGGGGCGCCGAGGTTTTCGCTGACGTCCCCGGTGGCGATGCCCACGTCCCAGCCCAGGGCGCGCCACTCGGCCCGCTTATCGTTGGCCAGGGCCCGGGTCGGCACGGCGTAGACGGCCTGCCCGCGGTGGCCATGCCGCATCAGCAGTTCGAAGATGTAGGTCTTGCCCGCGCCGGTGGGGGCCTGGACCACCACGTCCTCGCCTTGGCGGAGGGCGCGGAGCGCTTCCTGTTGCCACAGGTCGGGGAGGATGAGCCGTTGGTCCGCCATGGCGAGTTTCCAGCAAAGGACGGAGCGCCCCGAACGCAAGCCGCCGGGGGTTTGCGGTTGCGGGTTTTCCGCCGTCCATGCTAGGACTGCCGTCGCATGGCCATCAGCACCGACCTCGCCCGCGGCTTGAAGAAAGTCGATAAGGACCTCGACTTCATGATGGGGTGCTTCGTCGAGGTGCTCGAGCAGCTCGAGCACAAGGATCTCGCCGGCACCCTGCCGTGGATGGGCAAGCGCAAGCTCCGCGGCGTGCAGATCTTTTCCTACCGCGGCGTGCAGGCCTATTCGATCGCCTTCCAGCTTCTGAACATGGTCGAGGAGAACGCTTCGGCCCAGTCCAAGCGCCTGCGCGAGGACAAGCACGGGCTGGCCTCCGATCCGGGCTCCTGGGGTCGCGCCTTCCAGACGCTGCGTTCGGCGGACATCACCGACAAGCAGATCGCCAAGCGGCTCGCCCGCGTGCGCGTCGAGCCGGTGCTTACCGCCCACCCGACCGAGGCGAAGCGCGCGACCGTCCTCGAGATCCACCGCGAGATCTACAAGCTCCTCGTCCGGCGCGAGAACAACATGTGGACCGCGGCCGAGCAGCGCGCCATCCGCGACGAGATCAAGGTCGCCCTCGAGCGCCTGTGGCGCACCGGCGAATTCTACCAGCAGAAGCCCGAAGTCCAGTCGGAGCTGCGCAACATCAACTACTTCCTGTCGAAGGTCTTCCCCGACGCGATCGTGAGCATGGACTTGCGCCTCCGGCAGGCCTGGGAGGAGGCGGGTTTCGACGTTTCCCGCATCGAGCACCCGGATGCCTTGCCCCTCGTGGCCTTGGGCACCTGGGTCGGCGGCGACCGCGACGGGCACCCCTTGGTCACGGCGGAGGTCACCACGCGCGCCCTGGGGCTCTTCCGCGCCACCGCGATCGGCATCTGCCATGAGCGCCTGGAGGTCCTCGGCCAGCGCCTGTCGCTGGGCGACCACCTGCAGCTGCCGCCCGCCGTCTTCGTCAAGCAGGTCGAGAAGCACGCCGCCGCGCACGGTGAGGCCGGGGCCGCCGCGCTGGCCCGCAACCACGGCGAAACCTGGCGCCAGTACGTCAACCTCGTCCGCCTTCGCCTGCCCGCCGTCGAGGGCGAGCTCGCGCCCGGCCAGCATGCCTCGCCGGAGGGCGTCGTCGCCGACCTGCTTTTCCTGCGCGAGACCTTGATCGAGGTGGGGGCCGGCCGCATCGCGCGCGCCGAACTCGACCCGCTCATCCGCTTCCTGCGCGTCTTCGGCTTCCACATGGCCTGCCTGGATATCCGCCAGAACAGCGCCTTCCACGACAAGGCCATCGGCCAGCTCCTCGCGGCCACCGGCCAGGATGACCATCACTACGCCCAGTGGGATGAGTCCCGCCGGCTCGGTTTCCTCGACTCCGAGCTCCGCTCGACGCGTCCGTTCATGCGCGAGCAGGCCAGCGTCGGCCCCGAGGCCGACGCGGTGCTCGCGTGCCACCGCGCGCTGGTCGTGCACATCGGCAAGCATGGCGCCGCGGGCCTGGGGTCGCTGATCGTCTCGATGACCCGCTCGGTCTCGGACCTCCTCTCGGTCTACCTGCTCGCCCGCGAGGCCGGCCTCACCGCGGGTGGTTCGGACGACTCCCATTGCCTCCTGCCCGTGGTCCCGCTGTTCGAGACCATCGACGACCTGGAGCGCAGCACCGGCATCCTCGACGCCTTCCTGTCGCACCCGATGACCAAGCGGACGCTCGCGGCCCGCCGCGACGCGGGCTTCACCGACGGGCTGACGCAGCAGGTGATGATCGGTTATTCCGACTCCAACAAGGACGGCGGCATCCTGGCCTCGCTCTGGAACCTCTACCGCGCCCAGCAGAACCTCGCCGCCGTCGGCGAGAAGCACGGCGTGCGCATCGTCTTCTTCCACGGTCGCGGCGGCACCATCTCCCGCGGCGCCGGCCCGACGCACCGCTTCATCGACGCCCTCCCGCAGGGGTCGATCAACGGCGAGATGCGCGTGACGGAGCAGGGCGAGAGCATCACCCAGAAGTACGCGAACCACATCACGGCGGTGAACAACCTCGAGCTCCTCACCGCCGGCGTCACGCAGAACACCCTGCTGCACGACATGGCCGTCCGCAGCGAGGCTACGCAGTCCAAGGTCATGGACCGGCTCGCGGAGTTCTCCCGCGAGGCCTACCAGACGCTCATCCGGACGCCGCGCTTCATCGAGTTCTTCCGCCAGGCCACGCCGATCGACGTCATCGAGGCGAGCCGCATCGGTTCCCGGCCGTCCCGCCGCACCGGCGCGGCCTCGCTCGAGGACCTGCGCGCCATCCCGTGGGTCTTCGCCTGGAGCCAGGCGCGCTTCTACCTCTCCGGCTGGTACGGCGTCGGCTCCGCGCTGGCCCGCCTCAAGGAGGAGGACCCGAAGGGCTTCGAGCTGATCCGCCGCAACTTCGACGATTGGCCGCCCCTGCGCTACATGCTGAAGAACGCCTCGACGAGCGTGCTCGCCGCCAACCGCAGCATGATGAAGCTGTACGGCGGCATGGTCACCGACCGCAAGCTGCGCCAGCAGTTCCTGACGCGCATCCTCGCCGAGCATTCGCTGACCCGTAAGATGCTCGACGAGCTCTCCGGTTCCAAGCTGACCGAGGGGCGTCCCCGCCTCCGCAAGGTCATCGCCCTGCGCGAGTCGGCCATCGACCTCCTGCACGAGCAGCAGGTCGGCCTGCTCAAGGATTGGCGCAAGCACGTGGCCGCCGGCGACCGCAAGGAAGCCGACGCCCTGCTGCCGCAGATGCTGCTTTCGCTCAACGCGATCGCGGCCGGCCTGCAGGCCACGGGCTGAGCGCGGTCACCGCTTCGGCAGCTCGGGCCCCGCGGGGATCTCCCCGCGGAGCATCCGGCCGGCCTGCCCGGTTAGCCACAGGTAGTGGTCGGTCGGGACGTCGGACAGGTCGACGAAATTACCGACCGGACGCGGTCCGCCGCACTTCATGATGGCCGTGCCTTCGTCGACCTCGTCGAACATCGCGACGTACAGGCTTTGCGCGCCGGCGGCGCGGGCGGCGACGGCCTGCGACCACAGGAAGCGGCCGCCGAGGCGGGGGATCTGGTCCAGCTTCGTCTCCTTGCCGCGGAGGGCGGAGAGGTTGCGCCAGCTGAAGCCCGGGAAGATGACGGGCAGGTAGGCCTTCTTTTCGGCCGCGCACCAGGCCAGGTCGGGCTTCCACACCTTGTCGGCCAGGTTGGCCACGCCCTGAGGATCGCCGCAGCGGCCGACGGTCCACGGGCTGAGGATATCGGCCCGGCGCAGCAGCGCGTGCAGGCCCGGTTCGGGGATGCAGTCGTTCTTCTGTTCGCGCCAGTAGGTCGGGATTCCGAGCATGACCGCGGCGCCCGTCGACTGGAGGTCGGCGAGGAGGGCGCTCCATTCCGCGAGGGCCGGGGCGCGGTCATGGAAACCGAGGCCCCACAGCGCGACGAGCGGCTTGCCCTGATGGTGCTGGGCGCAGGGTTGCTTGGCCTGGCCCGCGGCGACGAGCCGGCGCCAGTCCGCGGCCACCCGCGGGAACTGGGCGGGCGCCAGTCCCGAGAGGTCGTACATCACCGTCAGCGCCCGGCCCTCGGCGTTCGCGGCCGCGGTGCAGTGGCCGAGCACGGCATCCAACGCCTCCGATCCCCGGCCTCGGCCGAGACCGACCGCGAAGCGTTGGAGCATCGCGCCGTCGATCCCGTAGTCCTTCATCCAGCGGAAGTGCCGCCGGACCGTGAGCGGATGGACGCTGCTGAAAAGCTCGGCGACCCGGCCGTCGGCGAACCGGAAGGGCGAGGGGTAGCGCTCTTCGGGGGTGAACTCGGCGAGGTCCGGCCAAAGGTCGAAGGTGTAGGCCTGCGGGGAGAAGCGCCGACCGGGGCCGTAATGCACCCAGCCGAGCCCGCTGCCGTCGCCTTCCGCGCGGAACCAGCCTTGGTAGCCCGTGACGACCTTGCCCGCGAGGGTCGGGTGGAGCGGGGCCTCGGCGGCGCAGGCGCCGACCAGCAGCAGGTAGGCCGCGAGGCGCAGCAGCATGGCGGCGGGCTCAGACGTGCTTCCAGAAATCCATCAGGAACCGCGTCGCCAGCTGGGCCAGGAAGACGATGTTCCAGAAGACCAGCTGCAGTCCGAGCGAAGGCCCGAAACCCATGCCGAGGACCTGGGCGGCGGCGCTCGTGACGAGCAGGACGACGGTGCCGGTGCAGAGCGAGATCACGAGGACCTCGACGGATTTCGGGATGAAGCCGGAGAGGCTGGTGTCCGCCATGCAGATCGCGCCGAAGGTGAGGGCCACGGAAAAGATGCCGGTGAGGCCGATGCCGAAGACCGTGCCGTCCTTGCCGAAGAAATGCGCGGCGGCCAGGCGGCCGAGGAAGGGGAGGTAGACCAGGGCCATCGCGAGCGCGACCCAGAACCCGGGCGAGCCGTACTCCTGGCCGAGGATCTTCTCGGCGTAGTTCTCGGCGGCGTGCTTGATGACCGCTTCCTTCACGGCGGTCACGGGATTGGCGAGCAGGAGGATCACGCGCCGTTTCTAGCGGTTCCGCCCGCCCTGTCTACGCTTTAAGGCAACACCAGCTCGACCACGACTTCCTTGCCGCCCGCCGGCACGGCCACGACCGTGACGTCGCCGACGCGCAGCTCGACGCGTCCCGGCCCCGCGGGCACCTCGATGCGCGCGATGTCGTTCAGGTCCTTGTCCTCGCCGCGGGTGACCACGGAGCGGTCGGGCTGGCCGGGCTGCACGATCGCCACGGTGGCCGCGACGCGCTTGCCGGCGCGGGTGGCGCGGACGGAGATGAGGCAGCGGTCCGCGGCGATCGCCTGGCGATGCCCTCCGGCCAGGCCGTGGTACGCCGCCGTGCGGTCGAGGCCGTGGACTTGCCGCGAGGCGAGGTTCCAGACCATCGGGAAGGCGAGGCCGGTCCGGTGCCAGCTCGTGGCGTAGATGCGCGTCTCCGGCCGGGCCGGGTCGGCGGCGGCCGCGCGGTCCATGAACCACGCATGGTCCCAGCCTTTCGCGTCGGGGTTGTATTCCGTCACGCGCCAGGCCCGCGCCCACTCGGCGGCCTCGGGCGGGGTGATGGCGGAGTCCGGCTTAGGCGCGCCATCGGCCCCCAGCCAGACTTCGACCCAGTTGTGGTTGCCGTTGATCGTCGTCCACGTCGGCACGCCGGCCACGCGGGCGGGCAGGCCGATCGCGCGGAAGGCGTCGCAGAGCAGGATGGAGAGGCCGGAGCAGGAGGCCATGCTTTGGCGCATCGAATCGGCCGGGCTCTGGTTCGGCGCGCGACGCTTGGTGCTGTACTTCACGCCGGTCTCATCCTGGATGCGCGCGTTGACGATCCGGGCGGCCTCGTCCCGGGTCTTCGCGTCCTTGACCATCGCGCCGAAGCGCCGACGGAAGTCCGCCCGCCAAGCCTCCCGGGGTTCGTCGAGGCAGGCGTAGGGGAGCACGTCGTTCAGGAAGAGCGGCCAGGGCACGTTCGCCGCCCAAGCGTGGGCGCGGCGGGCCGCCAGGGCCTCGCGGATGTTGGCCGCGATGAAGTCGGCGGTGAGTTTCTCCCAGTCCGCCTGGGGCATCGTCAGCAGCAGGAACTGCGCGCAGGCCACGACCTCGGCGTCGGGGTCCGTCAGGAGCGCCTTCCACCCGGGCACTTTGGCCGCGGCCTCCATCCGGGCGGCGCCGTCGATGGGCGGCTCCAGGTTGGCGAAGGGATTGCCCACATCGGGGCGCTGGACCGGCACCGGGCAGGCTTCCGGGGGGAGGGCCGGCTTGTCATAGGCGGCCGGCGTCGCCGCGCCGAGGGGGGCGCAGGCCATCGCCAAGGCTCCTAGGAGGGCTTTGAGGGGGTGGGGCATGCCCTGACCCTAACCCGGCCTCCCCGGGGCGTCCAAGCCCTATCAGCGGGTCCACTCCTCCCGGGCGGCGGCCCAGAGGTCGTAATTCAGGGGCCGCTTGCCCGTGGGCGTCAGGCGGTAGTACCCGCCCGAGGCCTTGATGATGGCCAGGCCGGCGGCCACGTCCCAGAGGTTCGTCCCGGATTCGTAATAGGCGTCGGCGATGCCTTCCCCGACGTAGGCGAGGGCGAGCGCGGCCGAGCCGATCATGCGGATCTTCTTGTAGCGGCCAACCTGTTGGACGAAGAGCTGCATCGCCGGGCCGGATTTATCGGCGGCCGCCGGGAAACCGGTCATGATGCACGCGTCCTTGATGTCGGCCACCCAGCCCGGGCGGATCGCGCGACCGTTCACGAACGTACCCTCGCCGGGGAGTCCGAGGAGCGTCTTCTTCGCCGTGAAATCATGGATCACGCCGAGCACCGGCTCCGGGCCGCGCATCAGGCCGAGCGAGACGCAGGTCGCGGGTTGGCGGCGCAGGTAGTTGTAGGTGCCGTCGAGCGGGTCGACCACCCAGTAGAGCTCGCGGCCCTCGAAGAGCGCGGGGTCGCCGCCGAGCTCCTCGCCGATCACCGGCAGGCCGGTCGACTTCAGCCGCTCGCGCACCAGCGTCTCCGAATCCACGTCGGCCTGCATCTTCACGTCGTCGTCCGTGGACGCGTTGACCTTCATCTGCGCGCCCGCGGCGAGCAGGTCACCCGCGGCGAGCGCGGTGGCGAGGGCGATGTCCTTGTAGTCGGCGGGGGAGGGCATGGGGTTGGAAAGGGAGGGCTGGGGCTAGGGCTAGGGCTGGGGCCGGGAAAGGCAAGGGGCGGCTTCGCCCCCGTCCGAGCGGACAAGCGGGGACGCTTGTCCCTACCTCCGCTCAGCCCGATAAAACAAAAGACCCGGCTCGTTGAGCCGGGTCTGGTCGGGGCTGGCCGGTTGCTTACACCAGCTCGGTCTTGCCCATCAGGAAGCGGTCGCACTCGCGGGCGACGCCCCGGCCTTCGTTGAAGGCCCAGACGACCAGGGACTGGCCGCGACGGCAATCGCCCGCGGCGAAGACGCCGGGGAGGTTGGTCACGTACTTCTCGTGGTCGGCCTTGATGTTGGTGCGGGCGTCGCGCTCGAGGCCGAAGGCTTCGAGGAGCGGCTGCTCGGGCCCGAGGAAGCCCATGGCGAGCAGCACGAGCTGCGCGGGGCGGACCTTCTCGGTGCCGGGAACGTGCGTCGGGACGAACTGACCCTTGTCGTTCTTCTCCCACTTCACCTCGACGGTGTGGACTTCCTTGAGGTTGCCCTGCTCGTCGGCGACGAACTTGGTCGCGGTGGTCAGGTAGACGCGGGGGTCGGAGCCGAACTTGGCGGCGGCTTCTTCCTGGCCGTAGTCGACCTTGTAGGTCTTCGGCCATTCCGGCCAGGGGTTGTCCTTGCCGCGGGTGAGCGGGGCCTTGGCCATGATCTCGAGCTGGATGACGGACTTGCAGCCGTGGCGGAGCGAGGTGCCCACGCAGTCGGTGCCGGTGTCGCCGCCGCCGATGATCACGACGTCCTTGCCCTTGGCGCTGATCGACGCGTCGGGGGCCTTGCCGTCCAGGAGGTTCTTGGTGTTGGCGTGGAGGAACTCCATCGCGAGGTGGATGCCCTTGGCCTCGCGGCCGGGGAGGGGGAGGTCGCGGCCCTTGGTCGCGCCCACGCAAAGGATGACGGCGTCGAAGGACTTGCGGAGCTGCTCGACGGTGACGTCGGTGCCCACGTTCACGCCGCACTTGAAGGTCACGCCTTCGTCCTCGAGGAGCTTGATGCGGCGCAGGACGACCGATTCCTTCTCGAGCTTCATGTTCGGGATGCCGTACATGAGGAGGCCGCCCGGGCGGTCCGAGCGCTCGAACACGGTGACGTTATGGCCGGCGTAGTTCAGCTGGGCGGCGGCGGAGAGGCCGGCCGGGCCGGAACCGATGATGGCGACCTTCTTGCCGGTGCGCTTCACGGGCGGGCGGGGGATGACCCAGCCGTTTTCCCAGCCCTTGTCGACGATCGAGACCTCGATGTTCTTGATGGTGACGGCCGGGCGGTTCATGCCGAGGACGCAGGAGCCTTCGCACGGGGCGGGGCAGACGCGGCCGGTGAACTCGGGGAAGTTGTTCGTCTTGTGCAGGCGCTCCAGCGCCTCGCGCCAGAGACCCTTGTAGACGAGGTCGTTCCACTCGGGGATCAGGTTGTTGATCGGGCAGCCCGCGGCCATCCCGCTGATGAGCTTGCCCGTGTGGCAGAACGGCACGCCGCAGTCCATGCAGCGCGCGCCCTGGGTGCGGAGCTTCTCGTCGGAATGGTGGTGGTGGATCTCCTTCCAGTCGCCGATGCGGACGAGCGGTTCGCGGTCCGTCGGGAGCTCGCGCTGGAATTCAAAGAAGCCGGTAGGTTTTCCCATGATTGCGAAGGGTTGGGGTCAGGTGGGTGGTGGGCTCAGCCGCCGCCGACGCGGGCTTCGTCGCGGGCGTTGATCTCGAACGCCTCCTGGAGGGCGGCGTCGCCGGAGAGGCCCTTGGCCTGCGCGGTGGCGATGGCCTGCAGCACGCGCTTGTAGTCCTTGGGCATGACCTTGACGAACTTCTTCACGGACGCGTCCCAGTTGGAGAGCAGGGCCTTGGCCTTCTGGCTGCCGGTGAGGTCGGCGTGGCGCTGGACCAGCGCGCGGAGCTCGGTGGCGTCGGCGCCTTCGACCTTCTCGAGGCCGACCATCTGCTTGTTGCAGCGGGTGGCGAAGTCGGCCTTCTCGTCGAGGATGTAGGCCACGCCGCCGGACATGCCCGCGGCGAAGTTGCGGCCGGTGGCCCCGAGGACGACGACCTTGCCGCCCGTCATGTATTCGCAGCCGTGGTCGCCCACGCCTTCGACGACGGTGGTCACGCCGGAGTTGCGCACGCAGAAGCGCTCGCCCGCGACGCCGCGGAAGAAGGCTTCGCCGGAGGTCGCGCCGTAGAGGGCGACGTTGCCGAGCAGGATGTTGTCCTCGGCCTTGAAGGTGGCCTTGGCGTCGGGGTAGACGAGGATGCGGCCGCCGGAGAGGCCCTTGCCGACGTAGTCGTTGGCGTCGCCTTCGAGCTCGATGGTCACGCCGGCCGGGATGAAGGCGCCGAGGGACTGGCCCGCGCTGCCCTTGAACTTCAGGTGGATGGTGCCGTCGGGCAGGCCATGCCAGTGCTTCTTCGTGATCTCGTTGCCGAGGATCGTGCCGACGACGCGGTGGGTGTTCTTGATCTCGCCTTCGTAGCGGACCTTCTCGCCCTTCTCGATGGCCGGGCGGCACTTCTCGAGGAGCACGGAGAGGTCCAGGCCCTTCTCGAGGCCGTGGTCCTGCTTCTCGGTGCAGTAGCGGCCGACTTCGGGGCCGACCTTCGGGGAGTAGAGGAGCTTGGAGAGGTCGATGCCCTTGGCCTTCCAGTGGTCGACGGCGTGGCGCGCCTCGAGGACGTCGGTGCGGCCGACCATCTCGTTGAGGGTGCGGAAGCCGAGGGAGGCCATGATCTCGCGGACTTCCTGCGCGATGAAGCGCATGAAGTTGACCGCGTCGTTGGGGTCGCCCTGGAAGTTCTTGCGCAGCTCGGGGTCCTGGGTGGCGACGCCGACGGGGCAGGTGTTCAGGTGGCAGACGCGCATCATGATGCAGCCGAGGGACACGAGCGGGGCGGTGGCGAAGCCGAACTCCTCGGCGCCGAGGAGGGCGGCGACGACGACGTCGCGGCCGGTCTTCAGCTGGCCGTCGGTCTCGACGACGATGCGCGAGCGCAGGTTGTTGAGGACGAGGGTCTGGTGGGTCTCGGCGAGGCCGAGTTCCCACGGCAGGCCGGCGTGCTTGATGGAGGTCTGGGGCGAGGCGCCCGTGCCGCCGTCGAAGCCGGAGATGAGCACGACGTCCGCGTGGGCCTTGGCGACGCCGGTGGCGATGGTGCCGACGCCGACCTCGGAGACGAGCTTCACGCTGACGCGCGCGGCGCGGTTCGCGTTCTTCAGGTCATGGATGAGTTCCGAAAGGTCCTCGATCGAGTAGATGTCGTGGTGCGGGGGCGGGGAGATGAGGCCGACGCCGGTGGTGGAGTGGCGCACCTTGGCGATCCACGGGTAGACCTTGCCGCCGGGGAGCTGGCCGCCTTCGCCGGGCTTCGCGCCCTGGGCCATCTTGATCTGCACTTCCTTGGCCTGCGTGAGGTAGAGGCTGGTGACGCCGAAGCGGCCCGAGGCGACCTGCTTGATGGCGGAATTCTTGGAGTCGCCCTGGGCGTTGGTCCAGGTGTAGCGCTCGGGGTCCTCGCCGCCTTCGCCGGTGTTGGACTTGCCGCCGATGCGGTTCATCGCGATGGCGAGGCTCTCGTGGGCTTCCTTGGAGATGGAGCCGTAGCTCATGGCGCCGGACTTGAAGCGCTTGAGGATGGCTTCGACGGATTCGACCTCCTCGATCGGCACGGCGGCGCGGGGCTTGAACTGGAGGAGGCCGCGCAGCGTGAAGATCTGCTGCATCTGGTTGTTCACCAGGCCGGTGTAGACCTTGAAGGTCTCGTAGTTGCCGGTGCGCACGGCCTTCTGCAGGCTGTGGATGACCTGCGGGCTGAAGAGGTGGGCTTCGCCCTCGTTGCGCCACTGGTAGTCGCCGCCGACGGTGAGGGTCGAGGCGGTCTCGACGCGCTCGGTGTAGGCGAGGCGGTGGCGGGCGAGGGTCTCCTCGGCGATGGCCGCGAGGTCCGCGCCCTCGATGCGGGTGGCGGTGCCGGTGAAGTACTGGTCGACGACCTTCTGCTGGAGGCCGACGCACTCGAAGATCTGGGCGCCGAGGTAGCTCTGGATGGTCGAGATGCCGATCTTGGAGGCGACCTTGACGATGCCCTTGGTGGCGGCCTTCACGTAGTTC
>JACCDX010892712.1_pt1 | contig 13795 bp, 12 predicted proteins | sample 7449681 | NCBI WGS metagenome assembly JACCDX01 (sample SAMN15323450, study PRJNA562643) | freshwater metagenome | isolation source: river surface water | place: USA:Blue River Watershed | collected 2017-08-18
ATTACTCATCTTGATCTATTTACTTGATTAATAACTTGTTGAATATTTTGATTATTTGGAATTCGTATTATAGTATTTTGCGGAACTATTAACGTGCCTTTGCCTAATCCATTTGCTGCAGCAATTACCCACCACATTGTTGCATCTTGATAAAAATTTAAAGCTAATTTATCTAAACGCTCTGTAGATGTTGTTTGTATGTATATATCATTTGCAGATTCTGGCATACTAGGAACAATAACTGTAGATTGTCGTTGTTTACTATTTGAATTTTTTAACGTAGTTGATGATGTATATCTATTCATATTTTATCCAATCAATTTGTTGTTTCTCCTTGTCCAAACGCTCTAGAATCAACATTATCTTTAAAATCACTTAGCCAGTTATTGTTATTTTTTATTGGATTATTATCTTTATCATATTCTCGAGCTAAACCAAAGAAACGACCGCCGTTTTGCGGTATTGCATCTGCAATAACTTTAAAGTCGCATGATACTGATATTTTTCTTGGAGTTTCAAACATTTCTTTATCATCTTCAATATTAATTTCCCAAGAATGATCTAAATCATATGTATATGACAATGATGATAATGCTACTGGTGTTTGGTGAAATAAATCTCCTAAAGTTATACGCATCCAAGGTGCAGTTAATGCAATTGATTTACCATCATATATTGGTGCACAATAACCAGCAAGTGCATTTAATTTTCTCCACGTTGGTTTAATTTCATCTCGGTCTGTAATTACAATATCAAAACCTACACTTAAATCTCTAGTATAGCCGCCATAATGATAATTAGGATCAGCACGTCCAATCATTTTAACATCGGTCCATTGCGAACCAAATGAATCGGATAAACTAGTTAATATTGCTCGAAAAACTATGATATCGTCTTTGTATTCTGTGATGCCACCGGTCCTATCTCCAAATAAATTATTAGCTGTTAATGACGGGCCAGTTAAGAAAAATTTAATAAAATCTTTTGTTAATGACGTTTTAGGAACGTTTAATTCTTCAACGCGGTCTTTACTTGGTTTCCACTGATATGCATTTTTTAATAAACGTTTACCAAAATCAATAACAGTAACTTTATCGCCGCGGAATGGTGTTACAAACTCAATCGGATTTCTAGTTCGAACAAATTTTTCTAAACCTTCTCTAGACCAACGTGTAGCAACTTCACTACGCAAAGTAAAGTCATTACGTAATGCAAATTTACTGTCATGATCACCCCAACCGTAACCTAATTTACCAACGCCGTTTAAATTGAATACTGAATATGCGCCGGCGGGAGATAATGATGTTGCTGCATAAATTCCTGCTCTCGGACTAAAATTGCCAGGTCGTAATGCAGCCGATGCACCATCCATTTTAGCTCGACCGATTGCAGAACTTATTTTTACTGCTAAACTAGCATTTTGATTAGCAAACGAACTAGCAAATCTTTTAGCTCTAAAATCGTTGTATGGCGCTAAACTTCCTATAGAATTAACAATATCTATAGTATCACCAGAAAAATTTAATTTGCTAGTTAACTGATCAAATGGCAATGTAAAATATGTAGAATTAATTACACTACTTTGATTAGTAGCGCTATCAAATACTTTTTGTGCACTTTGTCCGATCTGCGGAAATCCAGACGTCCCAGCAGCTATAGAAGATGCATATCCAAAACCGTTTCTAAGAAATTTTGCATTATTTAAATTAGTAAACGATCCTGTTACATTAATTGGAGCCGAAATATATTCAGGTATAGGTTTTTGATTTAAAGTTGGATTCCCAGTATATCCTGGCGATGAACCATTATTTGAAGAAATAAATTGAGAATTTAATCCTAATGTATTTGGATCAACAGTAGGATTATAATATGATGTAATCGGCGTTGCTAATCCAACAGCCATTTGAATTTGACCGCCCGGGCCAATATTACTTCCAGGATTTTGCGGCATCATCTGTGAAGTATATGGTAATGTTGGATTATTAAATATATTGTCTGGCAGTATATTAAATGGTGCGTTAAATTGTGTTATACTTACTGTAGTATCATTTAAACTGATTAAATTAGAATCAGGTAATATGTTGAATGGTGCGTTAAATTGTGATCCTGCTCCTAATGTTGGATTACTCATCTTGTTCCTTATCCGTAATATGCACTATTAATACCAGCACCAAATGTATTATCTCGTTTTGATAATATGCGTGTTTGATTTCGTATTTCCGCAATTAATTCATCTATTTTAGCAGCCATATTGCTACCGCCAGTTGGGGCGTTTGGAAACAAATTTGTTCCTGCAATAACTGTGTCATCATTATTTAATGCAAACGTATCTTCTCCAGCTAGCAGTATGCGATCTCCATATCCTGTCGGTGTTGCAATAAGGTCATTTCCGGTAGTGTTTGTACCGGATCCGCCATAATCGGGTTGCATTACTGCGCCGGCGCTATCGAACATGGTTTTAAATGTTCTTACTAAAGAACTAACGCTAGTTGTATTTATCATCATTCTTCCAATGTCTCTTATCGTTGTGTCGTCAGCGTTTTGTTGTGCCCTCGTTGTAGCTTGCAAAGCCAATGAAAATGCTTGTCGCATACTATCTGTAGAAGTCTGGGAAAATTGTAATTTTTGCATAATTAGCATTTCATTTGAATTTGCTAATTGTTGTTTTAATAAATCTTCTGTTCCGCGTTGATCTATAGATTTACTTAAATTATTTAATTCGTCTTTTGATAATTCGCCGGATTTTTCAAGAGCTTGTGCAGCTTGCAATATTGCACCATTATCATCAATATCAATAGTTAGACCAAGTTTTTCGCCCGCTTTTTGCAAAATCTTTTGTTTTTGTATTGCAGATGCTAATTGTTGTTCTTGAATACCTAATAAGTCTGCCATTTGCTTTCTAGCAAATAAATTCTTTTCTAAATTATCACCTTCGTCTTCAATAATTTTTGCCATTATATCTGCTTGATCGCTAGCATTACCACGCAATGTAGCTTCTCGATATAAATTGGTTAAACTATTTCCTTGATCATCAACTAATCGTTTACCCGTTAATAATTGATATTCTAATTCTTTACCGATACTAGATTCTATATCTAATAATGATTCTCCAGCCCCCGCTAAATCTTCTAATTTTAAACCTAAACGTGCAGCTTTAATTGTAGCGACTTCTAAAGACCCGGGCAATCGTCCATATTGCAATTGAATATCTTCGCCGGCTTCAGCAATGCCTTCAGTTATCATTTTAGTATAACCTAAAGTACCATCTTGGTCACCCATAATTGCTGATACTTCATCTATAAATGCTAATTGTTGTGCTGAATTTTTTGCTGTACTTGCAGCATATTGAGTAAATGCAGCAGCTTGTTCGCCGGAAATACCCATAAATTCTTCTAATACGAAGTTTGTTTGTAATAAACCTTGATAATATTCATCATTTTGTTTGCCTACTTGTTTCATTGTAGGCACTATACTTTTAATTGTGCCGGCATATTTACCAAATTGATCAGCAGTCATTTTGGTACTAAGAGTAGCACCTGACATTGATTTCTGCATATCAATAAATTGTTTATTTAATTTTAATGCAGCATTAAAACCAATACCCATTGCTTTAGATGTATTTTTGATACTGCTTTCATAAAATGTTGCTGCTTTAGCAATATCTAATATAGATTCTTGAGCCTTTTGTGTTATAGCTATTAATTGACTAAAACCGACTGCAGATTGTTCTGCTGCCCCTTGTAGTTGTCGTATTGCCGGTACCGTTTGTTCTATAATTGTTTTAGATACCGTAATTAAAGTACTCGGGAGCGATTCAGCCGCGGTTCCTAGCGTACGAAGTAAAGTTGACCAATCTTCAGCAGTTCCATGACGGGGTTGCTTCTTTAATTGTTGTATGAATTGTTGCTGAGTCATAAATACTTATTTTTATATAAATATTTACTAGTTAGTTTTTAGATGACCTAGGAGGCGTTGATGGTTGAGATCTTTTTGATCGTTTATTTTTAGCTGCATCGGCGATTCTCTTCTGATGATCTTCTCGTTCTTCTAGTATTCGTTTAACATGTTTCATCCATCTTCGACGTAAAAATATTGGCATATTATATAATGTATCCCAGTCCCATCGACCTTCGCCATGCCAAATCATATTAAATAAATTATCATGTAAAAATACTCGGTCTTCTGGATTAAAACCAAAAAAGGTCTGATCCAAGTTGAAATCCAGATTTGAAGGTGCCTCCATTTTCACCTTCGAATTCAAAAGTTAAATCTATGCCCGGGACATTTTCTAGAAAATATAAACGAAAATCTTTTGAATCTTTAGCTAATAATTCGTAACGGATAAAATTTTCAATATCAGATGCTGCTCTACTTCCGTTTACTTGTTTGATTATGGTTGCCAACATTTCAGTTACTGATGAATTCAATATATCTAATTTAATATTATATGAAAATTTAATTTTATTTCCATTAATATCATAATCGAATTCACCATTCAAATCTGAATTCAATGTAAATGCTTTAAATCCTACTCGTCGTAAATCTATAGAACGTTCTAACATGTTTCCTGTTTCTGGATCTTTAATTTGTACAGGATAGTCAGCACCATATGATAAAATACGAGCATACATAATCAATCCATTTTTGTCAAATGTTGAAATTTCTTGAACATTTATACCTTCTGTTACAATGATTGATTCTAACAATTTATCAAAAACTATACCATTTTTAATATAAGATGTATTAGTTAAAATATCTTCATCATATGCAGTCATATAACGCATTTCAATTTGTCCTGATCGAAGTGGAGATGATTCTGGATATATTTTTCCAGAACTTGCTAGTTCAACAATGATGCTTGGTAATTTACTACGTTGTTTAGTTTCAAAACGTTGTTTTGCTAATTCAATAACATTTGGGTCAATTTTATTGGTATGTGTACTCATATATTCCTTATATAACCTTTATTATAAATATGTGCGGTCATAAAAAAAGCCCCAAATTAAGGGGCTTTTATAATAATTTATTCTAATTAGAAGTTTAAGAATGCCCAATCAAATTGAATAGTTAACTCAATTTCTTGTACTGCATCAGATGACCAATCAAAAGTACCAAATCCTGCACTAGTAATAAATGCACCTTTAAGTAACCATTCTTCAATTACTTCACCTAATGGGGATAATTGCAATAAACGAATTTCTTTTTTATAAAATGATGAATACCCATCACGACCTGTTGCAGATTCATGATGTAAACGAACCCATTCCATTACAGCTTGTGCTCCGGATGGAACAATTGCATCATACAATGTCATTGTAATAGTATCCCATGCATGTTTACCAGCAACATAACGTTTAACGTTAATCATATCTAATTCAACTGCGGTATTTGTAATTGTTGGTTTTCCAGAAGCTTTTACTAAATATGAAGGGATATCATTCATTTCTAAAATGAATTGATGTTGGCGTTTCGGTTCCCATGAAAATGCTTTATCAAAAATATCAACATTTTCAATGAGATTCAAATTTGGATTGACTTGATCTATTAATGCCATTTTACTTTCCTATTTTTTAATATAAATATCACGAATGTAAAAAAAGGCAGAGCGAACCCTGCCTTTTCTAATTCATTTTAATTTTACTAGTTAGAACGAAGCGCCCGTCGGTTGAATATTGAAATCTAATACAATAAATTCAGCCGTTCTAGTAGGTTGAAGGAAGATTTGACCATATAAAATATTTTGGTCAATTAAATCCGGTGTATTATTTGTTTGATCCATAACAACACGGAATGCATATAAACCTTGATTTGCTCTTACTTGTTCCATATATGGGTTAACAATGCTTAAGAAACGATTACGAGTTGCATTTGTATTTTGTTCAAACACTAAATAACGAGTTGAAGATGCAATAAATTTCTTAACTGCAATCAACAAACGACGCACATTAACGCGGTCTAATGCACTTGGTCGAGCCTGTAGTGTCTTTTGACCCCAAACCACAATTCCATCGTTTAAGAAGTTCGCAATAGGATTAATACGAGCTTCATACAATGTATCGCGATCTGATTGTGATAATTTAAGATATGTATCTGTTGCAGTAATTAAACCTCGATTTAAACCAGCTGGTGCATACCATGGTGCTTGAGTTTCATCATTAAATGCTAATACACCTGGAATAACAGTTGATGGTGGTACCCAAGTTGGAATATTATTTGCACCTGGGATACGAAGCCATGGCCAATAAGTTGCTGTGTAATTACTATCCAATGATGTTACTTGATTTACTACAGTATTAATTGAATCAGTTAATCGATTAGAATCCATTACGTAGAATGTATCTTGACGATTTTCACATAACGTACGTGCTAATCCAGTTACATATGGGTGTAAACTATCGATAATACCAGGAACAACAAGTAAATTCATATCATAATAATCAGCATTGCTTAACAATGTAAATGCTTTGTTATATGATTTAGTACCCGTTGATGTTGCTGATGAACAATTGAAACCAAATGTGTTTGTTGCACTAATATACTGTCCTGAATATTTTTTTAAATTTGGTTTAGCCCCATCAAAACCTCCTTGGAATGGAAGAATGAATTTACGAGTTGATGTTGCAACATTTGTAGTAAATGTGCCAGCAACTAATGCAGATTGTAATGAACCCGAATATGCTGTGGTAATTGTTGGGAAAGCTGCATCTGCATCTTGACTTACATCACCTAAATAGAAATCTGAGTTGCTACCCGTATTCGAACCTGATGTTGGAATTGGAGCTAAATAATTCATGTTATTTTGAACGGTAAAATTGAATCCAAAATAATTATTGCTATTATATGTACTAGATACAACTTGCGATGTAGCATATGATGCCGGACGAATATTTAATGAACCCGATGCCATTGGTATCGGTGTAGATAATGAACGGAATCCAAATGGAACTAATGCAGGATCAATTAAACGATCTGCTACGTTTGCATCTACTTCTACTCGTACATATTTTGAAATATTTGGATAATCGCCATTGATAAGAAGTTGATTTGAATCGTTAACTGTTTGATAACGATTACCAATTCTTCTTGCAATATAGTTTGGAGATGTAGGATCTAAATTAACATTTAAATATGTTTCTACAATATCCGGGGCAGCGTCAGTATCTTGTGATGAATAAGGTGAATTTAAAAGACCTGGAGCTGGAGTTGATGTATTAACTCGACGTATTTCAACTGTAAATGAACCATACCCGTTCGGATCCGGTGTTTCTGCTCCTAATTTAATATCACGAATACCAACTTTTGTTTCGTAATTAACTGCCGTACCATGCGATAAAGTATGGAAACGGAACAAGTTTCTAGTAATTGAACCAATTTTTTGTGATGTAATCCATGAAGTTGATGCAGTTTGATAATCTTGCAAAAGTTCAAAATTTGAAAGTTTTGCTAATTCCATAGTAACATTGCCTAAGTTATTAAACAAACTTGAAGCATTAAGATTTTCATACTGAACATAAACTGGATAATTTACTGATTTAGGATCTCGTTGGAAAACTTTTGCAACATATTCATTGTTTGTAGAAACAATTGATGCTGAAATTGCTGTACCTTCAGTTGCTAAAAATGCTCCACTAAATCCAATTGCTGAATCAGCGCCTGCTGCATATGATCCTGAAATTTTAATTGCAAACGAACCAGAACCTCCATCTAGCAATACTGAATCTTCAAATAATGCTGTTGCACCATCTGATGTTACTGCTTGAGTTGGATGTAGTACATGCGTTACTGCTTGTACTGCCGATGCACCAGAACCTGATTTTGCAATGATTGCTAATGCACCGTTAGTTAAATAATATCCATCTTCATACAACAAACGTGTTACTGTGATTACATTTCCACCTTTAGCTAAATAATCTTGAACTACATATGGTACATATGAATCTGTAGTTGTTGGTCCAAATACTTCTTGAAACTGACCAAAACTTGTAATTTGTGTCGGAATGAGTGCAGGACCTTTTACAGTTGGACCTACAATTGCCGCACCAATTTGTGCAACGCCTCCGGCTAAAAACGATTGATCTACTTCGTTCGTAAATACGCCTGGAGAAATTAATTTTTCTGCCATTTAATACTCCTATAATTTTTTATTTATAAATATAGGATTATCGTGTCAAACCATCATCTGATGTAAATGTGCCGTCTGCAATATTGATTTGTCCATCGCCGTAACGTTCGCGCATTTTTTCTAATAATTCTTGTTCTTTTGTACGTAGAGATTCAAATTCAGAATATAATTTGTCTTGTTCTGCGTTTAAAAATTCTAATCGACGATTAATTGCAATTTGTTCTAATGAAATAGAACCTAAATTATTTGCATTATTTGCAAACAATTCTCGAATTGATTGAATTTCATCTAAATGTTCTTTGTCTAACTTTCTTGTCATTTTTTTCCTTTATTTTGTTTTTAATGTATTTAAATTGTTTTGTATTGCCGTTTTATATAATTCTGGCATATCTTGTTGTTCTAATTCTTTGAATAAAGAAATAGATTCATTCCATAAACCAATCCACCAAGAACTAACAGCTTGTTCAAATCGTAAACCTAATATTCCTGGATATTCCACATCAGTTCTTGTAGCTGCAGGTTCTGTTGCGTGTTCTTGTCCTAAAACTGACATGGTATATGATTCTTGCCAATCGCGATTGCGTTCGTATATTCTTGCAAGTAAAAAATATGCTTCTGGTCTTTTAGGTTTTAAAGAGATTGCACGCAATAAAATACCTTTAATTGTAAATATTCGATCTCCTTGACGTTCAAAACATAATGCTAATCGCATTGATGCTTCATATTGTAAATTTACATCATATCCAAATTCAATGCTACGCAAATAGAATCCAGCAGCTGATGCTGTTTGACCTTGCTGTTCATATGCATATCCTAGATTAAAATTAACTTCTTGGTTTCTAGGTTCTTGTATGTATCGTTGCAACCAATATTCTATTGTCATGATTTACTTTCTGGTGTTACTGCATTTTCACATCCTTGACATAATGCAAAACATTGCAATGGACGTGGAATTACATCTTCATAATCTTGTTCGTAGATATTCCCTGTAATATGTTTTAAACCATAATCCATACAACACAATGAAACATCGCCATTTGGTAAAACTACATTATGATATAAATCTTCAATGCATCCGCAAGTCATTGCTTTATCGCCATGATCCATGTGTTGAAATCTATCTTTGTATTTTTCTAATTCTGGTTTAATAATGGCTTCGCCTAACAAATTGCCGGCGCGAGACCAAAATGTTGGAATGTGGGTTTCTGGCCATAAATGTTTAACTGATTCATGCGGTTCTCCCATACACATAACATAAAAGCCTTGAATATGATTTTCTAGTTGTTTGAATCGTTCAAATACTTCAATCAATCTAGGAGTAATAGGATGTTTTGCAATTCGTTCTTGATCCGGAATATGCAAACAAAAACCTCCATTTGGTCCACTTACAAATTTAATATCTTTGATGCGTTCAACATCTTCAACAGTCATTCCTACGCCTGTACTAAAAGCTGATATTGGATGTCCTTGTTGTGATGCATAAATCAACATGTCCGTACATCGTTTGTTTAGCCATGGCTCAGTAAATCCAGAAAATGTAACACGTACTTCTTTTGGCAATTTATCAATGACACGTTTAAAATTTTCAAACGTCATTGTTTTATCTGCTTTATATATGTTTGTTAACGTTCTCTGCGGACAAAATGCACAATCAATTACACAACCTTTAGGTGGTATTGATGTTGTAAATTCTAAAGTTGGCCATTCTGTTAAACGCCAATATTCTTTTTTCTCTGCTTTACGATTATCAATGTAAAGGGTTATTTCATTGTAATATTCAATAAAATGATCATTCCATAAGTCCCATTTAATGTCTACACCATCCCAAGAATAAACATCAAACGTATGAAATTGTTTTAAATATGTATCTCGAAATGTTCTAAATTTTTCTTTTAGTTCGGGTGTTGATAAATGCCATTCTCCTACAATCTTTTTTACATTTTGTTTAACCCATGATACGCGCTCTGGAGTAAAAATATCATATTCTCCACCTTCACAATCAATTTTCATGAAATCAATTTGCGTTACATTGTATTCTTTTAAGAATGTATCAAATGTAATTGCATCGGCAGTTGCTGTTCTGCCATGAGTTTCAACAACATCTGAAAAATACAATCCTTTAAATTCAGTTTTGCCATCAACATTGTTTATACCTTTATTAATTAAAGTAACATTGTTATGATGACCAATATTTTTCTTCATTGTATCAAACAATGTAGGCTTTGGTTCAAAACAATAAACATGTTTAGGTTGTTTGTCTAATATTGAAAATGTAAATGGTCCTACTGATGCGCCGATGTCTAAAACAACATCATCTTGTTCAACGGGAAATTTTTCCGTGTAATCTTCTCGAACAAAAATTTCTTCAGTAACCGTTTCTTGAAACCATGCATTTTCTGCAATTTCTCCCCAATCAAACGAAGCTTGTTGTTTTTCTCGTTCAATGAATGAATCAAAGAACGTTTGTGGCATTTTAAGGATATATGCTGCATTATCTTGAAATCCGAATGATATTAATAAATCATCACCCCACTCCGTTAAGCCGCAGCAAAATTCAATCTCGCCACCCATAAAACTAAATGGTCTAGAAATATGTTCAATATTCCAATCTGCATCCCAGATTACAAAACGATGAGTATATTTGCCATCTTTTTGATCAAGTTTATTTTTAAATAAATCAACTTCGTGGATAATGCAAATACGTTTTCCTTTGTATGGAATAACTTGAGAACTACCACGCATATCTTGATGTTGACCAGTACCTGGTTTTAATATGCGTTGCCAACATTCTAAAGTCTCCGGATCTCCTTCTACTACTTCGGTCGGGTTAGTCCATTTAATCATATGCCTAGGCATATCTTCTACAACCATCCAATTCTTTTCACAATATGATGTTTGATCATATGGATGTTTGATGCGACTTCTTTTGATTTCTGTAACAGACCCATCTTTAACTTCAAGTTCAGACATTTCCATACGTCCTTCACCATTAGTTGTAGTGTCTCTGCGAACTCCTACTAAATACAATTTATCATTCCAACGAGTTAATCGACCATCTTCTAATCCAACAAAGTCCCATAATGGAGTTTTATCAAAACGACTTGTGTCAATTTTTGTGTATGATTTTAATTGTAAGTCTGCAGTTAATTCACAAAACCAATTTGTAGTTCTAAGATGTTGATCTGCTTCTGGATGAAGATATGCTAACGGTCCCCAACGGTTAATAAAAACTTGATTGTTTTCCGAATGATATAAGGTATAATTTACATGACGAAGATTCATGATTAATTTGCCATTATCATTGTAGATAGATGGATTCATTAATCCGGTTCCACCAGTAACGTCATTGGGAAGTGTTATAGGATGTATTGATCCTCCGTTACGCGTAACAGTTTTAACAAAGTTTGAATTCATATAACTTATTATATAAAGTTCAAATCGTTAATCCAAATTATTCTACAGGTTTTATGAAATTTTCGCCATCATATATATATCCCTTTTCTATAATAGCGTCATCAGGAAGTTCCACAGTTAATAAGTTGGTCATAGTTGTTATATCTGTAATTGATATGTCAACGACAACTACAGATGCAACAATATCAAGACTCGTAGTCATATCTCTGGTAATAATAGCAAAATTCTTTTTCATGATTATTTCTTTTCATTAATAATGTATAACAATTAAACAAAAGCCAGAGCCTCCATTTCCACCTTGTCCGCCGCCAGAAGAATTAATGCCAGCTCCTCCGCCGCCGCCGCCGGCACCATAAGCTCCGCTTCCTCCTCGACCCCCTTGACGATAATTTCCTTTACTTAAGTCTCCGGAGCCGCCGCCGGTGCCTCCTACTGCTATAAATAAATTACCAGCTAATGCTGCAGTAATTGTAGTATATAAAGTACCATTTACTCCAGGGACTGATGAGCCACCACCGGCCCATGCTAACATTGCAGTTCCTGTAGGAGAAACTAATTGTAAGCCGGCGCCTGTGTTATATGCATCTGCAGAACTAATGCCGCCGCCATATGCCCCGGGCATCAGCGATTTCATTATTTGTGATATTTGCGAACCGCCAAATGTATCAGCATTTAAAGTTCCAGCTGCAAAATCACACGTATTGCCAAATAAGTATGAGTTAGGAGAAGAATTTGTACTATTTGCTGCGTTTGTTCCGCCAGCCCCTGCAGAAGCTGTTGCTGTAGTTAAATAAGCGTTACCTTCATTGCCATCGCCGCCGAATAGAGAACTTGCGCCTGTGCCTCCAGCGTTACCGTTTGTGTCATTTGCGAGTACGGCTGCACCTGGTGCACCGCCGGCACCTAACCAAATATTTACAGTAGATGAGAGATTAGCTACATCGAATTTGCCAGCATTTATTTGGCCAGATGCTCCGCCTCCGCCACCATATCTATTTGTTCCCGCTGCTCCGCAACGACCAGACCCGCCACCGCCGCCGCCGCCAACTAAATATACTTCTAGATATTTAGCATCGGATGGAACAGTCCATGTTTGGGATGATGTAATTAGTTCTATGCGTGTAGATATGATAGATGCACCATTAATTTTCATATTTATATTTCCTTATAATAATATCCATGTGTTATCTGGGTCAAATCTTACAATAATTAAATCAACAGCATTGTAAATATTATGACCAATTAATCTAACATAATCGCCCGTTTGAGTCGGAGCAGTTTCAGTTACATATCCGGTATTTGTTGTAGATACATATAATGGCGCGCCGGCGTTTACTGTTCCTCCCAATTGATCGTGATATGCTGTTGAATATACACCATTTAACAAAACGGTAGTTACGCCTTCAGCGCTTGCACCTTCAACACATATACCTAATAATTTAGTTGCAGTTTGTGTATCTGCATCTGCAGGTTCCCATGTATTACCTGTAGTTAAATGTAAAAGTTGTCCTGGGTATACAGAACCTGCAGCAGAAACATCAACTTGGCCAATTATTAATCCATTAAAGTAAACTTGATCAGACCAGTTTTGTAAATCTGGGTATCTATTAACTGAACTTACACCTTGTCTAACAACAGGACCGCCACTTATTGCACTAATATCAACACCGCCAGCGTAAAAAGTACTGCCTCCGGTCCATCTTAGATAATTTGAAGCTCCATTTAATTCTGTACTGCTAACTAATGTAAGAGTACTACCATCAAATGTTAAATTTGATTCTCCATTAATCGAAGTAGTGCCAGTTGCAGTAAGAACATAGTTATCTGTATTGTTTGTGATTGATGCTGCACCTGTCGTGCCTTGGATACCTTGAGCACCAGTCGTACCTTGTGTCCCAGTACCAGTTGTACCTTGAGCTCCCGTTGCTCCTTGCGTTCCCGTTCCAGTCGCGCCTACAGCACCTTGAGCACCTGTTGCTCCTTGTGTGCCTGTTCCAGTTGTACCTTGAGCTCCAGTAGCTCCTTGTGTACCAGTACCGGTGATACCCTGTATGCCCTGTGCTCCAGTAACTCCCTGTGCACCTGTCGTTCCTTGCGTTCCTGTAATACCCTGGCGGCCTTGGACTCCTTGTGCTCCAGTAGCGCCCTGCGTACCTGTGATGCCCTGCGTACCAACAGTACCTTGAGCACCTATCGCGCCCTGGGCTCCAGTCGTACCTTGCGTACCATTAGTACCAGCAGTTCCTTGAGCACCTGTAG
>JACCDX011505536.1_pt1 | contig 13795 bp, 15 predicted proteins | sample 7449681 | NCBI WGS metagenome assembly JACCDX01 (sample SAMN15323450, study PRJNA562643) | freshwater metagenome | isolation source: river surface water | place: USA:Blue River Watershed | collected 2017-08-18
AAATATGAGCATATCTGTTAATTCTACAAGCCCAATATCCTGCTTTAGTTCTATCCTTCTTTTCTTTGCACTTGTGCCTTGCTGCAAAACTTCTTCTACGTTCAGGATCACTAACTTTAGAAGACATCCCATGAATTCCAAACTGAACCTTAATTACATTTCCTTTTGGATTTTTAACATACACATAGAATTTTTTAGATCCACCTCTCATAGGATACCCAAGCTTTACCTTCTTTCCGCGATATTCCGCCTCATCCAAAATTTCTAACGGCATATCAAGAGGAACTATTTCTCCTTCATATAAACCGGTTAATCCAAGATCTGTTGCTTCGAAAAGTAAAGATGTTTGTTTGTCCACAGTAAGATTCCCGGAAAGATACAAGGATCTTGATTCTTTTAAAAGATCAATATGAGAATCGCTGCCTGGTCTAAAGATAGATTCTGCAATACAAATCCTATTCTCAAGATGGAATGATAGATGCTCGGATAATTTTTCATGTGACATATTTAAACCATATTTTTAGCTAGCATATCATCTCTGAAAGCAGTTGATTTTGCTAGAGTTTCCTGGAATATAGGCTTGCTTAGATCGTTACCTAAACCAGCGTTAACATGAAAGACCGCTTTAAGAGCTGCGTCTTTATTAGGAAACTCATTAGGATCATTTGATCCATACAGAGATTTAACCTTAGGATTTTTTAAATTCTCTATAAAATATAAAACAGCAACTTCAGCAGCAATATCAAGATCATTCAATGCATCTGGATTACTTACAAAATTAACGGTCTTACCTAGTTTTCCGTCTTTGTCATAGATCTTCTGCATTCTTTCATAACCAGACTTAAAAGTTATTCCATTGAATCCTCTTCCTAGATATTTAGCTCCGTCACCTGGTTGGGTGTTTCCCATTTTTTGAGATGCCCCTGTCGGATCGTCCGGACCATAAACTCTATCCCAGAATTTAGCCGGATCAGCTTTTAATGTATTAATTTCAGCGTCACTTAAAGTTGCAACTCTTTTTCCGAAAATTTTTCTGATTCTGTCGTTACTAGTATTGGTGTATGGCTCTTCATTCTGAGGAGCCCAACCACATTCTTTACCTATAACACCTTGGATAGAGGCTCTCATATTTTTATCAGTAATCTCGTGTCTGTCCATCGCTTTGTTTACTGCCTCTACTCCCTTTTTAACATCCTCTGCGGAAGGAACTTTAGCGCCACTCCCTTGTAATCTTTCACCCCATGTTGAACCTGCACTTTCTGGATCATCACCAAGAAAATCACCAAAGCCCGCACTTTTGATTATCTCCGCTGCTCTTTTAAGAGAGTCATAGGTTCCACCAGCAACTCCGCTTGGGTCTTTTGTTGGATCCTTTGCTGGATCTTTTTTTGTCTCTTGCTCATTTATAAAGCCTGAAAATTGTTTTAGGTGTTTCATATTAATTTCTAAATTTATGTGGGAATAACAGTCTTAATTCATGGCCATGAGGAATATCCTTCTTCCTGATCCCAAATATTTTTTCTTCTGGACAAGGATCTTCACCATTCCATTTAAATCCATTATTACATGCCCATGTCTTCATCCCAGCGTTTACTGATTGTCCAACTGAATATGGAAATCTAATCCCAGCTTCGTTGGATATTTCTGTTATTCTGCCTCCTTTTGAAGAGAATTTAATTTCTCTCCCTTGTCTAGAAGTCAAAACCACACTAGATTCGTCACTATAGGATTCGTAAACCTGGAGATTTCTCATAATGAACCTTTTAATTATATATCTATCAGATAATAGAAGAATGTGTTTTGACAAACAATCTTTCCATATGATCGACCTTTCCGCAGGTACCAAAGCAGTATTGAACTTTATCTTTATCATCTGCAGATTCCCATCTGTTGTAAAAAGACGAGTCTAGATATCCGCTATCTAATATATTTTCTAGAGATAGATTATTGAGATTTATTTTCTCTCTTCCCCATTCATTGATTATCTTTCTAAGCTGCATTACGTCAGAAGATCTGTAATCCCCATTGACCATAGTTCCAACAAAGCAACACGGCATTACATTCCCGTGACAATCAACGTAGATTTCCTTCTTATCATCTTTATGACACGATTTGCATTTAATAGATGATCCTTTAAATCTCTCAGGAAATTTGTTTCCCTCTAAAGATTTTTCAATCTCTTCGTCCCATTTTTTTGCAATCTCTTCTTTAGATCTCTGTGTTTTTTGCGGAAGATGTATTTTATTAAGAGATATTTCTACCTTTTTTGAATCCGTTTCTCTTCTCCATTTTATATTGTCAGATTGCTCTATAGCATACAAAAAATTTCCATTGCTATCATAAACGGGCATATCCTGATACTCACCTGAATTCATACCTTCAAACCCGAATGGTCTTTTTGGACTAAACGCAGTTATTCCGATCTCTCTAGAAAATTTTTCAGCATCTTTCAATTGATGTTGATTGTGCTTAAATATTAAAAAATCCCAAAGACTCTCTGCACCGGTCGAAGCATAAGCTTTCATATTCGCAACTAGTCTATCCCAGTTAACATTTCTTCTATAAATATGATTGGTGTCTTCCAAACCATCCACAGAAAAAATAACATATCTTCTACCTTGATTTTGCTCAGAAAACATTTTTCCAAGTTTTACCCAGAAATCTGGGTTTCTCATCGATCCGTTAGTATTGACTTGAATCTGAGCAGATGAATTAACAGCAACATACTCAAGAATTTCATAGGCATCTTTTGCCATCATAGGATCTCCATTCGTTCCACAAAAAATCCAAGACACCGATCTTTTTATAAAATCTAAAGGAAACCAGGTTTTAAACTCCTCGAACGAAACAGCTCCAAGGTCTAAATCTGGATTTACTAATAGAGAATGATTAATATATCTTGGGCAAATTGGGCATGCAGCATTGCACATATTTGATAGTTCTATGTGAACGTGATGTGTGTTCTCATAGCTCCAAAAAAGACTTTTCTTTTCCATATAACTTTCTAGCAGGATTTAGTCCGAAAATTCCACACTTTCCGTGCACACCGTTAAAACAATATAAAACAATAAAGAAGGAAATGGGAGAAATATTAGACCAAGTCTCCACAAAAGGGGATCGGTGTTTGTATATCTTCCTAATCCGGAGCAAACCCCCCAGATTTTGCGATCAGAATAACTGCGATAGAATTTTTTCATATTCTATATATAACTTCTAAAAATGTCGAAATTTAGAAGGCATTTAAAGTATAATAAGAAAGAAATAAGAATGAGCGAGAGAAAATATCTTCCAACCCTAGCAGAATTGATTGATAGGTTATCAATCAGTCAATTAAAAGAAGTTAAATTACCAGGTCATAAAGAGGAATACGCTCAGGAGATTACAGACATAGTTCATGATATTCAATTGATTCTAGATTCACAAAAGGAGAATATCACTGCGGATGTTATAAGAGCAATAGTTGTTCTAGCTCAAATGAATACACATATTTGGTATAATGAATCTAACGTAAGAAGCGGAGCAGCTGGACCAAATATGCTTGCATTGACTCACGGAATTAATGGAATCAGAAATACTGCAAAGAACAAAATTCAAGAAATAGTCGGGGGGAGAAAAGATTACAAAATAGATTGTTTAGCTGCAGAATTTAAAGACTGGGAAATCAGTTGGAATAATAAAGCTCAGGATACTCAATAATCATACTGATTCCACCCTTCTCATAAGAATCCTTATAGACATTCTCTATGTCTTTCCAATCTACCAGATTATAGATTCTAATGTTTTTACACATGCTGGAAAATTCTTCGATGTAGTTTCCTCTGTGCTGATGTCCAGGATCTAAAGGTTTATCCGATCCCTTTCCTAAACGTATGATCATATTAGGATTCCATTTACCCTGGCTCATTAGACTAATTTTATCAACATGATTGACCAGTTGATTAGTTGCGCAGATTAAAAAATCCCATCTTGGATAAAATGTTATAACAAATTGACCAGCCATTGCCATTCCTAAAGACATCCCCATTTGGGATTCTTCCATAACAGGAACTTCTATTAATTTATCTTTAGGAACTTCACCGATCGTAGTGCTCATTGGATTACCGTGCCAAAGAACCTGTTGTCCAATAAAAACAGTGTCTGGTTGTTGACCTAAAAATGTCATTGAATTTGTTAATCCATCTTTGTATGGAGTATACTGGGGTTGACTCATATTTTATTTTTAATATCTTCTTCTAATCTCTTTATTATACTTTCCGCAATAATTTCATGGCACTTCTTTGAAGGATGATGATCTTTTGGTGGATTTTCAAAAGATTCATAATCATTGTCTATTTCTAAGTATGGATTTTCAGAAATAAGATTGCTGATTGAATCATATTCTTTATTCTCATAATTTAGTTTAATAAATCTTTCAGAGGTGAAATCGTCATCAAGCAAAAATTTAAGATACTCATTCTGCCAACAAACGATCCTTGTTTTAATTCCTTTAGATTCATAAAATACCAAATCGTTTTTCAGAAGGTCAAAATGTTTTTTGGTATGAACTTCCATCAAATAATCGAAGTCTATCTTATTTTCTTCCATCCAATTGTAGAATTTATTGGCATTAGGATCGACGTTTAAACAAACTAAATTTACCTGATATTCTAAACCCTTATATGTAAAATAAAATTCATTTCTTGCTGCTACGGAGGTCTGTACTATAATATACTCTATCTCACTATAAGAGAATCTATCGTGTACTAATTTACTTCTATCATAATCGGTATCAAATATCATTTTTAAGAATTTGATTGTACCATTTTCAGATCCACCATTTTCTTTTTGTACAACTTCGAACGTATCAAAATGATTAGCAACTATTCTCGGAAATCTTTTTGCCCACATGTATCTAAGATGTGCACCGGTAAGATATTCCTTTATGTATTGATTGGGTGGAGGTTCTTTTAATGTATCAAGTCCTGAATAATAATACAATCCTTGTCCCCACGTAAAAGAGCATCCGCCAAAAACTAGACCTTTCATTTGAATTCTTCTTTGTTTTGTAAGTACCAATTATAGGTTTTTTCTAGCCCTTCTCTTAAAGGAGTTTTAGCATACCACCCTAATTTATTTTTTATTTTATTAGAATCTATTTTTCTAACTGGAATCATTGAAGGCTTACCAGAAATAAATTCTATGGGAGCATCGTAATTAGCTACAGATTTCATTTCTTCTAATACCTCAAGAACTGAATACAAAGAATTAGAACCGACATTATAAACGTCATATTCATTCTGATTTTCTATTATATTCTGTAATGCTTCAGTAAAGTCATCAACGTAAAGTAGATCTCTTAGTTCCTGTCCATCACCCCAAACTGGTATAGGATTCATCTTATCGGCAACCTTTCTGATTGTGGCTGGAGTAACGTGACATTTATTAAAGTCGAATTTATCATGTGGACCGTATAAGTTAGCAGGTCTGACAACAACGGTAACCATTGGATCTGGGATATACTTTGAATATAATTCACATTGAACCTCCGCATATCTTTTCATCCAACCCACTGGAAAATAAACAGGATATGGAGCATCAAATAGAAAATCTGTTTCAGAAACGGGTACATTTCCCTTTGGTGGATAAACGGTACTGGAAGAAATGAATATGTATTTTTTCACTTTGTTTCTCCATGCAGCATCAATAAGAAAATTATTCATGGCAACATTAGGGGTAACGTGTGCTAAGGGATCAGATACTGTATCGACAGCATTTGATGTACTTGCTGCTGCATGTATCACAACATCAACATCAGTAGTTGCAATCTTACATTCATCGTATTTCTGTAGATCATAATAAGTATAATTAACTCTATCATCATGAACATATCTAACACCCTTTATGTGTAGATTTACTCTTAGGTCGGTATAACCTTCGTCTATTAATCTATTAGTTAAATTTTGGCCTACTAATCCGGAACCCCCCGTGATTAATATTCTTGAATTTTTGTTTATCATAGTAATTTTCTTTTTGATCCTTCTTCTTTCTGTTTTAAATTATAAACAAAGTTTATATAAGTTAATCTCTTAAATCCGTTTTTAACCGGTTCTACTGCATGCTCTGCGTTATTTGCCAAGAAATCTAGCATTACAAAATTATCACTAGTAGGATCTATTGCAATTTCGTTTCCTTCCATAGTGGTAATGAATTGCCCGCCTCCGTCATAGTATTCTTTAGGGTCATTAAGATATATTAAAACCACACACATTCTTCCTGGATTTAATCCATCTTGATGCATTTGTATAAAATCACCATCTTCATATAAAGTAAATGCATCATTATGTTCGATGTTATCTTTAAGTTCCGGGTAGATCTTTAGTGTAATATCTTCCACTATTTTTCTAAAATATTCAAGTGGTTCTTTTCCAAATACGCCAGAATCTATAGTCTCATACCACGTCTGATGAACCTCTATATTTTTTTCTGTTATAATATCTCTATATTGTTGAATTTGATCGATGTCTACTTTATATGGAATTTCAGGAGAACCCGTTCCCATTCTATAATGATAATTACTTTTATCAAAAGCTTTCTCTTTTATTTTAGAGATGTAATAATCATGAAGTTCTCTATCATTGATTATTTTATCAATCTTACCAGCATGAAATCCATATCTAAAATATTCCGGTTTATTAATTCTTCCGTATGAATAATTTTCATAGGTCATTCTTAATGCATCTTCGAATTTGGTCTCAGGTAAAAGACCGATTGATTTCTGCTTTGAAATATTCATTTGTCTTCTTGAATCCCCGTTTGGTTTTTCTGAATCCCATTTTACATTAATAGATTTCCCGCTTATTGCCACTAGGGATTCTACCATTCTTTTTATGGTAATTTCATCTCCCGATCCAAAATTAATAGCATCGTTATATCTTAAATTATAAAGATCTATTAAAGCTTTAGCTACGTCGTCTGCATAAACAAAATCACGAATAGGACTTCCATCTCCCCAACATTCTATCTCATTTGATGCTTCTGATATTTTCTTGATAGTAGATGATATGACAGTTCCATTTCCAGAAAAATCATCGTTATTACCAAAGATATTTGCAGGTCTAACTATTGTCCATTTTTTATAATCATATTGATCTCTATATGCTTCAAGAAGAAGTTCTCCTGTTCTTTTACTCCACGAAGGGAACCAATCTGCTTTAGATGGAAGAGAATTCCAGACTTGGTCCTCAGAAAATCCGATCTCCGGATTATAGACACCGATAGAACTCATAAACACAAGCCAAACATTTTTTAAATAAGATTGGTTTATAATCTCTGTATTAATCTTGAATGACGGATATAAAAAATCAACAGGATTATTCTTCGCTTTGACAGGAGATCCTTTGATTCCAAAGCAATTAAAAACGACTTGGAAATTTTCCGTCTGAAAAATATTTCTTACGACTTCTTCTGAAGAAAGATCCGCTTGAATGAATTTAAATTTATTTCTCGGATATACATTAGTAGGTGTCTCCTTATCAACTCCTATAACATACCATCCTTGTTCTATACATTTATTTACAAGTGGAGATCCAACAAGACCCGAACATCCTGTTATAAGAACAGAATTAGTTACCTCTGGTTGTGAAAGATTCCTAAGAAGATTCACATCATTTCTATCGTATTTCATTGCTATTACTTTTTTGTGGTTGTACTCAAACCTTTTTTTATTGTTCTTATAGAATTCTATAAGTCTATTTTTTTGCTCTAATATTCTTCTAATCTCGTCGTAAAATCTTAAAAATCTTTCTTTCGGATCTTCTATATCATCATAACTATGATTTAACACATCGTCGAATAGATCAAACCCGAATTCCTCTCTCAGAACTTTAACATGACCTTTAGAAGCAAGAAATAATGGGAACTGATAAAAATATAAAGCCTTAAAGGATTTTTCTGAGATATGCACAACATCATCTTCTAAAAATTCAGATTCTGTTGTTATATTAAAATAAGCATTTTGATAGGTCTTAAGTTCGAATGCTTCTCCCCAGGGTATTTTGGGATTAAGTCCTATATCATTGAACCATGTTTTATCCCTCTCATAATCACTTTTTCTTACGACAATATCAAGAAAATAATTGATTTCCGGTATTAGAGATACTATGGTATTAACATCAAAAAATCTTTGATAAAATCCTCCTAATAGAACGTCTTGTCTACCTTTGTAACCCATTAAGAAAGACCAATCTGTAATTCCTTTATCTAGAATTCCCTCTTTCTTCATCATAGTAAGTAAAGCATATCTGTGTGCTTTGGGAGTTCTATTGTGGCAGAGGAATATGTTACTTTTATCTTCTACAAATTCCGGCTTATAAAGCTGAAGTCCAATTGATGCTGTGTGAGCTAAATGTTTTGATGAATGAACATTAATTTCCGTACCTAATTCTTCTTTATATCTCTTTAAAAGGCTGTTATTATTAATCCAATAAAATTTCTTTGGATCTAAATCTAGATCTTTAATATAGGAGTCAAGTAATTGTAATGTGCTTTTCCTTTCATATTCCGTATCATTCAAAATAAGAACCCTGATATTGGGGCATTCTTTTAAACATTTGACAACCTCATCAGATATTGGAAGATGACCAAACGCATTGAAAACTGCTTGAAAATCTCCGGTTTCTATGGGATAACAATAGAATTTATTAGGATTCTTGTATACGTTTTTTAGCCTGAACATCTTATAATCAGGAAAAATATAGGCATCAAGGATTTTGTCTATATTATTAAAAACGTTATACTCCCCAGAACCAAACTTTTCTGTGAATTTTTTCTCACAATTAGGATTTGGTTTTTGTTGATCCTCTGGCCAATCGTCGTATACTAAATTTAAAAAACTACCCATTTTCCAGTGCCGTAATGAGGCCATTCTTTTTTATATTCATACCAAATAACATCGTCAGGTATTTCTCTCTTAATTCCTCCCCATGTTTCGGATGTTGGAGTATTTGTCGAAACTCCGTTATCTTCCACTACAAATACGATAGGAAGATTGAGATTTCTACTGTATTTATGCATCTCATAAAATCCACCCGTTTCAAATGCCATATCTCCTATGAAACACCACACTTTATCATTTCTGTTATCTCTCTTGTTAGCCAATGCAACACCAGTTGCTATTGGTATGATTGATCCAACTATAGCTGAGGAATAAAATCTCTCTTCTTGGCTTACTATGGTAATTGATCTGCCCGCTAATATTTCTTCTTCCAACCAAACAGGACATACTCCTTTAATCAAAGCATGGTAGTGTGATCTCCAAGTAGAAAAAACCCAATCGGTGGATCTTATTCTCTTTCCAATTTCTATTAATTCGTCTTCATTACCCCCACTCAAATGCACCGGACCTTTAATTCTTCCCGCTTCCCAATGATCAGCAATCAATCTTTCAAATTTTGAAAGATCTTCTTTGGTGTAGATCGGATTGCTAACTATTGGGTATTTTTCTAAATTCTTTATCATCTTATGTTTTATTTGCATATCCTAAAGGAAATCCATTTCTAAATTCGGAGGTCATCCTAGGAATGATTACGTGATAAGTTTTAATTAATTCTTCTATCCCATCCTCCAAAGAATATCTAGGCATCCATCCTGTAGATTCTATTTTCTTGTTTGAAACTATATAATCTCTTTTATCAGGATCCTCATAAAAGTCTGAATATGTTATAGCAAAATCAGGGATGTATAATTTTATTTTTTCTAGCAATTCTTGCTTATTGAGGTTAGCATCGCTTAGACCAACATTGTAAACATTCTTTTTCATTGAGTCATAATTATCAAGAGCATGCATAAAAACAGATCCAACGTCTTGTATATGAATGAAATTTCTTTTGAAATGTTTTTCAAAAACTACAATGTACTTATCAGTCATTGCCTTATAGACAAATTCGTTTACAAGTAAATCAGTTCTCATCCTGGGGGAAGACCCAAATACTGTAGCAAGTCTAAAGCAAACAGCAGAAGTCCATTCAGAAATTAATCTTTCTGCCCCACATTTTGTTTCCCCGTAAACCGATATTGGGTTCAATGGGGATTCCTCTGTGCATTCTGTTTGGCCTTCTCCTATTCCATACCCGCTATTAGTGTTTGGATATAAAAGCATTTGATCTGGTGAGAGGTACCTAAGGATCCGGTCTATTTGACCATAATTGATATCTTTAGCCAAATCTGGATTTGCCTTGCATGCGGGGAATCCCACGATAGCTGCCAAAGGAATGATAACATCGTGAGATACGACTTGATCTTTTAGAAGATTTTGATTTCGAACATCTCCATAGATAAAATCATATTTCTTATCGTTCGTGAACTGAAGTGGTGATGTTTGATTAAATATTAGGGAATCTAATACTGTGACTGAGTGTCCAGCATCTAGCATTCTTTTAGTTATAACCGAGCCCAAATACCCAGCTCCCCCAGTAATTAGTATCTTCATAGCCATTATAGACAATAATCTGTGATTAATTCGTTTTAACGATGGATTATTCAGAGAACACAAAAAATCCTGAGGGAGTACCTCAGGATTTAAATAGGCTTTGATGAATTACTCTTCTTCCATTTCTCCATCTTCCTCTTCAATTTCTTCAGATTCGAAATCGAAGGGATCATACTCTGCTTGAAAATCTGCAGTTTCTTCCTCTGGGGTTTCTTCTTCAAAATCCTCAGCATATGTCGGAGCTTCTTCTTCAGTATTGTCTGCTAAATTATCAGCATCGTACATAAATGACGTTTCTTCAGTTTCTCCAGTTTCTGCCCAGTTTTCAAATAATTTAAGGTGTTTCATAATGGGTTTATTTTATTTATATATCGTCAAAAAATTAGGGATTCCATTTTTTAATAGCAGCAAGGTATTTGTCAGTCATATGGTCCTTCACTGTATTTAAAGTGATAACTGATTTGATAAATCTTAAAATACGCTTTAAATCATACTTAGGGATGATAACATTTCCTTCGTCATCTATTCTTAATTCGTGATTAACATGATGATATCCAATTTTGGGACTTCTAGTTACTACATCATTATGATGAACTATTCTTAATGTCTTAATCGGGGTAGAATCATAATTTTCTTTGAATTTTTTATTACCCACTCTTGGACTACCGATGGTGCAACATTCTATCCTATCAATACCCAATTCTTTATGAATCGCGTATGCAGACAGAGTAGCAACTGCTCCACCAAGACTATGTCCGCAAATTACTATTGATTCAATTCGTTCAAGACTCATTAAGGTTTTATAAACAAGTTCTTTAACTGATTCCCAAGAGCTTTTAAATCCGATGTGTATTTTTTCACCTGGCTCAATAAATGGAAATTTTTGAACTGAAGCATCATTCTGAAAATCCTTCTTAGAAGAACTTCCTCTCCAAACTAAATAAACAACATCATTGCTGTCAATTGCAATAAATCCCTGAGTGTCTGATCCTTTATGCTCTATCCATTTAACAAGATCCAATCCTAGGGATCTGAAATTGATGTTCTTCGCTTCTGAATAAACTTTATCAGCTAATTCAGCGCGGTATAGTACCTGTTCTTTTGTCATTTTACTTTTTCATTTATTAATTCATCAACGTATTTGTCACGTTGTTCTTGTAGATATCGGTTTCTTTCCAGAAGTCTCTCCCTCTCGTCGTTTGTTAATTTAAGGACTAGCGATTCTTTTTCGTCAATCATTTTCTTGTATTCTGCTATTTGAGCATTGAAATTGGTATTCTGGTAATAAAGTATCCCTACTAATAGAATAATAGTGAATGATTGTTCCTTTAGCTTTGTGAAGAATGCATCTCCGAAGCCGCTTGTAGATGGGGTTTGTTGTGTTGCCATGATCTATATATTGCTGGGTTCAAGAATATATAATTCAAATAATCACACTTCTATGGGATCGGCATCAAAAAAACCAAGGGCAATGAGATCTAAAAGATCCGGCAGAAAGAAGCAAGAGCTTTTTAAAGCAAATCAAGAGATCTTAAAAAAGTTACTAAAGGAAGTAACTAAATAGCACAAAAAAGCCTAGAATATTCTAGGCTTTTTTTATTTGATTTATCTTAAATCCCCGAGGGTTTCTTTTGTTTCGGGAGATATGTTAGTGTCAGTAGCTGCACCAGATTTTTGAGCTCCACTTATTCCAGATAATGCCATTTTCATTAGTTCGTCCCCGACTTTTCCTAATTGACCAGTTCCTACTGTTGCATCATCAGGATAAACGTCCTGACCAGTTAAAGGAGAAAGTTTAGAAGCTTCACCAGTTAAAGCTTTAGAAATATCAGTTTCGAATTCAGGGGTTCTGCTGTTTTTAAAGTAATCTATGAATCCAACTAAATTGGTACCATCTATTTTTCTTTTGTTAATACCTACTCTATCTCCTTCACCACTAAGCTGATCGTTGGTATTTCCTTCCATTGAAGTGAATGTTCTAGCACCTTCATCAACAGAAACAACAATACCAGTGTGTCCTAGTCCTTTTCCTGGACGGGTCATAATAAAGATTTGTCCAGGTCTAATTAAACTCGGATTTGATTTTATTTGGTCTACTGGTATTTTAGTATCTGAGGGAGCTTTTTCCCAATGATTCATACATCCCCCAGTTTTAACAACTGTATTGGATTTGCCAAGTCTTTTACAAACTTCATCGAAGATATAATAAACGAATGCCATACACCAAGGAAGGCCTCCAGAAAGACCCACTGATTGTAAATACTGAGTAACCTCTGGACCTTTGTTACTTCCTTTGGGTTGTTCTTTTGCGTCTTTGTGTGATGCAAGAACACCTGCGAAGGTCTCCCCATCTTTGGACGGATCGCTAAGAGGAATTTGTTGTGCTTCCTGTACAAACAGGTTAAAATTTTTAATTCTTTTCATATTATTTGGGTGTTACATCTTTAATTTTTTGTAGCAGTGGATCAGCATTCAATTTAGCATATAAATCTGGTTGTGCCTCTTTAATATCAGCTAAGATCTCATTTATGAAGTGTAAAAGAATGATTGAATTCTGAGGCTGATCCGGTTTTGACTTTGCTTTAAGAAAGGGAGTAAGTTGACTCATTGATCCAGTGTCGCCGAATTTAGTTACTAGACCTAAATATTCTGCCACTATAGGATAGCGAGGGATCCCGGTATATGCCTTTGTTCTAACATTGGCATCTTGCTCAAACATCTTAAGTCTCTTAATCTTTTCCATTAGTTTATATATCCCTTTACATTTTTTTGTTTCGTATAATCTTTCTATATTTGGATCTATGCAAAGATTTATATTGATTATTTTCTGTTTAGTGTCGATTAGAGTAAACTCACAGGTAGTAATTATCGGGGGTGATCTTAGTAGAGCAGCAGACCTTATTGATAATAGAATAGTCTATGATAATAAACTCGGATGGAAAATAGATTGCAGAAAACTGGAGGATATTATTAGCTCGGATTTAAATAGATTCAGAAGAAAAAGCGGTCTTAATAAATTAAGGATTTCAGAAAGGTGTGACAGTGTGGCCAATGAACAAACGGGATACATGGTAAAGACTGGCAATTTTTCACACGAGAGAGATTCATTAGATTTCACACAAAGGATAAGACTAGTCATAGGAAAGGGGCATTTTGGCGAAAATCTATTTCATGAAGAAACCCCTGCTCCCTTAGATCTTTACAGAGAAAATTACGAGAAGATAAAATCGAAATATCCTAGGTTTAATTTCATGTGGGAATCGGACAGAGCAACATACACTCTACTTGCAAGTGAGATCATTAAAAAGTGGATTGATTCTCCTTCTCATT
>JACCDX010880867.1_pt1 | contig 13793 bp, 15 predicted proteins | sample 7449681 | NCBI WGS metagenome assembly JACCDX01 (sample SAMN15323450, study PRJNA562643) | freshwater metagenome | isolation source: river surface water | place: USA:Blue River Watershed | collected 2017-08-18
GCCATATTTCTGAACTGGGCTTTGAAGCAGAGCTTTCTACCCCGATCATGGAAGGCGCGTTGGTGCGTCTGCGTTTGCCAGGTGCAGGGGCGATGATTGCCCGGGTAAAAGAATCAAGCTGCGGCCGGTTGATCGCCGATTTTGTGAACCCGGTTAGCCCCAGCCGTTTGGGGAAGACGCTGGGCATGGCCTTTTATACGCGGCAGGTCGCCTAACCAAAATTTTCTAGGGTTCTGTGCTGTTTTGGAGGCTGCAGGCGGCTGAAAAAGCGGGCTTATCTGCCGCGCGCCCAACTGGCGTTGAGCCTTGCGCCAAGAACAGCGAAACCAGCACCTAACAGCGCTCCGCCTGCCACGTCGCTCGGCCAATGGACACCGAGCAGGAGTCGCGACGCGCAGACCAGCCCTGCCAAAATAAGCGCCAGCACGACCCACCCGCTCCGCCGTCCTGCCGACGGGATTAGCAAAGCGGCCAGCAGCAAAATGGCGACCGCGTTCGTCGCATGGCCACTGGGGAAAGAGAGATTGGCGAAATGGTCAAGATGCGGCACGACGTCAGGCCGGTCCCGCGCGAAGACCTGCTTCAACAAGCTCGAAACAGCGCCTGCAACAGAGGGCATGACGAGCATAAGCAGGCCCGCCCGAGGCCGTTTTTGCCAGACCAACCAAAGCGCGAATGCGATCATGATGATGGAGCGCTGGGCAGCGTCCCCTGCCCAACTAATCCCTTGGAACATGGCGATCAGGGTGTCGGGCGATTGCCCTTCCCGAAGCGCAATAGCCCTGAGCGCACGAACCTCTGCGTCATGGCCATAATTTCCCCAACTTACCGCTGCGCCCAACAGCAGAACCAGCACGATCATGACCATGACGGGCGTCAGTGATCTCGCCTTACTCCCCGAATAGCGCGTCACTGCTCGCCCTTCACCACATTGCCGCCCTTGATGACGACATCGACAGTTTCGAGTTCGCGGATATTGGCAAGCGGATCGCCATCGACCGCGATCATGTCAGCCAAACGGCCAACGGCAATCGCGCCCAAATCCTTTTCCCGGCCCAATGCTTGGGCCGCGTTGCGGGTGGCTGCCTGAATAGCTTCAAGGGCGGACATGCCATATTGCATCATGATCTTGAATTGGCCGCCCACCTGACCGTGAGGCATTACCCCGGCATCGGATGCAAAAACCAGCCGAACGCCTGCCTGATGCGCCTTTTTGAAGTTATCGCGCTGGATCTGGGCGACTTCCCGATCTTTGCGAAGATTATCTTCGAGGACACCGTTTTTCGCACCTTCCGCTTGAGTATAATCGGTGTTGAAAATATCCATCGCGAACCAGACGGGATGTTTGCGCGTGGCGGCAAGCTTGATGCCTTCATCATCGACGAGGCTGGCATGTTCGATGGTATCAATCCCGGCGCGGATGGCAGCCTTGATGCCTGACGCGCCATGAGCATGGGCCGCGACCCGCAACCCCCATTGGTGCGCCTCATCAGCAATGGCGCGGAGTTCTGCTTCGGAAAGCTGTTGCTGGCCCGGTTCGGTATTGCGGGAAAAGACGCCGCCCGTCGCACAAACTTTGATCACTTCGGCACCATATTTGCGCTGGCGTCGCACTTCATGACGCAGCGCTTGCTCGCCATCCGCCACCCCTTCTTGCGGCGTTTCAAGGCTGGGGGGCAGAAAGGTTGAATCGCAATGTCCGCCTGTCGCCCCCAGAGCATAGCCGGCGGGGACGATCCGTGGCCCGACAACATAGCCCGCATCAATGGCCTGTTTGAGGCCAATATCGTTGCGATTGTCAGCGCCCACATTGCGGACAGTGGTGAAACCGGCATCAAGCATGTCCCGGGCGTTCTTGACTGCCACCATCGACCAGAAGCTGTCGGTATATTGGAGGCTGTTATAGCCGCCAACCTCGGCAAGCGAATCGAGATGCACATGCATATCGATCAAGCCGGGAAGCAGCGTCTTATTGCCCAGATCGACAAGCTTGGCATCAATCGGCAGCTTCGTCGTACGACGGTCGGACAACGAGACGATCCGGCCTTCACGTACGCCGATCAGCGGTTGCTCCACGCGCTTGCCTGTTTCCACGTCGATCATCTGGGCCGCAGTGAAATAGGTCATGGCAGGTGGCGCTTCTGCAGCCATAACGGGACTAACAAAAGCAAAGGTGGCAGTCGCACACAGCGAGAGGGTTAGAGTCTTCATAGCTGATTGCTGGCAGGGCCTTGCTCGATTTGCAAGCCGATGGATGCCTCCCCCAATTTTAACAGCGTTTTAAGCGACGCAATTTAACCAGAGCATCCGGCTATCGGCGTGGCCGCTGGTTCCTGCCACGTTCCCGACCGCGATGAGAGGTTTTCTGACATGCCAGCCTTCATGTCCTTTCCCGGCCTTATGCTGACGCGCGTCATGTTGGGTGGCGCTGCCCTATCCGGCATAGTCTATGCAGCCTATCGGCTCTCCACCGCCGCTGCACCTCTGCTGAGCTTGGCTGCTTTTGTCCTGTGGGTTGCGGTTATGGCGATGGGGGTAGCGGCGCTGCGACGATGTCGGCGTCCTGCGCTGTCCGTAGCAGCGATTGTCGGGGCAGCGATATTGGTACGTTTGGTGTTCTTCTGTCTGGTCAAGGATGGATACTCCGCAGGAGATTCTTGGAATAATTTGGCGTTGGCCAGCCATGTTCTGAGCGGACAAGGGCTCCAATTCTATGATCGGTTTATCGACGCGGATGCCTATGCGCTCTACCCCCCGGTCTTACCCCTCTTCATCGCGGGCTTGATGCGGGTGGGATTGGACACGCCGATCATTTTCGTTGTCGTCAATGTCATTTTCGATGTCCTGTCGCTGCTGCTCATCGTTCGGATCGGCCGAACCTCTGGCATGCCAATGGCCGGGCTCATGGCTGCCTGGTGCTTCGCCATGTGGCCATCCTTTGTCGCATTGAGTGCCGCGATCCAAAAAGAGACGCTTGGCAACCTGGAATTGCTCGCCATTCTATCGCTCCTCTGGGACATGCATCGGTCGCCTCGCATTGCTTGGTCAAAAGCTGCCGCGCTCGGCCTTGTTTGCGGTCTGCTTGCGCTGACCCAGCCGGCAATGGCGCTTTTCCCGGGCATTGCGGCGCTGTTTCTGTTTCACCGGCGCGGGCTTGCCTATTTTTTACAACTGGGCGTAAAGGTCGCGCCCTTTGCCCTGCTGGTGCTGGTTCCCTGGTGGGTCCGAAACTGGCTGGTCTTTGGCAGCTTCGTCCCGCTGACAACGACCTTGGGCTATAGCTTGTGGGTTGCAAACCATGCGGGTGCAACAGGGATGTGGGTCGCGCCCCCCAGCCATCTTGCCTATGGCGGGGAAATTGCAACGACCGCCCGGCTTGGCCAGACCGCGCTTGACTGGATCGTCCAGCATCCGGGCGAATGGATGCACATTACGACGACGAAGATCGTCAAAGCCTTATCCCGAGAAGATTATTTTCCTTTTGATCTCGCTCCCGGGGTTCCTTTTGGGATCGATCGGGTCCAAGCCATCAGGCAGTTTGTGGCGCAGTCCGCCTATACCGGGCTGATGGCCTATTGCGGCGTTCAGGCCTCCCTGTTGCGGGCATCGCCCCTTTTGCAACCGCTTGGACTAACGTTTGCCGCAGCCAGTCTCAGTCTCCTGCTGCCCGCCATCCCGTTCGAATTTGCCGAACGGCATCGCTATATTCTCGTCCTGCTGCTGTTCTTGCTGGCCGGCGCGCTGCTCGCCTTCCCAAGCCGATCCGCCTCAGAAATGGAGCGCCCGCCCATAGGCTGACAGCACGCTTTCGTGCATCATTTCGGACAGCGTCGGGTGCGGGAAGACGGTCTGGATAAAGTCCGCTTCGACCAGTTCCGCCGTTTTTCCAACGGTATAGCCCTGGATCAGCTCCGTCACTTCGGCGCCGACCATATGGGCGCCCAGCAGTTCGCCCGTTTTGGCGTCGAACACGGTTTTGACAAAGCCTTCGGCCTCGCCCAGCGCGATGGCCTTACCGTTCCCGATGAACGGGAATTTGCCGACCTTCACCTCATGGCCTGCTTCCTTCGCCTTTGCTTCGGTTAGGCCGACAGAGGCGACCTGCGGGTGGCAATAGGTGCAGCCCGGGATATTCTTCGGGTCCATCGCGTGCGGGTGGACATCCTTATTCCCGAGCGCCTGCGCGATGGCTTCTGCGGCAATCACGCCTTCATGGCTGGCCTTGTGCGCGAGCCAGGGCGGCGCCGTGATGTCGCCAATCGCCCAAAGGCCCGGAACATTGGTGCGGCACAGGCCATCGGTTTTCACATGGCCGCGCTCGGTTGTGACGCCCAAGGCTTCGAGCCCCAGATTATCGGTGTTGGGCACGATCCCGATGGCGACGATCGCGTGACTGAACTCGGCCTTTTCGACCTTGCCATCCTTCGCCTTGATTTGCGCAGTCACGCCCTTGGCAACGGCCTTCAGGCTGTTGACGCCGGCCCCTGTGAGGATCTTGATGCCCTGCTTTACAAGTGCCTTTTCAAGGAAGTCCGAAACCTCGGCATCTTCGACGGGGACGATCCGGTCCATCATTTCGACGACCGTCACTTCGGCGCCCATGTCGTTATAGAAGCTGGCGAACTCAATGCCGATCGCGCCAGAGCCGATGACAAGCAGCTTGGTCGGCATTTCGGCGGGCACCATCGCGTGGCGATAGGTCCAGATGCGCTTCCCATCGGCGGGAGCAAAGGGCAGGTCGCGCGCGCGGGCACCTGTTGCAAGGATGATGTGCTTGGCCGTCAGTTCTTCGGTCTTTCCGTCTTTGGTGACGGACAGCTTGTTGGCGCTGACTAGCTTGCCATCGCCCATATGAACGGCGATTTTGTTCTTCTTCATCAGGTGGGTGACGCCCTGATTAAGCTGCTTGGCAACGCCGCGCGACCGCTGGACGACTGCGTTCAGATCCGCGCTGATCTTTTCGGCGGCCAAGCCATAGGCCCCGGCGTGCTGCATATAATGATAGACCTCAGCCGACCGCAGCAATGCCTTGGTCGGGATGCAGCCCCAATTGAGGCAAATTCCGCCCAGATTCTCGCGCTCCACGATTGCGGTCTTGAGCCCCAGTTGCGCCGCCCGAATGGCGGCAACATAGCCGCCGGGGCCAGAGCCGAGGACGATCAGGTCGTAGCTGGTATCCGCCATTTTACGCGACCAAACCCAGCGGTTTTTCGCACAGGTCACGGAAGGCCTGCATCAGCTGCGCGCCATCGGCACCATCAATCGCGCGGTGGTCAAAGCTGCCGGTCGCAGACATCACGGTCGCGATCTGGAGCGCGTCGTTGATGACAAAGGGCCGCTTCTCACCCGCGCCAATCGCCATGATCATCGCTTGGGGCGGGTTGATGACGGCTTCAAACTGCTTGATGCCATACATGCCCATGTTGGAGAGGCTGGCAGTACCGCCTTGATATTCATGCGGCTGGAGCTTGCCCTCTTTCGCGCGGGCCGCAAGATCGCTCATCTCGCTTGAGATCGCGCTGATCGCTTTATCATTCGCGCCAGCAATAATCGGCGTGATAAGGCCATTGGGGACCGAAACTGCCACGCTGATATCGGCACGCTTATATTCGATCAGCTGATCGCCTGCGAAGCTGACATTGCACTTCGGCACCTGCACCAGCGCAAGGCCGAGCGCCTTGATCAGCATATCATTGACGGACAGCTTGATGCCGCGGCCAGAGAGGCTGTCGTTCAATTCCGCGCGCAGCTTCAACAGCGCGTCGAGGCGGACATCGACCGTCAGATAAATATGAGGGATCGTCTGCTTCGCCTCGGTCAAGCGACGCGCAATGGTTTTGCGCATGTTCGACAGCTTGACGATCTCGTGCGGCGTCTCACCGGGTACAACGGGGCCAGCGACGGCCAGCGGCGCGCTGACAGTTGGGGCTGCAATAGCGGAACGTGCACCGACTTGGGCCGCTTCCACATCAGCCTTGATAATGCGCCCATTCGGACCAGAGCCAGAAAGCGTTGTAAGATCAACGCCCTTATGTTCAGCAATGCGACGCGCCAAGGGAGAGGCGGCGATACGCTGGCCTTGAGCGCGCGGGGCTGCTGGGGCCGGTGCCACAGGGGGTGCTGCGACTGGGGCGGGCGCTGCGACAACCGCGGGAGCAGGTGTTGCGGGGGCTGGTTTTGCCGCAGCTGGCTTGGCTGCAGCCTCACCCTCGCCCTCGCCTGAAATCAGGGCGATCACCGTGCCCACTTTCACACCGTCACTGCCTTCGGGGACAAGAATTTGGCTGACCGTGCCTTCATCCACTGCCTCAAATTCCATCGTGGCCTTATCCGTCTCGATCTCGGCGAGAATGTCGCCACTTTTGACAACATCGCCTTCCTTCACCAGCCATTTGGCAAGTGTGCCTTCCTCCATGGTGGGGGAAAGAGCGGGCATCTTCAGTTCGATCGACATGTGATGGTGCACCTCTGGGACGGTCAGATTTTGTGTTGCGGGTTTCCCTAGCGTCACCAAGGCGCTTGCGCCAGTCTCTGGATTGGCGCAACCTGTTCGCATTCGTTTCCAAGGGGGAGGAGGGCCAGCCCATGCGCACCTATCTGGCCATAGTGGATGAAACCGAAGAGGCCGAAACTGCCGTGCGCTTTGCAGCCCGCCGGGCCTCGAAGACGGGCGGCGCGCTCGAGATTCTGGCGGTTGTTGAGCAGCAGGAGTTTGTTGCATTCGGTTCGATTCAGGCAACGATCGAAGCAGAAGCGGCAGAGCGCGCGCAGGCAGTTGCAAAACGCGCGCTTGATATGCTTGGCGACGAACGTGGCGTCATACCCCGTATCGTCGTCAAGCATGGAGAGCCCGTGGCCGCCATTCAAGCGGTGCTCGATGAAAATCCTGATATCGCGGCGCTTGTTTTAGGGGCCGCAAAAAGCGGAGCACCAGGGCCTTTAGTGAGCCATTTTTCGGGGCAAGCCATGGCCAGCCTGCGCTGCCCATTGATGGTGATACCCGGCGCTCTGACCCGCGAAGAGCTCGATCGACTGAGCTGAACCTTAGCGGCAGACAATCTGGCAAGTGCAGCACGGCCGTTTGGCTGGGCGATGCAAGGGGCGTCGTTTGGCCACCGGCTGTTCCTCATAAACGGTTTGCGTCGTCGTGGTCGTCGTCACCGTTACAACAGGCATGGTCTGCACGACCACGGTTGTCGTTGTGCCCGGGCCAGCAGAATAGCTGTGGCGGACGATCTGATGGGCAGAGGATTCCCCGGTCTCAGACGCCGGTTGCCCTGCTGTTGTGACGGTTTCTGTATTTATGCTGGATGGAGGCGGGGTGTCGGGAAGCCAGCGGCCCTGCCATTGCCCTTGCCATGTGCCGGCGGTTGGCGGAGCCAGCGCTTCGCCAAAAGCAGGGGCGGCTAAAAAGGCAAAAATGGCCAAGAATCTGTGCATAGAAACCTTCACTTGAAATGAGCCGAACGGGTCGGAGCATAAGCTTGACCTTTATCATCCGGGCCTGTTCAAAGCGACGGCCTGACATGGTTAACATTGTCCCGATTAGGGATTAGGGCAGCCAAGCCTCGGGATCGCTGCAACGGCCAACCCCGCGGGTCCCCTTAGCTCAACAGGCGCGGGGCAATGAGGGCGATGATCGCTTCTAGCCCCGCCTGATCTGAAGCGTCGAACCGCCCTGCCACTGGGCTATCCAAGTCCAACACGCCAATTAGGCGGTCTTCGACCAAGATCGGCACGACAATCTCGGACGCCGAAGCTGCGTCGCAAGCAATATGGCCGGGAAACAAATGAACATCGGGCACCAATTGAGTTGTTCGGGTTTCGGCGGCTGTTCCGCACACACCCTTGCCCAACGCGATGCGGATGCAGGCCGCCTTGCCTTGGAAAGGGCCTAGGACCAATTCCTCGCCTGAAAAGCGATAAAAGCCCGCCCAATTGAGATCAGGCACAAATTCCCAAATCAGCGCGGCAACATTGGCCATATTGGCAATGGCGTCGGCTTCCTCTTTAGTCACCGCATCGATTGCGGCCTTGAGGTCGGCATAAAGCGTCGGCTTATCTGCACGGCTGATTTCAAAGCTATACATCAATCGATCCTTATCTTTCCGCGTCCCTTTTTTACATCGCTGCGCAGCGATTTGCCCGTCAACCGGCGCTCCTTGGCGGCACGGGTTGGCTTCGTCTTGACCCGTCGGGCGGGGCGCTGGTGCGCGCGGCCCAGCATTTCGGCCAGCCGTTCGCGGGCGTCTTGCCGATTGGCCTCCTGCGTTCGGAAGGTGCGCGCCGTAATGACAATCTCCCCCTCATTGGTCCATCGGCTCCCAGCAAGCTGTTTTAGCCGCGCATAGACTTCGGGAAGGAGGCGGAGAGCAAAGACGTCGAGCCGGATTTGCACCGCCGTTGCCACCTTGTTAACGTTCTGCCCACCTGGGCCCGTGGCGGCGAGGAATTTTTCCTCAATCGCGTCTTCCGGCACGGGCGGCCACTCAGCCATGGCTGAACCCGGCGACATGAAAGCGATCTGGCAAGGGCGCTTCCGCCTCGATCGGAGCCTTGGTTTCGCGGGAAAGCCTCAGACGGCTGGCGTGGAGCAGCATTGGCCCTGCGCCATCGCCATAGACGGGGTCGCCCGCAATAGGGATGCCAAGTCCGGTTGCCGCATGGACGCGTAGCTGATGGGTGCGGCCCGTTTCGGGGCGGAATTCAACCAGTGTTCGGCCCTCAAGGGTGGCAAGTGTGCGCCAATGGGTGATGGCGCGCTTGCCCTTTGGGTCGTGGATCATGCGCCAGCCGGTCGCGGCCGTGCTCGTCTTTGCCAGCGGCAGGTCAATCACGCCGCTTTCTTCGATTGGCACCCCGGCGAGGACCGCGAGATAGGTCTTTTCCACCGCGCCTAACTCAAAAGCTGCGGCAAAGCGTTTATGGGCCTTGGGGTTGCGCGCGAGCAGGAGGCAGCCCGATGTGTCTCGATCCAACCGGTGAACGGGCAGCGGCCAGCGCTGAAAACCAAAGGTCAGGCTTCCCAAATGATTTTCGACGCTCAGCGATCCATCGCGCGGCGCATCGACCGGCATACCGGCCGGCTTGTCGAGGACAAGTGCCTCGCCATCGAGGAAAAGGACACGATCACTCAGCAGCATGGCACGCGCCTTGCCACGCCTGCTGCCCGGCGTCCACCAAAGAGGTGTTTACTTGTCCTTGTTGCGCCGGCTGGCGTAGATCAACGCGCCAAGAATGGCGGCAGAACCGATGCCAATGCCGGCTGCAGCTTTCCAGTTGATCGGCTTTTTCTCTTCTGCGGCCGCGGCTTGAGCGCGCGCCCGGGCTCGCTTCACCTCGCGGACGGGTTCGTTATCTTCAGGCTTTTCAGTCGTATCTGACATGCGTGTCATCCATCACAGCAGCAGGTGGATAATCTACATGTGAGTCGGCGCAGGCTCTGCGTCAACGGCAAATTGCCAAGGCTATGTCAGTTTTTGGGGGAATAGGGCGCCCGTCGAACCACGAGCGCCCAAGTGACCCTTTGCCTTTACGCTTTGGGATTATACCAAATAGGCGATGTATAGGCGCGTTCTTGATCCTTGAGTTTCGCGTCCTTGGGTAGCTTTGCCCCGTAGCGGACCGCATCATAGACCGGCCAGCGCGGGGTGGGAATTTCCATCACGCGCAAATAGTAAAAGGCGCGTTGTTTCGGGTTGAATTCCGGATCGCTCCACACCGCCCGCAACTCTGGCGCGCCGATGCTGTTTTTGTAGCTGGCGGTTTTCAGGTCAACCGTATCCCCGACAGGCGTCAACCGCCCGTTCACAAGCTTACGCTTGGCGGGATCACTCCAGACCACATCAAATATTTTTTCCTGTGTCTTGCCCGACGCATCGACCCATCCCTTAACCATCTGGACCCGGTCCAGATTGGCGCCAATCGAGTCTTTCAAGGCAGAAATGAGGAATTTGGGCGCACCCTTGCCGGGCTTCAGATCGCTGCCCATTGGGACACCGCGGCTGTAGCCGGCCTTAACCCAATTCCCCTTCCAGTCAGCATCGGTAAAATCCCAGCCGCCAAAAATACGCACCTTCATGCGCGGTCCCGTCGTCGCGTAAACTTCGCGCTTTTCCATCGCATCAAAAATCGCGGATCGGGTGTTACCGCGCGCCCAGACGGCGGCATAGCCGCCGGCCAGATAGTGCCAGCCGATGCGGCCCCCGCGCGAGCCTAGATTTTGTGCATCCGACGCGCGATTGGCGCTGGGTTCATTGCCTGAATGCTTGCCGAAAAAGTTATCTTCGTCGCCGGTCGCTAGGCTCGTATGGCTATCGGTGGAGCCGATCATTCCGAGCTTATAGGGGTTGACACCCGTGCGTTCTTGGATCGCTAAACCGCGCTTCAGCGCTTCGCGCACATAATCGCCCGCCAGCATGTCGGGCGTCTTCTTGCCCTCCATCGTCAAATTGCCGAGCTCCCAGCCCGCATCGCCATAGTTCGCGAATTCATCATTGGGGGAAAGGAAAGGATGGCTTTCGCTATCGCCCTTGATCTGCGTCGCTTCGACCAGAGGTTCCCGCGATTGGCGCCGGCGCGCATAGGCCGCTGTCATCGGCCCCCCATTGGGACCAGTCAGCTGGAACATAAGGCCGTTCGACAAATTGGAATTGTGCGGGATCGCAAGAATGCGGCCTCCCGTCTTCTTTTCATAGGCGTCCATATAATCCCAAAGCTGATCGGGCGTGGTGCCGATCAGCGAGGAATAGGGCAGCACTTGGTCTGCTTTGTCTTTCCCATCGCGCATGATGACAACGCGATGGAGATTATCCCCCTTGCGCATCAGCGTATATTCAAAGCCCATAAAGGCTGTGAACTTGCCGGGGTTGTTGTGCCGTTCCACAATGGAGGTGTGGTCTTTCCAGACTTCGCCTGTACGTTTTTCCATTGCTTTGGGGTCAAGCATGTCTGGCGGCAAAGTCCGCTGCGAGAAGCGATCGATTAGCTCCATCGCAACCTTCTGCGATTCCTTGGGGCCTTTTTGCAGCTCATCATGCCAGCGCCGCAAAATCGGATCTGTCAGCAAGAAGCGCGGGGCATCGTAAATCTGCTTCAGCGCGGCAAGGCCATCCGAATGGTCAGCAATAACCAGAAAGTCGAGCGGACGTGACAGGCGGGTTTTGATGCCTGTTGTTGAGGTGATTTCTTCCCCTTGGGCAAAGCGGAGCGCTTCGTCAGGGCCTAGCCGAACGCCAAGGCCAAAGGCATCGGACGAGTTCGCCGTGTGTAAATGGGTGTCGCCGAAATAGACCTGTTCGGGATATTCAGTCAGTTTGACGTCTGCATCAGACTTCTTACCCGACACCAGATCGCTGATTTGGCCACAGCCCGCTAGGGCCAAGCCGAGGGCCGCACTCGCCAGCCACTTTTGCACCTTCATCACCACTCCCCTTCATTCCTCTCCAATAGTTGAACAGCAAAGTAGGGGATTTGCAAGCGCAACAATTCCTCTCTAATCGAGTGAGAATGAGCAATTTTAACGCAGTAATCTGGGATTTTGGCGGTGTCGTAACGTCATCTCCCTTCGAGGCCTTCAACCGTTATGAAGCGGAGCGTGGGCTGCCCACGGACATCATCCGTCGCATTAATGCAAAAGACCCTGATAGTAACGCTTGGGCCTTGTTTGAACGCGCAGAGATTGATTCGGCACGCTTCGATGCTTTGTTTGCGGAAGAGGCGGCTCGGCTGGGCCATGATATTCCGGGACGCGAAGTGCTGGCACTGCTTTCGGGTGATATCCGCCCGCGCATGGTGGCAGCGCTTGATGCCGTGAAGGCAGCGGGCCACAAAATTGGCTGCATCACCAACAATGTTCCCGCGGGCAAAGGGGCGGGCATGTCGACCACTGAGGAAAAGGCGCGCGACGTGCGCGCAATCATGGCGCGGTTTGACCATGTCATCGAAAGTTCCAAAGCGGGCATCCGCAAGCCCGATCCGCGCATCTACCAGATGATGTGTCAGGAACTTTGTGTTGAACCTGCTCGCTGCATTTATCTGGATGACTTGGGCATCAACTGCAAACCCGCTGCGCAATTGGGCATGACGGCGATCAAGGTGACAGGTGAGGCTCAAGCTTTGGAAGAGCTCTCGGCGCTCACGGGGTTGGCGCTTTAGGGAAGGGCACGCCATGTCCGTTCTCGAGGCAATTGCCGCGCTGTTTGGCCTTGTTAACATTATCCTGATTGTCAGGCGCAGTGTTTGGAACTTCCCGGCTGCGCTCATCATGGTGTCGCTCACCGGCGCAGTGCTGTGGGATGCGCGGCTATATTCCGATGCCGGGCTTCAGATTTTCTTCTTCATCGTCAATCTGCTGGGCTGGGTGTTGTGGCACCGGCACAAGGGCGCTCAAGGAGAAGTGAAGATCGATCGGCTAGGCTTTTCCGGGCAACTGGCATGGGTGGCTATGGCGCTGTCGTTCATCTGGGGCTGGGGTCGTTTTATGGCGACGCACAGCAACGCCAGCTTTCCCTTCTGGGATGCGAGCATCGCGGTTCTCAGCATCTGCGCGCAAATCATGATGACGCGCCGCTACATCAACAACTGGCATTGGTGGATCGTGATTAACATTCTGTCGATCGGCCTTTATTGGCAGAAGCAGCTTTACTGGTTCACCGGGCTTTACGTTGTCTTTTTGGGCATGGCGATCTGGGGGTTGGTCGCTTGGCGCGAGGCAGAAGCAGACCAGAAAGGCCGGATTCCATGACCGTTCGGGTCATCTGTCTGCATGGGCCTGAAAGCACAGGAAAATCCACATTGGCGGGAGCCTTGGGGCAAGCCCTGGATGCGGAAGTGGTGCCTGAATATGGGCGGCTTTGGTGTGAAATACATGGCGCAGAAACCAGCATGACCGATCTTATTGCCATCGCGACCGAGCACCGCACACGCATTCACGCTGCGCGGGCGCAAGCGCTTATCGAAGGGCGGGCTTGGCTGGTCCTTGATACTGATCCGGTAATGACTGCTGTTTGGGCGCGGATGCTCTATGGAAGGCCCGACCCTTTTTTCGACGAGATTGAAAACACAGCTGACCTCTATATCGTGCCCGATATCGATTTGCCTTGGGTAAACGATGGACTGCGCTATCTGGGCGGCGATGCGGAGCGCCAACGATTTATGGCGCTATCCATCGCTGAACTCGAGCAGCGCCATCTGCCCTATGTGATTGTGTCTGGCGAAGGGCCGCGGCGTCTGGAAATGGCACTTGCAAAGGTGAAAGGCCTGACAGCCTCTTAAAAGTGTAAGGACTAAGGGCCGGGCTTTCGCCCGACCCCGTGGTGCGCAGTCCGGGATGATACGCCATACTCGCGGTGCCTGTTCCCCGGGCCGCGCTGCAGCCCCGCAGATGCAAATATCAGCCAAAATGGCTTGAATGTCCACACCATAATGAAATTAACTGGTAATTTGCTCGGCTTCTGGACAGACGCTGAGAAATAGGCTGTGTTTTCAAACTATAAGGAAAAGGAGAGCGGCTGGTGGGCGATCAAGGAAGGTTCTCATGGGAGCCAGAGGCGGGCTCAGGCATTCGCCAGCGCTATGTTCAAGCGAACGGGTTGGACCTTGAATTGGCCGAGGCTGGTGACCCCAAATCGCGTCGGCTGGCGCTGTGCCTTCATGGCTTTCCCGAACTGAATTATAGCTGGCGGTTCCAGATGCCGCTGCTCGCTGAAAAGGGTTGGCGGATCTGGGCGGCAAACTCGCGGGGCTATGGCAATTCGTCTCGGCCGGAAGGGGTACGGGCCTACGGGCTTGAC
>JACCDX011354881.1_pt1 | contig 13793 bp, 14 predicted proteins | sample 7449681 | NCBI WGS metagenome assembly JACCDX01 (sample SAMN15323450, study PRJNA562643) | freshwater metagenome | isolation source: river surface water | place: USA:Blue River Watershed | collected 2017-08-18
GCCCGCTCATCATTTGTATATAACATTAAATATAGAAAATATGTTTGTAATTAAAATAAATATCAATTTTTATTAAACAATTTCTTAAATTATGAATGAAATATTATCCTTAATATATTTATCCCACGTTTCCCTCACAATATGTTTCTTTGAATAACTAAGTGCTGCAATTTGTTCAAAGACAATCTTCTTATAATTCCTATCACCAAAGCCAAATATTTTTGTTTCTAATTCAGTAATTTTTTCCTTAAACAATTTTCTTTTTACTTTATCCTTTATTTTATTTTTAAGTTTTTTTATATGAAGAATGCCATAATATAATATTTTATCATATATATCTATTTTCCGTTGTAATTCGACTTCTTTTGTATTAGTATTTAGAACTGATGCATATTTACCATGTATATTAGTTGTGCAAAATGTATGATTTTGTGGATGATTCTTATTAAAATTTATAAATTCGATTAATTTAATTATACTGCTTAATCCATTGTTGATTATTTCTTCAATCTCATCCTGTGTCAATATATCTAAATCCTCATCACCGATTTTATTAAATGTTATATTTATAATATTATTTTGCGTTTGTATATTATTCTGTGTTTGTATATTATTTTGTGTATTATTTATAGTGTGTGCGTGTTGGCTAGGTAATGTTGGCTCATTATTTGTGTCAGTTTTTGATTTACAATAATATTTCTCATGTCTCCATCTATTTTTTGAATTGCTATATTCTTTTTTGCAATATTTACACTCTCGATTATTTTCAAGTTTTATATTTGTTGCGGGTTATGTATTTATTTTAGGATGTTTTGCTTTTTTATGTTTCCATAAACCCATATATGTTGTATATATATTATCACATTCAGTACATTTATATTCGTTACTTGACATATAAATATTATAATAATTGACACTTTAAATGAAGATATATGAGGATAATGAATGAATATAATTGATGGTAATATCCCATCAATTATATATATTCTAGTTTTACATATAATTTTAATAATAAAATATAATAATGTATATTTTTACGATAAAAAATACATTGTTATATTAAAACACGAATTTGCTATCTCTTATAATGATGATGTGATATACCAAATAATGTGTGTGGATTTTTGCCTGTGAAAAATAAAAAATCTTTATAAAATAATTCAAATAATTTTAAAAACTATATATTTTTAATTTTGTAAAAAAACTAGATATTTTATTTGGCAATTTTTTACTTAATTAAATGATTAGTATAGTAGAATGATTCATAAATATCATCATATTTCTTACCAAGTGCATCGAATAATAGTTTTTTGCGTGACAAATAAATATTGATATATAAAATAATAAATTATATATTATATTAGTAATGACTGAATTCTACACACAAATTGAAAATATATCCCAAAATATAAAAAATATATATGGTGAAAATTATAGTGAACAATTTATCCAATCAGTTCATAATATAACAACTGACGAAAATATTCAAGATGTTCACAGTATAGTAGATTTAATCGATTTAACGATAAATGATGAACATATACAAAAACAAATAAATAACATTAAAAAAGATAATAAACAATTAAAGAGTGATATTTCAATATTAAAAACCGAAAATAATCAACTGAAGGTGGAAAATAAACAATTAAAGTGTGATATTGATATATTAAAAACCGAAAATAATCAACTGAAGGTGGAAAATAAACAATTAAAGTGTGATATTGATATATTAAAAACCGAAAATAATCAATTTAAGGCGGAAAATAAACAATTAAAGAGTGATATCGAAATATTAAAAACCGAAAATAATCAATTTAAGGCGGAAAATAAACAGTTAAAGAGTGATATTGATATATTAAAAAATAATAAAGAACGATTTGATGCATTAGTTAAATTGCACGAATGTAATGCATTAGTTAATAAGGAATTTAAAAAATTATACAAACTAAAATTCAAGAAATCAAAATTTGATTATATACCAAATATCGGTGATTTTATAATGGACCCACCTGATGAAATTGATAAAGATGACTATGATTTTTGGTTAGAATTTAATAATAAATATCCTCGATCAAATGATAGTCAATTTAGAGAAATATATCGTGATATTGCATCGGATAGAGCTGATAAAGGTGCACATATTAATGTTTCTAGATTAACACTAGCCGAATATGATGAATTAATAAAAATAACTTATCCAGACAACTATATTAATAATAAAGAATTATATGATGCATATAGAGATTGGATATTTATGTTTCCTGCTTAAATTTACAACTTGAGAATTTATTTTTCTTACATCTATTCATAAATATTGATATTATAAAATGAATTAATAAATAAAATCAAATGTGTGCGGCGCAATTATCTAGAGAATAACATAAATTAATGCAAAATGATTTAAGAAAAAATAAATATTCAAATGGTGCATTTGTTTATATTATTGATTACAGTGATGAAGATGAAAATCTTGATGGGATTTATAAACTTGGTAAAACTGATAATATGAAAAAAAGAAAAGCGATTTATGATACGCATACCTTGCACAATAAACCCGTTGTATGTATGGAAATGACAGATAAACCTCTCCAATTGGAAAGTTGTATAAGGTCTATGTTATATGATTATAAATATAAAAATAGAAAAGACTTTTATATTTGCAAAGAAAGTGTTATTAAAAAAGCATTTAAGAATTGCATTAAGAGTATCGATAATATGAACCAAACTGGTGGCGGTAAAATATCTGTAATAAATATGATAGATGAATTAAATAAAGAAATTGAGATATATGATATTAAAATAAATCAGATGAATTTATTAAATCTATGAGTGGTCCTTAAATTTCCCCAACCTTTGGATGTGCGATTTTAATTAATTTCTATTATATAAATAAATCATTTTTTTTACCCGTCTTTCTTTGATTTTTTTGGATGATTACATTGATATTTTTCTGGATAATTACATCGATTTTTTTTGGATGATTACTGTTATGATTACTGTAATATTTTCTTTGATGTTTTATTTGATGATTTCTTTGTCATTTTATTCCCTATAAAATCAATAAATAAATCAATTTTTTTAATTACAATATCTGCATGAAAAAGATACTTGTGCTTTACGCATTAAATTCAATGAATGATATTTAGCAATATCATTTTTAATATTTTCGATATATTCCTTCGCTTTATCTGGATACATTTTATTCATTATTTCACTGATTTCATCATTTCGTGTTTTTAATTTTTCTTTTTCATCGTGTGAATTAATAGTATTATGAGTTATTGTATAATGTTGTAGGAAATTATTATTATTCCTATAAACATCATTTTCTCTTTCATATGAAAACGGGTTTAGTAATTTATCCAGTTCTTTACTCGTAATTTTACTATCAATATCTGCAATCTTATGTGTATTCGTATGGTGTTCTTTTTGTAATTCTTCAAATGTTGGTCCCTTTACAACGGATTTCATATATTTATCACAAAAATCTGTCATATTCATTTTCCCCATTGATTTATTACACAACCCACAAATAGGACGCAAATTATCAATAGTATCATCTCCACCCTCAGCAACAGCAATAATATGACCGCATTCGAAATGTTTGCTATCGATTTCTTTTTTACAACATTCACACAATCCAATTCCTTTATCCTTTCCGATATATTGGTCCCATACTTGGTTTTTTAATGTTTTTGGAATTGTTTTTCTTGGTGTTTTATCAACAGGTTTCTCAAGTTGCTTTTTCTTTTGTGCATAATCCTTTTTAAGCTTTTTTTTCAATTCTGCATATTTTTCTTTAATATTTGCAACTTCCTCCTTCATCATAGTATCTAATTTAGCGACTTCTTCTTCATATTGTGCATCGAGCTGGTCCATTTAATATAATTACAATTAATGGTATAAGGTTAATAAATCAATATTTTTAAATTATAAGCGCAATGCAATCCTTAATATACTTGTCCCAAGTTTGTTTTACCATATGTCTTTTTGAATGACTAAGCGATTTTAATTGTTCTATAATTATTTTTTTATATTTAATTTCTCTATATATATTTTTCTCTATTTCTGCAATTTTATCTTTGAATTTTTGTCTCTTTTCGCTATTAATTATTTTATTTTTTAAAACTTTGATATGACGTAATGCATCGGATAATGTAAAGAGCTTAATTGCACACACCACATTTTATTAAATAATTATATTATTGTTACTCCATGTATTTTTAATCATATGTCGTTCTGTATATCCTAATCCTCTAATTCTGTCAAACATAGCTTTTTTATATTTTGGTTTTGTTGACATATTATTTTCAAATTCTTGAAATCTTTCAACAAATATGTTTTGATCTGTATCATTTATTATCATACCTTTTAGTTGTTTTATACGTTCAATCATTATAGTTAATATTTTTTCATATACATCGTATTCCGGCTTTTTCTCAATTTTTAAATTATCTGTATTTAAAACTGATATAAATTTGTTGTTTAAATTAGAATTACATAATGTATGATTTTCAGGATGTTGTTTATTAAAATTAATAATGCGAATAAACTCAATTATACATTCTTCAATTTCACTATTAAATATAATATTAATATCATTTTCAGATAAAATATCTAATTGTTCATTTCCTAACTTATTAAATTTAATAACTGGTCCTTTTACATTATTTTTATTTATATCATTTTGTTTCTTGTTATTATTTTTTGTATTATTAAAATCATTCATTTTTTTAATAGAACAGTTCAATTTCTCATGACGCCATCTATTTTTCGGACTACTAAAATTTTTATTGCAATATTTGCAGACCATATTATCGTCAGATTTATTTACAATAAGATTTTTTTCAACAGGATGTTTTATTTTATTATGTCTCCAAGCCCCATATAAGAATCATAATTCTTATTGCAAATCATACAACAAAATACATATGAATTATTTATTAACATTCGTTTAATAGTTGATTCATTTGTTTGCTTATTTATGTTTATTTTATTTGTATTTACATAAGATATAGATTTAATAGGTTTTGGTATGGATTTCGTTAATATTTTATGTGGAATATTTATTTTTGGTTGTGAAATAGGCTGTATAACTGTGATTTTTTTATCATTATTCACAAAATCATTCTCCTCTATACCTTTCTTAAAATTAATAACTTTTGATATATTTAATTTGATTTCTTCTAATTTATTGTCATTCTTACCCCAGACAAATACTTTCGCTACTTTATTCACATTATTACTATCTAATCTATTAGCACGAGATATCCGTTGGATGATATTTATAACATTATTATTAGGATGGGTAAGATAAATTGAATCACACACTGGAATATCTATACCTTCATCTAATATATGTACATTGCATATTATATTTATACTATTATTATCAACTGTAAATTTATTCATATATTGTTGTCTATTTTTGGCACTTGTACTACAATTTATTTCATACGTTTTTAATGGCAAATCAAAATATATATTTACGACTTTTAATATTTTACTAAATTCATCTGCTTCCTGGATTGTTTTTAAATATACAATACATTTTTTAACATTAGTTAATTTTATAGATTCTAACAAGAAATATGCCTTATTTATATAAATTGTTTTTGATACTAAAGATTTATCTATTTTTAAATTATCTATATGTTCTATCAATTTATTATTATTTGGATAGTAAAAGTTATAATCACAGATATATTTATTTTTAATAGCATCATCCCACGATAATTCATAAATAGTATCTCCAAAAATATCATTTTTAATTGGTGTAGCAGACATAAATAATATATTATAATTGCTAGTTAATAATTTATTCATATGAAGATTAGTTAATGACAAATTATGAAACTCATCTATGATGATTAAACAGTTATCATATGTGGATTTATTTATAATTTCAACTGAGTCATAAGTTGAAGCGATGATATTTTTACCATCTATAAGATTTATTTTACGTTCCGCCTTACAATTTACTAAAATATAATTTATAGTGTCATCATTATAATAGTTCTTAAAGTGCTTTAATAATTGTTCAGTAGTAGATATTAATGGAGTTAATATGATAATATTAGTATAATCTATCGATAACATATATGATACTAACGTTTTACCAGTGCCACAAGGCATCGATAGAATACTCTTATTTATAAACCTTAATTTATTATAAGCTTCTATTTGATAATCTCTCGGTTTAATTTTTAATATATCTTTATTCGATATTAATGGGATGTTAATATATTTTATTTTGTTCATTCTACATATGATTTGCTGTGAAAGTTTACCTGAATAATAAACAATCGCATTAGTGATACTATTCTCTGCGACAAAATTATAAAATCCACTTAAATCACTTATATTAATGGTATTATCTTCGCCGGTAGTTGAATAATTCTTACATTGGATATAATCTATTGTATTATCATTATTAATACCAATTATATCACAACCAATATCATCACATATAGAATCATTTTTATAAAATCTGTTATCTAATATATTTAATGGGATGTCTTCCCACAGCCAACAATCTTTATATTTAGGCTTAATAATATCTCGAATATACTTTTCGTATTCTTTTCCGTTATTTAATTTAGTCATCTATATTATAAATGACTGAATTATATTTAAATTAATATAAATCAATTTTGTAAAAAAACTAGATATTTTTTTGGCAAATTTTTACTTAATTAAATGATTAGTATAGTAGACCAATTCATAAATATCATCATATTTCTTACCAAGTGCATCGAATAATAGTTTTTCACAATACATTTTAATGTTTTCACGTGATAAATCGCTATATAGTGTTTTTAATTTTTTAATGCTATGTTGTTCAATAAATAGGTCGAAATGAGAAGAAATGTCTACATTCATATTGTAGTCTAACTCATTTAATTTTTGTTTATTTATGGGATGATTGTATATGATACTAAAATATTTATCATTAATTGCTGTTTTTATCTTAATAAATTCATTTAAAATATTTAAATATTTTTTAATTGTTTGATATATTATACGTTCCCCATTTTTTTCTTCTTTTTTATGCAAATTTCGCATCATAATATCTCCTATAATGGTATTATTGTTATAAATGCTATTAATATTATAAAAATCATCTTCAATTGATAATAATATAATATCAACAATCCCATATGTTTTTTTAATAATTCCACGTGTTATTTGAGTACAAGCACTGGTCTTAATTTTATATGTGTTTAATATTTTAAGAGTATCAATAATTTCATTATAATAATGCTCATGTAGTTTATATAATTCGTTGTTAAATTCAGTTATAATATTTTTTAATAAAACATTATCATAATTAATATCATTTAATATTACACCACTATATTCTATATCATATTGAATATAAAATATTCTATTAAGTGTCTGATTACGTATTTTATGAACACACGTTAATGGTTCATCCACATAATAGTTGAACAACTTATCAATAGACTTTGTATTGAATATATCAGCATCAAAGTATTTATAACTATAATTACCACGTTTATTATTAATTTCTTTTTCATATGCATCACAGCGAAACTTGGATATTTGTTGTATTGAATTATCTGGTGCATTACACTTTACATAATTATTTCTAATATCTTGATATATATCCATTACATGAACATCATTATTTAATTTAATATTATAGCGTTCATTTATTTCTTTCATAATATTATTTTTAAATACATTACAATATAAAATCATATTATCAATCGCGGGTTGAATTGATATATTTTGAATTATTTGCATCATACCATCATACTGTATCCGAGCCATATCTTGTAAATCATCTTGTTTTTCTTTAATAGATAATTTAAATTTTTCGATTTCTTTCTTAATATTATTTTCTTTATTGATTTCTGTAATTTTATCACATAATATTTTATAATCATATTTTAATTTATCTAATTCTGATTTGTCAAATTGTATTTTTTTATATAATTCATTAATTTCTATTGTTTTCTTTTTATTTTCTTCATCTTGTAAGCTAATATTAATAATAATTTCATTATATTCTTTTTCAAGTTCTTCTACTTTTTGTTTATTTTTAGTATTTTCTTGTGATTTTTTAAATAATTGGTCTTTCATATTATTTAATATAGCTGTTTTATTTTTAATATTCTGAATCAATTCATCTGATGATTTTTTAGAAAGTTCTTCATATTTTGCGATTTCCTTGTCTAAGTTTTCTAATTCTAACATCATCATACCATTTAATCTTGTAATAAAAGCATCCATTTATATTATAGTAATTAATTGCTATAATATAAATAAATCAATTTTTATAAATTAATATAACAACATCGCAAATATTATAATGATTAATATAATGATAATAATATTGTGATATTTACACCCTTGAAGATTTAAAATGCCGATTTTTTAATTAAAATAATATAAAGATTTATTAATAATTAATATTAGTAATGAACAGTAATAGTTCTGTTGTGATTTGCTCCCTCTGTATATGTTTTCAGTTATAAAAACTATTAAGCTTATACATTTAAAGAGGCGTTTAAAAACTAATCAGTTATGGTAGACGCCATAACATAACCATAATTTACATATTCCTGTAATGGATAAACCTTGGAGATTGTCATTATATGCGTTTTAAATCTTCACGGGTGTAAAACTAGGTCTTGCTCTATTAATATACTCATTCATCTGTTCAATATCTTTCATATATTCAATGGATTTTCGAATATTTCTTCTGATTTAACCATATTATAGTATGCATTTTCAGCTGTACATTGTGCAAATAATAAATGTTCTTCAACTGTTTGTGTAAGTTTATGCTGGATATTATTTTGTTTATTTGATGATTGTATTTATTATAAATCCTTTTTATATTTAGCGGAATTGCTATCAAATTCTTTCATTGCATGTTTAAGAGCTTCTTCGGGGCTCATATTAGGGTTGCTTTCTTTAATCTTTTGCATAATCTTGCTAGCTACTTTCATAGGAGGTACGCCATTCGGGATACCATATGTTTCAGCTATATGTTTCTTAAATTTTAATAACGCCATAAAACTCGGATTACCGCCCATTAATATGAATACAATTTAATATTAATATGATATTTTATCAATTTTTTATAAAAAATTGATAAAAGAACTTCTTGAAATAAGATGTATTATTATTTAAATGTCTCTTGAACACAAATATACACCAGTTGTTTATTTCACAGAATGTATTCTTTGTGATTTTGTGAAGTGTGCAGATGCAAATGTAGTGAATCATATGAATAATTTGCAATCATTTATTGATGATGTTGATTATGATTTTAATCAAACAAACATTGGAAAAATGTTTGACCTATTTACTCAATTTAAGAATGCGATGCATTCAATGCCTAATATTGATGATGAGCATGAATATTTGCGGACAGTTGTTGACAATATTGATATGCAATGGCGACAATCATTTCAATAAAATTTATTTATAAATTATATAAAAATTATATAAATCATCATTATTATATTGCATACCACCGCCACCTTGTGATGTTTTATTATATGTTTGTGTTGGATATTTTTGTCTTAGTTTATAAATTAAATAAGTTTCAACATCTTTAATCAATTCTTTTGTATGATTTTTACGCCAAGTAATTAATTTAATTTTAGTTCCTTTATAATTTGTATCTTCTAATCGATGCTGTTTATGGCGTTCTTTATGTGGTTGTTCAGTTATTCCACCATAAATAAATTTAATTGGTTTATCAAGATTATCAACATAATCATCAATCATTTTGGTTATTTTAGTGTATTCTTTATCCATTTATTTATGAAAATGTTATGTGTTTAAACAATTATTGGCGTTTATTTAAATAATGGATAAAATTATACCATTGAGTAGTTTATTTCCTAATATATTTAACGCAAACGATAACCGTTTAACACCTTGTGATAAATTACATATTGAAATAGAATTAAATAAAACTATATACATATATAATAATAAAAATAAAATAATTAAAATGAATTTGCATCAAATTGAAAATAATTATTATAGATATATAAGCGATGATATGTGCTATAGTTCAGATGATTTTACTATGCAATTAGTTTTAAAATATGGCAGTGATAAATATGATGAAACAGAAGCAAAATTTAAGAATGTTTTACATCAATTAAATATTAAGGGTTATAATTATAAAGACATTCGTCTGAAAAGAATAAATAATGAAATAAATAGAATAAATTTATTTATTAATAAAATTAAAAATATAAATTTAAAAAATATTAACAATAAAGAAAAGCACTATATGAATATTTTATGTAAGATTACAAATGATTTAGATAAACAGAAATCAAATGGTAATACATATTTGTTAGATGATTTATATAAAACATCAGATGATTTATTTAAGGAATTATACAATCAATTATACGATAAATTTAAAAAGTATAATATTATTTTTACGCTTAAAATAAAAAGACCCCTTTCTGACCAATCAAAATTAAAAATATATCAAATGCCTTGTTTATATAAAATATTATTAAATTGTGAATTATATATAAATTATTTAAATGTGTGCATTAATAATATTACTAAAAATTATTTCTATTTATATACAAAAATATTTAATTTTAATGATATAGATGTATCGAGGATTATTGAAATAATTCCAACGAAATACAACGAAGAATATTTTATTAAAGATTATTATGTAAATGCGGTTCATATAGAAAAGGATAAATCATTTAATGGAAATGGATATACATTGATGTTACATAATAACAAATGGAATATATATCCTGCTTGTAATAACACATTGATTAAAAATGAAATTGATATTAAGAATATTATCAAATATATAACAGATTGCCAACATTACATTGATAAAAGCTAAAATAATTATTTAAACATCAATCGCCTCATTCTTTGGTAGCTTCTTAACTTTGCCATCATTCCAAGTACCGACTGGTTTATTTTTTGAACCGTTTTTATTGATGCTATACATAATATTATCCTTCACGATATAGTTCTTGCTTTTATGTTCAACAATCATAGCCTCACTTTCTTCTTCATCTTCTGATTCTTCTGTCGGTTCTTCTGGTGGTTCTTCATCATTATTCGTTATTGTTTCATCATTTGTCATTGTTATACTCGTAATACTATTATACATCATTTCAATGGTCTTTTTAAAACCATCCATCATTTTGTTAAATTCACTATCACTACTGTCAATCGTCTCAATCATTGATACCACTTTCTGCTGGTCTTCAAGTGATGGGACGGGGATTTGGACCTTGTTCAGAGAAGATTGATTAATTGCTGGATATGCTTGCCCTGTGTAAAACTTTTTAATGTAATTATTAAATGTATCTGATATTAAATAATTATATAAATACACACAATTTATTTTAAGTGGAGTGATAACACTAAATCCAGTTGATACAATTAAATTATTTTTATAACTATCTTCTGATATAATACAATGATTATTTAAATAAGGGCGAACTGTTGAATAAATTATATCTCCTTGCTTAGCAATTCTCTGCGCTCTCGAAGGTCTTTTATTAAAATCAAATTCTTTAGTGCAATTAATTGCATTATGTTTAACACTGCCTATATCAACATATTCAATCTTATCATAATTATCAGTTATTTTATGCTTATTAAACTCACAAACATCCCCAAGTGATTTCATTACATAAGGCACAGAGCGGAAACACGCTTTGATAATATTTTTCTTATGTTCTTCGCCCATTTCCTTATATATTCTTTCCATTGTGATAATATCATCATAATATTTAAATACTTTTTCAAAACCATCATAATCTTCTGCAATTAGTAGATTAAATAGATTATATTGGCTAAATTTACTGATGACATTATCTAATTTTTTATAGTCATCACCAATAAATTTATCCATAAAATCCACTATACGCTGTTGATGGTCGGGAGCAAGAATTGGGATTTTAATTGGTGATAATATTTTAATACTTACATGTGGCTGTGCATTTCCTGTTTGAATACCACCATCCTGTTCTCTTTTTGTAAAATATGTTTGATATAATTTTAAAAAATAAAACAGAAAATTATTATTGTCGTATGATATGGAAAAACAATCTGATGCCCAGACTTTTGTATCGTATCTTGATATATAACCAGCATTTGCACCAGATTGACTAACTAAAATAGAGTTTTCAAGCATATTAAATTCATCATGATTTGCAAATGGTTTAATACCTCCGCCAATTACTGGATATGGACCTGATTTATTACATTTTGCAAGTGGTAATACTTTACCTCTCTTAAATTCACACACTTCACCAAGTGGTTTATATAAAATCCCATTAATACCAGTATCTTTTTTCTCAATATAATCATCCAATTTAAGAGACCAATCTTTGTTTACAATCATTTCAAATGTTACTGTTTTAACATTTTCTTTAATATGCATTTTTTTATTACCTTTTTTACCTTTATCTTTATCATCGAAATTTCCTTCGTGGTATTTAATTTCTTTAGTCCGACGACCTTTTTGCATAATAATAACGGCTGTATCAAATTTAGTATGAGCAAAAATACCTTTTGGCAATAGCAAAATATCAGTAATATCACAAGTTTCAACCATATATTTTCGCAGATTTTTTTGCCAACTTTGACCCTCCAACCCATTATTCATAATACCACGTTCTGTAACAAAACCAGTAACACCATCTTTTTTGAGCATAGAAATAATTGCATATACTGCCAATCCCATTGAGTCTTTAATGGTTGATTTACCCGTCTTCATTAATTTCCAAAATTCTGCTTTTCTCTTATCACCAGTTAATGATATATCAATACTTTCACCATATGGTGGATTGGTAAGAATATAATCAAAATATTCTTGATAATGTGAAATATAATCGTGATAATCATAACTATCACCTTTAATAATATTATCCTTATTTATACCTGCAACATTTGAATTAAATTTAAGAAATTTAAAAATTTTGTCATCATATTCGTGTGCATATAAATTATCTCCATCTATATTAAATTTATTTTTTGCTCTCAGAATGAAACCACCTGAACCGGAAAATGGGTCACTAATTTTACTCTTTTTTGATATTTTTTTAATTTCATTTACTTTTTCCATAATATAATCAACAACTTGACCATTAGTGAAATATTGTCCCCAATTACCACCAGTAGATCCAGCATCTCTCATAAATTGTTCAAATCCCTCGCCAAGTGCATCATATGGGAATGAATTAATATTAAATTTCCCATTCTTATCCAGTGGCAAAAATCCATCACTATAAATTTTACATATTAATCGTTGGGCTTTGCCACCGCCATCCGTAACAGATGTACCTTCATCTTTATGAAGAATATTTGTTAATCTGCCGATATCAACCTGTAAATCCTCAATATATTTACCCATAATTTTAACAAAAGCAATATTTTTATTACGTTCATTATTTGATATACTCGGTAATAATTCATCAGATAATTTATCACAGTTCAATACAGTAATTTTACCAGATTTTGATTTTTTTAAATCTTTATTGTGATTATCCTCTTCAATGCATTCTTCGGTGCAATATTTTTCATATAATTTCCTTAATGTATCATTTTTATCGTAATTATCAGATAAATGTCTAAGATATAAGAAATTAATAATCTCGTTATATGCATCCATTGCGGTTAATTTTGGCGTTGGATTATTACGGCATACATCGTGTAATTGTTTAAGAATACCAAAGTATTGTGATTTATCCATATTAATAAAGTTATCCATATAAATTAATATATATATAAATCAATTTTTTTAA
>JACCDX011097423.1_pt1 | contig 13791 bp, 17 predicted proteins | sample 7449681 | NCBI WGS metagenome assembly JACCDX01 (sample SAMN15323450, study PRJNA562643) | freshwater metagenome | isolation source: river surface water | place: USA:Blue River Watershed | collected 2017-08-18
ACACCTGGCCGATGAACCCGCCCTCGCCTCCCGCCCCACCAGCAACTCCCAGCGCGTTGCTGATCTGTTGCTTGATGATGATGCGGGTGATGTCCGCCACGATGCTGTTGGCGAGGTCCGTGAACCCGCCCTTGCCCGTCGTGATGAAACTGACCAGCGAGTCCTCCATGCCCTTGAGGCCGTTGGTGAAGACTTGGTTGGTGCTGGCGTAGGCGTTGGAGGCCGTGTCCTTGTAGTTCTTGAGCGCTTCGCTGGCACCGAGCGTCCAGTCGCTTTCCGCACGCTTGAGCGCGTCGTAGTAGCTCTTGTAGCTGGTGAGCGCTTTGCCTTGGAACTCCTGCAACACGGCCAGGCGGTCGTTGTAGCTCTTGCGCTCGTCCGCACCGAACTTGCCCTGCATCTCCAACAAGGCACGTTGGTTGTCCAGCTCAAGGCGTTGCGCTGCGTAGCGGTCCTCGATCTGGTTGGCTCCGGCGTTGAACTTGCGCTGGCGCTCGCCTTGGCCGATGGCGGCCACGTCGCGGGCTTGCTGCCGCTCTTGCACAGCCAGGTAGTCCTGCGCGGCTTGACGCACGGCCAAGAGCGCGGCTTCCTTGGCCTTGAGCGAAGCGGTCTCTTGGGTGTCCAGTACCACCTGCGATGCGGCCAAGCCTGCACGCAGCTTGCCGATCTCGGTCAAGTTGTGGACCACCTGCCGGTCGCGGTCCAGTGCGTCCTTGCGACTGAGCTTTTGCGCGTTCAACCGGACGTTCTCCGCTTCCAGCGCACCGATCTGCGCCGCAGCGTTCAGCTCCAGGAAACCGCGCTTGGCCGCGAAGTATTCTTTCTCGTCGATCAGGCCCGCCGCACGGGTGGACTCCATGATCTTTTCAGCGTTGACATAGTTGTTGGTCAAGTCCGCGTAGAGGGCCTTGATCTTCTCGATGTCTCGCTTCGCCCCGGCCATGGCCTCGGGGTCCATTTTCTTGGCAAATTCCTCACGAAGCTGCGACGAGCGAGTCTTGGCCTCGTCGTCGGTGATGACGCGATCCTTGCGCAAGTTTTCGACTTCGGCCAGCTCGCGGCGCAGCTTGAGCGCGTTTTCGAGGTACTTCTCGCCTTCGCGCTCAAACTTGATGCGGGCCTGCGTCCGCTTGGCGTTCTCCGCCTCGATCTCGCCGAGCTTGCGCTCGTTGGCCGCCATCTCTTGCAGGCCCAGGATGTTCTCGCGCAGACGGTCAACGCCGCCCGCTTTGTTCATGCGGTCCACCATCTCGGTGGTGCGCTTGCCTTGTGGAGTGTTCTCGAAGTCCTCCAACATCTTCTGCATGCGGGCGAGCTTCTGCTCGGTGGTGTCAGGGCGACCCACGTCAAGGAAGTTGTCCCATGCGGTCTTCGCGGCCCCACCGGCAGCGTTCCAGGCGCGTTCGACGTAACCCAAGCGGTCTTGCAGCTTGGTCAGCTTGTTCTCTTGATCGGCGGCGTAGGCACCTTGCGCGAGCGCGGCAGCTTCAGCCACCTTGCCCTGCTCTTGCAACGCCTTGATCTGTTGGTACAGCGAGATCGTCAGGAAGCGCGTGGTCTCGTTCAGTTTCTCGCTGGCACCCACGGGGTCTTTCGCCAGATCGGCGAAGGCCTTGACGGTATCCTGCACCGCAACGCCCGCCAACTTGTTGGCCTTCACCGCAACCAGGGCAAAGCGCTCCATGCTGGCCCCGGCAATGCTGCCGCTGTTGGCGAACGCGGTCAGTGCTTCGGCTGCTTCACCTTGCGTGCCGGACACCTTGGCGATGTTCTCCGCCATCACGTAGAGCTGGCCGATGGTGGTGCCCGAGGCGTTGTTGTTCAGGATCAACGCTTTCGCAAAGTTGTCCGCCTCCTGCGTGCCCTTGTAGTACCCGTAAGCCAGCGAGCCGATGGCCGCTGCGGCGACGGTGTAGGGGTTGATGAGGCCGAGCACCGCACCACCCAGAGCGCGAGCCGCAGGCGCTATACCGCCGAACACGTCACGCAGTTGGCCGCCTTGTTGCAGCAGCACCGTCAAGGGGGCTTGGCCGCCTTGGAGCGAGACCACGATGTCGGTCAGTTGCGCGGGCACCTGGCGCAGCGCAGCGGCGGTTTGCTTGGCCGACAGGCCGTAAGCGTTGAACTGCTTTGTGCCGCCCAGCATCGCTGTGGTGGCCTCGATCTGCTTCGCTTTCGCGGCATCCAGTTGGTCCAGCAGCGGCTTGAACTGCTCGGGGTTGATGCCCTTTTGCTGGGCCAGCAGTTCGTAGAACTGACGCGAGGTGCGGCCACCCGACTCGAAGGCCGTGATGGTACGTTGAATCTCGTTGGTCAGTCGTGTGGTGGCGGTCTCGACTTTCTTGGACGCACGGTTGCTGTCGTCGCCCATTTGCACGAAGCCCTGGCCCGCCTGATCCGCCGCGTCCTTCGCGGCCATCCCGAGACCCTTGAGGCTTTGCTTCGCTTTCGCGGCACCTGCCTCGACACCAGAGGCGTCAAGACCAATCTCAAGTTTGCCGCTGCCAAGGGTGTCGGTCATGGTCGTTCTCGGTTATTGGGTTTTGAGGCGTGCGCGGATCGTTTCGAGCGCGGCGTCTTCCATGGTGCGAACCCCATCGAAGATGTCGCGCCACTCTTTGCGCGGCGTACCGTTCAGTTGAAGCACCGCCACGAGCGCGGAGTAGTCCATGCCGGTCGGCCCGCTTGGACCGACGCGCCATTGGGTACTGAGCGCTATGAACGTGTTGACGGTGGAGAGGTTGTCTTCAAAAACTTCGATGGGCGGGCCGCTCGCTTCCTCTACCGTGAGACCGAACGCCGCAGCTTCTTCGCTGCTCGGGTCTGCCGTGTAGAGGGCACAAGCGGCCTCCCTCAGTTTTTTACTTTGACTTGCGTGATTTCTTCGAGGTAGGCGTTGAAGATCGCGTCAAACGCACCGAGGTAGTTCGACAGCAACTCTGTGACGTTTTCGGGGTTGAAGTCGTCTTCAAGCTCCCATCCTTCAGCCATGTCCAAGACCGCCTCGTCTTTGCTTTTGTCACCGAGGCTTTTGAGCCACTTCTCGAACAGTTCACGCTTGCGATTTCGGAAGGTGAAAAGAACTCGAACGGCGTCAGCACCTGGCACGGGGATGGCGACGTAAGCGTCGAAAGTTGGACTCTGTTTAAGGGTGAGCTTGGGCATGGTTGTAGTTGATGTTGGTTAGAAAAAACACGCCCCACCGGCTTGCACCGACGGGGCGTGAAACCCTTGGAGAAAGGCTGGCAACGAAAATCAGTAGCGAACAGGCTCGTTCAACAAAGACAGCGTGAGTTCCACGGCCATGATTTCGTTCACGGTCAGGCTTGGCGTCTTGTTCAGCGAGATGTAGGCGTTGTAGACCAGCACGCTGCCCGAGGGGAGCGTGATGCGGACGGCGCGAGGCAGGCGGTCATCGTTGGCTTGTGCAGCCAGCAGATAGCCGGGTTGGCTTTCGTCGTCGGCGATGCTGAAGGTCAGGCCGGCAGCGGACTTGAAAGTGGGGATGCGCTTCTGTGCGTCGTCTTCCAGGAACTGGTATTCCAAGAAGTTTTGCTGGCCGCCGGTCGAAGACGACGACAGCACCTGCGACAGCTGGGTCCAGCCGGTGATCTCACGGATCGTGCCGGTGCCGCCGCCAGAGGGGTAGATGGAAGTAAGGCTGGAGTCAATGCTCAACAAGGGCACATCGTTGGTGGAGACAGTGCCTGCCTTCACAACGCGGCCAGTCAAGCGCGACCAGCCGGAGGTGACTTCAAAGAAGTCACCAGCGGTGATGCCGTGCGAGGCTTCCAAAGTGGCAACAGCCGTCACGGCGTTTGTCACAGCGGTCATGTTTTTGGTTGCGCCGTAGCCGCTTGCGATGGCGACGATGGCACCGTTAGGGACGCGAACAGTCATGGTGGTTTCCTTTCGGGAATGAAAAAGCCGCTCAGTGGCGGCGGTTTGAGATGCCCGGAAAGGGCGGGGTTTTCGCTTCGGTGCGCCTTATCGGGCGTCCCAAACGCTGAAATCTTGAATCGACCCGTACAGGGCCAATTCTTCGACGGCATCGGAGATGTGTGCGGTCATCGGCTTGGCCTCAAACTCCGCGCACACGGTCATGGCGCTTTCAATCGCCATCGCAAGGCCCACGGCCTCGCTGCGGGTCTTGGCCCACACCTCGATCTGGAAGCGACCGTTGCGCATCGAGGGCACAGCCTTGTCCAAGAACGCGGTGGCTGTGCCTCCCACTTGCTGGTAGATGATGTACGGGAACGCTGCGCCGCTGGGCGCAAAGTCCGGGTACACGCGGCCACTCACGAGGCTGGACAGAGCGGTGACGATTTTTGATTCTGTGCTCAAGGCATCACCTCACGCATCTTTTCGCGGTAGGCCTCGCGCATCGCGGCCACCGCTTGGTGTTTGTTGGACTCCCACGCGCCGCGCAGGAAGGCTTTACCGGCCCGTTTCTTGGGCACCTTCAGCTTGATCTTGGTCGTGTGCCACGCGCCGTTCTTGTCTTGGAAGACGCGCCGCGTGCGCAGCACACCGAACTCGACCATGAACCCGTAGGGCGCTTTCTTGTGGTTCCACGCAACGTGGTACGTGGACACCAGCGGGCCGCTGTTGCCCTTCGAGTAGACCTGGTAGATGGAGTCCCGCAGGTTGCCCGGATAGAACAGGTACTGTTGGCCTTTTTTGCCTGCGCTCTTGCCGCCCTTCTTTTTGCGCCCGCCGTTGTAGCTGGTGCCTTGGAAGATGTGGGCTTCGGTCTGCACGGGGACGTTGCGCTTGGCATCGTCGTACAGCACCTGTGCCCCGGCTTGCGCCGCAGGGCGAACGGCGTCCTTTGCAGTCTCCACGATCTTGTCGATCGCACCGATCAAACCGGTGTCGTCGTAGCGGAGCCTGACAAAGTTACTAGCCATTTGAGACCTCGCACATCAAGTCAACATGCTGGCGCAGGGCCAGGTCTGGAAGCACCGCCAGGACGTTGTAGTTCACGCCGTTGTGGACCACCCGCATGGCAGGCGTCACGTCGGTGCGGTAGCGCATGCGAATCGACACGCGGTAGCTCGAAGCCTCGCCACCCGCCTTGATGGTCTCGACCCCGTTGGTGGCCTTCAGGTTGGCCCATGCCGAACCCACGCTCGTCCAGCCGGTGTTCGGCTGGCCCAAGGCGTCAGCGCCGCTGGCCGGGGCCTGGATCAGCACCAGTTGGTTGAGCATCCCGGCCCTCATGCGTACACCTTGAACGGTTGAAGCACGTAGTCCACGCCCATCGGCATGACCATCGTGGCGTAGCCGTTGACTTGCTGCGTCGTGGCTTCGCGGTTGGCGTAGAGGTGACCGACCAGCAGCAAGATGCCCGCTTGGACGGCGTAGTTGATGACCATGCCCGAGCGGGTGCGGCGGGCTTCGTCTTGCGCGATGCGGTAGGTGTTGCACGCGGCCTGCAATGCGGCCTCGGACTCGACGGTGTTGGTGATCGCGTATGCGGCGACTTGCGCAGCCTCATACGTTTCGGATGCAGTTGCGAGGGTGGCCGGAACCGCAGCGATGGCCGCAGTCAGCGCTTCGGGAGATGCGAAGACACTGCGACCCAAGTGCGAAACCACCAGCAGCTCCGAGGCGTCGATCAACGCCTGGATCAGCGAGTCCTCGTCAGCACTGGTGACTCGCAAATGTGCTTTGGCGGTGTTAAGTGTGACGAGGCTCATGATTACAGGAACTCAGTTTCGGGTTTAGGGGCGTTCACGTCGAACGCGCCAGCAGCTTGCAGGTGCTTCGCGACTTCAGCGTCAACGGTGATCCACTCGCCGCACTTGGCGTTGAGGTGGCCGATGTCCACCAAGGCCAAGCCTTCGACGGTGGGGCCGACAGGATCGGCTTGGACGGTGGGGCCGACAGGATCGGCTTGGACGGGGGTTTCAGCTTCCGGGGTGGGGTTGGTGTCCACCGGGTCTTGCTGGGCTTCCAGCGGGGCGGGAGCGGGTGTGTTCTTTGCCATGTTGGTTTCCTTGGGTGGTTGCGAAAGAAGCCCATGCACTCAGGCATGGGCTTCGCCGGGTTAACCGATCAGGTAGCGCTGTTGGCGTAATACTTGATAGGTGTGCCGCCGTCGGTCAAAGTGCCGCCGGTACGCATCCAAGCCAGGAAGCCGATCTGGCCCAGCTTGACGTAGGCGCTGTCCTCGAAGCGGAACAGCGTCATGCCCATCACGTCGCGGATGGTGTAGCGCGAGAAGTCACCGAACAGGATGGACTTCGCGTTCGCGGCCATGACAGCCACGTCTTGGTTGATGACGATGTTGTAGCCCAACAGCGAGTCACCCATCGCGCCACCCAAGCCGTCGTAGCCTGGCAGGAAGATCGGACGACCAGCGCTGTCCTTCAACTTGCGCAGCACCTTCAGGCTGGAGTCGTTCATCATGAACTTGCAGCTGCTGTTGCGGTATGCAGGGTCCACCGAGTGAACGAGGTCGATCAAGTCGTCGGAGATCACGGTCAGGGTTTGACCAGTGGTGCCCACCTTGCCGCTGGCGGCGGCAGTCACAACGCCCTTGGGCTGTGCAGTACCGGTGCCGGTGGTGAAGTAGGTGTTGGTCACGCGGCCCAGACGCTCGCCCAAACGGCGTGCGATGAAACCCTCGATGTCCGCGTTGCTGTCTTGCAGCAATTCGAACGGCACAGCGACGACCTTGGACGAGAACTTGTAGGTGGACAGAGTGACCACACCGAAGGTGGGATCAGCAGCAGTCGCCGTGGTGTTCTGGCCGATCAGTTCACCGACTTCCGAGGTGCCATCGCTGGTGGGGAAGTTGATGTCGTTGCCGCCTGTGGTCGAGATCACAGAAGCTGCTTCACGCACGCCGCCGTAGGCCTTCAGCACGTCGATGATGCTGGACGACACCTCTGTGGGGACGGTGTAGCCGCCTTCAGTGGTGGTCGTGGTGGACATGGTGGCACGCACGTCAGCCCAGTCTTGAGCGGTCAGCGCTTTGTCGCCACCACGCAGCCAGCGGTCGAAAATCTCGCCGCCAGCGCCGCGAACTTTGCGGGCCTTGTTTTCGGCGATCTGTTCTTCGATCTTGGTGTCGGCTTGCAGTTCACGCACTTTTTCCATGCGGTCCACTTGGGCCTTCAGGGCTTCGATTTCGCCCATCTTGGTGTCGTAGTTACCTTGATGGTCACTGCCCCACTCTTTGGTGTTTTCCACCAGATCACGGGTTTCTTTGGCGAGGGAGGCGATGCGCTCCCGCAATGCTTGGATAGATTGCATTTTGGAGGTTCCTTTTCAGTTGAGGAAATGAAAAAGCCCGCCGAAGCGGGCCTATCTGAACGCGGGAGCGTTAGATTCGAGAAGCGACTTCGAGCCTGCGAATGAGGGCTGCGGCGTCGTGCTTTGCTTCGGCTGGTGCGGGCTTTTCTTCCTGCACCGGAGCGTTTGCGTAGGCGCTCAAGTCCCATGCTTGGGCCTTGGCTTTGTCAGCGCTGATGGAGTCCGCGAAACCGTTGTCCACCGCCTCTTGAGCGGTGAACCAGGTCTCTGCGGCCATCCAGTCACTGATCTTTTGTTTGTCCTGGCCGCTGCGTGCGGCGTAGGTCTCCACGAGGGTGGAGTCGATCTTGTCGAGAAGGTCTGCGGTCTGGCGCAAGTCGTTGGCGTTGCCCCAAACGCCCGACCAGGCCTTGTGAATCATCACCATCGCGCCCGAGGCCATTTGAATTTCGTCGGCGGCCATCATCAAGAACGATGCCGCGCTGGCGCTGTACCCATCGACGTGGGCGATGACCTTGGCGGGGTGCTCACGCAGCGCCTGTTCCATGGCACGGGCCGCGAACACCGAGCCGCCTGGGCTGTTGATGCGGACGTGGATCACGGGGGCGTCGATGGCCTTGATCGTGTTGATGAACGTCTGGGGATCAACGCCGCCGTACCACTCCGCTTCGTCCTTGGTGTTGACGATGGCGTCGTAGAGGTACACCGTGGCTTCGGTCTCCGTCTTTTCAGCTTTGAACTCGCCCCGGCCCTTGTTGAGCGCGAGGACTTTCCAGTATTGGTGCATGACTGCTCCCTTCACAAAAGTGCAAATAGCAACGCTTCGTCTTCCTCGCGCCGCGTTGGTTTTGGCAATGGCCTGCGCGGGGCGTAGCCGCCGTACAGGGGTGGGTCATCGACCACGACTTCGGCGCTGCCTGCCGTGAAGGTGTCGCTGCCGTCTTCGATGGCGGCAAGCGCTCCGGCCACAAGGGCTTGGAGCGTTGCCGCGAATGTGTCCTCGCCCTCGTCCGTGGCGGCCATCGAGCCCGCGACAAGTGCCACACCCGTGAGCGCTGCGCTGTCTTCGCCGGTCTCGGTCGAGGCCAGCGATCCGGTGCTGTCGGTGGGGGCTGTGCCGCCCGTGCTACTGAAGGTGTCCTGTCCTGTTTCCGTGACCGAGAGGGCACCAGCGACAGGTACAACGCCCGAGAGCGCCGCGCTGTCCGCACCTGTCTCGGTCGCAGCCAGCGAGCCGACACGCTCGGGGGGTGATCCGCTGCCACCGGTAAAAAGTAGCAGCAAGCTCATGGTTTACACCGCCTCGAAGATCACGTTGAACCCTGTGTTACCAACCGAAGCGACCGAGCCTTGCACCACCCTGATCCCTGTGTTTTCTGGGACAAACAGAGGCTGGATGTCGGCAGCTTCAGCGATCAGGAAGTCGATGTATTCGTAGCTTGATGCGTTGGTTTCTTCAGGGAAGATGTGGGTCTCGCCGATTACCGCGCCCGCCGTGGCCCCGCCGGTCGGGGCCGCACGCGCAGTCACGCCTGCGGGCAATGAGGCGTTCGCGGGGTTCATCTTGTTGAGCCCTGGGGCGGTCAGGCTGGCGCTTTCCGCCGTTGCCGCTGTGCCGCCCGTACCGATTGCTGAGGTCCGTGTCAGATACAACTTGAGGGACAAGGTGCCCGTCACCGATACGGAGCCGTCCTTGATGACCTCCACGGACTTCACCCGCAGTGTCTTGCCGCTACCGGTGGCGTTGAACAGGTCGAAGTAGACCTTGTTCGCGCCCGCCGCCGTGGAGGGCAGATACAGCACATACGCCGGGGCAGTGCCCGTGATGTGGCCGTATTCGTCGATGTCCACCGTGGCCTGGTGCTCTTTGCCACCGATCAGGTGTGTCGCGACGGAGGCCCCTGTGCCGGGGGTAACGTTGATAGAGTCGTTCGCGGTCGTCATGGTCAGGCGTGCGTCAAGGTGGCCGAGTTGATCGTGATGGCTTGCGACGTGGTGAGCACGTTGTTGTCCAGGATCAAGTCAGAGGCCGAGGTGCCCACCGTCAGGCCCGTCACCACGTCAACGTCTGCGGAGGTGGTGATCGTTGCCTTGGTGGCCGTGCCGCTGGCGCTGGCCGTGGTGTTCAAGATGCCTGCCGTCGCGCCGTTGGCGTCACTCAAAGTGAGCACCGAGCCGGACACCGTGCCCGCAGTCGCGGCCAGGGTGAACGTCGCCAGAAGCGCATCGGCGGCGGTGAACAGCTTGAGCTTGCCGCTGGTGCCGATGGTCGTGACGACAGCGTTCATGCGGGCCGTCTTCGTGGCGGCGGAGTAGATCACGCTCATGATGCGTCTTCCTCATGTTGAGTGGCTCGCACGATGTTCCCGTTGCGGTCGCGCTCGATAGTGGTCTCTGTCTTGCGTGCGGGCAGGTTCACGTTCACCTCGGGGGTGACGTTCACGATGGCCGGTGCAAGGTTGACCGTTGGCGCGGGTTGCGCAGGCATCACGGCCTCGATGTTCACCACCTGCTCGGGCATGATTGCCTCGACGTTGATGACCGACTCGGGGACGTTGACCGTGTTGTTCACCACGGGTGCTTGCTGCTCGGGCACGTTGACCGTGGTGTTGACCACGGGCGCGGGCTGGTCGGGCATCTTGTTGTCCACGTTGATGACGGGGGCCACGTTGATGACGGGCTGTTCTGCGGGCTTGGAGGCCATGGCCTCCATGCGGTGCGACAGATCGTGCAGCGCCTGTTGGGTTTGCTGTGCTTGCTGGTCTTGCTTGGCCGCGCCAGCTTCGGCTGCGGCAGCGCCCGACTGCACCAGCTCGTCCTGGCCGTCCAGCGGCTTGAGGTTCTTGAGCTTGCGCACCTCGTTGACGGTCATCCAGCCTTGTGTGCCGGGGCCGCCCAGGGCTTTGCTGAAGTATTCCGCTTGGGCCTTGCTGTCACCGTCCATGAGCGCGTCCATGCTGAACTCGCCAAAGAACATGCGGCTGCGGGGCCACACCTTGCGGTTGATCTCTTGCTGGATCACGTCCAGGTGGCGGCGCAGTGTGTACCGCGCAAAGCCGATGGACATTTGTTCGATGCCGCTGCCCCACGACGTGGAGGCATCGGTCTTGCCGATCATGTGCGGGGGCACGCCGAAAATGCGGGCGATTTCCTCCACACCGAACTGGCGTGTTTCGAGAAGCTGGGCGTCCTTGGCGTTCAAGGTCAGCGGAGTGACCTTCATGCCACCAGTCAGCACCGGAGTTCCGCCGCTGTTGACGTAGTTGGCCCGCTGCTTGCCCCACATTTCCTTGAGCTGCTCGCGCTGGTCCTCTGTCATCTTGACCCCTTCGGGCACCTCGATGGCGTGGTCCGGCTTCGCGCCACCCTTGAAGAACGATGCGGCGTGCTGGTCGGCTGCCGACGTGGTGCCTGCGGCGTAGCGCAAGGCGTAGCTGATCGGCGTGATGCTGCGCAGGCCGTCAAAGCCCAAGCCGGTGAAGTGCAGCACGTCGTCCTGGTCGAAACCTTTTTGCGTGCCGTCGTCTTGCTTGACGATGTACTGGTTGCGGCCATCCACTCGCTGCACCGTCACCTTGTCGGGGTGGACAGGCTCGAAGCCTTCGATGACCGGCGAGTAGCGCGTGACGCGCTTGATGATCCAAAACGAGTCCCCTTTAAGGAGAATCGACTGCATGGTGTACTGCCATGCGCTGGCGCTGGTCCAAGCGCCCGAGGGCGACTCGTTGAACAGCCACCAGAGGTCGCTGTCATGACGCTCACGGCCATCGCTCGTGCGCTTGTAGAGGTGGAAAGGCAGCGAAGCCACCGCACCACCGATCAAGCCGACCGAGGCGTAGACCGCAGACGTGGACAGGGCCGATTTCTCAGTCACCGCGATGGCCGAGGACGAGTCCCCGGTCAGCAAGGTGTAGAGCTCGGAACCGACCACGCCACGGCTCATGACCATCTCGTTTTTGGGCGCACTTTGGCCCCGGCCACCAAAAATCTTGGCAGTGAAGTCTTGAAGTTTGCCCATGGTTCTCAGATAAAAAAGAGTTCGACCTCTGTCTCAGCTTCTGCGCGGTTCGGCATGACACCGATTGCCATCGCAAGAGCCACCATGCCGTCGATGCGGCCTGTGTCCTTCGCTTTCACGAACTTGCGGTTCTCCGCGCCGTCCTGTACGACGGTCGCGTTCTTGGCGCACATCTCCAGCACCGGGTGGTTGCCGTGACGCAGCTTGGAAGCCAGCAGCAACGCTTCAAGCTCCCGCAGCGCGGGGCTCATGGAGGCGTAACCTTGGCCGAAGTCAATAAAGCGCTCCAGCTCTTTCTCGCTGAAGCCCTCGCGCTCAAGCCAGGGCTTGAGGTGGCGCATGTTGTATCGGTCGAAGGCCAAAGCCTCCACCTCGTACTCATCGAAGACGCGGCGCAAATGCTTGGCGACGTATTCGTATTCGATGGACCGGCCTGGCGTCGTTTCGAGCCAGCCCTGTTCGTGCCAGAGGTCATAGGGCACGCGGTCTTCGCGTGCCTTGTCCACCAGCCCTACCTTGGGCAGCCAGAAAGTCGGGTGAACGTCGCCGTCCTCGCTCACGAGGACCAGCGCGGTCAAGTCTTTGACGCTCGACAAGTCCAGCCCGCCGTAGACCACCTTGCGGTTCAGCGGCTCAGGTGTCTGGCCGTTGTTCTGCCAGATCGCCTGTGTGACGAACGGGTCGTTGGTCTCCACGCGCTGGTTTGCCACCAGGTTGCGAAAGCTCGACTCCCGCGAGGGCATGCGCTTGGCATCCTCTTGCTGGCGGAACACCTCTTGTTGGTTCATGAGGTGCCAGTTCGGCTGCGCCTTCGCCAGAAGGTCGGGGTCGAACACGTCGGCGTTTTTGTCAACGCAGTACAGCACGCACTTGACGCGTGGGTCTGCTCCAGAAAGGCCATCGTCGATCAAGACCGACAGTAGATCAGCGTCTGTGGGTGCCTGCGTGCTGATGACGATGGACAATGGTTGCGCTTGCGCTGCGGCGGCTGTCTCCAGCGCTTCATACAGCGCGGAACGTGGGCCTTTCACCTGCCCCAGCTCGTCGTGGATCACCACCGTGGGCGACAAGCCCAGAGCGGTTGATGCGTCAGCGGAAAGCGCTTTGTAGACCGTGCCCAGCGCACTGCAATGCAGTTGCTTGGCACTTTCTTTGATCGCAACGTACTGGCCGAGCGATGCGTTCATTCGCACCATCTTGGCGGCCAGGTTGAACAGGATCGCGGCCTGTTCACGGGATTGGGCGGCGGAGTAGAGCTGGCCGTTCTGCACGGCTTCAGGGCCGACCAAGTGCAGCAGCAAAATCATCGCGGAAAACGATGTCTTGCCGTTCTTACGGGGCAGCGAGCAAATGAACGTCCGCGTCGGCGAGCCGTAGATCATCTCCATCCACCGAATCTGCTCGGGGGACAGCTTCACCGGCTGGCCTACCAGGCGGCCTTCAGGCACGCACAGGTTGGTCTCGATCCATTTGATGTTGCGCCGCGCTCTTGGCGACAGCTTCATGCCTCGTCGGAGTCAAGGTCCGCCTCGACGGGCAGCTCCCAGGGCTTGTTCGCCTTGGGCGCGTTGACCATGGCGCGGGCCACCACCGTGTTGTCGATGGACTGGCGCGTCAGGCGCATGCGCGTTGCCAGCGAGCTGAAGGCGCGGCCTTCAAGTTCGTGCAGCGCGAGAAGGTTCTTGTACCGCTTGAGGCCATCCTCCCGGTTCAACCACACAGGGTCGAAGTTCTGGAGCTCGTTGGCGATCAGACGGGCCTGGACGACGTGGCGGCAATACTGCTCCAACATCGGTCCATGTGTCGGTGTAAACGTGCTTGCGGGTTGGTCATTTACCACCTCCAGCCAAATGGCCCGTTCTGCTTCGGAAAGATGCAGCGGTGCGGGCAGGCGCGATTCAGACGTGGCGATCCCCGTGAAAGCGGATATAGCCAGTGATGCAGCAGATTTCCGTCCACGTTGAGCCATGATGTTCACCAAATGACGCGGCCATCCGCGTTGAATTGAGTGCGTTCGGTCCCCGACTTCTCAAGCCGTTGCTTGTCCGAGTCGTGATGCCGTTTGCACAGGGGTTGCCAGTTGTCTTGGTCCCAAAAGAGCTTTGTGTCCCCGCGATGGGGTGTCTTGTGGTCCACGACGGTTGCGATCACCACCTGGCCTTGCCGTTGGCACATGACGCACAGGGGGTGGGAGGCCAGGTAGGACGCGCGGGCCTTTTGCCAGCGGTATCCGTACCCCTTTTGGGCTGCGGTTTTGGGCTTGGGAAGCGCCATAACAACTCCAAAAAGGCCGGATAAAACAACCTCAAAACATCACGAAGGCTGTCATTTCCAGAGGGCAAAACGCCTGCGTGAGCATGAGGTGGCTCTATGCCGATAGGCGTGCCGTTTCGGTGAATTCTACAACTTTAAAGCTGGTTGTCAACAATCTTTTCTAAGTTGTTGACGAATATGGATTTCCTGCGGGTTATCACTGAGGAAAAAGTGGACATTTAGCAAATTTCGGG
>JACCDX010182755.1_pt1 | contig 13790 bp, 9 predicted proteins | sample 7449681 | NCBI WGS metagenome assembly JACCDX01 (sample SAMN15323450, study PRJNA562643) | freshwater metagenome | isolation source: river surface water | place: USA:Blue River Watershed | collected 2017-08-18
GCACCGCCGGTCAGCGCCGGTGCATGCCAGTTCAGCGCCGGGATCACGCCGCCGGCCAGTTCGCGTCGCGCGATGCTGCCGCCCAGCGCATCGCGCGGCGTGTGGCAGGCGGCGCAATGGCCGAGCCCCTGCACGAGATAGGCGCCGCGGTTCCATGCGTCGTCCTGTCGGGGATCCGGCCGGTATTCCCCGGGACGGAAATACAGCGTCCGCCAGAACGCCAGCACGATGCGCTGGTTGTAAGGGAAAGCGAGGCGATGCTCGCGGTTGGGTTGCCGCACCGGTGTCAGCGTGCGCAGGTACGCATACAGCGCATCGGCATCCTCACGCGTGACCTTCGTGTAGTCCGTGTACGGGAAGGCCGGGTACAGGAAGCGCCCGTCCTTCGATTTTCCGTTGTGCAGCGCGCGCCAGAAATCGTCCGCGCTCCAGTGGCCGATGCCGGTGGCTGCGTCCGGCGTAATGTTTGACGCAAAGACATCGCCGAAACGCGTGGCGATCGCGCGGCCACCTGCATAAGGCTGGCCGCCGCGCTCGGTATGGCAGCCCATGCAATTGCCGGCGCGAGCGAGCCGGGCGCCGCGTTCGATGAGATCAGCATCATTCAGCGGCGTGCTGCCGCGCCGGTCGCTGCCGGGTTCCGCCGCTATCTGATAGCCGATGATGGCCAGTGCCGCAATGGCTGCAATGCAGCACAGTCCGAGCAGAGCGCGCTTCAGGGTGCGCACGGGATGATCGTGAACCGGCGCCGTCATTTCGGGATGCTCCCGCAATCCAGCGGCAGTTTCACCGGCGACTTCGGCTGCGCATGCATGTTGTCCGGCACCGGCTGCGCCGCCAGCCACGCGGACAGCGCGCCGATATCATCCGGCGTCAGCTTGCGGCTGATGTCGCCCATGCAGTCGGGCGCACTCGCGTGCCGGGTGCCGGAGCGCCACGCGCCGAACTGCGCATTCAGGTAATCGCGCGACAGGCCGACCAGGCTCGGCACCGCGGGCTGCATACCGGTCAGCCGGTCGCCGTGGCACGCCGTGCAGGCAGGCAGCTGGCGCGCGGCATCGCCGCCGGTGACCAGGCTGCGGCCGCGTTCCAGCGTCGCCTTGTCCGCGAGCGCCGCCTGCGCCGGCGGGTAAGGCAGCTGCAGCGAAGCGAAGTAATCGGCGATCTCGCGCAGGTACGCATCCGACTGGTTCGCGACCATGTAATTCATCGCCGGATAGCGCCTCCGCCCCTCGCGGAAATTGATCAGCTGGTTGTACAGATAGCCGGCCGGCTTGCCGGCGATGCGAGGGAAATAGCCATCACGGGTCGCGCGGCCCTCCTTTCCGTGGCACGCGGCACAGGCGACGACGCGCTGCGCGATCGTGTCAGGGACGGTGGCCGCCCGAGATGCTCCCGCCCAGCCGGTGGCGGCCAAGAGAAACAGGATTGCGGCGGATTGGCGGCGCAGTGCAGGCCGTATGCGTATCGGTGTGGCAGGAGCTTCAGGCATGAGGGAAAGCATGGGGCAATGGCGATTGTTGCGATGCGGCGCCAGTCGGGCTGTGCCGGTCAAAACGATATTTTTCGGCGAATATATTTCAGATTTTCGTGTCGTTTCGTGGGCTGCCGGCGAACTGCCGTCACCGAGATTTTATCAGGTGAGCTTCGCCGCAAAGGTTTCCAACCTGCGAATTAAGTGATACGTTGCCATCGCTGCACCCGAGCGCGGATGTCAATGCAGGGCGGGGCGGCAGAGGGCAGTCCCGCCATGCTGTCGACGGACGGGCTGCCTCCGACAATAAATAAATCGCAGAGCCGGTCAATGAACCGGCCACTGGAGGAGACATGACTTTGGCAACAGCAACGGCGTCGGGTGCGAACTTCGACGTAATGAAGGCGATCGACGATGGCGGATTCTCGTCGACGCAAAAACTGGTCTACGTCCTCGCCGCGCTGGCGATCGTGATGGACGGTTTTGACGGGCAGATGATCGGGTATGCGATCCCGGCCATCATGAAGGAATGGGGCGTCACGCGCGCGGCCTTCTCGGTCGCCGTCGCCAGCGGTCTGGTCGGCATGGCCATCGGCAGCCTGGCCGCCGGCGTGATCGCCGACCGCGTGGGTCGCAAGCCGGTGCTTATCTGCAGCATCGTGCTGTTCGGCGGCGCAACGATGATGATCGCGAACGCCTCCGGCATTCAGGATATTGCCGCCATCCGCTTCTTCGCCGGCCTCGGCATCGGCGCGGCGCTGCCGACGTCGACCACGCTGACGGCGGAATTCATTCCCTTGCGTTTTCGTACGATGGCCGTGACGACGGCGATTGTTTGCTATCCGCTTGGCGGCATGCTGGCCGGACTCGTCGCCGGACAGATCCTGCCGGTGCAGGGATGGCGCGCCTTCTTCCTGATCGGCGGCGCGATGCCGGTCGTGTACGCGCTGGTCCTCATTTTCCTGCTGCGCGAATCGCCCAAATACCTTGCGCGCCAGTCCGCGCGCTGGGAAGAACTGCGCACGCTGATGACGCGCATGGCGCATAACGTCGAACAGGTGCGTGAGTTCACCGACGGCGTGATTGACTCCGCACGGCAGGGCAGCCTGGGTGCGCTGTTCCAGCATGGCCGTGCGCACGACACGCTGTGGCTGTGGGCCGCCTTCTTCATGACCCTGCTGTCGATCTACAGTGCCTTCAGCTGGCTGCCGACGATGCTGACGACGGAAGGCCTGTCGCCTGCGCTGGCGGGCATGGGCCTGACTGCGTACAACTTCGGCGGCGTGATCGGCGCCGTGCTGTGCGCGCTGGCGATGAACCGCTTCGGCTCGCGCTGGCCGATGACGATCTGGGCAGCCATGTCGGCGATCACCGCCTTCGGCCTGAAAGCCATCAGCATCACTGCCGACCCGCAGACCTTCCTGCTCGGCCTCGGCGTGCACGGGCTGTTCATCACGGCGCTGCAGTGCGCGTTGTATGCGCTGTGCGCGCACATTTATCCGACGGCCATCCGCGTTACCGGCACGGCGGCCGCGCTGTCCTTTGGCCGGCTCGGCGCGATCCTCAGCTCCTTCGTCGGTGCGGCGATGATCACTGCCGGCGGCGCGAATGCCTACCTGAACCTGCTGGGCGGATCGATGGTGGTCACCGTGCTCGCGCTGGTCGTGGTGCGCGATCACATCAAACCGAAGGCATGACCGCAGCAGACCAACCCGGCCGGACTGCGTGTCCGGCCGATCCGCGCGGCTGCCCGGTCAGCCATGAGGCGGCCGCATTCAATCCTTTCGGCGACGCCTATGTGCAGGACCCGCCCGGCTACCTGCGCTGGGCGCGCGCGAAGGAGCCGGTGTTCTTCAGCCCGGAGCTCGGTTACTGGGTCGTCACGCGCTACGACGACATCAAGGAAGTCTTCCGCGACCATCGCCGCTTCAGTCCGTCGAATGCGCTGGAGAAGATCACGCCGCCGACCGCGGCGGTGCAGCAGGTGCTGGCTTCGTACGATTATGCGATGAACCGCACGCTGGTCAATGAGGACGAGCCTGCGCACATGGCGCGCCGGCGCTTGCTGATCGACCCCTTCACGCCGGAGGCGGTGCGCGAGCACGAGCCGCTGGCGCGCCGGCTCGCGCGCGACTACGTCGACCGCTTCATCGACGACGGCCGCGCTGATCTCGTCGACCAGATGCTGTGGGAAGTGCCGCTGACGATTGCGCTGCACTTCCTCGGTGTCGATGAAGACGACATGCCGCTGCTGCGGCAGTATTCGATCGCGCACACCCTCAACACCTGGGGGCGACCGGACGAGCAGGAACAGCTGCGCGTCGCGCATGCAGTCGGCAATTTCTGGCAGCTGTCCGGCCGCATCCTCGACAAGATGCGGCGCGACCCGTCGGGGCCGGGTTGGATGAAGTACGGCATTCGCCTGCAGGCCGAGCATCCGGACGTGGTCACCGACTCGTACCTGCATTCGATGATGATGGCCGGCATCGTCGCCGCGCACGAGACCACGGCGAACGCGACCGCGAATGCCCTGCGCCTGCTGTTGCAGCATCCGACTGCATGGCGCGAGCTGGCCGACGATCCGTCGCTGATTCCGAACGCGGTCGAGGAATGCCTGCGCTTTTCCGGCTCGATCATTGCGTGGCGGCGCGTGGCGCTGGAGGACGTGAGCATCGGCGGCGTGGCGCTGCCGGCCGGCGCGAAGATCCTGATGGTCATGACCTCGGGCAATCACGACGAGCGCCACTTCCATGACGCCGACCTGCTCGACATCCATCGCGACAATGCCGGCGATCATTTGTCCTTCGGCTATGGCGCGCACCAGTGCATGGGCAAGAACCTCGCACGCATGGAGCTGCAGGTCTTCCTTGAGGAGCTGTCGCGCCGCCTGCCGCACATGAAGCTGGCCGAGCAGTCCTTCACGTATCTGCCCAATATGTCTTTCCGCGGCCCCGAACATCTGTGGGTCGAATGGGATCCTGCACGGAACCCGGAACGCGGTGATCCGGCCATTCTGTCGCGTCGCCAGCCGGTGCGCATCGGCGAATCGACGCGTGCGAGCGCTGCGCGGCTGCTGCGGGTCACGCAGCGGCGCGCGGTGGCCGGGGAAGTCGTCGAGCTGACGCTGGCCAGCGCCGACGGCCGGGCGCTGCCGCGCTGGCAACCGGGCGCGCACATTGATATCGAATGCGGTGACAGCGGCCTGTCGCGCCAGTATTCGCTGTGCGGCGATCCGTCGGATGCGCAGTCGCTGGTGGTCGCGGTACTGCGCGATCCGGCCAGCCGTGGCGGCTCCGCATGGATCCACGAGCAACTGCAAGCGGGGGACGTCGTCCGTGTGCGCAGCCCGCGTAATCATTTTCGCTTCGATGAATCGGCGTCGCGCGTGGTGCTGATCGCCGGCGGCATCGGCATCACCCCCCTGATTCCGATGGCTGCCCGTGCGCGGTCGCTGGGCATCGACTATGTGCTGCACTATTGCGGCCGCACCCGTGCGGCGATGGCCTATGCCGACAAGCTGCGCGCGCTGCATGGCGACCGGCTGGTGATGCACGTCAGCGAAGAAGGCACGCGCGCCGATGTCGGCACACTGCTGCCGACGCCAGATGCCGGCACGATCATTCATGCGTGCGGGCCGCAGCGTCTGCTCGACGCGCTCGAGCAGGCCTGCGCCGGCTGGCCGTCGGGCGCGCTGCGCGTCGAGCACTTCCATGCGGCCGCCGGCCGGCCTGATCCTGCGCTCGAACATGCGTTCGAGGCCGAACTGCGCGATTCCGGGCTGGTGGTGCAGGTGAGGGCAGACCAGACCTTGCTGGAGGCGCTGCGCGGCGTGAACATCGACGTGCAGAGTGATTGCGGCGAAGGACTGTGCGGTTCCTGCGAAGTGGCCGTGATTGACGGCAGCGTCGATCATCGCGACCTGGTGCTGACCCGCGCGGAACGGCAGGAAAACCGCCGGATGATGGCCTGCTGCTCGCGCGCGGCCGGCCGAAGGATCACGCTGGCCTTGTAGTTGTCGCCCGGCTGGCGTCAGAGCCAGCCGGCGCGGCGGAACCGCCGGAACAGCGCGACCGACACGACTGCGATCAGGCCGAGCGCCGCCGGATAGCCCCAGCGCCATCGCAGCTCGGGCATCACATCGAAATTCATTCCCCAGATGCCGGCCAGCGCGGTAGACGCTGCAAAGATCGACGCCCACGCCGCGAGCTTTTTCGTGATCTCGGATTCCTCGATGCCGACCATCGCAAGGTTGACCTGGATCGCCGTCGAGATCGCTTCGCGGATGCCGTCGAGGCGGATGGCCAGGCGTGCGAGGTGGTCGTTCACGTCACGAAAATACTCCTGCGTGTTCTGACAGACCGGCGGCACGCGTCCGCCGTGCAGCTTGCCAATGAACTCGAGCATCGGCAGTACTGCGTGCCGCACCGTCATGCTCTTGCGCTTGAGTGCATACAGGCGCTCGATATTCTGTCGCGCCGTGTTTTTCTCGAAGATGCGGGATTCGATCTGCTCGAGCTCGCCTTCAAGGGTGTCAAGCATCGGGAAGTAGCCGTCGACCACATAGTCAAGGATCGCGTAGAACACGAAGCCCGGCCCTTGCCGCAGCATGTCCGGCTCGCGTTCGCAGCGCTCGCGCACGCCGAGGAATTCGACCTTGCTGCCGCTGCGTATCGACAGCACGAAATCAGTGTGCACGAAGACATCCATCTCGCCGACCCGGATTTCGTCGCCGTCGCGCTCCAGCAGGTGGATCACGCAAAACAGCGTGTCGCGGTACTCCTCGAGCTTGGGCCGCTGGTGGCCGTGGCTGGCGTCTTCGACGGCGAGGGGGTGCAGCCCGAACTCTTCCTGCATTCGCGCAAGTTCGTCATCGGTCGCATCTTTCAGCGCAACCCAGACAAAGCTGCCGGTATGGTGCAGGTGGTCGCTGATCTCTTCCGGCGCCAGCTGCGCGATCCGCTGGCCGTTTTCGTAGACGATGCTGTTGATGAGCATGAGTGGTCACTCAGGCAGGCAGTCGGTACTCGAGCAGCTGCTGTATGTCCACGTATTTCAGCGCATTCACATGCGTCGATTCGAGCACCACATAAGGCGCCATGCCCGCGTCAAATGCTTCTTTCCAGCGCAGCGCGCACAGGCACCAGCGATTCCCCGGCGACAGTCCGGAAAAGCTGAACTCCGGGCGCGGCGTGCTGAGATCGTTGCCGCGCTGACGGGAAAATTCCAGGAATTCCCCGGTCATCACGGCGCAAATGACATGCGAGCCGCGGTCGGTTTCGTCGGTATTGCAGCAGCCGTCGCGGAAGTAACCCGTCATCGGATCGGTGGAACAGGGCTTCAGCGGCGTGCCGAGGACATTGATGGCCATCAGGTTCTGTTTTCTTGAATTGCCGGCACGGTTGATTGTAGCGAATGTGCCGCCGCGATGGCGCTTGCGATTTCTTCGCCGCAGCCCCGGGACGAGCATCGCGGTCTATGCCGGTGATCAAGTGCCCGCAAGCGCCGGCTGACTACCATGCGAGACATCGTGTTCCTGCGACGGGCGGATTGTTACCAGACTTTTCAGCGCTGGCAAGCTTGCCCGCAGGCAGTCACGATCAATGTTCCGGGATCAGGCAGCCATGCGTCGCGGAGGATCATCATGCGGGTACGAATCAGCTTTCCCCTCGTCGCCGGCCTGGCCGGCGCCGCCTTCGTCGGCGATGCGCAGGCGGCCGGCTTCCAGCTGCAGAACCAGACCGGCTCCGGCAATGGCAATGCCTTCGCCGGCGCTGCCGCGGCAGCGGAGGATGCCGGCACCGTCTTCTTCAACCCGGCCGGCATGACGCTGCTGCCCGAAGGGCACAGCTTCGCGCTGGCCGGCACCGTGCTCGACCGCTCGGTGAAATTCTCCAACGGAAGCACGTCGGGCCTGCTGCCGCCGCCTTCGGCGTCGAACGGCAAGGACGGCGGCGGCACGTCGCTGATACCGGCGCTGTACTGGTCATATGCGATCGATCCGGCGATACGCGTCGGCCTTGGCATCTCGCCCACCTTCGGCAACCAGACCGACTACGGTTTTGATTTCATCGGCCGCTACTCCGGCTACTACACGAAACTGCGGCAGGTGAACGTGAACCCGTCGGTGGCCTTCAGGCTGAACGAGCAATGGTCGGTCGGCTTCGGCGTCAACTATGCGCAGAACGACACCGAATTCCGGCAGGGCTCACCCTTGCCCAGCGTGTTGGCGAACAACGATGTCCGGGTGAAGGGCGATGACGGCGCCTTCGGCTACAACGCCGGCCTGTTGTTCCGGCCACAGCCGCAGACGCGGCTGGCGCTGACCTATCGTTCGGAGATTCGTTTCAGGCTCGACGGCGAGCTCGACAGCAACCTGACGCCGACTGTCGACAACCGGGTGCGTGCGCGGCTGACGACGCCGGCGCAGGCGTCGTTCGCGGTCGCGCACCAGCTGAATGACAGGCTGGAAATGCTCGGCGACCTGACCTGGACTGGCTGGAGCAGCGTGAATACGCTGAACGTGATCGACCAGGGCAGCGGCACGCTGCTGAATTCACTGAGCTATCGCTTCCGCGACACCTGGCGCGTTGGCCTCGGTGCAAATTACCAGCTGAATGACGCGTGGAAGCTGCGGTTCGGCGCCGCCTGGGACCAGACGCCGGTCAGGTCGGCGGCAGACCGCACGATGACGCTGCCGGATTCGAACCGCAGCTGGCTGGCCGTCGGTGCGCGCTATGCGCTGGACAAGCAGAATTCGATCGACATCGGCTACGCGCACGTCTTCTTTGCCGATGCCAATACCGCGCGTGCGGTGACGAGTTCGGCGGGCACGACAGTGCAGACGGTGCGCGGCTCGTTCGACGCGCGTGCCGACCTGCTGTCGGTACAGTGGAATCGCAGCTTCCGCTGAACCGCCCCCCGACCTGGTGCCGGAGGGCGGCGAAGGATCAGGCCTTGTAGCGGAAGCCGTGGTGCTTCAGCGGCAGCGAGCGGATGCGCTTGCCGGTGGCGGAGTACAGCGCGTTCACCATGGCCGGGATCACGCCGCCGATCGGCGGCTCACCGACGCCGCCCCAGAAGTCGAAGGTCGGCACCAGCACCGGGATGATCTCGGGCTTGACGTTGATGCGCGCCAGCGGATAGTCGTGGAAGTTCGATTGCTTGACCGCGCCGTTCTCGATCGTGATCTCCTCGGCCATGATGGCCGACAGGCCCCACAGCACGCCGCCTTCAATCTGCGCCGTCACTGCGTTCGGATGCACCACATGGCCGCAGTCGATTGCGACCGCGACGCGCTTCACGTCAATTTCCTTGCCATCGATGACCGACAGCTCGACAGCGGCTGCGGTGAAGCTGCCATACGAATCCACCACCGCAATGCCGCGATGCACGCCGGCCGGCGCCGGCGTGTCCCAGCCGATCGCCTTCGCGGCTGCTTCGAGCACCGCCAGGTCCTTCTTCCCCTGCAGCAGCGGGCGACGGAACTGCACCGGGTCCTTGCCGGCGGCGTGCGCGAGCTCGTCGATGAAGCATTCGCGATAGAACGGGTTGTTGGTATGCGCGACCGCGCGCCAGAAGCCCGGCGGCACGTGCAGGTCGCGCATCATGTATTCATTGGTGAAGTTCGGCACCGCATACGGGTTGTCGCGGAACACGCGGGTGTTGATTTGGTCGATGCCGTCTTTCACGAAGTTCGGGAACACCGTGATCGCGATCGACTGGTCGGACTGGCGCACCTGCCAGCCGGTCCAGTTGCCGTCCTTGTCGAGCGCGCCGCGCAGCTTCACCAGCGACACCGGGCGGTAGCGGCCTTGCCGCATGTCCTCTTCGCGCGACCATTGCAGGCGCACCGGCGTGCCGGGCATCGCCATGGCGATCTTCACCGCCTGCCGTGTGTAGTCCTGGTGCGGGCCGCGCCGGCCGAAGCCGCCGCCGGCATGCATCTTGTTCACATAGACCTTCTCCAGCGGCAGGCCCGACACTTCGGCGGCAGCGGCGATCGACGACTCGCCGTTCTGCGTGCCGACCCAGACCTCGAGACGGTCCGGCGAATACAGCGCGGTCGCGGTCTGCGGCTCCATCGTCGCGTGGTTCATAAAGCCAGTCGTGTACTCGGCTTCGATCAGCTGGTGCGCGGACGAGAAGGCCTGGTCGGCGTCGCCGTCCTTGCGTGCGACCGGCACCTTGGGCGCTTCCAGTCCCTCGCGCAGATAGGCCATGATCGACTGGCTCGAGATTTTGTCCTTGCCGCCGTTCTCCCACTCGACCTTCACCTGCTTCAGCGCCTGGTTCGCGCGCCACCAGCTGGTCGCCACGACCGCGACCCAGTCGTCGGCGACGACCACCTGCTTCACGCCCGGCATCGTCAGCGCCGCTGCATCGTCGACGCTCTTCACGAAACCGCCGAACACCGGGCTTTGCCGGATCGATGCATGCAGCATGCCCGGCAGGCGCACGTCGGATGCATAGACCTGCGAGCCGTTCACCTTGGCCGGGATGTCGAAGCGGGCCGGCGAGGTGCCGGCGATCTTCCATTGTTTCGGGGCCTTCAGCGGCGGGTTTTCCGGCACCGGCATCGTCGATGCCAGCGCGGCCAGCTCGCCGTAGCGCGCTTGCTTGCCGGACGCATGCGTGACCACGCTGTTGGCCGCGCTGCACTCGGATGCCGGCACGCCCCACTGCTGTGCCGCAGCGGCAATCAGCATCTCGCGTGCGGCTGCGCCGCCCTTGCGAACGTATTCATGCGAATCGCGGATGCCGCGGCTGCCGCCGGTCGACATGTCTTTCCAGACCTTCTTGCGGCGCATGTGTTCGTTGACGTCCGCGTATTCGGGGCGCACCTTGCTCCAGTCGCACTCCAGCTCTTCGGCGACCAGCTGCGCGAGGCCGGTGAACGTGCCCTGGCCGAGCTCGGAACGGGCGATGCGGATGCTCACGGTGTCATCCGGCCGGATCACGACCCAGTGCGTCACTTCGGGGGCGGCGTCCTGCGATGCCGCCAGTGCGGCGCGGCCCTGGATGCCGAGGACAAAGGCGCCGCCGAGTGCGGCGGCCTGTTTCAGGAAAGTGCGGCGGGACGAACGGGGCGATGCTGTGCTCATGCGGTGACTCCGTGCGGTTGGTTTTGTTATGCGCGGATTTTACCTGCAACCGCCTCGTCGTCCGCGCTCCTCGCCTCAGGGCAGCCGGTCGGCGAGGAAGCGGGCAGCGCGGTCGGAAATCACCAGCACCAGCTTCAGCCGTGCGCGGGTCATGCCGACAAACAACTTGCGAAAATTCTTGTCATCCATGGCGTCGAAATCGATCTCGGTGAAGATCACCGCCGGCGCCGACTGCCCCTTGAAGCGATAGACCGATTCGGCCAGCAGTTCGCCTTCGCGGAAGACCGGGTTGCCGAACAGGTCGTAGCTGCCGTCAAAGGATTTCAACGTATGGTGGCCGAGCGCGTCGAGATTCAGGATCGCCGAATGCTCGCGCCCGCGAAAGCTTACCAGCGCAATGTCCTGCCGCGTGAAGCCGGCGCCGAGGCAGCGCGTGATCGCCTGCCTTGTCTGCGCATGCATCTGGCCCGCGTCCCCGGCCGGCCAGCTGAGCACCTCGATGTCGGCGCCGGCGAAGGGGCTGGACGCGTCGATCGCCAGCGGCGCCGGCGACATCGCTGTCAGCAACTGCACCACCTGTCGCGGGCTGCGGAAATTGCTGTCCGCATGCAGCGTGACCCAGCCCGGCAGCGGCACCGGTTCACGCGAGTACAGGTTTTGCAGCGGATCTTCCAGCCACAGCGCGCGGCCGCCATCCTTCAGCAGGCGCAGCAGCGCGTCGCGCCAGCCTTCGGAAAAGTCCTGTCCTTCATCGACGATCAGCACGTCGAAGCGCCAGTCCGACGGCAGCGCGGCCTGCCCGAGGTGCGCCTCCAGCTGTTGCCACACCTGCGGATCGGCATAGTCGGGCAGCAGGCCGGTGGCGCGCGCAAACAGGTCGCACAGCTGGTGGTAGTTGGCGACGCGTCCGCCGGCCGGCAGCAGCCGCTGCACATGGTCCGCCAGCGGCCGGTTGTAGCAGACATACAGCGGCTTCAGGCCGGCGCTGATCGCGGCCTCGAATTCGGCCAGCGCCAGCTGGGTCTTGCCGCTGCCGGCCGTGCCGGTCACGCGCAGGCGGAACGGCGAAAACTCGAGCTTGCGCGCCCACGTCGCCAGCCCGCCCGAGATTCGCGTGACCAGCGCATTCGCCTGCCCGATCATCGAGCTCGGGTCGGGTACCAGTTGCAGCACATTGCCAAGGAAGCGCAGCACGCGTTCGCGCTGCGCGCTGACGGGCGTCAGCGGCAGGATCTCGCGCACCACCGCTGGCAATTGCTCACGCCGGCGCGCGTCGACGATGCGGTCGGCGGCGATGCCCGCGGTCTCGACCTTCCTGACCTGATAGTCGGGGCAATACAGCAGGTAGTCGATGGCCAGCGGCTCGCCGGCATGGCCGAAGCGCTGCTTCAGCGCCGCCACCGCGCGCATGATCTGGTTGCGCACCAGCTTCGGCTTGTCCATGCCGGCATAGCGTTTTGCCAGACCCTCGTCGGTCTCGGTCAGGAAGCCGGACTTTTGCTCGACCAGCAGCAGGCGGCCATCGGGCGCGACGATAATGAAATCGACTTCGCCGTAGGCGGACCAGCCTTTTTCGACATTCGTCCAGTGCACGCCGTGGAAGACGGTGTAGTCGTCCGACAGCGACTGCTCCAGCAGGGACAGGGTTTCGATCTCGCGTTGCGCTGCGCCGGTGACGGCCAGCTCGCGCCAGCCCGGGGGTTGAATGTGCGCCATGGTGGGTCCGCAGTTAGCCAGCCGCCATTCTAGAGGCTGTCATGCCGCTGCATCACACGATTGCGGCCGGGCATTGCGCGTGTTGCGTGCCGGCGCGCGCGCCGCTGGTAAACTCGCGCGATTCATCAGCGGAGACATTTCATGGATATCGTGGCCCTCATCATCGGACTCGTTGCAGGGCTTGCCGCCGGCGCGTTGCTGGTGTCGGCGCTGGGCCGGGGCCGTCAGGCCGAACTCGCTGCCACGCAGGAAAGGTTGCGCATGACCGAAGGGCAACTTGCGCAGTCGGCCCAGCAGGGCGAGCAGCTGCGCGGCGAACTGTCGGCTGCACGCGAGGCGCTCGCGAGCGTGAACACGCGGCTGGAAGAGGTGCGCCGGAATGCCGACGAGCAGCTGCGGCAGCTGCAGCAGATGAACGAGTCCGCGCGCAAGTCGCTGACCGAGGAATTCCAGAACCTCGCCAATGGCATCCTCGAAGACAAGTCGCGCCGCTTCAGCGAGCAGAACGTCGAGAACATCGGCAACCTGCTGAACCCGTTCCGCGAACGCCTGAACGAGTTCAAGTCTCGCGTCGAGGAAATGCACCACCAGGACGCGCAGCAGCAGGCGGCGCTGCGCACCGAACTGAAACAGTTGCAGGAGCTGAACCAGCGGATGACCGCCGAGGCGCATGACCTAGCGACCGCGCTGAAAGGGCAGGCGAAGAAGCAGGGCAACTGGGGCGAGCTGGTGCTGGAGAACGTGCTGGCGCGCTCCGGCCTGCAGGAAGGACGGGATTACCGGCGCGAAGTCAGCTTCAACGGCGAGCAGGGCCGGCAGCGGCCGGACGTGATCATTTACCTGCCTGAAGACAAGCACCTGATCGTCGACGCCAAGGTCTCGCTGAACGCCTACACGCGCTATGTGAATGCCGATGACGAACTCGAGCGCAAGCAGGCGCTGAAGGAGCATGTGAAGGCGGTCGCGGACCGCATCTCCGAGCTGGCCGACCGTCGCTATTTCGAGCTGGGCGACCTGAATTCGCCGGAAATGGTGTTCATGTTCGTACCGATCGAATCGGCCTTCGTCGAGGCGCTGCGCGCCGACGAGAGTCTGTTCCAGCGCGCGCTCGAACAGAACGTGCTGGTGGCCACGCCCACCACCCTGCTGACGAGCCTGAATATCGTGCGCCAGCTGTGGCGGCTGGAAAAACAGAACGCGCACAGCGCCGCGCTGGCTGACAGCGCTGGCAAGCTGTACCACAAGCTGACCGTGTTCATCGGCACGATGGAAGAGCTGGGCCGCAAGCTCGACGGCGCGCGCGCCAGTTACACGAAGGCCTTCGGCCAGTTGTACGAGGGACGTGGCAACCTGATCAAACAGGCGAAGGAATTCGAGCAGCTTGGCGTGGCGGTCAAGGGCACGCTGCCGCAGTATCTGGTCGACAAGGCGGAGCTCGAACTGGACCTGTTGCCGATGCCGACCGATGTGTTGCCGGCAGACGACGATCCGGCCGCGGA
>JACCDX010553232.1_pt1 | contig 13787 bp, 16 predicted proteins | sample 7449681 | NCBI WGS metagenome assembly JACCDX01 (sample SAMN15323450, study PRJNA562643) | freshwater metagenome | isolation source: river surface water | place: USA:Blue River Watershed | collected 2017-08-18
ATCGGTTTTCCATCAAAGCGAACGATGATGTCGCCGGGCTCGATGCCTGCTTTTTCGGCCGGGCCACCGACCTCCACACTGCGCACGAGGGCCCCGGATGTTTTGTTTAACCCCAATGCATCCGCCACTTCCTTGGTGACCTCGCCGATGCCCACACCGATACGGCCGCGTGTGACACGACCCGAGGCACGCAACTGATCCACCACGCGATTAGCTTCGTCGATGGGAATGGCAAATGAAATCCCCATGAAGCCACCCGTGCGGCTGTAGATCATGGAGTTAATCCCCACCACTTCACCACGCAGGTTCAGCAGCGGGCCGCCGGAGTTGCCCGGGTTCACCGCCACGTCCGTTTGAATAAACGGCAGATATTCGCCGGTATCGCGGCCCTTGGCACTGACAATGCCCGCCGTGACGGTGTTCTCCAGGCCGAACGGCGAACCGATGGCCATGACCCACTCCCCCACCCGCAGCTTATTGGGATCACCGACTTTCAAGGCGGGAAGACTCGCCGCGGCGATCTTTACCAAGGCCACATCCGTACGACGGTCCGAACCAATTAAACGTGCCTTGAACTCACGCTTATCGGCGAGCGTCACGATAATTTCATCCGCACCATCGACCACATGATGATTGGTCATGATGAATCCATCGGGCGAGACGATGAATCCACTGCCCACACCGCGTGGCACTTCTTCCGGCTGCGGTGCTCCCCCGCGCGGATTACGGGGTGTGCCAGGACGCGGCGGAAAAAAACGCTTAAAGAATTCGTAAAACGGATCGTTCTCGTCGAGATCCGGCATCTGGGGGTTACCCTGGGCCTGCCCCACCTTAACCTTTTCAATGGTCCGAATATTGACCACCGCGGGGCCGGCCATCTCGGCCAGATCCGCAAAATCCGGCAGGCCGCGCACCGTGGGCGCATTCTGCGCCACGGCCGACATCGGCACCATGGCCAAGGGTGTGAACACCAGCGCCGCCGCGATCGCTACATGAGAGAGGTATTTCATCGTTTTCACTTCCATTCAATGGTCTGTATGAATTGTTGCAGGGTGTCGGCCGGCACATCGCCCATGGCAGTGACCCAGGCTTCCTGAATTTCTCGGGAGACAAATGTCGTGGCGCCACGACGTTTCGCGCGCTCGAACAGCGGGTGTTTGGCCGGCTTAGGCTGAACGAACACCGACACCATGGCGATGCCGTCGGAGAACACATAACGGCGCATGTCCAGCTGATCGGTGGCGCGACGCTCATAGACACCGATGGGCTCGAATCCCTTTAACGTGTCCGATTTGAATACCAGGGGTGCGGCACCATTGACCCGCTGCATGGTCGCATCGAATTCGGACCAGGACTTCGCGTCGGGGCTCGGTGATAACGACAGGGCGACCGGACGTGCCCAGGCCAGTTCCGTAAATGAGGCCTGCTCGACCGCATTGCCAGTGGCATCCAGCTTCTGACATTTCACCACTAAGGACGTGCGCTTATCCACCCAGACCCGCACGCTCCACCGGGACTCGTGCTTGGGTTTGAACAACAACTCCTGGGCATCGACATTGGCCACGCGCATGCTGTTACCCGGCACCACGTCATAATTGCGCAGTACCGTGGCCGCCGATCCCACGAACATCGCCGGAAACTCCGCGCGGGGTTGTGCGACTTTCTCCACCTTGATCATTTGCCGATCCGGCAGATAGATCCGGGTCTCGTCGGCCGTTTTCACGACTTCGAGTCGATGCCCTTCCATCGCCTGAACACGCGTGATGGTCTGTTTCCCATCGCGCAGCTGTGCGATACGTGAGGTGTGCAGACTGGAATCCTGCTGATGGACAAAGGTTCCCGAAAACGTGAGTGTGCGCGCGGCCGCCTGAATACGCTCCACGGTTTCCAATGGTGGTGCAGAGATGGATTGCGCCACCGCGCTGGCGGTATACCAACCGACCAACACCACCAGTGCACGCATCGAGAACGGTGTTGCGACGATCACGACTATCGCACCTCGGCCGATACGGGACGAATGGACATGGAGCCGTGGGCATCAATCAGATCACGCACACGCGGATCGTCGAGCACCACCGGAGTCAGACGCTCGACCGATGCAGTCGCCGGTGCCGATGCCGTGGTCACCGTGCCCGGTGCTCGGGCCATCATGGTGCCTTCCTGCATCTGCGGGGCCAAGGCCATGTAGGCGACAAACGCCACCGCTGCGGCAGCGGCCGCCCCATAGCCGAGTCGCGGTTTGCGCGCGGTGCGCGCGACCGCAGTGGTCCTCGGAAAATGCAGCGGCTCGTGGGCCAGTGCATCGGCCACACGACTGGCCACGCTGGTGGATCGGGCCACCGATGCACTGCGCATCACATCACCAATCAGGTGCCAGCGATCCCAGTCCTGCCGGGCTTGATCACTGGCCAGAATGTGTTCCGACATCGGCTCGGTGAGGTTGGACTCCATTTCCCCATCCATCCACGATGACATTTCTTCCCGCTTATCCATGCAACCCCCTTGCTGTGCACGACCCTCTACCATCGCTTTCCCTCCATGGTTCCCAACAATGGCCGGAGGTCCTGGGCAATGGCCTCACGGGCACGGAAGATCCGTGACCGCACCGTCCCAATCGGGCAGTCCATGGCCTGAGCGATCTCTTCATAACTGAGTCCTTCGATCTCCCGAAGCGTGACCGCCATGCGCAGGTCCGAGGGCAGGCGTTCAATGGCTTTATTGACCGTCTCGGCCACCTGTCGGCTGTGCAACACCGCGTCGGGCGTATTGTTGTCCTCTACGACATCGTCCACGCCAAAAGATTCCCCGTCCTCGTCGGACTGGAACTCGCCCACGGTTCGGGGCCGGCGTCCCTGGCTCGCCAGGTAGTTCTTCGCGGTATTTACCGCAATGCGGTACAGCCAGGTGTAAAAGGCGCTCTCCCCCCGGAAATTGGGAATGGCGCGGTAGGCCTTGATGAAGGCCTCCTGGGCGATGTCCTCTTGCTCTGCCGGGTCGCGCACCAGACGGGAAATCAGCCGCAATACCCGCCGCTGATACTTGGCCACCAATAACTCAAAGGCCTGTTTATCCCCGTTTTGAATGCGCTCAATGAGCTGGGCATCGGCCTCGCGCGGACTGTTCACCCCGACAACATCCTTTTCGGGAGGCACCTAGAAGCGGCGAAAGACTAAGGTGCCGTTGGTGCCACCGAAACCGAAGTTATTTTTCACCGCCACATCGATCGCAGCATCGCGCGCGGCATTGGCACAGTAATCCAGATCACACTCCGGATCCTGGTTGAAAATATTGATGGTGGGCGGGCTGATCTTGTGATGCAGCGCCAACACCGTGAACACCGACTCGAGGCCACCGGCCCCACCCAATAAGTGACCGGTCATGGATTTCGTGGAATTCACAATGACTTTCTTTGCCCGATCGCCTAAGGCGGCCTTGATGGCGTCGGTTTCATTTTTATCGCCCAACGGGGTGGAGGTGCCGTGGGCATTGACATAGTCCACCTGATCGGCGTTCACGTGGGCATCGTTCAGCGCATTGATCATGCAGCGACGGGGACCGTCCATATTGGGCGCCGTCATATGAAAGGCATCGCCCGACATGCCGAAACCGGCCAGCTCGCAATAGATCTTGGCGCCACGGGCCCTGGCATGCTCGAGTTCTTCCAGCATCAACACGCCCGCGCCCTCGCCCAGCACAAATCCATCCCGATCCTTATCCCAGGGACGGGAGGCCGTGGCCGGATCGTCGTTACGGGTGGAGAGGGCGCGTGCCGCCGCAAAACCACCGATGCCCAGGGGCGAGACCGTGGACTCGGCGCCGCCGGCCAACATGGCATCCGCATCGCCGTACTGAATCAAGCGCATGGCCAGGCCAATGCTATGCAGGCCAGTGGTGCAGGCGGTCACCGCTGCGATATTGGGGCCCTTGAGGTTATTCAGAATGCTGAGGTGGCCAGAGATCATGTTGATGATCGATCCGGGCACAAAGAATGGGGAGATGCGCCGCGCCCCCTTAGCGGTGTATTCCGCGTGGGTTTCTTCAATCAGGGGCAATCCCCCGATCCCAGACCCCACAAAGGCACCGATACGCTCGGCGTTGGCATCGGTCACCACCAGACCGGAATCCTTGAGGGCCTGAATGCCCGCCGCGATTCCGTAATGGATAAAGGTATCCATGTGCCGTGCTTCTTTAGCGGGCAGGTAGTCCTCGACGTTGAAGTCTTTGACCTCGCCGGCAAAGTGCACGGACAGGCCGCTGTGATCGAACTTCGTGACCGTGGCGATGCCGGTCTTGCCGGCCACCAGGCTCTCCCATGCGCTAGAGATGGAGTTACCGACTGGGGAAATGCACCCCAGCCCGGTGACTACTACACGTCGCCGACCTGCGGCGCCCGAACTTGACGATCCGCTCATCGGCGAGGGGCTTTCTTACTTCTTCAGATGGGTCGACACGTAGTCGATGGCCTGCTGCACGGTGGTGATTTTCTCGGCTTCCTCGTCGGGAATCTCGCAGCCAAACGCGTCTTCCAGGGCCATCACGAGCTCCACGGTGTCCAGGGAGTCAGCGCCCAGGTCATCCACAAACTTGGATTCCTTTTTGACGTCTTCGATTTTGACGCCAAGTTGCTCGGAAACGATGCCAATTACGCGCTTTTCAATATCTTCCATGAACCTCTTCCTTAGGGGTAAAACGGTGACCCGATTGTATCAGGACATGACCATTCCGCCGTTCACGGACAGGGTCACACCGGTAATGTAGGAAGCGCCCTCTGAGGCCAAAAAGACGACAGATGACGCAATATCGTCGGGAGTTCCCAGACGTTGGGCCGGGATCTGGGACATCAAACTCTTGATCTGATCCTCGGACAGGGCCTTGGTCATGTCGGTATCGATAAAGCCCGGAGCGACGCAGTTGACGGTGATATTTCGGCTGGCCACCTCCCGCGCCAAGGCCCGGGACATGCCCGCCACCCCGGCCTTTGCCGCGGCATAGTTCACCTGCCCCGGATTGCCGGACAGCCCCACCACCGAGGTGATGTTGATGATCCGACCCCAGCGGGCCTTCATCATCGGCCGCAATACCCCGCGGGCCAGACGGAACACCGAACTGAGGTTGGTCTGAATCACTGCCTCCCATTCCTCGTCTTTCATGCGCATCGCCAGGTTGTCCCGGGTAATGCCGGCGTTGTTCACCAGAATGCCGATGGGGCCGAACCGGGTGGAAATATCATCGATCAAGGCCTCGCAGGCCGCCGCATCGTTCACCTGTAACGGCCGGCCCTCGCCCGTCATGCCGGCGGCGGAAAAGGCGGCGGAAATCGACTGGGCGCCCTCGGCCGAGGTGGCCGTGCCAATCACGGTGTGACCGGCAGCGCCCAGGGCCCGGGCAATGGCCTGCCCGATGCCCCGCGTGGCACCGGTGACCAGGGCAACGCGAGGAGTGTCGACGGATGTCATGGTGTTCTCCACACAATGGGGGTTAATGAACAGCGGCTAATGCGGCCTCGAGACTGGCCTGATCATTAATCGCAACGGTCTGCAGTGCGGGCGCGATTTTTTTCACCAAGCCACACAGGACTCTACCGGGGCCACATTCCACCACCGTGGTCACACCACTGCGCTCCAACTGCTGGATGACTTCCACCCAGCGCACCGGACGCATGGCCTGCCGGGATAAGGCATCGCGAATACGGGCCGCATCGGTCTCGATGGCCACATCGACATTGTTGACGACCTGGATCTGCGGTGTGTTAAGCGTGAGTTCTGAGAGTTTACGGCGCAAGGCATCGGCGGCCGGTTGCAGCATCGACGAATGAAACGGTGCGGACACCGGCAGCGGCAGCGCACGTTTGGCCCCACGTTCTTTGACCAGGGCACAGGCACGCTCCACGGCCTCATGGTGACCGGCGATCACGGTTTGATCGGGTGCATTGAAATTCACGGCCTCCACCACCTGGCCTTGCGCGGCATCGGCACAGGCCGTGATCACCTCATCGGCCGACATGCCCAACACCGCCGCCATCGTGCCCACACCCACCGGAACGGCCGACTGCATCTGCTCTGCACGAAAGCGCACGAGCTTTACTGCATCGGCCAGGCCGAAGACACCCGCGGCGGTAAGTGCCGAGTACTCGCCAAGGCTATGCCCTGCGGCCCAGGCCGGCACCGGTCCGCCCGCTGCGCGCCACGCCGCATAAAACCCAACCGACGAGGCCAACATCAAGGGCTGCGTGTTTACGGTGAGACTTAAGACGTCGGCCGGACCGTCGGCGATCATCTTCTCCAGATCCAATCCAATCGCCTGCGAGGCCTCCTGCATGACGCCCGTCACGGCCGCGTTGCCGGCAAAGCCGTTGAGCATGCCCACGGTCTGCGATCCCTGACCAGGAAACACAAAAGCAAGTGTCTTCATACGCTTTCCACTGTGAAAAAACCTAGAACTTCGCCAGCACCGCGCCCCAGGTAAACCCGCCGCCGACGCCTTGCATCATCACGTGCTGACCGGATTGAATGCGCCCGTCGCGCACACCGACATCCAGCGCCAGAGGTACCGATGCGGCCGACGTGTTGGCATGCTGATCCACCGTCATGATCACGCGATCTTCTGCAATCCCAAGCCGCTTGGCGGTCGCCTGCAGAATACGAACGTTGGCCTGGTGGGGAATCAGCCAGTCGATCGCCTCTATGGCAACGCCCGCCTCGAGGGCCACCTCACGGGCCACACTGTCCAAGACCTGCACGGCCAATTTGAACACCGCCTGTCCATCCATGGTGAGGAATGGGTGGCCACGGGCCACCCCACTGACCACCGCGCCCGCCGTGCGCAGAATATGTTCATGCTCACCGCGCGCGTGCAGACGATGGCCCAGTATTCCGGGCGAGGCATCGGCCTTGAGCACCACCGCGCCGGCCCCATCCCCAAACAGCACGCAGGTGCCCCGATCCTTCCAGTCCATGATGCGCGAAAACGTTTCGGCACCAATCACCAGCGCGCTCTTGACCTTGCCCGAGGCGATGTAGAGGTCGGCAGTGGCCAGTCCATACACAAATCCGCTGCACACCGCCTGAACATCGAACGCGGGGCAGTCGGATGTGATGCCGAGTTTCTTCTGCACCAGACAGGCCGTTGACGGAAAGATCATGTCGGGTGTGGACGTGGCGACAATGATCAGGCCGATGTCATTGGGCGCCATACCCGCCATCTGCAACGCCGCGCGCGCCGCATCGGCCGCCAGATCACTGCTGCTGATCTCATCGGGTGCGATGTAACGCTGGGCGATGCCCGTGCGCTCACGAATCCAGGCGTCCGAGGTCTCGACTCCAGACGCCGCTAATGTCGCCGCCAACTCGGCATTGGTGACCGGTGCGCCAGGAAGGCAGCGACCGGTGCCCACAATACGAGAAAACATCTTCATCCCCTAAGCCGTTGCACTCGTGGACGCCATCATAGGACGATGGGATTCTTCTAACACCTGTGCGATTTTCTCATTTAATCCGTGGCTGGCCGCATCGGCCGCTCGGGCAAGGGCATGCTCAAAGCCCAGCGCATCGGCCGAGCCATGGCTTTTGATCACCACGCCGCGCAGACCCAGCAAGGAAGCGCCGTTATAACGGCGGTGATCGACGCGGGCCGAAAATCGTTTCAACACCGGCGAGGCGATGATGGCCATGATCTTGGTGAACAGGTTGCGCGTGAACTCCTCTTTGATGAAGGCCCGCAACATCTGGGCCAACCCCTCGGATGTTTTGAGTGACACGTTGCCCACAAAACCATCGCAGACCACCACATCCGTCGTGCCCTTAAAAATATCGTCGCCCTCGACGTTGCCGTAGAAATTCAAGTGACTGGTCCGCAACAGCTCGCCGGCCAGTTTCACGGTGTCGTTGCCCTTGATCACCTCTTCGCCCACGTTCAGTAACCCGATCGTGGGCCGATCCTTACCGTGGATCACCGACACCAATGCCGACCCCATGAGGGCAAACTGCAGCAGATGTTCGGCCGTGCAATCCACGTTGGCACCAAGATCCAACATGGTGGTCACCCCACCGGTCTTATTGGGAAGGGCGGTGGCGATGGCGGGTCGATCGATCCCGTCGATGGTCTTGAGCACGTAGCGGGCAATGGCCATCAAGGCACCGGTATTTCCGGCGGATACGGCCGCCTGGGCGCGCCCTTCTTTCACCGCTTCCATCGCCAGCCGCATGGAGGACTGCCGTTTAGAGCGCAATGCCACCGCCGGTGGGTCGTCCATGGCGACCACCTCATCGGCATGCAGGAGTTCAATGCGCGGGGGCAGCGCTGCGGATGGGCTCTGGCCCAAGGCCTGGGCCAGCGCTTCCGAGACGTCGGCCTGACGCCCCACCAGGAGCACCCGATGGTCGGGGTGATGCTTTAAAAACGCGAGCGCGGCAGGAATGGTGACGGACAGCCCATGATCGCCACCCATGCAATCAATGGCAACGCAAACTCCCGAAGAGGCCGACATTGCCAACGGCGAAGACAAGACTTAGGCGGAGGCCTTGGTCTTGACGACTTTCTTACCGCGGTAATAGCCCGAGGGGCTGATGTGATGACGCAGGTGGATCTCGCCCGTGGTCGGCTCGACGGCCGTGGGCGGATTGGTCAGAAAGTCATGCGAGCGGTGCATGCCACGCTTTGACGGTGATTTCTTATTTTGCTGGACTGCCATAGGGAACTCCGGAAAACCTTGAATTATAAGGCATTTTTGGACATCTAGGGCTTTTTGAGCAGGTCTTTCAGGCCCGCAAACGGGCGGGTTGTGGCCGACGCCTCATCGGCTGCCGGCCCGAGGGGAACGTTGCCGTCCGATGGGCGCGCATCGCCCCCCAATGGCGCGGGAGCATGGCAATTCGCATGCTTGGGGGCCATCGGCAGGGCCAGCAGGATTTCATCTTCCACGAGGTCCGCAAGGCTCAGCCCGTCATCAACGGACAGAAAATCCAACTGCTCAAACTCCGGGGGCGGGCCGGATCCATCGGAATCTGCCGCCTCCTGGGCCTGCTGCTCGGTCGCCCGATCGGCCTGGGCGGCGGAGTCGAAAAACTCGAAACCACGCCGCTCACTCACGGAGAGATCCACGGGCTCCAGACAACGCTCGCAGCGGCACGCCACCGTGCCCGATATCGCCAACCACCACCGACGCCGCGGGCGGCTCACCGATGGGCTCGCGGACGCTGCGGTCCACTCCCAAGCGATCGACCCAAGCACGCGCGCACCCGACTCTGCCAAACGCGGCAGATCCGCCATCTGCAACTGGCCCTGCGCGGGAATATCCCCGCGCTGCAATGCCTGCTCTAAAAGGGATACCGAGAGCACGGCTCGGACATCCCATCCTGAATGCTCCGATGGAGATCGATTGCGCTTCATAATGCGCGAACCTTAACTGCGATTGCACGCGGATTCAACTGACCATGCGATTGATTCTCGCTTCGAGCAGCCCCTACCGCCGGGAACTGCTCGCACGACTTGGAATGGCCTTTGAGGTGCTGGCCCCTCATATCGATGAGTCTGCCCGCCCCGGCGAAGAGTTTCGTGCAACGGCATTGCGACTGGCCACGGAAAAAGCGACCGCAATTGCGCGACGGCATCCCGATGCCATCGTGATCGGCTCCGATCAGGTCGCACACTGCGGCCCGTTGCGATTAGACAAGCCAGGGAGCTCTGACAAAGCCATTGAACAGCTCAAAGCACAACGCGGGAAGGTCTCAATATTTCACACGGCCGTGAGTGTGGTCCGCGATGCAGGTGCCACTGTTCTATCCGAGGTGGTGAGCACCGAAGTCCGATTTTTATCCGCCTCGGCACTGACCGACGCCATGATTGCACGCTACGTGGCCATTGAACATCCGATCGACTGCGCAGGCGGGGCAAAATCCGAAGGGCTTGGCATCACGCTGATGGCCGAGATGAGCGGCCACGACCCGACCGCCCTAGTGGGACTGCCACTGATCGCACTGACGCGTCTGCTGCGCCAGGCCGGACTCGAGCCCCTGGGCTAGACCACGTGCGTCAGTACATGCCCCAGCGCAGCATCACTTTCGCCATCGCATCTCCAGCGGCCGCACCAAATCGCTTGGCCAGCCGCTCGGCCAGGTTCGGCTGCAGCGTGTAATCCACCACCTCCTCGGCCTTGATCACATCGCGGGCCACCGAATCCACCGTGCCCAGGCCATCGGCCAGTCCCAACTCGACACTTTTAGCACCGGTCCAGACCATTCCCGAAAACATATCGGCGGTGGGTTTCAAACGATCACCACGACCTTGTTTCACTGCTTCAATGAACTGCTGATGGACTTCCGAAAGCATGGACTGCACGGCCGTCTTTTGTTTGGGATCCACCGGCAAGAAGGGATCCAGGAGTGCTTTGTTCTCGCCTGCCGTTAAGACACGGCGCTCCACGCCTAATTTCTTCATGGCCTCGGTAAATCCAAAACCGTCCATGCGAACCCCAATCGAACCCACAAGACTAGCTTTATCCACATAGATGGAATCGGCCGCCGCGGCCACGTAATACCCACCCGATGCCGCGACATCGGCCACCACCGCCACCACGGGCTTATCTTTATGCAGTGCTTTGAGACGTCGCACTTCATCAAAGATCATGCCGGACTGCACAGGACTTCCGCCGGGGCTATTGATGCGCAGAATGATGCCGGCCGCATGCGTATTTTTAAAGGCCTCGCGCAGGGACTCATTCATCACATCCGCACTCGCACCCCCATCCTGATCAATCACACCGCTGAGATCCACCAAGGCCGTGTGCCGGGACGTGGGATGCAGTCGGGACGATCCCATGGGATCCCAAAACGACAAGGACAAGATGAGCACCAGCACGCCCAAACTGGCCGCACGCCAGACATTGCCCCAGCGACGCGCACGACGCTGCTCTTCTACATGGGCGAGCAACACTTTTTCTACGATTTCGTTATCCATTGTCTGATCCAGTTGTGAAGTTCAGGCACCGAGCGCACACAGTCCAACGGCCCTGCCGATCGCAGTTCGGTCTCCTGATGCGCGCCGTAGCCGACCGCCAGGGCATGCGCACCGGCGGATTTGGCCATGAAAATATCATGGGTCGTATCGCCAATGACCAGCGCCGCACTTGGAGATATACCCAGGGTCTCACAGATTTCCAGCACCATGGTGGGCGCGGGCTTGGGGTCGCTTTCATCGGCGCAGCGCGAGGTATCGAAGTACTCCCGGGTGGCCGTGGCATCCCAGGCACGCTCCAGGCCCACACGGGACTTGCCCGTGGCCACCGCCAAGGGCAGACCGACATCGCGCAGATCTTGCAAGAGCTGCACCATGCCATCGAAGGGGCGCAGGAATTTATCCTGCGACAGGTAGTGAAACCGAAACCGCTCACCCAGTTGCACCTGCTGAGCCGGCGTGATGTTCGGAGCCACGCGAGACAAGGCATCCTGCAGCCCGAGACCGATCACCCAACTGGCCTCGTGTTCGGGCGGCACCGGCACCCCAATATCCTGACAGGCCGCAAGAATCGCGCGCGTGATGGTGGGCGTGGAATCCACCACCGTGCCATCCCAGTCGAAGATCACCAGTTCACAAGGATCCGGCAGAGTCATTTAAGGGCGCTCCAATCCGCAATGCGTGAGGGCATGTTGAAACTCCTCTGGAATATCGGCCGTCAACGACAGTTTTTCCTGTCGACCGGGATGCAGAAAACGCAGCTGCCACGCATGCAGGAACATGCGTTTAATCCATGGCCACTGACCATCGCGCGCATAGTCGCCGTACTTCGGGTCCCCGACAATCGGGTGCCCCTGATGGGCCAGATGCACGCGCAATTGATGCGTGCGGCCCGTGAGTGGCTCGCATTGCAAGAGTGTGATCGCGCCAAACTCCGCATGCGTCACCCGCTGCAGCACCTTCACCTTGGTGATGGCCGCCTGCCCTTGCGGATCGACCCGCACCCAGCGCTCGCCTTTGGCATTCACCCACTTGTGCAGCGGTGCCTCCACGCGATCGCAGGCCGGCGGCCAACTGCCCCAGACCAGAGCAAGGTAGCGCTTGCGCATCTCACCCTCGCGCAACTGTCGATGCAACTCCGTCAGACTGGCGCGTCGTTTGGCCAGCAGCATAAGACCGGAAGTCTCCCGGTCCAGACGATGCACCAGTTCAAGGTAGAGAGGATCACGGCCGGTGACGCCCACCGATCGGCTGGCACGAAGTGCCTCGATCACACCGAAGGCCACACCGCTCCCGCCGTGCACGGCCAAACCAAAGGGCTTGTCAATGGCCAGCACCCGATCATCTTCCAACACGATGGGGATTGACTTGGCCACCCCCTGGGCCCGGGCCGCGGACACCCCGCCCGTAGACTGTGACTGGCCGCCTTCGACCGCCCGCTCGGACACACGCACCGGCGGAATCCTTAACTGATCCCCCTCTTGAACCCGATAGTCGCTGGCGATCCGGCCGCCATTGACCCGCACCTCGCCGGTGCGCAGCATCTTGTAGATCCGGGTCTTCGGAACGCCTTTCAGGCGCGACAGCAGAAAGTTATCGATGCGTTGGCCGGCGTACTCGGCCCCCACCTCCCAGCGTTCCACCCCCCGTCCCTGGGGGGTCGCCGTCCCCGGTACGGGAGGACATTCGGGACGATCCGGGGTGAATTTTGGGGACATGGTCATGGGGAAGGGTATACTGCGTCCGGGTGGAGATGATTTCCGACCGATCGTTGTGTCCCATTTAAAAGGAATGGAAGAAACACAAGGCCAGTCGATGCCTTCACCCCGATGCACAGTTGGTGCGCCGAATTGTATTTGACCGAGGAGCGCAATGTCGCGTGGCCCGGCAAACGAGATTAACGATTTAGGACCGGATTCTTTGTCTTTTCAGATGAACCTGTTGAACGCCGTTTTGCGGACAACGCCCTTCCCTTCCAAATGCTGCTCGGCCCACGGCCGCCTCGCGATCGCGAGCGCCGGGTGCCCGCATGCGCCGTTACCGCTCGTTCTTGCCCCGCCCACCCGCATTGCACACTCCATTTGACCGTTAAGTCGGTTGCCCGGTAGGCCCCCTTGGGGTGCCCGCCACAGAAGGAGAAGTTGCGATGAAACGCATGCTGTTTAACGCCACCCATGCAGAGGAACTGCGGGTGGCCATTGTCGATGGCCAACGGCTGATTGACCTGGATATCGAGACCGCCGGTCGCGAGCAACGAAAAAGCAATATCTACAAAGGCGTGGTCACCCGCATCGAGCCCAGTCTCGAGGCCTGCTTTGTGAACTATGGCGAAGAACGCCACGGCTTTTTGCCCTTTAAGGAGATCGCCAAGGAATACTTCCGATCGGGCGTGGACGTGGGTCGGGCCACCATCAAAGAGGCGCTGGCCGAGGGCACCGAGCTCTTGGTCCAGGTGGAGAAGGAAGAGCGCGGCAACAAAGGGGCCGCACTGACCACCTTCATCTCCCTGGCCGGCCGCTACCTGGTGCTGATGCCCAACAACCCCCGTGGTGGTGGCGTATCCCGTCGCATCGAAGGCGAAGAGCGTCAGGAATTGCGCGACACGATGGATCAATTGGACGTGCCCGGCGGCATGAGTCTGATTGCGCGCACAGCCGGTATTGGCCGCACCGCCGAGGAACTTCAGTGGGACTTGAACTACCTTCTGCAGCTCTGGCGCGCCGTGGATGACGCCCGCAAACTGCAGCCCGGTGCCTACCTGATTTACCAGGAATCGAGTCTCGTGATCCGCGCCATCCGGGATTACTTCCATCCGGACATCGGCGAGATCCTGATCG
>JACCDX010835630.1_pt1 | contig 13785 bp, 12 predicted proteins | sample 7449681 | NCBI WGS metagenome assembly JACCDX01 (sample SAMN15323450, study PRJNA562643) | freshwater metagenome | isolation source: river surface water | place: USA:Blue River Watershed | collected 2017-08-18
GCCTTCGCCACTAATGTGCACGCCATGCTTGATCACGACCTTGCCCAGCTCGGAAAGCGGGCAGTTGCCGCCCTGCTCGACCGCCATCGCGCCGATCACCGAGCCCGTCTTCATCGCCTTCACGGTGTCCTCGCTGATCAGTACCGGCGCCTTGCGGCCCGGGATCAGTGCGGTGGTGATGATGATGTCGGCTTGCTTGGCGCGCTCGTGCACGAGGGCCGCCTGGCGCTTCATCCACGCTTCCGGCATCGGACGGGCATAGCCACCGGAGCCTTGCGCGATCTCGCGCTCTTCATCGGTTTCGTACGGGACGTCGATGAACTTCGCACCGAGCGACTCGACTTGTTCCTTGACCGGCGGACGCACGTCCGACGCTTCGATCACGGCGCCGAGGCGCTTTGCAGTCGCAATCGCTTGCAGACCGGCGACGCCCACGCCCATGATCAGTACACGCGCTGCCTTGACGGTACCGGCAGCGGTCATCAGCATCGGCATGAAGCGCTGGTAAGTACTCGCAGCCATCAGCACGGCCTTGTAGCCGGCGATGTTCGCTTGCGACGACAGCACGTCCATCGACTGTGCACGGGTAATACGCGGTGCTGCTTCGAGCGCGAAGGCGGACAGGCCGCTCGATGCGAGCGCGCTCAGGCCTTCGGCGTCGAACGGGTTCAACATGCCGATCAGTACCGTGCCCGATTTCATCAGGCTACGTTCTTCGGCCGACGGGGTGCGGACCTTCAGGACCATCTCGCAGCCAAAGGCATCAGCTGCGGAGCCGATCTGCGCGCCAACCGCGGAGAACGCATCATCAGGAATGCTGGCGGCCACGCCGGCGCCGGATTGCACGATCACCTGGTGCTTGGCAGCGACCAGTTTTTTCACTGTTTCCGGGGTGGCGGCTACCCGCGTTTCCCCTTGACGCGTCTCGGCTGGAATGCCGATTCTCATGGCGTTCTCCAAAAAGAAAAAAATGCGCCCGAATCTTACACTCAAACCCCTGCTTTCCTATGGGACAAGCCTGGCGTTCCCATGTTGGCAAGTGCCTGAATCGAGGGCGGCGCGGGTTTGCCCTCTGGAAATTTCAAAACCTCACATTGTCCACATTTTTGGCGCAACGCACAATTAATGCTTTCTTATGAATACTTATTCGGGCTTGCGCTCTGCCAAACCCCGCCTTTGACCGTCGCCGGGGCGGCATTCGCCAAAGCGGTAAAATCTCGGGTCTTTGAAGGAAACCATGTCTACCATCTGGAAACCCTCCGTCACGGTCGCGGCCATCATCGAGAAAGACGGGAAGTTCCTGCTCGTCGAGGAAGAGACCAGCGATGGCATCCGTTTCAACCAGCCCGCTGGCCATCTGGATCCGCATGAGTCACTGCTCACTGCGGTCAGTCGCGAGGCGCTGGAAGAAACGGCGCACGAATTCCATCCCGAATCGCTGGTCGGCGTCTACATGTCGCGCTACCAGTCCAGCCGGACCGGCGAGGATGTCACCTACCTGCGCTTTGCATTTGCCGGCACCGTCGGCACCCTGCATGACCAGGCACTCGACACCGGTATCCTGCGCGCGGTCTGGCTCAGCTACGAGGAAGTCGTCGCGGTTAGCGACAAGCACCGCAGCCCGCTGGTCTTGCAATGCATCGATGATTACCTGCGCGGCCGCCGGCTGCCGCTGACCGCGATCTATACCCATCCCAGCGTCATCGAGCCCGGCCATGCGTAAGGAAAAAGTGGTGCTGGGCATGTCCGGCGGCGTCGATTCGTCGGTCGCTGCGTGGCTGCTGAAACAGCAGGGCTATGAAGTCATCGGCCTGTTCATGAAGAACTGGGAAGACGATGACGATGACGAGTACTGCTCGACCCGCCAGGACTGGATCGATGCGGTCAGCGTGGCCGATGTGGTGGGGGTCGATATCGAGGCAGTCAACTTTGCTGCCGAGTACAAGGACCGCGTGTTCGCCGAATTCCTGCGCGAATACGAGGCCGGACGCACGCCCAACCCGGACGTGCTGTGCAATGCCGAGATCAAGTTCAAGGCCTTCCTCGACCATGCGATGGCGCTCGGCGCGGACAAGATCGCGACCGGTCACTACGCACGCGTGCGTGAACAGAATGGCCGCTTCGAGCTGCTGAAGGCCGTCGACGCCAGCAAGGACCAGAGCTACTTCCTGCACCGGCTGAACCAGGCGCAGCTGTCGCGCACGCTGTTCCCGCTGGGCGAGCTGCACAAGACCGAGATCCGCCGCATTGCTGACGAGCTGAAGCTGCCGAATGCACGCAAAAAGGATTCGACCGGTATCTGCTTCATCGGCGAGCGCCCGTTCCGCGATTTCCTGAACCGCTATTTGTCGTTCAAGCCAGGGCCGATGAAAACGCCCGAAGGCGAAGTCGTCGGCGAGCATGTCGGCCTGTCCTTCTACACGCTGGGCCAGCGCAAGGGCATCGGCCTGGGTGGCTCGAAGAAGCATCGCGATGCCGACGGCAACCACGAAGCCTGGTATGTCGCACGCAAGGATGTCGCGAACAACACCCTGTATGTGGTGCAGGGCCACGACCACCCCTGGCTGCTGTCAGCAAGCCTGGCCGCCGGTCAGGTCAGCTGGGTTGCCGGTGAGGCTCCCCGGGATGGACCGCTGTCGGCCAAGACCCGTTACCGACAGCCGGACATGGCCTGCGACCACCACGGGCTGGGCGTCGATCGCTTTGCTTTGCAGTTCCCTCAGGCACAGTGGGCGGTCTCTCCGGGGCAATCCGCGGTGCTGTATGACGGCGATGTTTGTCTGGGTGGCGGCATCATCGACAGCGCCGGCGCCTGATCCGATCTTCTTTGGGCCGGCCGCTGCGCCCGGCCCGGCCAGCTTCATTCCCCGACAAAAAGTACTTGCCAGCCGCCGCGCGATCGTCAATAATCTAAACGCGAATTGTTCGCATTTACGGATTCAGGACGACATGAGCAACAAGCCTGCGCAGCATTTGGCCCACCCACCCGCCACCGGTGGAACGCCCGGCGCAATGCAAAGGTTCAAGCTGGCCGACCTGTTGAAGCAGATGCGGGAAATCGAGATCGACCACGAAGGAAAAATTTACCGCCTGCGCCTGACGCAAGCGAACAAGCTGATCCTCACTGCCTGACCGGATACCAACAAGACCATGATCGTTTGCATCTGCCACAACGTCTCTGACAAAGCTATCCGCGCCGCGGTCGATGCCGGTGCCACGTCCATGCAGGAGATCCGCGCTCAGCTGAACGTCGGCAGTTGCTGCGGCAAATGCAACGCATTCGCGAAGACCCTGGTGCGCGCGCATCTCGAAGACACACGCATTACCGAGCTCAAGCGCGAGCCGGCCGCCGTGTAAACGGCGCAAGCGCTCGCGCTGAACTGCGGACTTGCGTCCGCCCTCTATCAACCAGCCAGCCATCCAGCACTGCCGGACAGCCAGCCACCCGGGTACCGACATCGTCGGGCACCCAACGCTGAAAGCTTTGTTCCGGCATGAACCACCCTCTGAAACCCCTCGGCGCCCTGATGGCAGGGCTGGCCTTTTGCAGCCCTTCCGTACTGGCAGCCGACACCAGCCCCAAAGACGGCAAGACGGATGGCCTGCTGCCCAGCGTCGAGGTCAACGCCCAGCGCGACCTGCCCACCTATGTGACGACCAAGACCCGCGTCGGCAAGGTCGAACAAGACCCGCACGAGATTCCGCAAGCGGTCACCACCGTGACCAGTACGCTACTGCAGGAACAGCAGGCGTCATCGCTGCAAGAAGCGATGCGCAATGTGTCCGGCATCAGCTTCAATGCGGCCGAAGGCGGACGCGCGGGCGACAACATGAACCTGCGCGGTTTCTACACTTTCGGCGACATGTACCTTGACGGCATTCGCGACACCGCGCAATACAACCGTGAGACCTTCAATCTCGAACAGCTGGATGTGCTGCGCGGTGCCGGCGCGATGCTGTTTGGCCGCGGCCAGGCGGGTGGCGTGATCAACCAGGTCAGCAAGACACCGCTCGAGGTTGACCAGTACCGACTGACAGCCAGTACAGGCTCCAACGGCTACCGCCAATTCACCGCCGACCTGAACAAATCCGTCAGCGAAGATACCGGCTTGCGCGTGAACCTGATGGATCGTGCTGAAGGCAGCTGGCGCAGCAATCCGGCATCGGGGACCGAGCCCGACATCAACCGTACCGGCGCTGCGATCAGCCTGGCGCTGAACCAGGCCAGCAATCACAAGCTCTGGCTGAACCACTACTATCTGCGCACGCATGACAACCCGGATTACGGCATTCCGTTTGACAGCGTGACCCGCAAACCGGCGACGGGCTTTCGTACAACCAGCACACAAGCTGGCGTACTGACCGGTGCTGCGCTTTCATCAAGCTACTTCTGGGGCACCAACAAGACCTTCGACCAAAGCGACACCTCGATGAGCACGCTGGTGCACCAATGGCAGATCGATGAGGTGTCGCAGCTACGTACACAACTGCGATATGCGAATTACGATCGCAGCTACTGGGCCAAGACACCAAGTATCGTCGATGCGCCGAATGCGACCGGCGGGCGTGTCGGTACCGGTGGCACCGCTACCGGCAATGTGACGCGAATGGCGCACTACGACACGGTCACGCTACAGTCCGACTACAGCCGCAAGTTCGACTACCTCGGCATGAAGCATCAGCTGCTGGCGGGCGTCGATTACCTGTACGAGGACAGCTGGCGGAACAGCCTGAACAATTTCGGAACCGCGTCCCTGCCGGACTATCGTCCCTACCAGTCATCGACGGCGACACCGAGCAAGTTCAGCGGCGACTCTTATGCGGTCTATGCCCAGGACACGGTCGAATTCATTCCGAAGTGGCGCGCTACCGCCGGTGTGCGCAGGGACCAGATGAATGCAAAGTATTCGAACGGGGCCAATCTTAACTACGGCGAATGGAGCTACCGCAGCTCGCTGTCTTACCATCCAACCGATGAATCGCACTACTACCTCGCGTACAGCGATTCGTTCAGCCCGACCGCCGACCTGTACCAGCTGACGACGGTACCAAAACCACCTGAGCGCAGCGACGTCGTCGAGCTCGGCGCGAAGTACATCCTGCTCGAAGGTGACTTGACGCTGCGCGGAGCGCTGTACCGCGCCACCAAAGTCTGGGAGCGCAATGCCGACCTCGAGGCGACGACGGCGCCGATTCTCACGAAGAAGCGCCGTACCGATGGCCTCGAGATCGAAGCTGCCGGCCGCATCACAAGACAATGGGAAGTCTTTGCCGGCGTCGCACTGATGGATGCGACCATCCTGCAAGTCGCTGATGGCGCTGCAGCCGGTCTGGTCGGCCAGCGCGCACGTAATACACCGCGCTACACCTACAACCTGTGGACGACTTACAAGCTCGACGACAACTGGAAACTCGGCGCCGGTATCGAAGCCAAGGGCGATCGCTATGCGTATGTACCCAGCAGCGCCACGCTGCCGACGCTACCCGGCGGCACCAGCTTCGCACCGAACCGCGCACCGGCCTATGAGCGGGTTGACGCACTGGTCGCTTACGAACAGCTGCGCTGGGGCGTGAAGCTGAATGTGAAGAACCTGTTCGACAAGACTTACTACGATTCGGTGTATGACAATGGCGGCTTCACGGTGCCGGGCCTGCGTCGTACGGTGATCGTGACGGCAGAATTCAAGTACTGAAGCCGAGGCAGCCATGATCGTGACGATACCTTCGCTGCTAACGCCGGAACAAATCCGGCAGGCGCAAACGCTGCTGAAGATGGCGCCATGGTCTGATGGCCGTATCACCGCTGGCGCTCAGGCGGCGCGGGTCAAGAACAACCAGCAGCTGGCAGAAGATGCACCGCAACTTCCCGCACTGCGATCACTGGTGTTGCAGGCGCTGGCGCGCAACGCCACCTTCATGACGGCAGCATTGCCACTGAAAGTGCTGCCGCCTTTCTTCAATCGCTACACAGGCAAAAGCAATGCGTACGGTGCGCATGTCGATGGCGCGATGCGGCAGGCGCCGGATGGAAGCTATCTCCGCACCGACTTGTCGGCCACGCTGTTCCTGTCCGAACCGGACAGCTATGACGGCGGCGAGCTGTCGATTGCCGATACCTTCGGCACGCATCTCATCAAGCTGCCGGCCGGCAGCATGGTGCTGTATCCATCATCGTCGGTGCACGAAGTGACAGCGGTCACACGCGGCGATCGTACGGCCTGCTTCATGTTCATCCAGAGCATGGTGCGCGATACCGCGCAGCGGCGCTTGCTTTACGAGATGGACATGGCGCTGCTGCAGTTGCGCGAGAGCGTGGGCGAGACTGCGCCGGTGGTGCAACTGACCGGCACCTATCACAACCTGCTGCGGCAATGGGCCAACAATTGAAGTCAGCTCGCCCATGAACTCGGTGGCGGCCACGCTCGCAGCGTATGCGCGTCAGGCGCAGGCACAGCTGCCGGCTGAAGTCTGGCATTACCTGCAAGAGGGTGACGAGCATGCCCGGCTGGCGAATCAGGCGGCCTTGGGCGAGATGACCTTGCTGCCGCGCCCGCTAACTGATGTGCGCGGCGGCCACACACGCATCGAGCTGCTCGGACGCACGTATGCTCACCCACTGATGCTGGCGCCGATCGCATACCAGCGACTATTCCATGCGCAGGGCGAAGTCGGAGCCGCGATGGCCGCACAGGCGCAGCAAGCGGTGATGCTGGTCAGCAGCCTCGCCAGCCAGCCGCTGGCCGACATTGCGGCGACGGATGTCGATATCTGGTTCCAGCTCTACTGGCAAGCCGGCCGCGAAGCAACGCTGCGTCTCCTGCGAAAGGCAGAGGATGCGGGCGCGCACGCCATCGTGTTCACGGTCGACGCGCCGGTGAAGCGCGCGACACTGCATCTCCCCGCAAGCGTGTGTGCCATCAACCTTGAGCCCGAGCGTCCGCTGCCGGCAATCACTCCCACGCAAAGCGTGGTATTCGATCAATGGATGAGCATCGCGCCGCGCTGGGATGATCTGGCCTGGTTGCGGCAGCAAACCCGCTTGCCGCTGCTGGTGAAAGGATTGCTGCATGCCGATGATGCACAACGCGCGCTGGACCTCGGCTGCGACGGACTGGTGGTATCCAACCACGGCGGTCGCGTGATCGATGGCACGCCGCCGGCGCTGCGCGTGCTGCAACAATTCCATGCACGTTTCGGCGACAGCGCCGCGCTACTGTTCGACGGCGGCCTGCGCAGCGGCACCGATGCCTTCAAAGCCATTGCCTGCGGCGCGCGCGCCGTGCTGGTCGGTCGCCCGTATGTGTGGGCACTGGCCGCGACCGGCCCGATGGGCGTCGCGCATCTGATACGGCTGCTGCGCGACGAACTGGAAATGACCATGGCCCTGATGGGGCATTCAAGCATCGACTCTGTGCGCGCCACCGGTCATGCAAGGCTTGGCCAGGAATGATTCGCAATAACGAAATGCGCTCAGGCCGTCACAGCCTTCGGCAGCTGCGGTAACATCACCGCCACAATCATTCCCGCTAAGAGGCATCCATGAAAGGCGATCCGAACATCATCAAGCTGCTCAATGACCAGCTGACCAATGAGCTCACCGCAATCAATCAGTACTTCCTGCATGCGCGCATGTACAAGCACTGGGGCTTCGGCAAGCTCGCGAAGAAGGAATATGAAGAATCCATCGGCGAGATGAAGCATGCGGACAAGCTGATCGACCGCATCCTGATGCTCGACGGCCTGCCCAATCTGCAGGCGCTGCACAAGGTGATGGTCGGCGAGAATACGCCGGAAATGCTGGACTGCGACCTGCAGCTGGAAAAGACTGCGCAAGTCACCGTCAAGGACGGTATCGCCGCCTGCGAAGCGGCGCGTGACTTTGTGTCGCGCGAGCTGTTCCAGCACATCCTCGACGATACCGAAGAGCATATCGACTGGCTGGAAACGCAGAAAGACCTGATCGACAAAATCGGCTTGCAGAATTATCTGCAATCGCAGATGGAAGATGAATAAGTACTCTCCGTCGCGGGCACTCGGCATCTGATCTCAGATCGTCGAGAAACGAAAAAGGAGCCCACAGGCTCCTTTTTCATTGCGTCGTGCTTATTGCGCGCGGTATCAGGCAGTCGGCACGGTCTCGCGGAACGAAGAACGCTCGGAAAGCTTGTCAAACAGGCGTGCCAGGTTCGGATGGTCGTCGCGCCACGCGATCTCGGGGAAACGGAAGGCCAGCCAGCCGAGCGTACAGCCGACAGCCACATCGGCCAGCGTGAAATGCGCGCCGGCGCAGAACGCCGATTCGCCCAGTCCGTGCGCCATCGCTTTCAGGCCATTGCGCACCTTCCCGAGCTGGCGCTCGACCCACTCCTCGCTCTGCTTCTCTGCCGGTCGCAGGATGCGCTCGAGACGCATGTTGATCGCAGCATCCAGCACACCATCGGCCAGCGCTTCCCAGCATTTGATGCTGGCGCGCTCGCGGCCCGAGTTCGGCAGCAATTTGCCGACCGGCGACATCGTGTCGAGGTATTCGACGATCACGCGCGAATCAAACATCGCGCCGCCATCTTCCATCACGAGGCAAGGTACTTTGCCCAGGGGATTCGATTCGTTGATCGTCGTATTCGGCGACCATACGTCTTCCAGCACGAAGCTGAAATCCAGCTTCTTTTCAAGCATCACGACCCGGACTTTGCGGACGTAAGGGCTGGCAAGCGATCCAATCAGTTTCATGGCGAAATCGCAGAGCGTTGAGGTGTTGCGGGGACGCGATTATATCATTGGCAAAACTTGTTGAATTGCCCATTCGCAGCCTGTCCACGCTGCGCCGGCAAGCCTTCGCAGCCCGGGCCCACAGTGCGCGAATGGTAAAATCCCGCACTTTCCGATATCTCCCGCGCGATTGATCCGCGCCTCGTCATCATGTCGCTTTCCCCGCTGTCCGCCCTGTCGCCGCTCGATGGCCGTTATGCCGCCAAGACCGACAAACTGCGCCCTATCCTGTCTGAAGCCGGCTTCATGCACCACCGCGTAAAGGTCGAGATCGCATGGCTGTTGGCGCTGTCCGAGGCTGGCTTTGCCGAGTTGAAGCCTTTCTCTGCGGATGCGCGTACGCTGCTGGAAAAGCTGGCGGCAGATTTCAGCGAGGCCGATGCTGCACGCATCAAGGAGATCGAGGCCGTCACCAACCATGACGTGAAGGCCGTCGAATATTGGCTGAAAGAAAAAGTCCAGCATCTGCCGGAGCTGGTGAAAGCTTCCGAGTTCATTCACTTTGCGTGCACATCGGAAGACATCAACAACACCTCGCACGGCATGATGCTGAAAGCTGCGCGTGACCAGGTACTGCTGCCGTCAATTGCATCGGTGATCACGAAGCTGACCGAGATAGCTCACGCGAACGCTGACTTGCCGATGATGTCGCGCACGCATGGCCAGCCGGCCAGCCCGACCACGCTGGGCAAGGAAATGGCAAACGTCGTCGCACGCCTTCAGCGCGCAGCAAAGCGCATCGCCGATGTCGAGATCCTCGGCAAGATGAATGGCGCGGTCGGCAATTACAACGCCCACTTGTCGGCGTATCCGGACGTCGACTGGCCCGCTTTTTCGAAGAACGTGATCGAGAAGCGCCTTGGCCTGACGTTCAATCCGTACACCATTCAGATCGAGCCGCATGACTATATCGCCGAGTTGTTCGATGCCGTAGCACGCGTCAACACCATCCTGCTCGACCTGAACCGTGATATCTGGGGCTATATCGCGCTTGGCTATTTCAAGCAAAAGACCAAGGCCGGCGAGATTGGCTCGTCAACGATGCCGCACAAGGTCAACCCTATCGATTTCGAAAACTCCGAAGGCAACCTCGGCATGGCCAATGCGGTGCTCAAGCACATGGCCGAAAAGTTGCCGGTATCGCGCTGGCAGCGTGACCTGACCGACTCCACCGTGCTGCGTAACATCGGCGTCGGTTTCGGCTATAGCTTGCTGGCCTACGACAGCTGCCTGCGCGGCCTGAACAAGCTGGAAGTCAATCCTTCACGCCTGGCTGAAGACCTCGATAACAGCTGGGAAGTACTGGCTGAACCAGTGCAGACCGTGATCCGCCGCCATGGCATAGAAAACCCTTACGAGCAATTGAAAGAACTGACGCGCGGCAAAGGTATCTCGAAGGATGCGCTGCGTGAGTTCATTGGTGGCCTCGCCATCCCGCAGGCCGACAAGGACAGGCTGCTAGTGATGACGCCGGGCAGCTATATCGGGATTGCGGACAAGCTGGCGAAAGACATCTGACGCCACTTTGAAGCATGAGAAGCCGCCTTCGGGCGGCTTTTTTGTTGCCTGAATGACTTAGTTGGATTTGTGGCGCTGGGCCAAGGATAAACAATGTGTGATCTATGGTTTACACGGTCTGTTGAATGGACTACCATCCGATCACGCTTCGCATCCTTCAGAGTGACACCTTTCAGCATTGGCTTGCGAAGTTGCGGGACAGGGTCGCGATTGCCCGAATCAACGCTCGAATCCGTCGTCTGTCAAACGGCCATGTAGGCGATTGCAAGTACCTGACGCATTCAATTATGGAACTGCGCATCGACCATGGCCCATGGCTACCGGGTGTATTTCACGATGAGGGGAACCGAGGTGGTGCTCCTGCTGGCCGGGGGCGACAAGGGATCACAACAAGCCGACACAGAGCGAGCAATCCGCATTGCAAGCGAATGGAGAACCGAGACATGAGCGAACGCTTCACCGAATGGGATTCAGTACAGGAACTCAAGAGCGAGAAAGATATTGCGCTCTATTTCGAGGCCTGCCTCGAAGATGATCCCGGCGACGGCAGCCTGATCCGCGCTGCGCTGGGTGACATCGCGCGGGCTCGCGGCATGAGCCTGGTCGCCCGTGAAACTGGCCTGGCTCGCGAGAGTCTGTACAAGGCACTGTCGCCTGAAGGCAATCCGGAGTTTGCGACAGTCATGAAAGTCATCAAGGCGCTGGGCTTTCGTCTTCACGCGGAATTCATACCGATTTAAGACGGCGCCGGCGCAAGCTTACCCAAGAAACAAAGCCGCCCGAAGGCGGCTTTGTTTTCATGCTGACGCTCCAGGTACATCTCAATAGCTCGATCAGACTACCGCACCATCCGTCTCGTCCTTGGCCTTCACCGGCTTCAGCAGGTCTTCGCGCTTCACGCCCAGCCACATCGCGACCGCAGCCGCCACGAACACCGACGAATAGATACCAAACAGGATGCCGATGGTCAGCGCGACGGCGAAGTAGTGCAGCGTCGGGCCTCCAAAGATCAGCATCGACAAGACCATCAACTGCGTACTGCCGTGGGTGATCACAGTGCGGGAAATCGTGCTGGTGATCGCGTGGTTCATCACATCAGCCGTCACGAGCTTGCCGAAGCGGCGGTCACGGAAAGTTTCACGCACACGGTCGAACACGACCACCGACTCGTTCACCGAGTAGCCCAGCACCGCCAGCACCGCGGCCAGCACGGTCAGCGAGAATTCCCACTGAAAGAAAGCGAAGAAGCCGAGGATGATCACCACGTCATGCAAGTTCGCGATGATCGCCGCGACTGCGAACTTCCATTCAAAGCGGAACGCGAGGTAGATCATGATGCCGACCACCACAAAGGCCAACGCGGTGAGTCCGTCATGCGCGAGTTCCTCGCCGACCTGCGGGCCGACGAATTCGACACGCTTGAGCGAAACACTCGCATCCTGCGCCTTCAGCGCATCGATCACCTGCGTGCTGATCTGCGCCGAGTTCGAGCCTTTCTGCACCGGCAGGCGGATCAGCACATCTTGCGCAGTGCCGAAGCTCTGTACCTGGCTGTCGGTGAAGCCGAGGCCACCGACTGTCGTGCGTATGCCTTCGAGGTCCGCCGGCTTGGTATAAGCGACTTCCATCACGGTACCACCGGTGAACTCGATCGACAGATGCAGGCCCTTGGCCACGAGGAAGAACACCGCTGCAGCGAAGGTCAACGCGGAAATCACGTTGAACACCAGCGCATGCCGCATGAACGGGATGTCTTTCTTGATGCGGAAAAATTCCATCTTGATTCCTTTATTCAGCCGTCAGGCGTTCAAACCGTGGGCTTCCAGACCTGACCAATCGACACACCGGTCAATTTCTTGCGGCGACCATACCAGAGGTTGGTCAGCGCGCGCGATACGATGACTGCCGAGAACATCGACGTCAGGATGCCGAGGCAATGCACGACCGCAAAGCCACGAATAGGGCCGGAACCGAAGATCAGCAGCGCTAGGCCGGCAATCAGGGTCGTCACATTCGAGTCGAGAATGGTTGCCCATGCACGTTCGAAGCCAGCCGCAATCGCCGCCTGCGGCGAATTGCCGTTGCGTAGCTCCTCGCGGATACGCTCGTTGATCAGCACGTTGGCGTCGATCGCCATACCCAGCGTCAGCGCGATCGCAGCAATACCCGGCAGGGTCAGCGTCGCCTGCAGCATCGACAGCAGCGCAATCAGCAGCATGACGTTGACCGCCAGCGCAAAGACGCTGAATGCGCCGAACATCAGGTAATACGCAACCATGAACACCGTGATCGCCGCAAAACCATACAGCGTCGAATGGAAGCCTTTGCTGATGTTCTCGGCACCGAGCTGCGGGCCAATAGTGCGTTCCTCGATGATCTCCATCGGCGCGGCCAGCGAGCCGGCGCGCAGCAGCAGCGCCAGGTCCGAAGCGGCCGCCGGCGATTCCATGCCGGTGATCTGGAAGCGCGAGCCAAGCTCATCGCGGATGGTGGCCACGGTCAGCACTTCGCCCTTGCCCTTCTCGAACAGCACGATGGCCATCAGCTTGCCAACCTTCGCGCGCGTCGCTTCGCGCATCTTGCGACCGCCGTCGCCGTTCAGGTCAATGCCGACTGCCGGCTGCTGGTTCTGGTCGAAGCTGGCACCGGCGTTGGAGATGTAGTCGCCGGTGATGACCGGGTCCTTGTACAGCACAACCGGCGCGCCCTTGCCGACCTTGAACAGCTCCGAACCCAGCGGCACGGCGGCGGTCTCTTCGGTACCGCGGCGTACGCTCTCGTCGACCATGCGCACTTCCAGCGTCGCGGTACGGCCGATGATGTCCTTCGCACGCGACACATCCTGCACGCCGGGCAGCTGCACGACGATGCGGTCCGCACCCTGGCGCTGGATCACTGGTTCGGCCACGCCGAGTTCGTTGACGCGCTTGGACAGTGTCGAGATGTTCTGCTGCACCGCTTCTTCGAGCGTCTTCTTCAGCGCAACCGGATTGAGCGTCGCGCGCAACTTCGGACCCTCGGCATCGGCAGCCTCGGCCAGCGCCAGTTCCGGCATCTGGTTGACCAGCACGTCTTTGGCGGCGGCCAGCGTCTGCTGGTCACGGAACCGGATGTCGATTGCATCACCATCACGCGACATGCCGGCGAAACGCAGCTTCTTCTCGACCAGCAGCGCACGCGCACCGGTCTGCACCGCCTGGATGCGCTTGGCCATCACGGCCACGGTGTCCACCTGCATCAGGAAATGCACGCCGCCACGCAAGTCCAGGCCCAGGTACATCGGCAGCGCATGCAGCGACTGCAGCCAGCCCGGCGTGTTCGGCAGCAGATTGAAGGCCACCAGATAGCTCGGATCCGTCGGATCCTTGTTCAGTGCCTGCTCGATCACGGTCTTGGCCTTGAACTGCAGGTCCGTGTTGGCAAAGCGCACGCGCACGGTGCCGTTGTTGCCGAGGTCTTCGAAGAAGACGTTCTCGGCGCGCACGTTCGCAGTCTCGA
>JACCDX010472780.1_pt1 | contig 13781 bp, 18 predicted proteins | sample 7449681 | NCBI WGS metagenome assembly JACCDX01 (sample SAMN15323450, study PRJNA562643) | freshwater metagenome | isolation source: river surface water | place: USA:Blue River Watershed | collected 2017-08-18
AATCTACATCAACCCAGCCGGTAAAACGGTTTTCTAGGTTCCATTGGGATTCGCCGTGGCGGATAAGTACGAGTTGTTTCATATTCACATTCTATAATTTACTGATGGACTTCTTTACAAATACAAACAATTTATTGCTTTTGGCAACTTTGATCACTTCAGGTCTAGCCTTAGCCTTGCCCCAGATCTTGGGTCGTTATAACAAACAGCTTCTTAGCGTACACACTGCAGTTCAGTGGGTCAACCAAAGAAACGCGCAGATCGTTGATATCCGGACTAAAGATGAGTTTAAGACCGGGCATATTGCAAACTCTAAGCACATCGCTTTAGCTGATCTGGACGGCGGTATTCAAGGTTTACGTCTAGATACTAATAAGCCTGTCATTTTAGTTTGTTTAAGCGGTTCTAGAGCAAATAGTGCGGCTGGAAAGTTCAAAAAAGCTGGATTTACAGATGTTGCATGCTTGGATGGCGGTGTTTCAGCTTGGAATCAAGCCGGCTTACCTTTAGTTAAGTAATTTAGCGGGTTGAGAGGTTAAAAATGGCAAAAATTACGATGTACAGTACTCAAGTCTGCCCTTATTGCATCATGGCTGAAAGATTACTAGCTGCAAAAGGCTTTGCAATTACAGAAAAGATCTTAGTTGACAAGGATCCAGCCAGACGTGAAGAGATGATGGCAAAGACTGGTCGTAGAACTGTTCCACAAATTTTCATTGAAGAAACCCATGTGGGTGGCTTTGATGACTTATCGGCACTTGACCGTGCTGGTAAGCTAGATCCATTATTAGGTAAATAAATAGGAAAATCATGACTGATGTAGCAGCCAATGGTGCAGGCGATAACGCACCGAGTTTTCAAATTCAACGTATTTACCTTAAAGATGCTTCTTTAGAGCAGCCTAATGCGCCTGAGATTCTTTTGGTTCAGGCAGAGCCTAAATTAGAAGTTCAAGTTGATATTCAGGCTAATCAATTAGATGAGCGTAACTTTCACGTGACCTTGGTGGGCACTGTGACAACTCGTATTGAAGACAAAGTATTGTTTTTAGTAGAGGCGCAACAATCCGGCATTTTTGAAATGGCAAATATGCCGGCAGAGCAAATTGATCCGATGCTTGGCATTGCTTGCCCAACTATTTTGTTCCCGTATTTGAGATCCAATATTGCTGATTTAATTAGCCGTGCTGGCTTCCAGCCAGTTCACTTGGCTGAAATTAATTTCCATGCTTTATATGAGCAGCGTTTAGCTCAAGCTGCTGGCGCATCTGCTGGTAGTGATAGCGGCATCATCTTGCCTAACTAATATGAAAGTCATTTTTCTTGGCTCGGGCGCATGGGGTACTGCCATGGCTATGCATGCAGCCAAGAATCCTCTCAATGTTGAAGTTCGCTTGTGGAGCCGCTCTCAGGAAGTGGCTTTGCAAATGCAGACAACAAAATTGAATCAAAAATATCTCAAAGATATTTCCTTGCCAGACTCTTTGAGTGTGACGAGTGATTGGCAAGCTGCTTTTGCCGAAGTGACTTCGAATGATTTAGTGGTGATTGCTACTCCTGTATCTGGTTTGAAAGATACTGTTCATGCTTTATTGAAGTTAGCGCAATGCCCGAAAAACTGGGTATGGTTGTGTAAGGGGTTGGAGCCAGAAACCTCTCTGATGCCTCATCAAGTTATTGAGCGAGAGTTAAAAGCTCATCAAGCTCTAGATTTAGGCATTCGCTTGGCGGTTTTGTCAGGTCCCAGTTTTGCAAGTGAGGTGGCTCGTGGGATGCCTTGCGCATTGACTGTAGCCAGTGATTCAGAAGAATTGGTGGCAGCCGTTCAACAAGTTTTCCATTACGGCAATATGCGTATCTATGGAAGTACTGACATTATTGGTGTTGAGTTGGGCGGCGCGATTAAAAATGTCTTGGCGATTGCAACAGGTATTGGTGATGGTTTAGGTTTGGGCTTGAATGCCCGTGCTGCTTTATTAACGCGCGGTTTAAACGAGATGATGCGCTTGATTACAGCCATGGGTGGTCAATCTGAAACAGCGATGGGTTTAACTGGTGTGGGCGATTTAATTCTTACCGCCACGGGTGATTTATCGCGTAATCGTCAAGTTGGTTTGCAATTGGCTGCCGGCAAAAAGTTGCCAGAAGTTCTATCGGCTCTAGGGCATGTTGCTGAAGGTGTGCGCTGTGCTCAAGCAGTTAATGATTTAGCGTTGGCGAAAAAAATTGAAATGCCTATCACTCACATGGTTTGCCAAGTGTTATTTAATCACCTGGATTTACCAAGCGCTGTGAAATTATTGATGGGACGAGATGCTAAACCTGAGAGTCCCACTTCTCATTAAGCACCACCCTTAAAGTCCATTTGTCGCCAGGCTTCATAAACCATCACAGCAACAGCATTCGACAAATTTAAGCTTCGACTGTCTGCTCGCATCGGCAAGCGCAGGGCTCTTTCTGGCAAGAAATAAGCTCTTACTTGGGGATCTAATCCCTTAGTCTCAGAACCAAAAACTAAATAATCATTCTCTTGAAATTGGCAGGATGATAGTTTTGCTTGTCCTTTGGTAGTGATTGCAAACATCCTGTCTTGTGCTGGCTTTTCTGATTCTAAGAATGCGTCCCAGTTGGGGTGAACTTTCATATGAGCGTACTCGTGATAATCGAGACCCGCACGCTTCATGCGTGAGTCTTCTAAGGGGAAGCCCAAGGGTTCGATCAAATGTAACTGCGCACCAGTATTTGCACACAAACGAATGATATTGCCGGTGTTAGGTGGAATTTCTGGTTCAACAAGTACAACGTTAATCATAGGAATTAAAGAGAAGTTCTAAGAATGACCCAATTATGAACACTTTGGGCGCCAAAATCTTTCAATAGTTTAGCCATGATATTGAGTGTGGCTCCGGTGGTCATGACATCATCAACGATCAAGATGTTTTTTTGCTCAATATGAGAGAGTCGTTTAGGGTTGACGCTAAATGTATTAATCAGTCTGGTGAGTCTTTCCTCACGAGTAGCATGGGCTTGATCGCCGCTGATGTGTTTTCGTTTCAGAATTTGATGATCTGATTTGATCTTGAATCTTTTTGATAGATAGCGACACAATTCCCAAGATTGATTAAATCCTCTTGCGTGAAGTTTTTCCAAACTTAAAGGCACTGGAATCATCCAATCAATAGTTGGCTCTGTATTGAGTTCTCTTTGCCAAACGTTCTCCCACACATCAGCAAAGCACTTAGCAAGTGCTACTTTTTTGCTGTATTTGTAGTCATGAATAGCCTCTGTTAGAAGTCCGCCATAAGTATCGATACATCTTGTACTGTTAAACGCTGGTGGTTGGCGAATACAAAAGTCACAGATGACTCGATGTTTAGCGCATGGCAAGGCGCACTGGATGCAACGATGGGTTTGCTGGTCTTTAATGCTTTTTAAGCACTTATCGCAAATACTGTTTATTTGAAATTTCTTGCAACCAATACATGATGTCGGTAGAAGAAATTTCATAGGGCGCTGAGTATACTTAGAGCTTATGTCCACTTCGCCAACAATGTTTCCTGCCATTCCTGATTGGCTCTCACTTGAGATTAGCCAACGTATGGAAGAGAAGTTGTCGATTGTTAAATTGGATGTGCAAGAGATTTATCAGTCTGGTTGTTTGCATCCGGCGTTGTTATATAAGAGATTCCCCCAAGCTAATAATTATTGCTCTCAGCCTGGCGTTGGCCATGCGTCTTGGCAGCGTTTGTTTTTTAATCTGTGCAAGCGTGCTTTTGTTGAGCAAATTTCTCTGGGTGATGCCAAGCATCGCTATGCCATGGATTTGGTTTGGTCCAATCTAGAGCTGCAACATCACGCTCAACCCGAATTGCTCATTCAGGATTGGGAAAAGCTACTTAAACCATCATCCTTGCTTATGTTTAGTTATCTCGGTCCTGATACGGGTCAAGAATTACGTCAAGCGGGTGCCAACATTCTTCCGGGGGCATGGGATATGCATGATATTGGTGATGCCCTAGCAAAAGCAGGCTTTGCCGAGCCAGTGATGGATATGGAATACGTCACCCTGGAATATGAATCCCTAGATCTTTTGAAAAAAGACGCTCTGGAATTGGGCTTGGTGAAGGATCTGGTTTTAGGTGATCTTCAAATGCCAACAGGTTCCGATCAATTTAAGCTGACCCTAGAGGTGGTTTATGGTCATGCATGGACGCCAGAGAAAAGATCCTCGAAATCAAAAGACGGTATTGCAACGATTTCTGTCGACCAGATTATTAGAAGAAAACAATAAGTAAGTTAACGCTTACATACATTTTTGTGTAAATTTCTAGGTATTAATCTCTAGAAAAACTAGTAATTTATTGCGCTAGATCAAATTCCCCAAATATAATCTCACGAGTTTATGCATGCCTTTTATGCACTTCAGATTCAAGTATTTAATTAACGGGAAATAAGATGAAAAAACCCACAGCATTAGCCGGTTTAGTTTTGGGCTTAGTTGGTTTGTTGCACGGCAACCTAGCTCTAGCGATTAATGACATGCCTGGCGGACCATCACGCTTTCAACTAAATCTACAGCCAGCAGCAACAAAAGTCGCTGAAGAAGTGGCTGTATTACATTGGATGATGTTGGCTATCTGTTTGGTCATTTTTGTGGCTGTATTCGGCGTGATGTTCTATTCGATTTACAAACATCGCAAATCATTAGGTCATCAATCTGCAAGTTTCCATGAGAGTACGACTGTAGAAATCGTTTGGACAGTTGTGCCATTGCTTATCGTGATTGGTATGGCTTTGCCAGCAACTAAAACTGTTGTTGCTATGAAAGACACAACGAACGCAGATATCACAGTTAAAGTAACTGGCTATCAGTGGAAGTGGGGCTACGACTATATCAAGGGTGAAGGCGAAGGCGTTTCATTCTTGCAAACATTAACAACTCCACGTGAGCAAATTAACAACCAAGCTGAAAAGAGCGATACCTACTTGATGGAAGTAGATAACGAAATGGTTGTGCCAGTGGGCAAAAAGATTCGTTTAGTGACAACTGCACATGACGTGATTCACTCATGGACAATTCCAGCATTTGGCGTTAAGCAAGATGCGATCCCTGGCTTTGTTCGCGATACATGGTTCCGTGCTGAAAAGGTTGGTACATTCCGCGGTCAGTGTTCAGAGCTATGCGGTAAAGAGCACGCATTTATGCCTATCGTTGTTAAGGTTGTGACTGATGCTGAATACTCAGCATGGGTGGAAGAAAAGAAAAAACAGATGGCGTCTTTAGCGGATGATCCAACAAAGACTTTCACAATGGATGAGCTAAAGCAACGCGGTGAAAAAGTTTATGCCGCTAATTGTGCTGCTTGCCACCAAGCCAATGGTAAAGGTGCTGGCGCATTCCCAGCTTTGGATGGTTCTAAGGTTGTTACTGGACCAAAAGATGGCCAATACAAGATTCTTCTTAATGGTAAGAATGCAATGCCAAAGTGGACTCAGTTAAACGATGTTGAATTAGCCGCTGTCATGACTTACACACGCAATGCGTGGGGTAATAAGACAGGCGAATTAATTCAGCCTAAAGATTTCACAACTGCACGTGCAGCTAAGTAATTAATTAAGCAATACACATACTAGGTAATTGGAGCAAATATGAGCACAGTAAGCCACGCACATGATCATCACGATGATCACGCACACGATCATCCACACGGCTGGCGTCGTTGGTTGTACGCTACAAACCACAAAGACATCGGTACTTTGTATTTGATTTTCTCTTTTGTGAGTTTGATGGCTGGTGGCGTGATGGCTTTGTTAATCCGCTTGGAATTATTCCAACCAGGTTTGCAATTCATTCGCCCAGAGTTGTTCAATCAATTAACAACTTTGCACGGCTTGGTGATGGTGTTCGGTGCCATCATGCCGGCATTCGTAGGCTTTGCTAACTACATGATCCCTCTACAAGTGGGCGCCTCTGATATGGCGTTTGCTCGTATGAACAACTTCAGCTTCTGGATCATGCCTGTTGCTGCTTCATTATTGTTGTCTTCATTCTTTGTTCCTGGTGGCGCAACTGCTGCTGGTTGGACTTTATATGCGCCTTTATCAGTGCAAATGGGTCCTGGTATGGATATGGCTATTTTTGCGGTTCACTTGATGGGTGCTTCATCTATCATGGGTTCTATCAACATCATCGTGACAATTCTTAATATGCGTGCTCCTGGCATGACGTTGATGAAGATGCCAATGTTCTGCTGGACATGGTTAATTACTGCTTACTTATTGATCGCTGTGATGCCTGTTTTGGCTGGTGCGATCACAATGGTTCTGACAGATCGTCATTTCGGTACTAGCTTCTTCTCAGCAGCTGGTGGTGGTGACCCTGTGATGTATCAACATATTTTCTGGTTCTTTGGTCACCCAGAGGTTTACATCATGATCTTGCCAGCTTTTGGCATCATCAGTGAAGTGATCCCAACATTTGCTCGTAAGAGATTGTTTGGCTACAGCTCAATGGTTTATGCAACAGGTTCAATCGCGATTTTGTCATTCATCGTTTGGGCGCACCACATGTTTGCAACTGGTATGCCAGTGACAGGTCAATTGTTCTTCATGTACGCCACGATGTTGATTGCTGTTCCAACAGGCGTGAAGATCTTTAACTGGGTTGCAACTATGTGGAAAGGGTCAATGACTTTTGAAACACCGATGTTGTGGTCTATTGGTTTCATCTTCGTTTTCACAATCGGTGGTTTCACAGGTTTGATGTGTGCGATGGCTCCGATTGACATCATGATTCAAGATACATACTACGTAGTGGCTCACTTCCACTATGTGCTTGTTGCTGGTTCTTTGTTTGCTTTGTTTGCTGGCTTCTACTACTGGGCTCCAAAGTGGACTGGTTTCATGGTGAACGAGTTCCGCGGTAAGGTTCACTTCTGGGGTTCAATGATTTTCTTCAACCTCACATTCTTCCCAATGCACTTCTTAGGCTTGGCAGGTATGCCACGTCGTTACGCTGACTACCCAGTTCAGTTTGCTGACTTCAACGCAGTAGCTTCCATTGGTGGTTTAGGTTTTGGTTTGATGCAGGTTTACTTCTTGCTATGGGTGGTATTGCCAACTTATCGTGGTGGCAAGAAAGCTGAAGCTCAAGCTTGGGAAAATGCTCAAGGTCTTGAGTGGACAGTTCCATCACCAGCACCATTCCACACATTTGAAACACCGCCAACAGTTAAGTAATTAAAGCGGTATTCATGACCCAACTTCAACAACCATCAACCAACCCAAGGGCGAGCAATCGTCGCTTGGGTCTTATCTTGTTGACCGTAGCATTAGTTTTCTTTATCGGAATTTTTGCTAAGAAAGTTATTTTTGGTTAAGCATGGCTTTTAATCTTGCTAAATACAATCGCCAGATGTTGCTTAAGCTAATTGTGATTAGCTCTGCGATGTTTGCGTTTGGCTATGCATTGATTCCAATGTACAAAGTACTTTGTGAAGTAACTGGAATTAATGTGGTCACTAGCAAGAATGACTACGGCACAAGAGCTATTAATGCAGCCAGTAAGAATACGCAAGTTGATGAGAGTCGTTTAATTACAGTTGAGTTTGACTCTAATACGCAAGGGCCATTCCGTTTTCGTTCAGTGAAGAACTCTATGCAAGTTCATCCTGGTGAGATGGTTCAAGTTGTTTATGAAGTCGTTAATGTTCAAGGTCGTCCTGTGTCAGCACAAGCGATACCAAGTTACGCACCTAAACAAGCTACTCAGCATTTCACAAAACTAGAGTGTTTTTGTTTTGAGCAACAAACACTCAAACCTAATGAGTCTCGTGAAATGCCTGTGGTTTTTGTGATTGATCCAGCTTTACCAAAGGATGTGAAGAACATCACTTTGTCATACACCTTCTTTGAAGTAGGTAGCGGACAAAAGGTGATTACTGGTGAACATAACAGCAAGCCATCAAAGATTTGATATGGAAAAGCAAAAGACCAATTCATTGTTGATGTTTTTGATTTCCATGCGTGCTGTGATGTGGGGTTTTTTAGGCGTTCGCAAACGCGAAGGTCAAGATGCCGATATGGCATCAATTAGTTTTGTTCATATTGTGCTTGCAGGAATTTTGGGCGCAGTTATTTTTATGGCAATTTTGTTAATGATTGTCAAAGCAGTTGTATCGAATTGATTTTTTAGGAGAGAGAGAATGTCTTCCAGTGTGACTAAAGCCCCTTACTACTATGTGCCGGCTCCAACACGTCATCCAATCGTTACAAGCTTAGGCTTGTTAGGATTTGGCTGGGGTGCTTCTATGTGGGTTAACGGTAGCACTTTTGGCATGATTCTATGTCTAGCAGGTATTGCTTGGACGATTGCATCTCTATACACCTGGTTTGGTGATGCTATCAGCGAATCTGAGAGTGGTATGAACAGCGTGAACGTAGACGTTTCTTATAGATGGTCTATGGCATGGTTCATCTTCTCAGAAATCATGTTCTTTGGCGCTTTCTTCTCTGCCCTCTTTTATGCAAGAAGTATCGCTATGCCTTGGTTAGGTGATATTGATAACAAACTACTTTGGCCTGATTTTGCTGCTACTTGGCCTAATGCTGGTCCAGCTGGTTTGGTTGAAGGTTTCAAAACAATGGGACCTTGGCCTATTCCAACGATTAATACAGCTCTACTATTAACTTCTGGTTTAACAGTCACTTGGGCTCACCACGCGATGCGTGAAGGTCATCGTAAGCAAGTTATTCAAGGTTTAGCAGCCACTGTTTTATTGGGCGCTATTTTCATGTGCTTCCAAGTATATGAATATATGCATGCGTACAGCGACCTTAACTTGAAACTTAGCTCTGGTATTTACGGCTCAACATTCTATATGTTGACTGGTTTCCATGGTTTCCACGTGACGATGGGTGCAATCATGTTAGCGGTCGTACTTTTCCGCGTCATGAAAGGTCACTTCACACCAGAAAATCACTTTGCATTTGAAGGTGCAGCTTGGTACTGGCACTTTGTGGATGTGGTGTGGTTAGGTTTGTACGTTGTTGTTTACTGGATGTAAATCAGCAACAAGTAAAAAACGCCGCTTCTGCGGCGTTTTTTAATGCCTAAAATCTCAACTCAATTATTAGCCAGCCACCCTAATCCCTGTGCTTTGAATATAGCCTAAGGAATGGGCGATCCAAATGCCAATAAATAAGGCGATGGATAAGCCAATTCTAAACATCAGCGAGTAAACGGTTTTAGAGCTCTTGCCTTTATCTCTCATCATGTAAAAGAGGGCTGAGGCTAAGCTGCCTAAAATAAATAAAAAAGCTATAGGGATAATCCAATTCATAGGTATGCATCGTATCATTGCTTTATGTTTAGACAATTAGTTTTATCCCGACCTATTGCCACTATTGCTACAGTTATCGTTTGTGCCATTGGTATTGCTCTTGGCTTTTGGCAAGTGGGGAGGATGGAGCAAAAATTAGCATTAGCAGCAGAAGTAGCTAAAAAAGAAAGTAGCGCGCCTTTGTATGCCAATGCGAAGTCGTGGACACTTGAGGATGCCTTGCATCACCGCATGATCGCCAAAGGCACTTATCTCGCCGATAAAACAATTTGGTTGGAAAATAGACCTCATCCTATGGGAAGAGACCCTCAAACAGGCATCACAGTTGGTTTTTATGTGATGACCCCATTGCTCTTGGAGCATTCTAAGAAAATCTTGTGGGTGAATCGAGGTTGGGTTCCGCGTGACGGGATGGATCGTGAGAAATTGCCTGAGTTAATAACTCGTCAGGGCTTGGTTGAGGTGGAGGGAGTCGTCTTTGAGCACCCTGCCCGTGTGATGAGTGTGGGTAATCAAGAGCTTGATGCAGAAAAACGAAAAATTCAGCAAAATCTTGATCTTAAGTTACAAGAGTCTTATTTAGGTGTTGAGCATTTGCCTTTTATTTTGCGTGAGGTAACTGCTTCAAAAGATGGTTTATCAAGAGATTGGGCGCCATTGGCGACCGGTGCTGAAAAACATCAGGGTTATGCATTCCAGTGGTTTGCTCTGGCAACGCTGGCGGTTATATTTTGGTTTTTAAGTGGTGTACTAAGGAAAAAGCTTTGATCGATAACAAACAAGATGATCCCTTGATTCCAGCAGCGGGAAGTCAAAAAATTGATGCGGCGACTAAGCGTGGTCGTATACAAATGATTTTGTTGTTACTTATCTGCGCATCACCAGTGATTGCATCCTATTTCACTTTTTATGTGATTAAGCCTCAAGGTGGAAAAACTAATTTAGGTCAGTTGGTGACTCCTGTCCAAAGTTTCCCAGCCAACACGATTCAATCATCTTTACAAGGCAAGTGGACTCTTTTGGTCGCAAGACCTGCAGCGCAATGCCAAGTTGGTAACGACGAGTGTGTGTCTATTTTGTATTTGATGCGTCAAGTTCGTGTGGCGATGGGTAAAGAGAGTCAAAGAGTTCAGTTGGTATGGTTAGTAACTGATAACGCACCGATTCAGCCAGCCATTGAAGCTGCTTATGACAAAGAGGTTGCTGGATTTAAGATTATTCGAATGCCAGATAATAAGGAAGAGCGCGAACAGGTAACGCAATGGTTGAATTTAGACGGCGCTTCTTCAGCTATCCATTTGTTAGACCCTCGCGCAGATCGCATGATGCGATTTGACACCAGTCAGGGGGCACCTGACTTTAAGAAGTTTTCTAAGGATTTAGAGAAGCTTCTTAAGTGGAATCCAATCGGTAAGGCAAATTAAGAATGACATTAATTGCTTGGATTCAACTATTTTTAATTGGCTTGGCTGTCGGTGGATTATTGCTGCTCATATTGTGGTGGCGTCATCGCTCATTTACATTCCACCGCTTGGTAATGCTCACATTATTTTTTACATTTGATTTAATTCTGTTTGGTGCTTTTACCCGTTTAACTGATTCAGGCTTAGGCTGCCCTGATTGGCCTGGTTGCTATGGTTTATCGAATCCTTTAGCAGCGCTACAGCATATTCGTGAAGCAGAAGCTTTAATGCCAACGGGGCCTGTCACAGTGAGTAAGGCCTGGATAGAGATGCTGCATCGCTATTTTGCGATGGGGGTTGGTTTTCTCATCATCGTGATCGTCATCTGGTCTTGGTTAAAGAGGCAGGTGCTGGGATCAAAGATTGCTTCTGTCTCTAGCTTTATTTTGGTTCTTGTTTGTGTTCAAGGTGCATTTGGTGCTTGGACGGTGACTCTTAAACTGCAACCTTTGATTGTTACGATTCATTTGATCTTGGGCTTAACTTTGTTGGCGTCATTAGCTTATTTATCAAATTTAAGTGCACGCGTTGGACAGGCTTTAGATGAGTCTCAATACTTGGTTAAAAATACGCAACCGGGTCGTGCATGGGTGTGGGCAGCGTTAATAGTTCTGATCGTACAAATATTTTTGGGTGCTTGGGTGAGCACTAATTACGCTGTATTGGCTTGTGATGACTTCCCTTTATGTCATGCTGAGTTGGTACCTACCATGAACTTTCGTGATGGATTTACTTTGTGGCGTGAGCTTGGCATGACAGCCGCAGGACATCATCTAGGGATTGAGGCATTACGAGCCATTCATTGGACTCATCGCTTAGGCGCTCTGTTTGCATTGAGCCTTTTGATTTATGTGGGATTTAAAAATTTAAAAATGGCGATGATTGTTGCAAGCCCACCTTTAAGGCGTTGGTCATTTGCCTTGTTGGGCTTGTCTTTATTGCAGCTCATCACCGGCATGAGCAATATTATTTTGGATTGGCCTCTTGTGGCTGCTTTATTGCATACCGGTGGCGCAGCAGGATTAATTGTTGTTTTAGTGAGATTGTTAACGTTGAGGTATGAGGAGTTCAAACGTGTCTAAACAAGAACTCAATGTCATGCCTAAGTGGAGACAATACTGGGCGCTCACAAAGCCAAGAGTGACTCAACTGGCGGTTTTCTGCGCCATTATTGGAATGTTTTTAGCGACACCGGGCATGGTTCCTTGGCCGATATTAATTGGTGGTTCCTTGGGCATTTGGTTACTAGCAGGCGCTGCTTTTGCTGTTAATTGCTTGGTCGAGCAAAAAGTGGATGCCAAGATGCGCAGAACTGCATGGCGACCATCAGCCACAGGTGCTTTAACTGATCTGCAAATTATTACTTTTGCAGTCATCATTGGTGCGATTGGTATGGCGTTGCTGTGGCACTTTGCCAACCCGCTGACCATGTGGGCAACCGCTGCAACTTTCATTGGCTATGCCATTATCTATACCCTTTTATTGAAGCCTGCAACCCCACAAAATATTGTGATTGGTGGCTTATCAGGCGCGATGCCGCCTGCTTTGGGTTGGGCGGCTGTTGCAAATAGTTTTACAGCAGAGGCTTGGTTGCTTGTGCTGATTATTTTTACTTGGACGCCACCCCACTTCTGGGCTTTAGCGCTATATCGTCGTGAAGACTATAAGCAATCTGGTTTACCCATGTTGCCAGTGACTCATGGCGAGAGATTTACCTTGCTACATATTCTTCTGTATACCTTGATCTTGATAGCTGCCACGATTTTGCCTTTCATTTATCAAATGAGCGGTTACTTCTATCTCATCAGCGCTTTGGTCTTGGGTTTAATGTTCTTGGGGTATGCGATTGCGCTTTACCGTCAGTACAGTGATGAGTTGGCTAAGAAAACTTTCAGGTTTTCTATTATTTATTTATCTTTGCTATTTGCAGCATTATTGATTGATCACTATTTATAAATATGAAAACAATTTTCAATTTACGCTTGGTTCAAATTTTATTAGCCGGATTGTTCGCTTCGTTGTTAATTGCTTGCTCTCAAGAAGCAATTAAATTCAATAATGTGGATATCACTGGTAGCAAAGCTTTTGGTAAAGATTTCTCCTTAATTGATCATCATGGCAAGCAAAGACAATTAGGCGATTTCAAGGGCAAAGTGGTTGTAATGTTTTTTGGTTACACGCAGTGTCCTGATGTGTGTCCAACTACCTTAACTGAGATGCAGGGTGTGATGACTTTATTGGGCGCTGATGCTGATCGTGTTCAAGTACTCTTTGTTTCTGTAGACCCTGATCGAGATACGCAACAATTGTTATCAGAATATGTGCCTTCTTTTGATTCAAGATTCTTAGGGCTTCGCCCAGCAAGCCCTGCTGATCTAGAGAAGGTCACCAAAGACTTTAAGGTTTTTTATAACAAAGTACCTGGTAAGTCGCCTACAAGCTATACGATTGACCATACAGCCGGTAGTTATGTTTTTGATACCAAGGGTACCTTGAGATTATTTTTAAAGCATCAGCAAGGTGCGAAACCAATTGCTGAAGATTTAGCCAAGTTGCTAAAGTAATAAAAAAGCCTGAGGTACCTCAGGCTTTTTTATTGGCTGCGGGTTTTTATTGAATTGATTAGTTGCTTAGTGCCAACTTCATTTTTTTAAGAGCGGCAGTTTCAATTTGTCGAACGCGTTCAGCTGAGATATTGAATTCTTCAGCCAACTCATGAAGCGTGCTAGCACCTGTGCCATCATCTTCAACATTGAGCCAACGAGCAGTCACAATCTTTCTACTACGATCATCCAGGCTTGCTAGGGCTCTTTCAATTCCGGGACCTTGCAAGGCGCGTTGTTCATTTTGCGCTAAAACTTGAGTGGGCTCATAACGATCATCTGATAACCAGTTAATCGGTGCGAAGTTTTCATCTTCAGATGAGTCGTTGGCTTCAATCGCAACATCTCCTCCAGACAAACGCTTTTCCATCTCAC
>JACCDX010639083.1_pt1 | contig 13781 bp, 9 predicted proteins | sample 7449681 | NCBI WGS metagenome assembly JACCDX01 (sample SAMN15323450, study PRJNA562643) | freshwater metagenome | isolation source: river surface water | place: USA:Blue River Watershed | collected 2017-08-18
ACCGGTACACCCCCAACTCTGTGGCTTTTTCGACCAGCCAGTCCATGCGCTCATTGGCGGGCATACCCACCGCCAGCGTCACCGACCGATCGGGCACAGCCTGTAAGGGTCGAGGTGCCACGACCCGTGCCCGCACCGACTGCCGCCCCATCTCCAGCACTTCGCCCTTCCAGGCTCCACCGGACCCGTCAAACAGGCTCAGTGGAGCACCCGGTTGCAGACGCAATACCTGTGCGTGCCGGGCTGCCGTCGGCGGCAACTCAAATGCCTCGCCCAACGCGATCGGCAACGGGCAATGCAAACGCGTCATCGTCAGACACGTCCGTAGGCAAAACCCACCGCAGGGGTGATGCCCTCGATCTGGTCGATCAACCGCAACAAAGGGGTCAACTCCCGATAACGCGCTGCCGTCGAACGGATGTACCCGATGAAGCGGGGCGCATCAGCCAAATACTTAGGTTTGCCATCGCGCAGCGTGAGGCGGGCGAAAATCCCCGCCACCTTCAAGTGGCGTTGCAACCCCATCCATTCCACCGCCCGATAAAACGCCCCAAAATCCTGATGCCAACCCTCAAAATCGAGCAGGCCCGCTTGCCGCGCCCGCTCCCAATAACGGATGCTCACATCGAGCACCAGTTCCTCGTCCCAGCTGATGAAAGCATCCCGCATCAGGCTCGCCACATCGTAGGTGATCGGGCCGTACAGCGCATCCTGAAAATCCAGCACACCCAGCGCCTGCGCATCGTCATCGCTCACCATCAGGTTGCGCGGCATGAAATCGCGGTGTACAAACACTTTGGGAGCAGCCAGGTTGCGTTGTACGATTGCTTCAAAGGCCTGCGTCAGCGTCGCTTGCTGTGCATCGCTCAGTGTCAAGCCCCGGTGTTGTTTCAGGTACCAATCAGGAAACAAACTCAATTCGCGCCGCAACACCGGCGCATCGTAAACGGGCAAGGCACCGGACTGGCTGGCGACCTGCCAGGGCAAGAGGACATCAAGGGCCTGCTTGAAGCGCGGCAAGTTGGCTGCGCCACCCTCGGGATCGAGCACTTGCATCAAAGTGCGTTGCCCCAAGTCGCTCAGCAACATGAAACCCTGCGCTTCATCCCAAGCCAAAATCTGCGGCGCATTCAGCCCCGCCTGAGCCATCAGCCCGGCCACTTTCACAAAGGGGCGAGTGTCCTCCTTGTCGGGAGGGGCGTCCATCACCACCCGCGTCCCGGCCGCTGCATCGACTCGAAAATAGCGCCTGAAACTGGCATCGGCAGACGCCAAGCGCACGCTCTCCGGCTGCAGACCTGGCTCGCGCAGGCTCTGCATCCAGCGGGAAAAAGCCCCGGCTCGGGTCGGATCCGACCAGCCCAAGGCCACGATGGAGTCATTCAGGGTGTTGCTCATGGATAATTCATTGTAATTTCACCCACACTGCTCCATGCCTCGTTTCCTGTTCCTGTTGGTTTTATGCCTGGGTCTGGCCACCCAGCTGACCCAGGCTCAAACACCCCCGACCGCCAAATTGGGGCGCACCAGCAACGCCTTGCAAGAGCGACTCACCGGCGACCAGCGCAGCCAACGTGCGACCCTGGTTGAAGCCGATGCCATCTCGGGCACCCCCGACATCGAACTCCAATTGCGAGGCAACGCCATCGTGCGCCGTGCCGACACCCTGATCCGGGCGCAACGCATCGACTACGACATCGAACACGATCAACTCAAGGCCAGCGGTGCTGTGCGCATCAATCGGGCAGGCAATATCTTCGAAGGCACCGAACTCGATCTCTCGGTCGATGCCTTCAGCGGGTTGTTCACCCAGCCCCAATACCGTTTTCTCAAAGGCGGGGGCTACGGTCAAGCCCAGCAAATCGAGTTCATCGACGACCAACGCGCCATCGCCCGCCAAGCCAGCTACACCACCTGCACCGCCCGTCCCGGTCCCAGCTGGTTGCCCGACTGGATCGTGCGCGCCACCGAACTCAGCATGGACAACGAACGCAACGAGGCCCGCGCCAAGGGGGCCACCTTGCGTTTCAAAAACGTCACCGTGCCCGTACCGGAAATCACTTTCCCCCTCAACGACGAACGCAAATCCGGGCTGTTGCCCCCGTTGGCCGGCGTTGACACCGCCAACGGCCTGACCTACATCCAGCCTTATTACATCAACCTCGCCCCCAACCGCGACGCCACCCTGACCAGCAGCTACTACGCCCGCCGGGGTTTGGCTTTAGGCGGTGAATTCAGGTACCTTGAAAAAACCGGTCCGGACACCCGGGGCGAGATTCGATTCAGCTACATGCCCAACGACCAGATCCGGGGCGTGCAACGTTGGGCCTTTTCGCATCAGCACAGTGGCCACACCCAGTTCCGCGACCAAGACCTGCAACTCAAACTCAACATCAACCGCGTCAGCGACGACAACTACTGGAAAGATTTTCCCTTTGCAGCCAATTTCAACCAGCGCCTGCAGCCCTTTGACGTCGACATCAGCAGCACGCGCGGCGACTGGACCACCCGTTTGCGCAGCCTTCGCTGGCAAACCGTCTCCGACCTCAATTCTCCGCTCACCCCGCCCTATGATCGCAACCCGCAAATCAGCTTCCAATTCGCCCCGCAATGGGCGCACTGGGACCTCCAATGGGTCAACGACTTCACCTCCTTTTCATCCGACCGTCTGCAAGCCTGCCTGAGCGTCAATCCGCTCGTGCGCAGCATCGATTGCCAACCCAATGCCCAGCGCCTGGTCAGCCACTTCCAAGCCGCACGACCCATCCAGACCGCCTGGCTGACCTTCAAACCCAAACTGTTCCTGACCGCTCGCCAATACCAATACGAAGCAACCAACTCGCTGATCGACAGCAGCCGCTTGGCCACCACCCACTACACCCCAGGCATCAGCTTGGACACCAGTGCCCAGTTCGAGCGCGACACGCTCTGGCAAGGTAAAAACTGGCGCCAAACCCTCGAGCCCCGCCTCTTTTTCGTCCACACCCCCTACCGCGACCAATCGAACCTGCCGGTCTACGACAGCGCCCGCTACGACTTCAACTTCTCCACCATCTTCTCAGAAAACCCCTACACCGGGTATGACCGTCAGGCCGACAATCGATCCGTCACCCTCGGAGCCATCACCCGATTCATCAATCCCAACGACGGTGCAGAAGGGGCGCGCTTTGGCGTGGCACAACGCCTGCGACTGAGTGAGCAACGCGTCACCCTACCCAACGAGCTGCCTCTCAATGACCGCCTCAGTGATCTGCTGCTCGGGGCCACCGTCAACCTCAGCCGCGAATGGCTGTTTGACTCCACCGTCCAGTACAACCCGCAAACCCACAACTCGGACCGGGCCATCTTCGGGGTGCGCTACAACCCCGCGCCTTACCGCCTCGTCAACGTTTCTTATCGCAACCAGAGCCAATTCCAAAGCGAGTTGCTCGACATCGCCTGGCAGTGGCCGCTCAATGACCTGTGGGGCGACCGCGGTCAGGCGCTGGGCCCGGGTCGGGGGCAGGGCGAAGGCCGCTGGTACAGCGTGGCCCGGCTGAACTACAGCCTCCCCGACCGCAAACTCGCCGACACCATCCTGGGGCTCGAATACGATGCCGGTTGCTGGCTGAGCCGAATTGTGATCCAGCAGCAACAATTGGGTACCTTGGTCAATACTCGGCGTATCATGTTCCAATTGGAATTCTCCGGTTTTGGGCGTGTAGGCGCCAACCCTTTGCAACAACTGCAAACCCAAATTCCCCGCTACCAAATGTTGCGCGACAACCAACTGCCCAGCCCCAGCCGCTTCGGACTCTACGATTGAACCCATGTACCCCATCCGGATCTTGACCCCGTATCTGCTCAGCGCCTTGATGCTGTTGGTGCTTGGCCTGAACGCACACGCGCAAACCTTGCGGTGGGGCGCCACAACCCCTGCGGGCTCTGGTGCCGGGCTCAATGCCGGGTCCGCCGTGCTCACCCCTCCAGAGCGTTCGGTTGACTTCATTGTGGCCCTGGTCGATAACGAACCCATCACCAACCATGACGTCAAAGCCGCAGCCCAGCGATTGCGCAGCCAGGCCGCTCAGACGGGCTTGCCCGATTTACCGCCGGCCCAACTCAACCAGGAAGCTCTCGAAATGCTCATTTTCGAGCGCAGCCAACTGTTATGGGCTAAAACCAGCGGGGTTCGCGTCAGCGACGCTGAACTCCAGGATCGCGCCGCAGCCATCGCCAGCCGCAATCAACTCAGTCTCGACGATTTTTACCGCGAACTCGAGCGCCAAGGCCTCAGCAAAACCCGTTTTCTACAAAGCTTGCGCGAACAGCAAATCTTGCAGCGCCTGCGCGACCAGGAAGTCCCCGCGCGCGTGGTCGTGACCGATGCCGATATCGATCGCTTTCTCCGCCAGCAAAAATCCGAACTCAAACGCACAGGGCGCATCGAATTGGCGCAAATCCTGATCCCCGTCCCTGAAGGGGCTGCGGCAGAGCTCTGGGACCAGGCCGAGCGCACGGCCCGGCAATGGCTGCAAGAGATCCGCCAAGGTGCCGACTTCTTTGCACTGGCTCAGGCCCGCTCGGCAGCGCCAGACCGCGTCAACTCGGGGCGCATGGGTTTGCGCCCCCTGGATCGCTACCCCGAGCTGTTCTTGCAAGCCGTGCAAGACACCCCGACAGGGGGTGTCGTCGGCCCGATCCGATCGGGCGCTGGCTGGCACTTGCTCAAATTGGTCGAACAGCCTCCTGTGGCCATCACCATGCCTCAAACCCGCGCCCGCCATATTTTGCTGCGCCCCTCGGCAGACCTCAGTCAAAATGCCGCGCGCGTGCGCCTGTTTCAATTCAAAAACGACCTCCAAAACGGACAAGCCGATTTTGCCCAACTGGCGCGCCAGCACTCTCAAGACGTCAGTGCGAGACAAGGCGGCGACCTGGGCTGGGTGGCTCAGGGCCAGTTTGTCCTCGAATTCGAACAAGTCATGGACTCATTGGCGCCCGGCCAAATCTCGGATCCCTTGAGCAGCCGTTTTGGCTTACACCTGATCCAAGTGCTCGAGCGGCGCGATGTCCCCCTGACCGCCGCACAAGAGCGCGAATACGCCCGCAATGCATTGCGTGAGCAAAAATTCCCCGAGGCTCTGCAAATCTGGGCACGCGAAATCCGTGGCAAAGCCTTCATCGAATACCGCGAGCCACCCCAGTGAAGCACATCGCGCGCAAGCGCTTCGGTCAGCACTTTCTCACGGATCCTGGCGTCATCGACGCCATCGTGCGCGCCATCGATCCCAAGGCGGGCCAGCCCATGGTCGAAATCGGCCCTGGATTGGCGGCTTTGACACAGCCCCTGGTCGAGCGATTGGGGCGGCTGACCGTCATCGAACTCGACCGCGATCTGGCGCAACAACTGCGCCAACACCCGCATCTTCAAGTGGTCGAATCCGACGTCTTGCGGGTTGACTTCGGTGCGCTCTCCCGGCAAATGGGCGAGTTGCGCTTGCGCGTCGTGGGCAACCTGCCCTACAACATCTCCTCACCGATTTTGTTTCACCTCTTGGACCATGCACAGGTCATCCAAGACCAGCACTTCATGCTGCAAAAAGAAGTCATCGAGCGCATGGTGGCCCGACCCCGCACCGCTGCCTACGGCCGCCTCAGCGTCATGCTGCAATGGCGCTACGAGATGGACCATCTGTTGGACATCGGGCCAGAAGCGTTTGATCCGCCTCCCAAAGTCGACAGCGCCATCGTCCGCATGGTGCCCCGAATCCACCCCTCGCCGCTCGATGTCGGGGTACTCTCTGAGCTGGTTCAAGTCGCCTTCAGCCAAAGGCGCAAACTGTTGCGCCACACCCTGGGGGCGTGGTTGCAACAAAAACAAATCTCTAGGGCGTTTGATTTACAAAGGCGGGCCGAGGAAGTGCCTGCCGAGGAATACTGGCAACTCGCTCAGGCTGCCGTCATCCAATAGCCCGCATTGAAGGGGCTACTCATGCGCAAAGCCATGGGTGAAATGTCCACCAACTTATCGGTAGGCATCTTTTCAGTTTCACCCACTTCGATGCCCAGTGTCTCGGGCGACAAGGCGCGATCGCCCTCGGCCACGGGTGCGCGCGCCACCGAGAACGAATAAAAGCAACGGAATGGCACCTTGCGATCCGACCAGTACTCGGCGATCTCGCGGAACACATCCAGCAACTGCTCGCGGGCTTCCTTATCAAACTTGGCGTGGGCGGGCAAATGCTCGAGCACCAAAATGAAACCCGGTTGCGGACCTGACTTATGCAATGGGTCGGTCATGCCGTCAAACAGAGAATCAAAATTCTTGCTCGCTTGCGGCACCAGCATGAAGGCTTGAGTGATCAAATCCAGCACATCTTGCTTGCTCAGGGCCTGCGACAGGTTGGCATACAAAAAGTGATGCCCCAACTGCTGGGCAGCCTCTTGCAAATCCGCCACCCGGTGAGCGCGGATCGACTGAACGATATTGGTCTTGACATGACGAAGCGGCGTATCCATCTTCGCAGCATCCTTGTTATGGTTTTGAAAACGCAGCGGAAAACAACAGCAAACCTGAAAACTGCAAAATTGTTGCTTTGCAACAAAGGTCTCGTTTCGGGTTTACCCCAAAAAATCCACAACCCGTAGTGTGAAGGAAAAGTCATCAAAACGCAAGTCACCCTTGCACTTAACCACAACCATTCGTCGGAGTTTATCCCTGTCCATGTAGTCATTAATTGGGGTCAGACCCCAATTAATGGTTGCTTTTTAGCTACAAACTGATCGCGGGGTGGTGTTAAGCCGACGCAGATGGCACTCAAGTGAGTGAGCGCACTCTTACACCCTGCGCACAGCAGGGTGTAAGAGTGCATCAACTGCCTTTAGCGGGTGTTATTGGCGTCGACCACGGTCAGCGCCGTCATGTTCACGATGCGGCGCACGGTGGTACTGGCCGTCAGGATGTGAACCGGCTTGGCAGCGCCCAGCAAAACCGGTCCGATGGCAATATTGCCACCCGCTGCGGTTTTGAGCAGGTTATAAGAAATGTTCGCCGCGTCCAGGTTGGGCAGTACCAGCAAGTTGGCCGAGCCGCTCAGCGTGCTGCGCGACATGATGGCGTTGCGCGCCACTGGATCCAACGCCACGTCACCGTGCATTTCGCCGTCGATTTCCAGCCAGGGGGCGCGGTGCTGCACCAGCGCCAGGGTTTCGCGCATCTTGACCGCGGTGGGTTGATCGCTGCTGCCAAAATTGGAATGCGACAGCAAAGCGGCCTTGGGGCGAATGCCAAAACGCAACATTTCTTCGGCCGCCATGACGGTGATTTCGGCCAATTGCTCGGCGCTGGGGTCGTAATTGAGGTGGGTGTCGACCAAAAACACCTGGCGGTCGGGCAACAGCAGGCCGTTCATGCAGGCGTAGGTTTTCACCCCGTTACGATGGCCAATCACCTGATCGATGTATTGCAGGTGAACCGTCGGCGTGCTCCAGGTACCGCAAATCAGGCCATCGACATCGCCCTTGTGCAGCAGCATCGACCCGATCAGGGATAAACGGCGACGCATGTCGATTTTGGCCAGGGTTTCGGTCACGCCCTTGCGCTCGGTCATGCGGTGGTAGGTTTGCCAGAAATCGCGGTAGCGGTCGTCCTGCTCGACATTCACCACATGGTAGTCAGTGCCTTCGACCAGGCGCAAACCGAACTTTTCGATGCGCTTGGCGATCACTGCCGGGCGGCCGATCAAAGTCGGAACGGCCAAGCCTTCATCGACCACGATTTGTGCCGCACGCAGCACCCGCTCGTCTTCCCCTTCGGCGTAAGCGACGCGTTTTTTGTTGGCTTTTTTGGCGGCAGCATAAATCGGCTTCATGATCGAGCCCGAGGCGTACACAAAACCTTCAAGGCGCGTGCGATAGACCTCCATGTCGGTGATCGGGCGGGTCGCGACGCCCGAGTCGGCGGCGGCTTTTGCGACCGCCATGGCGATCTTGATCATCAGGCGCGGGTCAAAAGGCTTGGGGATCAGGTACTCGGGGCCAAAGGCCAGCGTTTCGCCCGAATAAGCGGCTGCAACCACTTCGCTTTGCTCGGCCTGCGCCAACTCGGCGATGGCGTGCACCGCCGCGATTTCCATCTCGGTGGTGATGGTCGAAGCCCCGGCATCGAGCGCACCTCTGAAAATATAGGGGAAACACAGCACGTTGTTGACCTGATTGGGGTAATCGCTGCGACCGGTCGCCATGACCACATCGTCGCGCACTTGGCGCACCTCTTCGGGCAAGATCTCGGGCGTCGGGTTGGCCAGCGCCAGAATCAGCGGCTTGGCCGCCATGCCTTTGACCATCTCGGGTTTGAGCACGCCGCCGGCCGACAGCCCCAAAAACACGTCTGCACCGGCGATCACCTCGGCCAGTTTGCGGGCATCGGTTTTTTGGGCGTACTGGATTTTGTCCTCATCCATCAGTTCAGTGCGGCCCTCGTAGACCACGCCAGCCAGGTCGGTCACCCAGATGTTCTTGCGCGGCAAGCCGAGCTTGACCAGCAAGCCCAAACAGGCCAGTGCAGCGGCGCCTGCGCCTGAGACCACCAATTTGACATCGGCCAATTTTTTGTCGACCACCTTCAAGCCGTTGATGATGGCCGCCCCCACCACAATGGCGGTACCGTGCTGGTCGTCGTGGCAAACCGGGATGCGCATGCGCTCGCGCAGCTTGCGCTCGACATAAAAACAATCGGGTGCCTTGATGTCTTCAAGGTTGATGCCGCCAAACGTCGGTTCGAGCGCGGCGATGATTTCGACCAGTTTGTCCGGGTCTTTTTCGTTGAGTTCGATGTCAAAGACATCGATGCCGGCAAATTTTTTGAATAAGACCCCTTTGCCTTCCATGACCGGCTTGGAAGCCAGCGGGCCGATGTCGCCCAGGCCCAGCACGGCGGTGCCGTTGGTCACCACCGCCACCAAATTGCCTTTGCTGGTGTATTTGTAAGCTGCGTTCGGGTCTTTGGCGATTTCTTCGCAGGGGGCGGCCACCCCCGGTGTGTAGGCCAGCGCCAGATCGCGCTGATTCACCAGTTGCTTGGTGGCCTGGATTGAAATTTTGCCCGGGCGGGGGTTTTGGTGATAGTCCAGCGCAGCGCGGCGGAGTTCTTGTTGGGCCGAAGTCTGGGGGGTGTTTTTATCGCTCATGGATGCTCCTCATCACGTGCACCATCGTGGGGGCGCACTGATTCATTAATATCGACATTGTAGGTGCAGCCCCCACAATGGCCCGGGCGGTCAGGTTGATGCACCTTTTACCAAATGAGGTGAAATCGGCCTCAGCGCATCAGGGCCTCGATCTCGTCGGCCCGCACCGGCGCATCGCGCGTGATCAGCTCGCAGCCGGTTTCGTTCACCACGGCATCGTCCTCGATTCGGATGCCAATGTTCCAGAAGCGCTCGGGGACGTCGGGAGCCGGCCGCACATACAGACCCGGCTCAAGGGTCAGCACCATGCCCGGACGCAAGATGCGGCTGGGGCGTTCTTGCACCGTCTGGCCGCTGATGGGGTCGGTGCGCGAAGTCAATTGCTGCAACTCGGTCGGCTCGACATAGCTGCCGCAATCGTGCACATCCATGCCCAGCCAGTGACTGGTGCGGTGCATGTAAAAACGGAAATACGACCGGTTTTCGAGCACATCGTCGAGCAAGCCGACCTGGTCTTTGAGCAACAGCCCTTCATCCAGCAAGCCCTGCGACAACACCTTCACGGCCGCCAGATGCGGATCGTTGAAACGTGCGCCGGGTTTTGTTGCGGCGGCCGAGGCCTCTTGCGCCGCCAGCACGATGTCGTACAAGGTGCGTTGAGCCGCCGTGAAACGGCCATCGGCGGGAAAGGTGCGGGTGATGTCACTGGCATAGCCGTCGAGTTCGCAGCCGGCGTCGATCAGCACCAATTCACCGGGCTTGAGCGGCGCGGTATCGGCGCGATAATGCAAGACACAGGCGTTGGCTCCGGATGCGACGATCGAGGTGTAGGCTGGAAACTGCGACCCGTGGCGGCGAAACTCGTGCAACAGTTCGGCCTCCAGGTGGTATTCGCGCGCATCCGTCCCGGCTCGCAACAAGCTGGCACTGGACTGCATGGCGCGCACATGAGCCCCGGCGCTGATTTTCGCCGCACGGCGCATGGTGGCCAACTCGGTGGGGTCTTTGATCAGCCGCATTTCATCGAGCAAAGCGCACAAATCAGCTTGCGCTTCAGGGCATTGCACCCCCATCCGAACCCGTCCGCGCACCTGAGCCAGCCAGTCCTCAACCTGGGCCGCCAGCCCTTCGTGAGTGGCAAACCCAAACCACACCGTGCGACGGTTCTCGAGCAAGCGCGGCATCAGGGTGTTGAGCTCACTCACCGAGTGTGCGTCGTCGATCCCCAAAGCCGCAGGAGCGGCCTCGGGCCCCAGCCGATAGCCATCCCAGATTTCACGTTCCAAGTCCTTGGGCTGACACAGCAAAGTGCTGCGCCCATCGGCGTCCAACACCAGCCAGGCATTGGGTTCGGTGAAACCCGTCAAGTAATGAAAATAAGAATCGTGCCGGTACGGAAACCCGCTGTCTCGATTGCGCCCCCGCTCGGGGGCCGTGGGCACCACCGCCACGCCGTCCTCGCCCAGTTGCCGGGCCAGTCGCGCCCGGCGGGCGGCATACACCGCCTTCATGTCTTCAGCCATAGACTTTCCTCAGTTCATTCAGTCGCTCGGGCGTCCCCACATCCACCCAAAGACCCGGGTACAGCGTCCCGCCGACCCAGCCCAGATCCATGGCTTGACGCAGCCACGGGGCCAACGCCAGTCGTTCGCCTTGCGGATTGCCCACCGGTACCGCGCACACGGGCGGGGGGAAAAACGAGCGTTTGTACAAACCCAGGGTGCTGAAGGTGGCTCTGGGCCGCGCATCGCCCGGTTTCAGATTCAAGACCCGATCATGGTCCAACCCGAAATCCCCTTGGGGATTGTGGGGCGGGTTGGGTACCAACCACAGCCGCGCCCGATCGGCTGATTGCGCCAAATCGCTCATGTCGGTTGTCGAAAAAGACCAGTCGGGCGCAAACACATCACCCGCCACCACCCAAAACACCTCGGCCAAAAGCGGCAAGGCGCGCACAATCCCGCCAGCAGTTTCGAGCGCACCTCCAAAATCACGGCCCTCTTGTGAATAAGTGATTGCTAACTTTAATGTGGAATCCCGAGGATCCGTCCAGACCGACCCGAGGCGCAACACCACTTGGTCTTCGAGCCAGGCGGTGTTGACCACCACATGAGCGTGTCCGGCCTGCGCCAGGCGGCGCAGGTGCCAGCCCAGCAAGGGCAACCCGCCCAGATCCAGCAAAGGTTTGGGCGTGACATCGGACAGCGGCCGCATCCGCTCGCCCCGACCTGCGGCCAACACCAGCGCCGTCGCCGCTTGCTTGTGCGCTTCATTCATGCGCACAAGTGTAAGCCTGTTGATCCCCCGGGCAAGCCCGCCGTCAGTTCTCCCTCAACGGTCGGAATACAATCAAAGTTTGTCTGACCCTTTACCCCGTTTCATCCCCATGGCACCTCAAACCTTGATGGCCAACGCCATCCGCGCCCTGACCATGGACGCTGTCCAGCAAGCCAACTCCGGTCACCCCGGCGCTCCCATGGGCATGGCCGACATGGCCGTCGCACTCTGGAAAAACCACCTGCGCCACAACCCGGCTAACCCGCACTGGGCCAACCGCGACCGCTTTGTACTCTCCAACGGTCACGGCTCCATGTTGATCTATTCACTGTTGCACCTGAGCGGCTACGACCTGCCCTTGCAAGAGCTGAAAAACTTCCGCCAGCTCCACAGCAAAACCGCCGGTCACCCCGAAGTCGGCATCACCCCGGGCGTCGAGACCACCACCGGCCCCTTGGGACAAGGCATCACCAATGCCGTGGGCATGGCCCTGGCCGAAAAACTCCTGGCCACCGAATTCAACCGGCCGGGGCACACCTTGGTCGATCATCACACTTACGTGTTTTTGGGCGATGGTTGTCTGATGGAGGGCATCAGCCACGAGGCTTGCTCTTTGGCCGGCGTCTGGAAGCTCAACAAACTGATCGCCTTGTACGACGACAACGGCATCTCGATCGACGGCCAGGTTGCGCCCTGGTTTGGCGACGACACCGCGCAGCGCTTCAAGGCCTACGGCTGGCAAGTACTGGGCCCCATCGACGGCCACGACGCCATTGCCGTCAGTGACGCCATCGCCACCGCACGCCGCAGCGCCACCCAGCCCACGATCATCATCTGCAAAACCCACATCGGTAAAGGCAGCCCCAACCGCGCCAATACCGCCAAAGCACACGGCGAGCCTTTAGGGGCCGAAGAAATCAAGCTCACCCGCGGGTCACTGGGCTGGACGCATGCGCCCTTCGTGATCCCCGCCGAGGTCTACGACCTCTGGAGTGCCCAAGCCAGCGGCCAACAAGCCGAATCCGCCTGGAACCGAGTTTTTGCCGCCTACCAAAAAGCGCACCCTGAACTGGCAGCCGAATTCCTGCGTCGCACCAGTGGCCAATTGCCGGTCCAGTTCGATCAGATCGTCGTCGACGCCGTCGTTGCCGCTCACCAAAAAGCCGAAACGGTGGCCAGCCGCAAGGCCAGCCAACTGGCCCTGACCGAACTCACCGCGCGGCTGCCCGAGTTGCTCGGAGGCAGCGCCGATCTGACGGGATCCAACCTGACCCACACCCCCAGCACACCCAACTTGCGCGTCAACCTGGCTGGCGAGTTGGTTCGCTCCGAGGCCGGCCAAAGCGGTCGTCACATCAACTACGGCGTGCGCGAATTCGGCATGGCCGCCATCATGAACGGCGTGGCCCTCCACGGGGGCTACATCCCCTACGGCGGCACCTTCCTGACATTCAGCGACTATTCCCGCAACGCCATTCGCATGGCCGCACTCATGAAGCAGCGCGTGATCCACGTGTTCACCCACGACTCCATCGGGCTGGGCGAAGACGGCCCCACCCACCAATCGGTCGAACACGCCGCCAGCCTGCGCCTGATCCCCAACCTCGACGTCTGGCGCCCGGCCGACACCGCCGAAACCACAGTCGCCTGGGCGATCGCTTTGCGCAACGCCCAGCGCCCTACCGCGCTCTTGCTCAGCCGCCAAAACCTTCCCTATTTGCCCAAACCCACGTCGGACATCGCATCCAACGCCAGCGGAATCGACGCCATCGCCCAAGGGGCCTACATCGTCGCCGAGCCCAAAGAAGTCGGCCTCCAGCGCAAAGCCCAGGCCGTGATCATCGCCACGGGCTCTGAGGTCACCCTGGCCTTGCAAGCCCAAGCCCTCCTGGCCCAGCGCGGCATCGCCACCCGAGTGGTGTCCATGCCCAGCACCACCACCTTTGACCGCCAAAGTGTGGCCTACAAACGCAGCGTCTTGCCCGACGGCATCCCGCGCATCGCCGTCGAGATGGGCGTCACCGACTTCTGGTGGAAATACGGCGTCGCTGCCGTGGTGGGCATTGACACCTACGGCGAAAGCGCCCCCGCCGGCGTTCTCTTCAAACACTTTGGCTTCACCGCCGAAAACGTCGCCGACACCGTACACCAGGCATTAATTGGGGTCTGACCCCAATTAATGGTCGTTTTAAAACAACAAATCATCGAAAGGAAAATCCCCATGACCATCAAGATCGGCATCAATGGTTTCGGTCGCATTGGACGGATGGTGTTTCGCGCCGCTGTTCAGAACTTCCAGGACATTGAAGTGGTGGGCATCAACGACTTGCTCGA
>JACCDX011006518.1_pt1 | contig 13781 bp, 15 predicted proteins | sample 7449681 | NCBI WGS metagenome assembly JACCDX01 (sample SAMN15323450, study PRJNA562643) | freshwater metagenome | isolation source: river surface water | place: USA:Blue River Watershed | collected 2017-08-18
GACCATCTTGGCCGAAAAGCAGGCCACTGGCCAATAAGGAGTGACCATGACGGAAGCCAAAACATCCCTCAAGCGCACCCTCATCGGCAAAGTGGTGAGCGACAAGCGCGCCAAAACCGTGACCGTGCTCGTGGAACGTGCCGTGAAGCACGAGCTCTACGGCAAGATCGTTGTCAAATCCAGCAAGTACCACGCCCACGACGAAAACGGCGAGTACCACATGGGGGACATCATCGAGATCACCGAGAGCCGGCCTTTGTCCAAAACCAAAAACTGGGTAGCCACCCGTTTGGTCGAAAAAGCCGCCGCGGTCTAAACCGATGCCTTTCGGGGGGGACTCTCCCCGAACCTGCAAGGTTTTCCAAAACAACCCACAATCTGTGGGTTGTTTTTTTTCGTCACCTCTCACCCTTTTGGAGATCAACATGATCAAAGTCGGAGACACCCTGCCCAGCGTCACCCTGATGGAATACTCTGAAGTCGAAGGCAACGGCTGCAGCATCGGCCCCAACCCCGTCGACGTCGCCAAAGCCAGTGCTGGCAAGACCATCGCCATCTTTGCCCTGCCGGGTGCATTCACCCCCACCTGCTCGGCCAAACATGTACCCGGGTACGTCGCCAAGCACGCCGAACTGCGCCAAGCTGGTGTGGATGAAATATGGTGCGTCAGCGTCAACGACGCCTTCGTCATGGGCGCTTGGGCGCGCGACCAGAAAACAGACGGCAAAGTCCGCATGCTGGGCGACGGCAGCGCCGACTTCGCCAAAGCCACTGGCCTCACCCTCGACCTGACCGCGCGCGGCATGGGCCTGCGCTCCAACCGTTATTCCATGTTGGTCAAAAACGGCAAAGTTGTCACCCTCAACATCGAAGGCCCTGGTAAATTCGAAGTCAGCGACGCCGACACCCTGCTGGCCCAAGCCAAAGGCTGATTAAATTGGGGTCAGACCCCAATTTAATCGGGTCCTAGTGGCTCTTCAAAACACCATGGGGGACAGTGATCTGTCCCCCATTTTTCATCCGTTGCCAAAAAGCAACCATTAATTGGGGTCAGACCCCAATTAAATCGATCAGTCGAGGTCGACGCGCAGATAGTGTGAACCAGGTAGGGGGTTGTGATAGTAGGGCGGTATCTCGACAAACCCCAGCTCTTCGTAAAGCGCACGGGCTGCCTCCATGTCATCCAAGGTGTCCAACAGCACACTGCTATAGCCCATGCGGCGGGCCGCATCGAGCACCGCCTCGGCGAGCAAACGACCCAAGCCAAAACGGCGAAAAGCCGGCCGCACATACAACCGTTTCATTTCAGCGGCGTTAGGCACATCGACGTCATCGATAGGGCGCAAGGCGCAACAACCCGCCAACTCACCATCGACCCAAGCCAGTAAAAGCGTACCGCGTGGAGCGGCATACAAGCCAGGCAGGCTCGTCAACTCTTCCTCAAAATTCTGAAACGACAAATCGATCCCCAGACTGTCGCCATACTCTCTAAAAATAGCTGTCGACGCTGCCCATTCGACGTCGGATTGCGGCTCCGCCAATGACACAGGCAGGTGCTTCATGCGCTCGCCACTTGCCCGAGCGACACCAGCCATTTGACCCCATAAGCGCAAACCAGCAGCAGCACCAAAGCCCACAAACGGGTCGCCCAGTTGTCGCGGCTGGGAGGCACTTGCTCTTGCACCCATTGGTCGCCATGCAACATGGCGCGCACCAAATGGCGATCATGGCGATGCACATGCCAGCCGATGGCCAGCACGTGCAGCCCCACCAAGCCCAGCAACAAAAACTGGCCGACATCGGTGTGATATTCGGAAGCCACTTCGACCCAAAACGCTGGCACAAGGGCATACAGGGGGCCGGTGAAAGCGATTTCGTCGTCAATGAACAAGCCCGACACTGCTTGCAAGATCAGCACCACCAACATCGCCAGCACGGACAGCGCACCCAAGGGGTTGTGACCCGCAGGTGAACGCGCTTGTCCGCTGACATAAGCCCGCAAGCGCGACCAAGTGGGCACAAACTGCGAAAAGCGCGACCAGCGCCCACCCACCAAGCCCCACAACACACGAAACGACAAAAGTGTCAGAACCGTGTAGCCCAACAGCTCATGCAAATTGAGCGCATTGCCACCCACCTTGCCAGAGATCACCAAGCCCACCACGGCCAAAAGCAAGACCCAATGAAATATCCGAGTGGGCAAGTCCCAGATTCGCTTCCGATTCACCAAAAACTCCTCATGCATGGCTACACTCTATCACTGTCATCCGACAGTTCAACCTCAGGAGCGCCCCATGAAACGTTTGTTGTCCCTGCTTGCCGTCACAGCCACACTGGGCTATGCCCTGCCCGCCAGTGCTCAATTTGCCAAACCTGAAGACGCCATCAAGTACCGCAAGGCCTCTTTCACCGTCATGGGTACCCATTGGGCGCGCCTGGCTGGGATGGCGCAAGGTCGCATCCCTTACGACGCCAAGGCGGCCGCCGATAACGCAGCCGTTTTGGATGTGGCGCACAAATTGCCCTGGGCAGCTTTTGGTCCTGACACCCAGACAGGTGACACCAAAGCCAAGCCCGAAATCTGGAAAGACGCTGCCAAGTTCAAAGAGGCCCAGGACAAGATGATGGCTGAAGTCCCCAAAGTGGTAGCCGCCGCCAAGTCTGGCAAAGCCGATGACCTCAAAGCCGCTTTCAGCACGGCTGCCCCCGTGTGCAAAAACTGCCACGACAACTTCCGCCAGTGATACCCCCAACCTGAGGGCCGGTGCTCGCCCTCAGGTGCCACCCACATAGGGGTTGGTTTTGCGTTCCCGGCCAAAAGTACTCTCCGGTCCGTGCCCGGGGATGAACACCGTGTCATCGCCCATCGGCCAAAGTCGTTGGGTGATGCTGGCGATCAATGTGTCGTAATCCCCACGTGGAAAGTCGGTTCGCCCGATGCTGCCGGCAAAGAGTACATCCCCGACAAAAGCGCGCCGGATCTCCGGGGAATAAAACACCACATGACCCGGTGTATGACCTGGGCAATGACGCACCTGCAGCGTGTGCGAACCAATGCTGACACTGTCACCGTCGTGCAACCAGCGTGTCGGCTCAAAAGGTTTAGCCGGCGGAAATTGGTACATATCTGCCGCCTGGGGCAGACCATCGATCCAGAACTGGTCTTCCGGGTGTGGTCCGTGGATCGGCAGATCGTAATCTGCGGCCAAATCGGCGGTGGCTGCCGCATGGTCCACATGAGCGTGGGTGATCCAGATCTGCTCCAGTTTCAAGCCCAGCTTATTCACCACGGCCAAAATGCGGTCGGTGTCACCGCCCGGATCGATGACTGCGGCTTGCAGGCTGGCGTCGTCCCAGACCAGCGAGCAATTTTGTTGAAATGGGGTCACGGGGATGGTCAGGTATTTCAGCATGGCGGTTTTTCTCAAAGGCTCAAATCGTAGTCGATGGTCAAAGGTGCATGGTCCGAGAATTTCTCGGCTTTGTAAATCGACTCGGCGCGAGCCAATTCGGCCAGCGAAGGCGTGGCCAGGTGATAGTCGATGCGCCAGCCCACGTTTTTGGCATAGGCTTGCCCCCTGTTGCTCCACCAGGTGTAGCAAGCATCGGTGGTGTCGGGTTGCAACCGGCGGTAGACATCGACCAGACCGCCATCTGTGGTCTGGCGCGTCATCCAGGCGCGCTCTTCGGGCAAAAAACCACTATTCTTCAGGTTACCCTTCCAATTCTTCAAGTCGGCTTCTTGGTGGGCAATATTGACATCTCCGCACAAGATGAAGTCACGCTCTTGCTTCAGCGACAAGAGGTGCGATTCAATCATGGCCAAAAATCGGTACTTGGCCTCCTGCCTCTCCGGCCCTGAAGACCCGCTGGGGAAATAACAACTGATCAGCGACAGTCGTCGCTTGGGAGTGTCAAAGCGCAACTCGGCATACCGCCCCTCAGCATCGAACTCCCCGTGATCCACACCGATGCGCACATCGCTTGGCTCGTGTTTGGTAAAAATGCCCACGCCTGAATAGCCTTTTTTTTCGGCGTAATGAAAAACCCCCCGCAGCCCAGCCATGACATCGAACTTGCCCTCGACATCAGCCGCTTGCGCCTTGATCTCTTGGACACACAAAACATCGGGAGCCTGCGACAACAACCAGCTCTCCAGCCCCTTGGACACTGCTGAGCGAATGCCATTCAAATTCAAACTCGTGACTCTCAACAATCTCTTCACCTTTTTAATTGGGGTCAGACCCCAATTATCTGTTGCGTCGCCGCCACCGCCCAACAATTGGGGACAAATCAAATGACAAAACTCACAAAACGGCATGAATCAAAAAATAATTGGGGTCTGACCCCAATTAAAGGGCGATGGGTTTGGGGGTCTAATAAAATTGGGGTTTGATCCCGGTTCATGAGAAGGATTTGGCAGATGGCCACCGCACCCGATTCATTGGCGCTTGAGTTCATCCAGTTTTCGCTCGATTGCGGGGTGCTGAAGTTTGGCCAGTTCAAAACCAAGGCGGGTCGACTGAGCCCCTATTTCTTCAACGCCGGGTTGTTTGACGATGGAGCTTCGTTGGGGCGGTTGGCGGGGTTTTATGCCGATGCCCTGTTGGCCAGCGACCTCGATTTCGACATGATTTTTGGCCCGGCTTACAAAGGGATTCCGTTGGGGGCGGCTGTGGCGATCGAGTTGGCGCGAAGGGGTAAAAATGTGCCTTTTGCCTACAACCGCAAGGAGGTCAAAGACCACGGTGAAGGCGGCACGTTGGTCGGGGCGCCTTTGCAGGGCAGGGTGCTGATTGTCGATGACGTCATGAGCGCAGGCACTGCTGTGCGCGAGTCGATCGCCATCATCGAAGCTGCTGGCGCGAGCGCCCATGCCGTGGCCATCGCCTTGGATCGGCAAGAGCAAGCGACCGAAAAGCAATCCGACGGGCAAGTGAAGGACGTGCCCTACAGCGCCGTGCAGTTTGTGCGCAACAACTTGGGTCTGAGGGTCTGTGCCATCGCCCAACTCGATGACCTGCTGGCTTATCTCGATCACAACGATGACCCGCAGATGGTCGAACACCTGCCGGCCGTGCAGGCCTATCGCAACCGCTACGGGGTCTGAGACAGCAACTGCTGCGCCAGCCGGGTCATGCCCGGTGCTGAAATGTCATCGGCCACCAGTAAGGGGGCCTGATCAAACTGAGCGTAGTTGCGATGCGTGGATTGGGCATAACCCGGGTCGTAGTGCAGCGTCAGCAAGTCTTGCACCACTTCGCGCGTGCGACCTGAGCGAGCTGCTTCGCACCAGTGGTTGACCATTTCATGGCCACGCAAATCGACCAGGGTTTGCAAGCGGGCGCAAAAAAACTCGGCGTCGGTGACAAAAAACGGATAGTCTTGCATCAGCAATTCGACCCGCAAGTCCATTGGAGTCTCGAGCCTCACACAGGGGCTGGCCCGCATCGCCAGCATCAGCGATTCGGGGATGCTGACATTGCCCACCTTGCGGCTTTCCGACTCGACAAACACCGGTCGCCTGGGGTCAAAACGCCCCAGTGCCTCCCAGATCAGGCTGTCAAAGCGTTTTTGCGACGGCTGGTTTTGCCCGGGGATCAGCCCCAGCACCGAGCTGCGGTGCGACGCCAGCATTTCCAAGTCGAGCACTTGCCCCCCGGCATCGTGCAGTGCCTGCAACAAACGTGTTTTGCCGCTGCCCGTGGGGCCACAAATCACCCGCCAACGCAAGGGTGCAACCCGCTCGGGCAGTGTCTGGACCAGCGCCTTGCGAAAGGCTTTGTAGCCGCCTTCGATCAGGGTCACTTCAAACCCGATTTGGCTCAGGATGTGCGCCAGTGACCCACTGCGCTTGCCACCACGCCAGCAATAGACCAAGGGTTTCCAGGCTTTGGTCAAATTCAGCACATGCTGCTGGATGTGCCGCGACACATTAGCCGCCACCAGGGCAGCACCGATTTTTTGCGCTTCAAAAGCGCCTTGTTGTTTGTACAGAGTGCCCACCAACACGCGCTCTTCGTTGTTGAGCGAAGGCCAATTGACCGCTCCGGGCAGGCAGTCCAGGGCATATTCGCCTTCGCTGCGGGCGTCAATCACGCAACTGAAGGCTTTCGGATGATCGGCCGGCAGGCCCAGGCGTTGGGCCGCCTCCAAGGCGGAAAGGGTGGTCAGGCTCACAGCAGTCTTTTCAGTTCAGGCCACACATTGTCCAGCATGCGCGGCTGGGCCTGGGCGTTGGGATGGATGCGGTCGGCCTGAAACCATTGACCGCTGTCGGCTCCTTCGGCCAGACCTTGCAACAAAAAGGGAATCCAGCGCAGTTTATTTTTTTGGGCCAGTTGCGCGTACATCTGGCTGAACTGACGGCTGTAATCGGCCCCGTAATTGGGCGGCATCTGCATGCCCAGCAGCAGCACCCGGGCGCCAGCGGCCTGCGCGGCATCGACCATCGCTTGCAGGTTGTCGCGCGTCATATTAAGTGCCAGACCGCGCAAGGCATCGTTGCCACCCAACTCGATCACGACCACGCCGGGTTGATGCGTTTTGAGCAAAGCGGGCAAGCGTGTGCGCCCGCCGGAAGTGGTCTCGCCGCTGACGCTGGCATTGACCACTGTCCATGCACGGCCTTCGTCTTGCAGCCGCTTTTGCAGCAGGCTCACCCAGCCCGTGCCCCTCGCCAGCCCATACTCGGCACTGAGCGAGTCGCCTAGCACCAACAGGCGCTGGCCGGGTGTGGCTTTTGCAACGCCAACCCAGGCTGACATCACAGTCAGGGTAAAGTGTCGTCTATTGATCCTGCAGCCCCTCATGTCACAGCCTTTGCTTCAAGTGTCCCATCTATCCAAGTCGGTGAGCGATGCCACCGGCAGCCTCGATATTCTCTGCGATATCGATTTCAGTGTGCACGCGCGTGAAACCTTGGCCATCGTGGGCAGCTCGGGCTCGGGCAAAAGCACCCTGCTCTCGATCATGGCTGGCCTCGATGTGCCCAGCCGTGGCACGGTGAACTTGCTGGGCCAAGACCTGTTTGCCCTGGACGAAGACGGACGCGCCCAGGTGCGGGGTCAGAACATGGGCTTTGTCTTCCAAAGCTTCCAGTTGCTGGCTCACCTGACTGCGCTGGAAAACGTGATGCTGCCGCTTGAATTGGCGGGCCGACCTCAGGCCCGTGCGATGGCCGCTGAAATGCTGCAACGTGTCGGTCTGGGTGAGCGCTTGCGCCATTTCCCCCGTGTACTCAGTGGCGGTGAGCAGCAGCGGGTGGCGCTGGCACGTGCCTTTGTCATCAAGCCGCCGCTGTTGTTGGCCGACGAGCCCACAGGCAGCCTGGACCCGGTCACCGGTGCGCGCATCATGGACCTGATGCTCCAACTCAACGCCGAGCAGGGCACCACCCTGGTATTGGTCACACACGACCCGGCGCTGGCCGCCCGCTGCGCCCGCACCTTGCGCCTGGAGGCCGGCCGCCTGGTTTGAGCCACCGCGCACCTGATCTCCCCCGGCCCTACAATGGGTTCATGCCCCCTACCCCCAAGTTTTTATTCGGTTTTCATGCTGTCGGCGTGCGCCTGAAAACCGCGCCGCAGTCGATCGAGGAAATTTACTTCGAAGCGACCCGCCGGGATGCCCGCATGCGCCAGTTTCTTGATCGCGCACGCGAAGCAAAAGTGCGACTGATCGAGGCCGATGGCCTGCGCCTGGCCCGCATGGCCGGCAACGCCGGACACCAAGGTGTGGTGGCCAAGGTGCAAGCGCTCACCTTCACGCACTCTCTGGACGATTGGCTTGACCAACTGACCCCCGAGGTTCAGCCCCTGTTGCTGGTTCTCGATGGCGTCACCGACCCGCACAACCTGGGCGCTTGCCTTCGGGTGGCCGACGGAGCCGGGGCGCAAGCTGTGATTGCCCCCAAAGACCATGCCGTCGGCCTCAATGCCACGGTGGCCAAAGTAGCCAGCGGTGCCGCCGAAACCGTGCCCTATTTCATGGTGACCAATCTGGCGCGCACCCTCAACGAACTCAAAGAGCGATCGATCTGGGTCATTGGCACCTGCGACGACGCACCACGAACCCTCTATCAGGCTGACCTGAAAGTGCCCTGCGCGCTGGTCCTGGGTGCTGAAGGCAGCGGCATGCGCCAACTGACGCGCAAAACCTGTGATGAACTGGTCAGCATCCCCATGCGTGGGGCGGTCGAGAGCCTCAACGTCTCGGTCGCCAGTGGCATTTGCCTTTACGAAGCCTTGCGCCAACGCAGCGGCTAAACCGCAAACATGCCCTCCGACCCGATCGGCATCAAGCCCTTGAACCGGGGGCCGGATTCATCGCTCTGAAAACGCCGAAGAAAGCGTCTTGATGATGGGTTTGGACAAATAAGCCAACACCGACATCTGCCCCGTTCGGATCTCCACCTGCGCCGTCATACCGGGAGTAACCTCGATTTTTTTCTGCATGGTCGACGGCATTTGATCTTTTTTCACCTGAATGTGTACGCGGTAAAAGATGTGCTCTTGTCCGGCGACCATTTCCGAAAGGGCATCGGGGCTGACATAGCTAACATCCCCGTCGAGAACGCCATAGATCGAATAATCAAACGCATCGAGCTTCACCGTGGCGGACTGCCCTAACTTGACATGCGCCAAGTCAGAAGGCTTGAGTTTAGCTTCCACGATCAGCTCGCTGTTGGTGGGCAGTAACTCCATCACCACATCACCCGGGCGCACCCGCCCACCCAAAGTGGTCATGCGCAAATTGCGCACCAAGCCGTCAGACGGGGCAAAAATTTGCATCCGCTCCAGATTGGTTTCTCGGTCGATCAAGACCTGTTCTTGAGTGGATAGATCTTCCTCGGCCTTGGTCATGTCAGCCTGGGCGTCCTGAAAAAATTTATTCTGTCGGTTGGCAATGGTGCCCTCCAATTCCGCCACCGATCGGCGAAGGCGCAAGATTTCAGTTTGTGCGATGTCGCCTGTGTCGAGCAAGGGCAAACTCATGGTCAGCTCCTGTTGCACATGCCGCAGCATGTTGCGCAATGTAGCCAGTTCCTCGCGCAAAGCGCGTTGGCGTCGATCGTAGAGGTCGCGCTGGTTTTGGGTGAAATGCCGATAAGCGGCCAATTCGGGACCAAAGACCAAAGGCCGTTCGAACACTTCGGCGCGCAGCCTGGCCAGCATTGCTTTCAGGGCTGCCACCCGACCACGCGAGTCGCTGACGGCAGCCTCGGCTTGCGATGCATCGAGTTGCATCAGCAACATGTCTTTACGGACCTGATCACCTTCACGCACCAGAATTCGTTGCACCACGCCATCGTTGGCGGCCTGGATGATCTGCGTGCGTTGCAAGGCGATGACCTGACCTTGGCTGCGCGCCAGTTGCGGAATGGTCGTGTAGTGCGTCCACAGCGTCGCCGCAACAAACAGCAGCGCCACCAACAACACGAGTCGCTGCGTCCACTCTACGGGCCAAAGCATGCGGACCCATGAATTCAATGGTTTCATTTTTGTTTGTCCTGCATTTTCCGTGGTCAAGTCTGAGCGCCCTGCGTGACGCTGGCCTCAGTCGGTCTGGCCGCGCTCTCGGCCGCCTGTTGATGTTGCTTTTGAATGTGCGCCAGCACCGCATCACGCGGCCCGTCGAGCACGATACGCCCTTGCTGCATAACCACCAGACGTTGCACCATACCCAGCAAGGCCATCTTATGGGTCACGATGATCGTCGTTTGCTCGGGCTTGATCGTCTGGCTCAGGGTGTGGATGGCGCGTCGCTCAGTTTCGTCGTCCATGTTGGCGGTCGGCTCATCGAGCAGCCACATCGAAGGCTTGGCCAGCACCAGGCGTGTCAGACCGATCAATTGGCGTTGCCCGCCGCTGACCCCGCCACCGCCTTCAGTGATGGGCAATTCCAGCCCCTTGGGATGGCTGGCGGCAAACCCCGCCAGGCCGGTGCTCTGGCAGGCCTCCAAGACTTGTGCGTCGGTGACGCCCACCAGACCGGCAGTCAAATTGTCTTTCAAGGTACCGGCAAACAATTGCACCGACTGCTGCATATAACCGATGTGCTCAGAAAGGTGCGAGCGTGAGACTTGCTGGATGTCCAACGAGTCGATCAGCACCCGTCCCTCGTGGGGCTTATACAGCCCGGCGGTGATTTTGAGCAGCGTGCTCTTGCCACACCCGATGCTGCCGATGATGGCGATTTTTTCGCCCGGATTGATCTGCCACTGTGGCACCTGCAACCCTTGCAACTGGCCTGGATAGGCGAACAAGACTTTTTCAAACTGCACTTGACCCTTGAGTTCGCTCAGCGCCAAGGGCGAAACAGTGTCATGGTGATCCATTTGCAATTTGAAAATGGAGTCGATCATGGACAGTGCCACCTTGGCATTGGCCCACTGGGTCAGCATGCCCGGCAAAGCAGTCACCGGCTGTAACACCCGACCACTCAGGATCGAGCAGGCGATCAGGCCACCTGAGGTCAGGCTGTTGGTGGTAGCGGCCAAATAGGCACCGGTTGCAAGCATCAGCACATAACTGACCTGCTGCAAGGCAGCAGCGTAAAACGTGGTCGCCTCGGTCAGGTGCCGCACCCGTCGGTCCTCGGTCACATTTTGGTAAGTCAGCGAATTCCAGCGGTTCTGAAAAGCATGACGCCAGCCCTGCGCTTTGATGGCTTCTGCACACTCGACCGTTTCGACCAACAACCCCAATTTGCGGTTGGCCGCAGCCTGTGACATCTTGACGTGCTCTTCAGACTTGCGCTTGATGGTCAGGCCCAACAGCAGCGAGATGATGAAAAAGACCAGAGGCACGGCGGCAACCATGGAGCCTCCGATGGCCCAGATCATGACCAGGAAAAGCAAGGCAAACGGTGTATCGACCAGCGCATAACTGGAGGCCGAATAGGCGAAAGAGCGAATCGACTCGTAACTGCGCAACTGCGAAGCCAGCGTTCCCACGCTGGCCGGGAACTGATCCATGCGGACTTTGAGCAACCGCTCGTAGATGCGATGCGACATATCCACATCGACCTCTTGCACCACCCGCTCCATGATGAGGGATCGCAAAAACTTGAGCAACAAATCAAAGCACGCCGCAATCAACACCCCCACGGTCAGCACGATCAGGGTGTCGACACCCCGCGAGGGGATGACGCGGTCGTAGACCTGCATGCTGTACAGCGAAGTCAGCACCGCCATCACATTGATGGTGAACGTCGCCAACAGGAAAAAGCCAAACGGTTGCCGATGCATGTTGAGCACATCGAGCAACACGCCCAAGGCACCCCGGTGCACTTGTTCGGTCCACCCCAGCGCCACCGAGCAAAAGGTCAGATCGTCGGGCAATTCGGCCAACTCTTGTCGCCCCTTGGGGGTTTCGGTCACCCAGACCTTCAACTCGAGGTTGAAGCCGTGGACGATCATCAGACCGGTCAGTCGCCCCACACCCATCATTGGCAAGCGGTGCTTGGAGGGTTTTTTGTTCCACTTGATGCGATACAGGCCGAGTTTTTTGAAATACTGACCGAGCAGCGGACGCAAATCAGAGACGGCGGCTGGTTTGTCAGCTTCGGCCTTCAATTGTTCGCCCAGGTGCGCCACCTCTTGGGGGGTCAAAATATGGTGGCGACCATCCATCATGGCCAGCCTTCGGCACATCCAAGTGGTCAGTTTCGGCCAGTCATGCCCCAAGTCTGTCGGCTCTTGAGCCGCATTAATTTGAATCGACATCTTGCTTCTTCCGTTGGCATCAGCCAACCTTGTTTGAGGTCAGGGTTGACCCAGCCTCATCCCGGGGAGACCATCGGCCAGTACCGCCATGCGCAGCCGGGATCCCAACACACCCGATTGGGCATCAGCCAGTTGCAGCCGCAATTGGTGTTGCTCGCGCTGAAGGTTGAGCAGATCCAGCCAGCTTCGTCGGCCTGAAGCGAACAAACGCAAGTTGGAATCCGTGATGTTGTCGTATTGGGTCACCAGTGCCTGGATGTTGCGCAACTGAACCAGGGACTGCTCGTGCTCATTGAAAAGCCTCGTGGCGACAGAGTCGATCTTTTGTCGCGTCACGGCGATCTGGCGTTCTGCCGCATCAGCCCGAGCCACCGCTTGTTCGCGTTGTTGAAAATGGGTCAGACCCGATCCCAGCGACAACTGGGAGTTCAAGTAGACCCGGTCGCCTGACCCGAGTGAGCCCAGATAGGCGCCCCATTGGCGTTCGGCTCGCAAGCTGACCGTGGGCCAGGCACTGGCTTTGGTTCGGTCTATTTCCTTCAGAGCAATGGCATGCTGCACCTCACTGATGCGCAAGGCCGGGTGCACCTCGTTGAGGCGCTGAATCAAGGCCATGGGTTCGGTGTAGGGCCATGGTGGCAAACTGCTCAGCGTTTCGACCCGCAAGACCACATTGCGTCCCACCATCACACTGAGTTCGCTTTGCGCCACATCCCGCGAGCGCTCGTACATGGCCACCTCGTCGCGAAAGCGTGCGATGTGGGCATCGGTCAGCGCCACTTCGTTGTCGCTGGACACACCGGCCTCCGCGCGACGGTCCATCATCACCCGCAGGTCTTGCAAGCGCTCCAGCGACTGACGCACCATGTTCACCCGAGCTTGCGCCTGCCACCATTGCCGATACAGATCGACCAATTGGCTGGACAAGTCGGAGGTGGCTTGTGCCAAATCCAACTCGGCCGCTTGCCACTTCAAGGCCGCCATTTCTTGTTCGGTGGTCAGCAAACCGCCACTGAAGATGGGGATCGCGAGTTGCGCCGTGATGGCTTTGGTGTCCCCGGTGTTGGGGGTTCCGGTGAAACGCGGTCCGGTGTTGGCGCTGACCGACGGCGTGGGCCAGTGCTGGCGTTCGGCGATGGTCGTGCCCAACTCGGCCGAGCGGATCTCTTGCCGTTTGGACTGCAATTGCGGATGGCTGCTCCAAAGCCATTGCAAAGCTTCCCGGTAGCCTACCGGACCCTCTTTTGCGTGAGTCAAGCTCAAACAACTCAAGGCGCACAAGAGCCCTGACCCCATCAGATTACGATATTTCATGGCGGATCATCAAAAAATGAAACTTAATGTAGCATACCACGATAAAAAACAAATATAAATCAACCTATTTAATGAATTTAAATAGGTCTAAAGTTTAAAATAAAAACTTGGGACCAGCAACGTCCGTTGGCGCACGCCTGGCCTTTTCTTTGGATCAAACACAGCATGACCACAGCAGCACCCACCCCCACCTTACACGGCCTGTCTCGCGCCGAGGCCATGAGCCTGCGCCCCACCCGCATTCGCCGCATGGGTGAAGCGCTCGAAATCCACGTCAGCAATGGTCAAGTCTTGCGAATGGAGGGGTACTACAAACCCGAAGTCAAGGCATTGTCTGAGTCAGCCAAGGTCAAATTAAGAGCCACCCTGGCCAACGACGCCAGCTTGCGCGGCAAGCAAATCCGCAAAGCCCAAGAGTTGCTCGAAAAGGCGCAAGATCTGGCGGATGGTCAGGTGATGCAAAACACAGCCGACCTGAATGAAGCGGGCACCATGCGCAACTACTGGCAGGTTTGGCAGCACTGGCAGGGTGAAGCTTTGGGCTTGCCCGAAAGCTTCGCCCCGCAAGTACCCGCACCGATCAGCAGCACCCCGCCCCCCAGCGCCGTACGCGACGGGGCCATGTCGGTGTTGCCATCCGAAAAAGCACCGGTCAGTGCGATCGAGGCCTCCGGCTTGGGCGTAGGTTTTATCGCCGCTCCGGTGGTGGGGGCGGCCGCTCTATTGGGGGGGGGGTGGC
>JACCDX010163243.1_pt1 | contig 13778 bp, 15 predicted proteins | sample 7449681 | NCBI WGS metagenome assembly JACCDX01 (sample SAMN15323450, study PRJNA562643) | freshwater metagenome | isolation source: river surface water | place: USA:Blue River Watershed | collected 2017-08-18
AAAGTGAACCCCATCGATTTTGAAAATGCCGAGGGCAATCTGGGCATTGCCAATGCACTTCTGCGCCACTTAAGCGACAAACTGCCCGTCTCCCGCTGGCAGCGGGATCTGACGGACTCCACCGTGCTGCGCAACCTGGGCGTGGCGCTCGGCCACAGCCTGCTGGCCTATGACTCGGCCCTAAAAGGCCTGGGCAAGCTGGAAATCAATGCCGCACGCCTGGCCCAAGACCTGGATCAGGCCTGGGAAGTGCTGGCCGAACCCATTCAGACCGTGATGCGCCGCTACGGCCTGCCACAGCCTTATGAGCAGCTCAAGGCCTTGACCCGTGGTCAGGGGATGACCGAGGCCTCTATGCGCCAATTTATTGGCTCCCTGGAGCTTCCCAAGGCGGACAAGGAACGGTTACTGGCACTCACGCCGGCAAGCTACATCGGGCTGGCCGAGCGCCTGGCCCGAGAGGAACTAAAAACCAACTGATTTAGTCGGGATTAGGGGCCTGCCTTGGGGGCTTACGGTGTGTAGACCTCGGGGCCGTCGTCCCGCTTCTTTTGGGGCTTGACTAAGTCTTCCCGTTTGATGCCCAACCACATAGTGATCGGCGCCATCACCAGCACAGACGAGTAAATGCCAAAGACGATGCCGATCGTAAGCGCCAAGGCGAAGTAAAAGAGCACGGGGCCGCCAAAGATCAACATGGCCAGCACCATGGTCTCCGTGGTGCCGTGGGTAATGATGGTCCGACTCATGGTGCTGGTGAACGCATTATCGATCACCTCGCGCACCGAAGCCTTACGCATCTTGCGAAAGTTCACACGGATTCGATCGGCCACGACCACCGATTCGTTCACCGAATAGCCCAGCACCGCCAAGATCGCCGCTAGCACGGAGAGCGAAAACTCCCACTGAAACGCTGCAAAAAATCCAAGAATGATCACCACATCGTGCAGGTTAGCGATGATGGCGGCGACGGCAAACTTCCACTCAAATCGAATGGCCAGATAAATCATGATGCCCACCACCACGAACAGAAGCGCCATGGCGCCATCGGTGGCGAGCTCCTGACCCACCTGGGGGCCGACAAATTCCACACGGCGAAGCTCTACACCGGGCGTGGCCGTTTTGAGCGCCGCGAGTACTTTTTCGCTCTGGGCGTTAGCCGCACTGGTTTTTTGATCAGTCGCCTCCCCACGCCGAAGCGGCAGGCGAATCAGCAGCTCCCGGGACGAACCGAAATTCTGCACCTGGGCATCCGTATACCCAAGGTCCTCTACCGTTTTGCGCACCTGCGCAATCGGTGCCGCCTGGGGGTAGGACACTTCCATCACCGTTCCGCCGGTAAATTCGATGGAAAAGTGCAATCCACGCAGGGCAATGAAGGCCACTGCTGCGACAAACGTGAAAAGCGAAATCACGTTGAAGATCAATGCGTGCTTCATGAACGGGATGTCTTTTTTGATTCGGAAGAATTCCATGTGCGATCCCCCTCCCCTATTGCCCGGCTTTCGTCGATGCAGACGACTTAGCGGCCAAGGGTGGTGCCACCCAGACCTGTCCCACCGAGATCTTGGCCAGCTTTTTCTTGCCGCCGTACCAAAGGTTCACAAGACCCCGCGAGAAAAACACCGCGGAGAAAATGGAAGTAAGGATGCCCAGGCAATGCACCACCGCAAATCCCCGCACCGGACCCGAACCAAATACTAGAAGCGCCACCCCTGCAATCAAGGTGGTGATGTTGGAATCCAGAATCGTGGCCCAGGCCCGGTCATAGCCTTGTTGTATGGCCACCTGTGGGCTCGCGCCCGCTCGCAACTCCTCGCGCACCCGCTCATTAATCAGCACGTTGGCATCCACCGCCATACCCAAGGTAAGGGCAATGGCCGCAATACCTGGCAAGGTGAGCGTGGCCTGAAGCAAGGACAACACCGCGAAAAGCAACAACAGGTTTAAGGTGAGCGCCGCCACGGAGAACACGCCAAAGAGCATGTAGTAACCCGCCATGAAGATGGCAACCGCGATGAACCCATAGAGCGTGGAGTTAAACCCCTTTTTGATGTTATCCGCACCCAGACTCGGGCCGATGGTGCGCTCTTCAATAATGTCCATGGGAGCCGCCAGAGATCCGGCGCGCAAAAGCAGTGCCGTATCCGCAGCTTCCACCGTGGTCATACGGCCGGAGATCTGCACGCGACCACCGGGAATTTCACTGCGAATGACAGGGGCGGTGACCACCTCGCCTTTACCCTTTTCGACCAAAACGATGGCCATGCGCTTACCGATGTTCTCGCGGGTGACATCCCGGAAAATCCGTGCACCCTTGCCATCGAGGGTTAAGTGAACGGCCGGCTCGCTCGGATTTTGGGAATCAAACCCCGCCTGGGCATCGGTCAGGTTTTCTCCGGTGAGCAGCACTTCTTTTTTCAACAGCACCGGCCCACCACCACGCTCGGTGTAGACCTCTAACCCGAGGGGCGCGCGGCCAGTGGCCAAGGCATTCAGGGCCTCCAGGCTGTCATCCACCATGCGAATTTCCAGGGTGGCCGTGCGCCCCAGAATGTCTTTCGCTTTGGCGGTGTCTTGCACGCCGGGCAGTTGGACCACAATCCGTTCGGCCCCTTGCTGCTGAATCACCGGTTCCGCCACGCCAAGCTCGTTTACCCGGTTCGCGAGGGTAGTGATGTTCTGTTTGACGGCATAGTCCCGAACCCGCTTTTCGGTCTCCGGGCGCATGGTACCGACCAAGGCCGGTTCACCCCCAAGGGTGACGTCGACCCAATTGAGATCCGGAATCTGGGCATTGAGAACATCCCGGGATTTCTGGCGGGTGTCGGCTTCCCGAAACCGGACCTCGACGCCCTGTGCGCCCCGGGCAATCCCCGCATGGCGCAGATTTTTATCCCGAAGCAAGGTGCGTGTGTCGGTGACTAAGACATCCATGCGTTTAGAGAGCGCTGCCGGCATATCCACCTGCAACAAGAAATGCACCCCACCACGTAAATCCAGGCCTAAGTACATGGGCAATGCACGCAAGCCCGTGAGCCAATTGGGCGAGCTCGAAACCAGGTTCAAGGCCACCACATAGCGCGGATCTTTAGGGTCACTGTTAAGTGCCCGCTCAATCGCGTCCTTCGCCTTGAGCTGGGTATCGGTATCGCTTAGGCGAACCCGCACAGAGGTGCCATCCAGCTGGGCCGCTTCGGCCGCGTAACCCGCCGCCTGCAGGGCCCGATCCACGCGCTGAACGATTTCCTGATCGACTTTAACGGTCGCTTTGGCGCTGGAGACCTGAACGGCCGGGGCTTCGCCGAAAAAATTCGGCAAGGTATAGAGCACCCCAAACACCAAAGCGAGCACCATGATGATGGCGCGCCAGATTGGAAGCTTGTTCAAAGTAAAACGCCTGTGATGAATGGACGGTGATGTACGGATTAAGCCGATGGACCGTTAGACGATCGCGGAATGGTTCGGCTTAAATTCCCTTAATCGTGCCCTTGGGCAGCAGGGTCTGCACCGCCTGCTTTTGCACATGCACGTTCACAGGGGACTCACTGCCGATGTCGATGGTCACGTAAGCCTCTTCCACTTCCGTGATTTTTCCAACCACACCACCGGCGGTGACCACCTCATCGCCTTTGGCCAATGCCGAAATCATGGCCTTGTGTTCCTTGGCACGCTTCATTTGAGGGCGAATCATCAAAAAGTAGAGCACCACAAACATCAGAATGAGCGGCAAAAAGCTCATGAGCGACGATTCCGGGGTGGCGCCCGCCTGGGCAAATGCAGGGGTGATCAACACAGGGATAACTCCTTGAAATAAAAGGGTTTACGACAGATCCGAAGTATAGCGGGCGCGGTCCCGGTGAAACCCCGCCCGCCAGGCGGCAAACCGGCCCTCGGCAATCGCCTGGCGCATCTCGGCCATCAGGCTCAGATAAAAATGCAGGTTGTGCATGGTCGCGAGCTGGGCCCCCAGAATTTCCTGAACCTTTTGCAAGTGATACAGATAGCTGCGGGTAAACGGGGGCCGGTCATCGCCATGGCGATGGGGCGCACAGACCGGGCAGGCACAGGTGGGGTCAATCGGGGAGAGGTCCTCCCGGTAGCGCGCGTTACGAATCTTTAAATCTCCATAGCGGGTGAAGATCCATCCATTTCGGGCGTTACGGGTGGGCATGACACAGTCAAACATGTCAATGCCATTGGCCACACCCTCGACTAAATCCTCCGGCGTGCCCACCCCCATCAAATAGCGCGGTTTATCGGTGGGAAGGCGCGGTGTGGTGTGGGTCAGGATGCGCACCATGTCCTGTTTGGGCTCCCCCACCGATAGGCCCCCGATGGCATACCCATGAAAACCGATGGATTGAAGGCCAGCCAAGGATTCATCGCGCAGATCCTCCATCATCCCGCCTTGCACGATGCCAAACAGTGCGTTCGGATTGCCCAGGCGCTCAAACTCCGCCTTGGATCGCTTTGCCCAACGCAGGGAAAGCCGCATGGAGTCAGCCGTTTGATCCCGTGTGGCGGGGTATGGAGTGCACTCATCAAACACCATCACGATGTCAGAGTTGAGCACCGTTTGAATCCGCATGGATTCTTCCGGGGTTAAGAACAACTTATCCCCATTCACCGGGGATTGAAACGTGACCCCTTCTTCTGAGATTTTTCTCAGATCGCCCAGGCTCCAGACCTGAAACCCCCCGGAATCTGTGAGGATAGGTTTATTCCAGTTCATAAAGCGATGCAAACCCTGGTGGGCGGCGATCACGTTCAAGCTTGGGCGCAACCACAGATGAAAAGTGTTCCCCAATACGATTTGAGCGCCCACCGATTCCAGTGAGTGCGGGGACATCGCCTTGACCGACCCATAGGTGCCCACCGGCATAAAAATGGGGGTCTCCACCACACCGTGATGCAGCGTTAACCGGCCCCGACGGGCGCCACCATCGGTGGCCAGTAATTCAAAGTTCATTTTTTAAGACAGAACATGGCATCGCCATAGCTGAAAAACCGATAGCGTTGTGCAATCGCGTGGGCATAGGCCTGACGCATTGTGTCATACCCCATCAAGGCGGCCACCAACATCAACAACGTGGATCGTGGCAGATGAAAGTTGGTCAGCAAGGCATCCACCATCTTAAATTCATAACCGGGCTTAATGAAAATGTCGGTCTCTCCACTGCCGGGGTCGAGCACACCACGTTGCCCGGCCGCCTCTAAGGTGCGCAGGCTGGTGGTGCCCACCGCAATCACCCGTCGCCCCTCGCGCTTTGCGCGATTCACGGTTTCAGCGGTCTGCGGCGAAATCTCATACCACTCCGAATGCATGCGGTGCGCATCAATATGCTCGGTTTTGACGGGCGCAAAGGTGCCGCTGCCGACATGCAATGTGACAAACGCCCGGTGCGCACCCTTTTTATCTAAGGCCTTGAGCATGGTGTCATCAAAGTGCAGCCCTGCCGTCGGTGCCGCAATCGATCCGGGATGCTGGGCGTACACCGTTTGATAACGCTCGGCATCCTGAGCGTCTGCCGTATGCGTGATGTAGGGCGGCAAAGGAATCTCCCCAATGCGATCCAATACGCTTAATACTGGTTCTGAGAACTCCAGGTGAAAGCGGTCGGGATGCTGGGGGTCTCGCCCGAGCACTGTGAGTCGATGGCCCTCTGCAAGGCGTATTTCAGCATTTACACCCGGTTTTTTGCTGACCCGCATGAGGCAGCTTGCGCGATGGGTCGTGAGCACACGCTCCACCACAATTTCGACACGACCGCCGGTGACTTTTTCACCGAATAAACGCGCCGGAATGACTTTGGAATTGTTGAATACCAACACATCGCCGGGGCTCACCAGATCTAGCAAATTAGAAAATTGTCGATCTTGGATCGCCCCTGTCGTGCCGTGACTCACCACTAACAGGCGACTTGCCGAACGCTGGGGCGCCGGATGCTGGGCGATCAGCTCTGCTGGCAGATCAAAATCAAAGTCGGAGAGTTTCATTTACGATCTACGCAACAATATGGCGGATCCTAGGCCACCGGCCGCTGGAATAAGGGCAAGGCCCAAGGAGCCCGAGGGCTCGCCCTGCAGCTGATAAAAGAGATTGCCCACCAGTATCGCGCCCGATGCACCAATCGGATGACCACGGGCTAAGAGTCCGCCATCGCGGTTCACCTGGGCCTGTGAAAAACCCAATGCGCGCCGGTTATGAATGGCCTGAGCACAAAAGGATTCCATAAGCTCTACACAGGCGATCTTTGCACGCTCACGTTTAGAAAGGGGGGCGAGTAACATCTGGGCAGCAGCTACACCCGCTAGCGCCGGCTGAGTGCTCGATCCCCCCGCCTGGGCGATCGCTACGATCTCAATCGCCGAAAAACGCTCGTGCCGATAAGAGGTCTTCAATGCCTGTGGATTCACCACCAAGAGCGCAGCAGCAGCATCCGCCTGAGGAGCCACGGTAGCGGCGGTGATCGCATACTCTGAATGACGATGGCCAAGCGGTACAAGGGGTGCCATACGGGCGCAAAGCTCTGACGTAAGCCGTCGTGTGTAGGGATCTTGCGCGAGCGCTCTACGAGCTTTCTCATGGCTTGCAATGGCATAGGCCTCTTGGTCTGTGCGTGAAATGCTGTGATCGATTGCAAACTGTTGTGCCGCCTGCAGTACATCGGGATCCTGATCCGGGTTCGGAGCGAACTGTGCCTGCTCATACGCCATAAGCCCCTGGGGCGTTTGCCGAAAGCGCGCTGGTGCCAGGCTAAAACTCTCCATCCCCCCTGCGATCACTGATGCCGCACGGTCTCGGCCGCGGACTCGATCGGCGGCAAGCGCGACCGCATCCATGCCGCTGCAACACTGGGTATCTACGGTGAGTGCGCTCATGCGCTCTCCAAAAGCAGAAATCGCTGCTACCCGGGCGGGATTACCCCCGGCCCCCAAGGCGTTACCCAGGATGACGGCATCGGGTGTGCGGCCTTGAGCGACCATGCGCGAAGCAGATGCCGCCAACTCATGCAACGGGGTCTCTCTAAAAAGCCCCCCCTTTGGCGCTATCAGGGTGCGGGCGGCCGCGACAATAAAGGCGTTCATAAGGCAGTGTAGCGACCCGCATCCAATCCCGCCTGAATCGCTTGGATATCGGTTTTTCCAGATGCGGTCATGGGCCAGTCTTGGGCCAGAAAGAAACTTCTCGGCACTTTAAAGTCCTCTAACAGAGTACGCAGATGGCTAATCGCATCTGCCTTATCAAAAAGGCCACTCGCCATCACCACCGCGACTAAGCGCTCTCCGCGCAAAGCATCGGGGCGCCCCACGACCGCGGCCTGCGCTATTGCGGGATAGGACAGCAAGGCCTGCTCGACCTCTTCGGGATAGAGGTTTTTACCGCTCACAATCACTTTGCGGGCTTCGCGCCCCGATAGATAGAGATAGCCATCCTTATCCAGACGGCCCAGATCCCCAATCGACATCCAGCGACGGCCTTGAGCATCGACACGCTCGTGAAAATCCGGCGGCGAATCGCTCAGGTAACCCTCAAATAAACCCGATGAATGAACCCAGATGCGATCTTTTTCGATCTCCACCAGAACTCCCGACATGGGTTTACCCACTGATCCCGCCGGTGCCGTCGAGTCCCCAACACGGACAGCCGCACTGACGAAACTCAATTCTGACGCGCCATAGAACTCCGCAATCTTGGCGCTGGGGAACAGCTTGGCAAGCGCGGGGGTGACTTCGGCGAACCAACGCGCTCCAGAAGACAACACCCAACGCACCGCGGCCAATCCAGTGATCGGCAACTCACCATGTTGATCAGCAGCCTGCACGATCAGCGTTAGCTGAGTGGGCACGCCATACAAGATAGTGGCGCGATAGCGCGCGATCTGTTGCAGCACCTGATCCGGACGGAAACGCTCACTCAAAATCACCGTAGCACCCCGATAGAGGCCCTGGCACAGGGCATATGAGAACAATGAATGGCTTAGGGCCCCGGGCGCCACAATCACATCATCGGCCGTGATCCCAAAGGTCTGCTGGTCCATCTCAAAACTTGCAATCCAGGAAGCCTGAGAGCGACGATAGCGCTTGGCCTGCCCCGTGGTGCCCGATGTGGATCCCACAATGACGCTCCCTGCGTGTAGCTGCGCAAGTGCGCACAGCACTTGCTGCTTCAAGGCGAGATTTGGATCGAACAATAATGGCCCAGATTGAGCGGGGCGTATTGAGATTTCATGGGCGAGTTCCCCATACGTCCAGCACTGCACAGGATGTCCAACGCTCTCGATCACGAGTGCTAATTTGTCCGGCTGTCTAATGGCCCGATCGACTATCGGGGCAGTGATGGGATTACGGATCACGGCGCTTCATATGCAAGCGACTTACTACCCATGCCGCAAGCAGCGATTTCAGAATGTCACCGGGTAAGAACACCAGCGTGGCCAATGCCGCCTGAGATAGGCTGAGGCCCGATATCAGGGCCAAGCCAAGAATTCCAAAAGCGTAGACCACACCGATGCCGCCTAGCCAACAGGCCAGTAGACCCGAACGGATGCGCTGATACGTCCAACCGCACACCCAAGCGCCGGCAACCCATCCCGCCAGAAAGCCAACGGTCGGACCAAAAAACACCCCCAGCCCCCCACGCCCACCGGAGAGCACGGGCGCACCGAGAGCGACGGCAAACATAAAAAGTAGTACGGCTAACAGGCCATGTCGCGGGCCCAACAAAAGGCCCGCCAACATCACGCCAAGGGTCTGTGCTGTGATGGGCACTCCCGCCGCAATCGGAATATCGAGTTTCGGAATTAGTCCGAGTACGGCGATTAGGGCCGCAAAGAGTGCGATTCGCGCGAGGGACCGGTAATCCGTCATCGTTCGCCACTTCCCGATCCATGCCCCGATGCGCCCGTCTGCGATGGGCCGATAGCGGATGTGCGCGCCATTAAGGCCTCTGCCGTGAAATCGGTGTGACGCAAGGCCTGGATAAAAAATGGAACCAATAGACGAAACGAACGTTTGCGTGGGCTGCGCGCCGCCCACGCACTCTGCTGCGCCTGCCACTGGGCAAACAAGATAGCTATCAACCGAATCATGAGCGCGACTGCTAAGGCCAAGCGCTTGGTGTTCACGCCAAGAATTCTCAGTGGTTTTAATACCCCGATCATCACCCGTAACATGGCCTGTAGGGGCGTTGTCATCGAAACAAGATCGGCTAATAACACCATGAATACGATACGACTGACGGATAAGAAGCCTGCCTGCCACGTCATCAGCATCGTCTGAAAGACACCGAGTATTACGATGAGTACCAGTACACCCCGCAGCGCGACCAGGCGATGCCGGCCCACACCACCAAAACTTAAATACACTGCACTCAATGCCACGCAGCCCATGGCAAGCCATCGCCAATCGCTAACCGGAAGCACCAAGAGTGACATTGCCGCTAATAGCGCGAGCTTCATACCAGCGGGCCAACGATGCAACCAGGTGTTCTTGGAAATGAATAACGACATCATGTTGCGCACTCTTTCCGTATCCTGGCGTCGCAGGCGCTGATGTAGGCGGCAACAACCTGGTCGGGGGCACCGTCCATGCGCACCTGCCCAGACTCCAGCCAGATCACGCGATCAAAACGGTGGAGCAACTCCAGATCATGGGTGGCCATGATCACCTGCTGTGGCACCTGATTCAGCATCTGCATGACCGTGTTTTTTGTTGGGCGATCCAGACTGGCCAGCGACTCATCAAACAGCAACACATCTGCCCCATCGACCAATACCGACAGGATGCAGATCATCTGTTTTTGGCCATCGCTCAATTCATGGGTGGCCTTGTGGGCTAGATGCCCAAAGCCATAGCGGTGTAAGCACTCCATGGCGGTGGCCTTCGCCTGGTGCTCCGAGACGCCTTGCTCCAACAAACCAAAGCAGAGCTCTTCCATCACCGTGGGAAATAACAACTGATGCTCGGCGTTTTGGAATACAAACCCCACGGGTAAGGCGCAGTCGACACGCCCGTGGTCTGGCGAAAGCAGGCCTTTGATCAAACGCAACAGCGAGCTCTTGCCCGACCCATTGGGGCCAATCAGGCCAATGCGATGCTCGGCCAGGGATAGGTGGAGATTCCGGAAAACCGGTGTTCCGTCGCGCGTGAGAGATATGCCCCGAAGTTCCATCGCCGGTATACTAATGGGCTTTCCCCTGCCGGGGTGGTGGAACTGGTAGACGCGCCGGACTCAAAATCCGGTGCCAGTGATGGCGTGAGGGTTCGAGTCCCTCCCTCGGCACCAAAATTCATGAATCTAAATACGCTCCAAAACACCGTGATCGACGCCCTAGAGGACATCAAGGGCCAAAACATCCAGGTCTTTGATGCCCAACCGCTGACCAGCATGTTCGATCGTGTGGTGATCGTGAGCGGTACATCGAACCGCCAAACCCGGGCACTGGCCAAACACCTGCATGACAAGGTCAAGCAGGCCGGTGGATCGGTGCTGAGCACCGAAGGGGAAGACACTGGCGAATGGGTATTGGTGGATCTAGGGGATGTGATCGTGCACATCATGCAGCCCGCAATTCGGGAGTACTACGCCCTAGAGGAGCTGTGGGGCAAGTACCTGGTGGATTGGCAGGCGGAGCGCACTAAAGCAAAAGCAAAGGCGGCACCCCGTCGCAAGGCAACCGCCAAAAAACCGATCACGACCAAAGAGAAGACTAAGGCCGCCGCCAAAGATCCCGCTATCCAAAAGCCGGTTGCCAAGAAAACGGCTGCGAAAAAGCCGGCTCGCAAACCAGCTGCAAAAAAGGCTGCTTCCAAAAAAGCAAAAAAATGATTTTGATCGCTGCAGTCGGCCAGAAACTGCCCGACTGGGTGACGATCGCCTGCGAGGATTATCTGGCGCGATTTCCAGCAAGTTTTAAAGTGCTGCTCAAAGAGGTGAAGGCCGAGCCACGCACTAGCGGGAAATCGGTTGCCGAGATGAAACAGTTGGAATCCCAGCGGCTGATGAGCGCAGTGTCCGACTGTGAAGTCACGGTTGCTCTGGACGAACGCGGCAAAAGCGTCAGCACAGCGGCCTTTGCTACTTTTTTAGAAAAACTTGAACCACAAACCCGCGCGATTGGATTTCTAATCGGCGGCCCGGACGGGCTTGATGATGCCCTCAAAGCGCGCTGCGATCACCAGCTCTGCCTGTCGGCCATGACCCTTCCACATGGCCTAGCCCGCGTGTTACTGGCCGAGCAGCTTTACCGGGCGTGGTCTTTGCTAAACCACCATCCCTACCACCGGGCTTAAAAACAAAAAGGGGCCAAGGGCCCCTTTTCAGTCTGCTCACAACGATTAAGCGGAAAAGCTCGATCCGCAGCCGCAGGTGGTGGTGGCGTTCGGGTTTTTGATCACAAACTGGGATCCCTCGAGGTCTTCCTTGTAGTCGATCTCGGCACCCACCAGGTATTGATAGCTCATGCTGTCGATCAGCAATGTGACACCGTTTTTCTCCATACTGGTGTCATCCTCATTCACGGTTTCATCAAACGTGAATCCGTACTGAAACCCGCTGCATCCACCGCCCTGCACGAACACGCGGAGTTTGAGCTCGGTATTACCCTCTTCTTCAATCAGTGCCTTTACCTTGGAGGCCGCCGCGTCCGTAAAGAGCAGCGGCGCTGGCATTTCGAGATCTGCAGTTTCAAGAGCAGTTGACATGGTGACGTCCTTTCTTGTGTCTTACGGCAAAACCGGCACATGGGTGAGACCGGCGGTCTCGGGTAGGCCAAACATGATGTTCATGACCTGGACCGCCTGCCCAGAGGCGCCTTTCACTAAATTATCTTCGACAACCAGCACCACGAGAAGATCGCTGTCGGGGGGGCGGTGCACCGCAATGCGGACAAAGTTCGAGGCCCTCACCGACCGCGTTTCCGGGTGGGACCCGCTGGGAAGCACGTCCACAAAGGGTTCTGAGGCAAACCGCTGCTCATAGAGTTTCTGGAAATCAAAGGTTTTGGCGTGCCCCAATACCCTTGCGTAGAGTGTGGAATGAATGCCCCTGACCATGGGCGTAAGGTGGGGCACAAAGGCGATTTTTAGGTCTTGTGCGCCTTGCGCCTTGCCGGCTGAGGCCGCAATGGCCTTCAGGCCTTGCGTGATCTCTGGCCAGTGCCGATGGCCGGTCACCGAATAAGCTTTGAAGTTATCCCCGGCCTCGGCAAACAGGATCGGGACTTCGGCTTTGCGACCGGCACCGCTTACCCCCGATTTGCAGTCGGCAATCAGACTGGTGGTGTCCACTAAACCGCCGTGTTCCAACACCGGCAAAAAGCCCAGCTGCACACTGGTGGGGTAGCAGCCCGGCAGGCCAATCAACGTCGCCGCACGTATCGCCTCCCGGTTCACTTCCGGCAGCCCGTAGACCGCCTGATTTAACAAATCCACACACGAGTGCGGCATCTTGTACCAGCGCTCGAACTCGGCCGGATCCTTTAGCCGAAAGTCGGCCGCCAAGTCGATCACTTTGACATTGGCCGCCATCAGCTCCCGCGCCTGCTCCATGGCCACGCCGTGGGGGGTGGCAAAGAATACGACCTGGCACTCTTTGAGGGGCGCGGTGCTGGGATCGGTAAAGGCGAGCGATACGCGCCCGCGCAGCGAAGGAAAGAGGTCGGCCACGGGCTGGCCCGCCTCTTTGCGTGATGTAATGGCCATGAGCTCGGCATGCGGGTGCTGCGCCAGCAGCCTTAAAAGCTCCACACCCGTGTATCCGGTGCCTCCGACAATACCGACTTTGATCATGATCGACAGGTGCCCACGTTAACGATGTTCAAAATGACAAGCGAATCATAAAAACAAAAAACCCCTTGAACAACATCGCGTCAAGGGGTTTGTGCACAGACCACACTTGCGGTTTAGCGCTTGGAGAACTGTTTGCGCTTACGTGCTTTGTGCAGACCCACTTTCTTGCGCTCCACTTCGCGGGCGTCACGAGTGACGAGTCCGGCTTTGGACAGGGTCGATTTCAGGGTTTCGTCGTAATCGATCAGGGCACGCGTGAGGCCGTGACGCACGGCGCCCGCCTGACCGGATTCGCCACCACCGTTCACGTTCACCATGATGTCGAAGGTGCTGTTGTGGTTGGTGAGCACCAGGGGCTGCATGACGATCATGCGGCCGGTTTCACGCGAAAAATACTGATCTAAGGGTTTGCCGTTCACGACAATATTGCCCTTGCCACTCTTAATGAACACGCGAGCCACCGAGCTTTTGCGGCGACCGGTTCCGTAGTTGTATTCACCAACCATGTGTCTTCTTTCTTAAAAATTAGATCGCCAGCGCCTTGGGCTGCTGGGCGCTATGGGGATGGCTTTCGCCCGCGTAAATCTTGAGCTTCTTGATCATGGCGTAGCCCAAGGGGCCCTTGGGCAGCATGCCCTTGACCGCGATCTCCAGTGCACGGCCGGGAAAGCGATCCTGCATCTTGGAAAACGTGGTTTCTGAAATGCCGCCGGGGTAGCCCGAGTGACGGAAATACTTTTTGTCATCGGCCTTGTTGCCCGTGACGCGGATTTTCTCGGCATTGACCACCACAATGAAGTCCCCGGTATCCACATGGGGCGTGAACTCGGGTTTGTGCTTGCCCCGCAGTCGGTGGGCGATTTCAGCCGCCAGTCGGCCCAACACGGCATTGGTGCCATCCACGACATACCAGTCGTGCTGCGCTGTTTCTGCTTTAGCGGAAAAGGTTTTCATAAGTCTGTTCACTTCGTTAAGCCTAGGGC
>JACCDX010916308.1_pt1 | contig 13778 bp, 10 predicted proteins | sample 7449681 | NCBI WGS metagenome assembly JACCDX01 (sample SAMN15323450, study PRJNA562643) | freshwater metagenome | isolation source: river surface water | place: USA:Blue River Watershed | collected 2017-08-18
CACAGGCCGACAACAAGGTGGCGGCGCACATCAGGGTCAACGAGGCCCAGGTTTTCATGACTTGCTCCCTTCGCGGGCCTCGGAACGCGAACCGTAAGCCGTGCCCCAACCCCACACTTCGGCGCCCTTGTTGCGCTTGAGCACGCGGTTGCGGAAGATGTCGGCCACGACGTCGCCATCGCCGGCCAGCAGGGCCTTGGTCGAGCACATCTCGGCGCAGGCGGGCAACTTCCCTTCGGCCAGGCGGTTGCGACCATATTTTTCAAACTCGGCCTGGCTGCCGTTGTCCTCAGGACCGCCGGCGCAGAAGGTGCACTTGTCCATCTTGCCGCGCACGCCAAAAGTGCCCTGCGAGGGGAATTGAGGGGCACCAAACGGACAGGCGTAAGAGCAGTAACCGCAGCCGATGCAGACGTCTTTGTCGTGCAGAACCACGCCTTCGTCGGTTTTGTAAAAGCAATTGACCGGACAAACCGCCATGCAGGGCGCGTCCGAGCAATGCATGCAGGCGACCGAGATCGAGCGCTCGCCAGGCACCCCGTCGTTGAGCGTGACCACCCGACGGCGGTTCACACCCCAGGGAACTTCGTGCTCGTTCTTGCAGGCGGTGACGCAGCCATTGCACTCAATACAGCGCTCGGTGTCACAGATGAACTTCATGCGTGCCATGTGGGGATCTCCTTATGCCCGCTCAACGTTGCAGATGGTGGTCTTGGTCTCTTGCATCATGGTGACGCTGCCGTAACCGTAGGTGGTGGCCGTGTTGATGGCCTCGCCGCGCACGATTGGCGCCGCGCCTGAGGGGTAGTAGGCCAGCATGTCGGCGCCCTGCCAACGACCCGAGAAGTGGAAGGGCAAGAACACCGTCTCGGCGTCAACCCGGGGAGTGACCAGGGCCTGCACGTTCAGACGCGCGCCGGTGGGGGTGCTGACCCAGACCCGCTCGCCGTTGCGGATGCCGCGCTTGGCAGCGGTTTCGGGGTTGATCTCGACGAACATTTCCTGCTGCAACTCGGCCAACCAAGGGTTGGCGCGGGTTTCCTCGCCGCCACCTTCGTATTCGACCAAGCGACCCGAGGTCATGATGAGCGGGAATTTTTCGTGCAACTTGTCAGCCAGGTTCTTGTCCTGCACCGTCTTGTACAGCGTGGGCAGACGCCAAAAGGCCTTGCGGTCGTCGTGGGTCGGGTACTTGGCCATCAGATCCGGGCGGTTGCCATACAAGGGCTCGCGGTGCTGCGGGATGGGGTCGGGGAAGTTCCAGACCACCGCGCGTGCCTTGGCGTTGCCAAAGGGATGGCAGCCGTGGTTTTTCATGAACACGCGGATCATGCCGCCCGATGAATCGGTCTTCCAGTTCTTGCCTTCGGCTTTTTTCTTTTCCTCCTCGGTGAGTTCGTCCCACCAGCCCAGCTTCTTGAGCAAGACATGGTCCAACTCGGGATAGCCGGTGGTGATGTCGGCCCCCAACGAGTGCGAGCCGTCCTCGGCCAGCAGGCTCTTGCCCTCGCGCTCGACGCCAAAGTTGGCGCGGAAGTTGCCGCCGCCGTCCATGACGTGCTTGGAGGTGTCGTAGAGGTTGGGCGAGCCCGGGTGTTTGAGTTCAGGCGTGCCGTAGCAGGGCCAGGGCAAACCGAAGTAATCGCCCGTGGTGTCGTAGCCGGTTTCTTTGTCGACGCCCCCTTTGGACTTCAGGGTCTTGATGTCAAACAGGTGCATGTTGCGCATGTGGGCCTTCAGGCGCTCGGGGCTTTGCCCGGTGTAGCCGATGGTCCAGACGCAACGGTTGATTTCGCGCAAGATGTCCTCGGGCACGGGCTCGTCCATGCCTTTGACCTTTTGCATCTTGTAGTTTTTGACCAGTTCTTTGTCAAAGCCGAGCTTTTGGGCCAACTGGTACATGATCATGTGGTCGCTGCGGCTTTCCCACAGCGGCTCAATGACCTTTTCGCGCCACTGGATCGAGCGGTTCGATGCCGTGCACGAGCCACTGGTCTCGAATTGGGTGGCGGCGGGCAACAGATAAACCGCCCGCTTGGGGTTGAGGTCTTCGGCCTTGCCCGGCATGGCGGCCATGGCAGCGGTCGCCGAGGGGTAGGGATCGACCACCACCAACAAGTCCAGCTTGTCCATGGCGCGCTTCATCTCCAAACCACGGGTTTGCGAGTTGGGGGCGTGGCCCCAGAAGAACACGCCCCGCAGGTTGGGGTCTTGGTCGATCAGCTCGTTGTTCTCCAGCACACCGTCGATCCAGCGCGACACCGTGATGCCGGGCTTGGTCATCATGGCGGGGCTGGCGTATCGGCCCTTGATCCACTCAAAATCGACGCCCCAGGTCCCGGCAAAATGCTTCCAGGCGCCTTCGGCCAGTCCATAGTAGCCAGGCAAAGAGTCGGGATTGGGACCGACGTCGGTCGCGCCTTGCACGTTGTCGTGGCCCCGGAAGATGTTGGTGCCGCCGCCGGTCTTGCCGACGTTGCCCAGGGCCAGTTGCAAAATGCACGACGCACGCACCATGGCATTGCCAATGGTGTGCTGGGTTTGGCCCATGCACCAGACGATGGTGCCTGGACGGCTGTCGGCCAACATCTTGGCGATCTTGACCATCTGGGCCTCTTTGACACCACAGGCCTCTTCAACCTTTTCCGGCGTCCACTTGGCCATGATGTCGGCCTTGACCGCTTCCATGCCGTAGACCCGGTCGTTGATGTATTTTTTGTCTTCCCAACCGTTCTTGAAGATGTGATAGACCAGACCAAACAGGAAGGGGATGTCGGTGCCCGAGCGGATGCGAACGTACTCGTCGGCCCGGGCGGCGGTGCGGGTGAAACGCGGGTCGACCACGATCATCTTGCAACCGTTTTCCTTGGCGTGCAACATGTGCAACATCGACACCGGGTGGGCCTCGGCCGCGTTGGACCCGATGTACATGGCGACCTTGCTGTTTTGCATGTCGTTGTACGAGTTGGTCATGGCACCATAGCCCCAGGTATTGGCCACACCGGCCACGGTGGTCGAGTGGCAGATGCGGGCCTGGTGGTCGCAGTTGTTGCTGCCCCAAAAGCTGACGAATTTACGCAGCAGGTAAGCCTGCTCGTTGTTGTGCTTGGACGAGCCGACGAAGTACACGCTGTCGGGCCCGCTGGCCTTGCGCAACTCGTTCATTTTGTCGGCGATCTCTTGCAGGGCAACGTCCCAGCTGATGCGCTGATACTTGCCATTGACCAGCTTCATGGGGTAGCGCAAACGATGCTCGCCATGGCCGTGCTCGCGAATGGCTGCGCCCTTGGCGCAGTGGGCCCCCAGGTTGATGGGCGAATCAAAGACGGGCTCCTGACGCACCCAGACGCCGTTTTCAACCACGGCGTCAATGGCGCAGCCCACTGAACAGTGGGTGCACACGGTGCGTTTGACTTCGACCTTGCCGGCACCGGTCGCGCCAGCGCCGCCAGCGGCTTTGGCTTTCTGGACCAGGGTCAACTGGGTGGCGGCCAAGCCTACGCCCAAGCCCAGGCCGGAACGGCGCAGAAAGCCACGGCGATCGACGGTGGGCAGGGCATGGGCCAAGCCCCGTTGCAAACGGCCCACCAGGGGACTGGCGTGGACGGCGCAAGCCGAATCGGATTTGCGGGTCAGTAGCATGTTGACTCCCTTTAGACGCGGGCGGTGCGATAGTACCGCTTGATGTGTTCGCTGACGTTGTAGCCGCCGCCCCGTTCAGGGGTGGCTTGTTTGGCTTGAGGTTGAGGCTCGGCAGAACCCATGGTCTGGGACACCGTGGCCACTGCAGCCACCGCCGTGACGGCACCAGCCCCCATGAAAAATCCGCGGCGGGATGGACGAACCTGTTCTTTGCTCATGTCTTCTCCTGGTTATCCCAGAGGGGGACTCACCGATCTGTATGCACCATCGTGCATACGGGTTGTAACGCAAACACGGGATGTAGATTAACATTTGTACGTCAAAAGGGGGGCTCAAAAGGCCTAGGACTTGCCCGTATGCGGGGTTGTAAGCAATGTGTCAGTTTTGTGGCAGCCCGTCAAATTCAGGGCAGCATGTCAAACGCTTGGCGCTCGATCGACACAAAGGCACGGGTCAACACCGCCAAGGCGCGGTAGAAATGGGCCTTGGGGTGGGATTCGATGGCGTCGCACAAGGCATCGACCCAGGGGTGTAAGTGCTTGTTGAAAAAGGCCTGCTGTCGGGTCAGGTTGCAAACGGCGACGTCGTCGCCAGCGATCAAAAAACGCATGACTTCGCACAGGTAGGCGATGTGATCCTCGCTGGCCAGACCGCTGTCGGGATTGGGTTCCAGCCCCAACTCGACCAAGTCATCGCGCAACTCAACCAGCGGACGTTCGTTCAAAAAACCCACCTGATGCAAGGAGCCAAACAAATCGATGTCGGGCTTGCCGACGCCACCGAACAACCCATCGAATTCTTGATGGACCTGCTCCAGACTCAGGGCACGCGCCTGTCCCACCAACTGCCGCCAAGGCTCTTCCAAAAAGGCACCCGAAGCGGGTGCCTCGGTCACTGCGACCTGCAGGGCCTGCCACACCTCGGACCCGGGCGGACCCATGTACAGCATGGCCAACAGGCCGTACATTTCGGCGCGGGCGGTTTCTTCATCGAGGGCCGAAGAAGTCGGCTCACTGGATTTTTTGCTCATGGTCGGATCCATAAATGTCGATCACGCGACAGTCGCCGCACATCTTGATGCGCTCGAGCGCAGTCCCCTGGAACATGGGGTGCCCTTGCAAACGCGTCAGCATGGCTTGGACCGCCCCCACGGTGCCAAAAGCCTTGCCACAGCGAATGCAGGCGTAGGGGGCACTCTGGTGCAACACCCGCTGCTGACCACGCTCGCGGCCCAGCCACAGTCGGGGACTGAGGGTCAGGGCCTTTTCGGGACAGGTCTGAACGCACAGGCCGCACTGCACGCAATTTCTTTCTGTGAAGCGCAGCTGCGGGCTGTCGGGGTTGTCGGCCAAGGCGCTGGCCGGGCAAGCCCCGACGCAACTCATGCACAGGGTGCAGGCGTCGGGATTGATCTGGACTTCACCCCACGGCGAACCCGCCCCCAGGGCAATGGCGGCGGGTGGCTCGGCCTGGGCCAAGGCAGGCGCGTGTGCCAGCCAATGGGCCAGCGCCAGCTCGAGCTGGCTGCGTTTGTCGCCCGTCCAGGCGAACGTGGCCAGGGGCACGGGGTTGGCGGCGTCGGGCGACAGCGCCAACTGGATCTCGGCTTCAAGGTCCAGGCCACCGTGGGCGCGCAACACGCGTACACCCCGCCCAGCATGGCCCAGGCCCTGCATCAGATGTGCCGCCAGATCGGCCTGCTCGGTCAGGGCCTGGACATACGCAGGAGCGTCGTCATCGGTACACAGGACCATGATCTGGCGCGCGCCCATGGCCAACAGCGACAACCACAGGTCCAGACCCACGCTGGCGCTGTGCCACACCACAAACGGAATCACCCGTGCGGGCAAGCCCTGGGCCAGGCCCAAACGCGCCGCTCGACCCAACTCTTCAACCAGACGCCGACCGCTTTGGGGGTTGTGTAAAAGCAAAACGGCGTCCGAGCCGCCCGCTTGCTCATAGGCCCGCAAGGCCGTCTGCAAGCGTGGCCCCAGGTCGTTGGCCTTGGGGTAGGCGTAACTCAACGCGCCGGTCGGGCACACCGTGGTGCAGGCCCCGCAGCCGACGCACAAGTGAGGGTTGACGACAATTTGTTGGCGCTGTGCATCGGTCGAGACCGCTTGGGCCGAACAAATGTCGATGCAGGCGCGACAACCGGTTTTTTCGTTGCGGGTGTGGGCACAGAGCTTTTGTCGGTACTGAAAAAAGCGGGGTTTTTCAAACTCACCCACCAGACCCCGCAAGCCGACGACGCACTCGGCCAGGGGCTGACGGGCCTGGGCCAGATAACCCTGAGGCAACGCGTGCATGGACAAAACGGGGACGTCCCCCAGGTCGAGCACCAAGTCAAACTCGAGCGTTTCGACCTCGGGCGCTCGATCAAAATCGATGGCGGCCAGGGTGCCACACGCCTGCACGCAGGCACGATGACTCTGGCAGCGCGCCAAGTCGACCTGGTAATCCAGACCGATGGCTTGCTCCGGACAAGCCACCACGCACGCGTTGCAACGCGTGCACAAATCGAGGTCGATGGGGTTGTCACGCCGCAATTCCAGTTTGAATGCCCCGAGCCACCCGCGCAGCGATTGAATGCGTCCGGTCAACACGGGGTGCGCGCGCGCCTGACTGGCGCCGGCCACTCCGGCACCGGTCGACAGCAAAGTGGGGTTGAGTTCGGGCAACAAGGCCGCCGCGCGCTCGGCCTGATCGATGGGACCGATGATCAGCACGCGCCCGCTGGAGCGGTAACTGACGGTGGGCACGGGTTCAGGCTCGGGGCTTTGGGCGGCGGCAATCAGCGCGGCCATCTTGGGGGCGGCCTGTGGCCCTTGCTGGCTCCAACCCGCGGTTTCGCGGATGTTGACGAACCGGATTGGCGCCCATGCGGCCTGACCTTGCTCTGCCACCGCGGTCTGGGCCAGTTGTTGAAACAGGGTTTGCTCCTGGGTGCAGGCCACGGTCAGGGTTTGTCCGCTGCCCAGCGCCTGCAAGAAGGCACCCGCCTCGCGACGACACAGGTGGGTGTGCGTCTGGATCGGGTCAGACAGGGCCCGGCTCAGGGTCTGGGGATCCAGGGCCTGGGTTCGGTTGCAGTCGCAGATCAGGGTCGTCACAGGCGGTCTCGGTTGGGGGTGGCGGTGGGCTCGCAACCTTCGGGGCGGCGCCCTGGGGGACATCGCCCACCGGGTTTGCATCGGTGGATGGCTCGGACTGTATCAGGCGCAAAAATGACGCGCCTGCCATGCGGGCGATGTCGCTGGCGGGCAAAGGGTTGGGGGTGTTGTAATCGTCGATGTAGATGTCCAGCCCATCCATGACGTTGAAATGAGGGTCACTGAACAGCTGTCGCAAGGCAACGTTGCGAACCTCGGGGTCGACATCGGTGCGGACAAAGGGACGGAAATCATCGGCGGGGGTCAACTCGCGCGCCCGCTCCAAGGTGGGCGGGGCATCGGCATCGGAGAGCGGCCCCAGCGAACTCGAGGCCACTGAAGGCGATGGCACCGTGGAGGGCGGTGGCGCTTCTCCCAGCGGTTCGCTCGGCGGTCGCTTGGACCAACGGCTGAAAAAATCACTCGCGGCCATGGCGTTTGTCGGTGCTGACCCGAGCAGGCTGACCAAAGCGGTCGGTCAGGGGCTGGAAGCTCTGAGGGCGTTGGCGCTTCTTCGGCTCTGGCGCCCAGTGGTTCTGGGCATAAGCCGCCACCTCAGCCACCACCTCGGCGGGTGCGGGCACCTGCTCCACTGTCTCCTGGGCATCGAGCCATCGACCCGCATCGTGATAACTCAGGCTGACCATGACCGGCACGGCCATGTCAGGATCGACATCGGCCGACGGGTCGTTGCGGCGCCACATCACAAACCAGCATGGTGCAGGCGAGCTGGCGTTGAGGTAGTAGCCCTCGGCGTCATCTGGGAAAAGCTCGACGCGCAAGCCCGGGTGGGCCCAAAGGGTGAAATCATCGTCGGCCCGCAGACAAATGGGCGACTGGCCCCACTGGCCCCGATCGGGCACCACATCGTGCAACACCCAGCGGTGCGACTGCCAACGCGCCATGGGGCCTTCAATGGCCTCCCGACGCATGACCACCGCCACATCAAAAACAGGTCGTTGACTCATGCGGGCATGATAAGCCAGCCCGAATGGACCTGTGCGCAAGCCCGACACACCCCCGGCGGTCTACCGCGATCGTCTGGGGTCAATAGGTTTCCAGGTGCAAGCGGCCTTCGCGCTGCAACGTGGAACCGATGCTTGACCAGTCCAGCCCTGCGCCTTGGGCGATGTCGCGCAAGGCCATGACCACGCCCTCTTCCATGCTCTTGAGTCCGCACACATAGAAATAGGCGTTGGGATCGCACAACATGGCAGCCAAGTCGGCAGACCGTTCGCGCATGGCATCTTGCACGTAGCGTTTGGGCTTTTGCGGTTCGCGGGAAAAGGCGAAGTTGATGTCGATGAAGTCTTTCGGTAAGTTTTGCAAGGGGCCGAAGTACGGCAGCTCTTGTGGGGTGCGGGCACCAAAAAACAGCATCAGCTTGCCGCCTTCGAACTTCCCGCTTTGGCGCAGGCGTCGACGCCACTCGGTCATGGCGCGCATCGGGGCGCTGCCGGTGCCGGTGCAAATCATCACGATGTGTGAGCGCGGGTGGTTGGGCATGAGGAAACTGGTGCCAAACGGCCCAATCACGTCCACGCTGTCGCCGACCGCCAGATCGCACATGTGATTCGACGCCACACCGCGCACCGGTTGACCCTGGTGGTCTTCGAGCACGCGCTTGATGGTCAGCGAGACATTGTTGTAGCCGGGTCGCTCGCCATTGCGCGGGCTGGCGATGGAATACTGGCGGGCATGGTGGGCCCGGCCATGGGCGTCGGTGCCGGGCGGGATGATGCCAATCGACTGTCCTTCGAGCACCGGGAAGGGCATGGCGCCAAAGTCGAGCACGATGTGATGGGTGTCGTAGTCCTTGCCGACTTCGGTCACGCGAACATTACCGACCACCGTGGCCTTGATCGTTTTTTGAGCGGCCTTCGGTCCGTAGAGGTTGGTGTAAGCATGCGCCGCGGACCAAGGCGGCAAGGTGGACCCGATGGGGGCAGGTGCCGCCATGGGTGCGCTGTCACCCGACGAGACCGACGCGGCGGTGGCTTGCACCGCCGTTTGCGGGGCAGCGTCCGTCTGTGCCGGCGAAGGTTCGCCGGTGAAGGCGGCGATCTCGTCGTCGCTCAAATTGGCGGGCAGCTCGTCCCAACCCAATTGCTCGCTCACGCTGTAAGCGCGCGCGCGAGGCATGGTGCGCCAGTTGTCGATCGAGCCCGTGGGGCACGGGGGCACGCAGGCCATGCACAGGTTGCACTTGTCCGCGTCAACCACATAGTTGCGGCTGTCGTGGGTGATGGCACCCACCGGGCAGGTGGCCTCGCAGGTGTTGCAGCGGATGCAGATCTCGGGATCGATCAGGTGCTGCTGGATCAGGACGGCTTCGGCGCTCATGGCAATCAGTTGAAACGGACGTAATCAAAGTCCACCGGCTGGCGGTTGATGCCCATGACCGGGGGGGCGATCCAGTTGGCGAACTTGCCGGGCTCGACCACCCGACCCATCAAGCTGGCCACATAGGCGCGGTCTTCGCCCGTGGGCAGCCAGTCGTTGACTTTGGCGTTCCACTCGGCGTCGCTGATCACGCGGCCATCGGGGCTGACCTTGGCACCCGCCAGCGCACCGATGTTGCGGTGAAAGGCCTTGTGCGGCACGGTCAGGCGGCAGGGGATCCCCGCTTTTTCAATGACGCGGTTCCAACGCTCAACCCCCCCCTTGGAGTCCGTGATGTAGTCGTCGCGCAGCACTTCGTTCAAAGCGTTGAGCATCGGCACCTCTTTCTCATGCAACCGACCGTTGCTGACTTCGAGCACCTTGTAGGTCTGGCCCTTGAGCACATGGTCGTCGGTGCGCTTGCCCTCTTCATAGCGGCCCTTCAAGCCGCTGCTGTAAAAGGTCGCGGCATTCGACGACTGGTCGGCGCCAAACAGGTCGATGGTGACGCTGAAATGGAAGTTCAGGTAGCGCTGGATGGTGGGCAGATCGATGACGCCAGCGGCACGCAACTTGGTGACATCGTCGGTCTTGAGCTGGTTCATCATGTCCACGGTGCGCTGGATCACGCGGCTCACGCCCGACTCGCCCACGAACATGTGATGGGCCTCTTCGGTCAACATGAACTTGGTGGTGCGCGCCAGCGGGTCAAAGGCCGACTCGGCCAGTGCGCACAACTGAAACTTGCCGTCGCGGTCGGTGAAGTAGGTGAACATGAAAAAGGACAGCCAGTCCGGGGTCTTTTCGTTGAAAGCCTCGAGGATGCGGGGGTTGTCCTCTTGGCCGCTGCGGCGCTCAAGCAGGGCCTCGGCTTCCTCGCGGCCATCACGGCCAAAGTATTTGTGCAGCAGATAAACCATGGCCCACAGGTGGCGGCCTTCTTCGACGTTGACCTGAAACAGGTTGCGCAAATCGTATTGGCTGGGGCAAGTCAGACCCAAGTGGCGCTGCTGCTCGACCGAGGCCGGTTCGGTGTCGCCCTGGGTCACGATGATGCGGCGCAAATTGGCACGGTGTTCGCCAGGCACGTCTTGCCAGGCGGCTTCGCCCAGGTGATCGCCAAAATGGATTTTTCGGTCGGCTTCGGCTGGGTTGAGGAAAATGCCCCAGCGGTAGTCGGGCATCTTCACATGCCCGAACTGGGCCCAACCCTGGGGGTCGACGCTGACGGCGGTGCGCAGGTAAACATCAAAGTTTTGCGATCCATCGGGGCCCATGTCTTGCCACCAGGACAGGTAGTTGGGCTGCCAATGCTCCAGGGCGCGTTGCAGGGTGCGGTCCTCGGACAGGTTGACGTTGTTGGGAATCTTTTCGCTGTAATTGATGCCGGACATGGTGTGCTCCTGTTAAACGCGGTTGAGATCGAAAGCGGCTTTTTCGCCTTTGCCAAACACTTTGAGGGCGCCCTTTTCCCCGACGGCGTTGGGGCGTTGGAAAATCCAGTTTTGCCAGGCGCTCAGGCGACCAAAGATGCGGGTCTCCATGGTCTCGTTGCTGGCAAAACGCAGGTTGGCTTCTAGGCCTGTCAGTCCATCGGGCGACATGGCGGCGCGCTCTTCGATGGCCAGACGGATTTCGTCGTCCCAGTCGATGTCGTCTGGGGTCGATGTGACCAGGCCCAACTGCATGGCCATGGTCGCATCGAGCGACTGCCCGATGACGCTGGCGACACGGGCCATGGGCTCGGTTTCCTCGTAAAAACGGCGCTGCAAACGGCTCTGGCGGTTGACCATGGGGTAGCGACCCAGGTTCAAGTCGGTGAGCTCGATGCGCGGGGCACGCTCGGGGGCGTCGGGCAGATCAAGCATGTAGGCCCGGTCAGCGGCAAAAGCCAGCTCGGCCAAGGTGCCCACAAAGCAGGACCCTTCGTCGATCAGCGCGAACAGGGAACGCGAGGAGACGTCGACCCGGGCCAGGGTGCGGCGCAGCAAGCCCAGGGTCTCGTTGACGAACCAATGGGCCTGGTGTTGGACCAACAACTGATCGGATCGTTTTGCCAGCGCGGCGTCCCCAGTGGTGCGCAGCAGCCAAGTGCCGACATCGAGTTCATTCGTGCGCAGCGTCAAAATGGCGTCATCCAACTCACGCGCCATTTGCAGCGGATACCAGGCATCACCCTGGGCCAACATGGCCTCGGGGGTGGTCGGCAAGGCCGCTTTTGGCGCCGACACGGTCAAGGTGGCGGTGCGACGGGAGCGGTCGATCTGCACCTGGACGTAGTCGTAATCGATGGTGTCGGCACCCAATGACTTTTTCAGGGGCTTGAGCGTCACGCCTTGGCCCGCGCTGGCGGCACCAGGTCGCTTGCTCTGGGCAGCCAACCCTTGGGCGCGCTGACGGGTTTGCTCGGCGAACTGGGCCGGTTTGGCAATCGCATCGACCAGGCGCCAATCGACGGCACGCTGACCACGCACGCCCTCGACGCTGGTGCAAAAGATGTCGGCGTGGTCGTGGCGCACATGGCGCTTGTCGGTCACGCGGGTCAGCCCGCCGGTGCCAGGCAGCACACCCAACAACGGCACCTCGGGCAAGGACACGGCGGACGAACGATCGTCAACCAACAAAATCTGGTCGCACGCCAAGGCCAATTCATAACCGCCGCCGGCGCAGGCGCCGTTGACGGCAGCCAAAAACTTCAGCCCATCGTGACGGCTGGAGTCTTCGATGCCATTGCGGGTCTCGTTGGTGAATTTGCAAAAGTTGACCTTCCAGGCATGGCTCGACAGACCGAGCATGAAAATATTGGCGCCCGAGCAAAAGATGCGGTCGCGCAAACTGGTCACCACCACCGCTTTGACCTCGGGGTGCTCAAAGCGGATGCGGTTGAGGGCATCGTGCAGCTCAATGTCCACGCCCAGGTCGTAACTGTTGAGTTTGAGTTTGTAGCCAGGGCGAATGCCACCGTCTTCATTGATGTTCAATTGCAGGGTCGCGATCTCCCCGTCAAAGGCCATGGACCAATGCTGGTAACGGTCGGGGTGGGTTTGGTAATCAACGGGATGTGGGTTCATGTTTGTCTCCTCGGATCGGTTCGCATCGAAGCAATGTGCATCATAATGCATATTTGCTCAACCATAAATGCATTTTGATGCATACCCGAGTTTTTTACTTGGTATTTCCCGTTCAACGGCTCCAAGGCATGCGCAACACCTGACGCACCTGTTGGCGAAGCAGCACAAAGGTCTGTTCCAGGTCCTGGGCGCTGGTGTCCAGCGCCAGATCGGCCTTGGCGTAAAAGGCGGCCCTGCCCTCCAAGATGCGCTTGAGGTCGTCCATGGCTTCTTTGCTGGCCGCCATGGGCCGCAGGTCGCCCTGTGCGGCGACGCGGGCCATGTGGTCCTCGGGCTTGGCCTGAAGCCAGACCGTGAAGCAGTGGGTCAAGACCTCATTGAAAGTGGCCGGATCGGACACCAGACCACCCGGGGTGGCGATCACCACCTCGGGGTAGATCTGCAAAGCCTCCTCAAGCGCACGCCGTTCATAACGCCTGTAGGCGTTGGTGCCGTAGAGGTTGTGGATCTCGCTCACGCTGCAACCGGCAAATTTCTCGATTTCACGGCTCAACTCGACAAAGGCAAAGCCGAGGTCCTGGGCCAGGCGCTGCCCCAAGGTGGATTTGCCGGCCCCACGCAAACCGACCAAAGCGATGTGGTTGGCACGCGCGTCCGCACTGCCCTGACCACCAAACAGCTCGGTCAGTTGGACGCGCGCACGACGCAACTCAGACTCGGTGCGTTTTTCCAGCAGTTCGCGGATCAGCAACCATTCGGGAGAGGAGGTGGTGATGTCGCCGAGCAATTCAAAAATCGAACATTGCAGGGCCTGGGCCACTTGCAACAAGATCAGGATCGAGGCGTTACCCGTGCCCGACTCGAGGTTGGCCAAGTGCCTTTCTGACACCCCGGCGCTCAGGGCCACGGCCCGGCGGGTCAGGCCGCGGCGGGCCCGGATGTCACGCACCCGGTCGCCCAGGGTCGAAAGAAACGGGTGTCGGGTGTCATCAGGCAGCGCATTCATGGCTGCACTTTAATTCAAAATGCAGGATAAATGCAAGATAGTGCAGTTTATATGGGCGAGGGTCAAACCGGCGCAGGCCTGCCGTTGCCTTGCGACTGAACCCAGGCCTCAAGTTTCCTTGGAGATCTTGATTGAGGGGAATTTGCTGGAAAAGTCCTTGGCCTTGAGGGCAATGCGTGCCGCCACTTGCAAGGCGATCTGGCGATACAAACCGGCGACCTCGCCTTGGGGATGGGCCACGACGGTCGGCATGCCACTGTCGGCTTGCAGACGGATTTGCATGTCCAGGGGCAAAGCGCCCAGGTAGGGGGCCTGCAATTCGGCGGCCATGCGCTTGCCCCCATCGGCGCCGAAAATGTGCTCGGCGTGGCCGCAGTTGGAGCAGACATGAACCGCCATGTTCTCGACGATACCCAATATGGGCACCCCGACTTTTTCAAACATGCGAACGCCTTTGCGAGCGTCAAGCAATGCGATGTCCTGTGGCGTGGTGATGATCACGGCCCCCGTCATGGGCACACGCTG
>JACCDX011657299.1_pt1 | contig 13775 bp, 12 predicted proteins | sample 7449681 | NCBI WGS metagenome assembly JACCDX01 (sample SAMN15323450, study PRJNA562643) | freshwater metagenome | isolation source: river surface water | place: USA:Blue River Watershed | collected 2017-08-18
GCAGCCCATTCATCGATGGGTTGATTTATCCCGAGTACGCTTCCGGATTCGGGCTTCACGGACTCTTTTGCGCCGCACTGATCTGAGATTACAACCGGAACCTGAGACGCCATTGCCTCGGCTACCACCATTCCATAGGGCTCTTCGCGCGCAGGATGAAGCAAAAGATCTATCTGTGGATAAACCTGACAGCTTGGCGCCCATCCGGGGGTGGTAACTTCTCCGGGGTAGTCGAGCAAGAGCGCCACAATTTCGCACTCTTGCGGCCCCAGGATAAGGAGCTTTAAGTCGGGTCTTTGTATTAACAGTTTTTTGCAAATTTTAATTGCTATGTCTAGCCCTTTTCTTTTCCATTCCTTGCCGACAAATCCGATTACCCCGCCGAGGGGTGGAGCAGTGCGATGCGTTCGAATCTCAACGTCTCCAATCCCTGGCAAGATTGGTACTGCTAAACGGTTCTCAACTAATGGATAGTATTTTAGAAGTGCCTCACGCGTTAGGTTGGAATTAGGAACTACACATCTGACTTGGCTTCCCAAAAGCTCTCGTCGCTCCATAAACAGGTAGGCCTGGGTGCGAGCTGAAAGTAAACGGTACCGGGGATATTCATAGATTCTTGCAAAAGGGGGGCCATGAAACGTTGTAACTTCGTGAACGGCTGTGCGCTCGTGACTGTGCAATAGACCCAAAGCTGCCTTGTTACTCCTGTAAAGCTGTCCAATCTGGGTAGAAAACCATATGAGTGACAACCAGCTTGGCTTCCTAATTGGCTTGTCGAGGCAAATAACCCTGACCAATTTCGGCGGCGATTCGAAGACTTCTTCGCAAATTACCGTTACTTGTACCCCGAGGTCGCATAGGAGTCGTGTAAGATGAAAAACATACGATTCCATTCCGCCTAATCGTCCAAATCGTCTAACAACCTGAGTGATCTTAATCTTCCGTTCCTCGTCTATACTTGGGATAGTCCCAGTTAACTTAAGCGCCTGAGTATACTAACAGTAAGACTTCTATAATATGCACTCTTTATGGCTCCACGCAGACGAAGTTCTAGTTTTAGTGCTATCGGTCCGTAGCTTTGTGGCGAGACATCATAGCGTGCAACAACAACTTAACGCACTAGGTATACCATTTAAATTCATCTTTCGCTTTGACGAGCCAGACTCGGAGGTTGAAAAGATAATTCGGTTTAAGCCAATTCAGAACATGAAGTCGACCGATCGGTCAATTGCATCAAAGCATGCCGAGGCATGGCGTATCGGGCAACAATCCAAGCATAACTACTTGCTTGTTTTAGAGGATGATTTTCTACTTCGTCCGAATTTCCTAAACAAGTTTTATGCTTTATATCAAAGACTCGGAGAGCTGCCTGCTGGCCATCTAGTTAATCTGGGTGGAGCAAACTCGAAGGTGCCATTCGAGCTATACAGAAGTAAGCCATTTTTCTACGCATTTAGGATGGAAACAAGCGAGGGCTATTTGTGCGACAAAATTGCTCTCAAAAAACTCCTTAAATGGATTGACGATAATTTAGTTGACCGCCCTTCCGATCATATGATTAGGAAAGCTTCGCAAGAGTCTGGGGTTGTGCATTACTGGCCAAAAGAATCGCTAGTGGAGCAGGGTAGTCTATTCGGTCTATTTCCGAGTGAGCTCGACAGAAAACGCTCAAAGACGGTACGTATATGGCTGAAGACTTTGTATGAGTGGAAAAAATTCCGGCGCCGAACATTAAAAAATTTTTTTTCTTACATCCTAAGGTAGAAATTGATAAAAACGTTTTTCCCTGAACGGATATTGGCTTTTTCACCCGGTTTTGTTGGCGCCGGCCAGTTATTAATTGTGATTCAGGTTATCGCACTATTTTTTTCGCCACCGATCGTTAACTTGTCTGAATTCCTAGTTTATTTGATTGTGCTTTTTGTCCCTCAGGTACGTAGCAAAGTCAAAGAATTTTTAGTTACAAGTGTTGGTAAAACTTTTCTTAGCTTTCTGGCCGTTATTCTCGCAGGGGCGATTTGGAGTTGGCTGCAAGATACGTTGGACTTTAGCGTTTTGATTAGTTGGCGAAAGATTCTCTTGTTGCCTATTTGTGCTGCGCTATTTAAGTATAATTTTGGCGCGCAGAGATCGTTTGTGGCAATATATTTGATTGTCTGTACATTTGCCGCATTATTGTCACTCTTCAAGTTTGGTTTGGTGGGAGACGGTTCTGTCGTACGTAACTACTCTACTCAGAGTATGTTTTTTTCCGCAGGAGCGATGTCCGCAGTTGCCTTAGCGTTTTTTGATAAGGAAGGAAATTCAAGGTCATTTCATCTTTGTACTTTTTTAGTAATACTCGGAGGATTAGTAATTGGAACAGTGGGCAGGAGTGGCTATTTGGCAAGTATAGTCATGCTGTTGTCACTTTGTGCTTTAAGTTTATTTCGGACTCAGAACACCAAAGAAACTCGCTATGTAATCATTGCAGGTGTCATTTTAGTTATCGGTTTAGTGGTTGCGCCACAGGCGAACAAACGAATAGAACAAGCTTTGACGGAATTGAGAGCCCCGACGTCGGACTCTACCCAGACGTCGCTAGGTGCTAGAAAGCTTTTTTGGGTGCGTACCGTTGAAATGGTGCCCGACTACTGGATAGTTGGTTCTGGTACTGGCTCGTTTGCCGCGGCATATGCATTACATGCTACCAAAAATTATCCAAATGTTAGCCCGCTGCGCACCGGTGACCCGCATAACCAGTTTCTAAAAATACTCATCGAGCAGGGTATCCTCGGAATATTACTTTTTGTCACATTGCTGATCTTGCTTTCGAAAAACAACATTAACTTTCTCTATTGGACGCTTGGAGTATCAGGTCTGATAGGTTGGCTTGCGTCTAGCTTTTTTAATTCCCACTTTACGACTTTTTCGGAAGGCCGATTCATATGGATTTGGCTAGGGGTTCTTTTAACCTCCAAGGCGACTTTTGCTCAAGAATTCTCTAAAGAGTGCGATCAACATCCCTACAAACCCGCAGACAAAAAATGAAATTGACCCAGCTAACATACGGCGTGGGAACACCGGATCGTCTTTTACTTGAATAGTTTCAACACTTGCGGTTTTTCGTGTCCAACCTTCGCCGAGATTAAACTTTGGGTCCATAATGACGTCCATAAGTAAGTCATAACGCTGGCTCGATGCGTCGCTGGCAATCTGCGATATCGCTGCGACTGGGGTACCACTCTCTCGTCTCTCTAATTCTCTGAGAGTTGACATCCTTTGGGCTAAACTCAGAATTTTTTCGGCCCGTTCATTAAGATAATTTGCGTAATCTTGCGTAATTTTTTCATGTTCGGCTAGGATCGTTCGCATGCAGGCTTCAACAACCGCGACCGCTCGCGCGGGGGAGGGGGCACGTGCCTCAAGCCTTATAAGATTTGACCGATTGATAACAGTCGCCCTGACTTCCAAATTTGATCGTAACTGCGCATTACTCTCGCATGAGAACCCGGAACTGCTGATTCGTTCGACTAGTTCGAAAGGTGTCTCTAGCTCCGGTCCTTGAATAGTCAGCTTGCCGACTCGTATAATGACACCCGCCTCGTAGCGCTCTGGCAGGAGAGCGCAAATAATAAGAGCTAGAAATAGCCCTGCCAACGCAAGAGAAGATATAAACAAAAAACGACGTTGGACACACTTAAAGATATCAATGTAAGTTATCTCTGGACAGACCAACATAGCTTTGCGGCACCCTAGTTTAGACTGAAGTTGAGCGCTTTACGCCCAAACAGGAATTAGAGTATACTCTTTACAATCAATCAAGTCGAACTTGATCAAATCCAATAGTTGCCCCGAACACCCTATAAACCTATACGGCTTCGCGGATTGTGCAATCGAATCGAGTGTCCCAAACTTGAAATTATTATCCAGATCACTGGCTTTCTTTCGAGATTTATTCCGTCGTGGGAAAACTCGCGAAAGTTTTCCAAAAAATGTATTGAGTGAGTTAGGACCTCTTTATCATAATTACTTGTTTTTTAATGTCTACAATCAGCAAATTCCAGGTAGCTATGCGCTGAACCAACTGGCGAAGTCGCAAATCATTACCGGTTATATCGCATATGCGTTAGCCGACTCGAAGAAGAGCTCCAGAAATGTGTCCTTTGCGGAGTTGTTTTGCGCGGACGGGTACTATGCAATGATCGCTAGAAGTCTTGGTTGCGCACCCTGTTATGGGATCGATAATAATAGGGACTCCCATTTCACTTATGCGCCCGTAATTGCCGAGAAGCTTGGGCTCAACGAGATATATTTTATTAACAAAGATATCGAATCCGCTTTAACAGAAAATACCTGGGATATTGTCGCTAATGTGGGTGGCCTATATCACACGGAAGATCCAGTTCAAATTTTGCAGGCATCGTATAGTGCTGCGCATCGCTATCTCATCGTTCAAACGGTGGTCTCCTTAGCCAACACATCTGTCGATTATTTTGAAAGCCCGGCCCCAGGTTGGACGTGGGGAAGTAGGCATAGCAGAAAATCTTTCGATGCAGTAATTCGGGGGCTTTTTGGCGATCAGATCGTTTTACATCACTTTAATGAATTGATTGGTAACGGTCGGCTAGAAGATCGTGGTAACGTTTGTTACTTAATTAAAAAGCACGTCAATTAGTGGGACTTGTCTAGTCTAAGAATATTTCGTTGAAACGTATCTGGTTTTACGAAGCGCCGGACTGCATCTAATATCCAAAGTAAAGATCATGATAACCTTCCGAAGAGTGCATCAGATTCTCCAATATGCCTTACTTGAACTGGCAGGATATGATTCCATGACCGGTCAGACTTCTCAAAATTCAGCCGGATGATGAGAGCAATTCTGCGCAATACTTCTGATGTGGCTAGTTTATTAAAGTTGGGGGCAAGGTTTTCAAGAGTAGGATCAGATCTAATTAAATGTTGAAGAAATATTTCCCCAATTTTAGCCGGGTTCCACGTTTTCCTCGATGTCGTTACAGACTGTCTGCATAGTTTCAAGCCGCTAAAAGCTAGGGCATAACCACTGTACATTATCTTACAAGAATCAAAATCTAGTATGGCAGCAATCCGCGCGCCGTCTGTCAGGATATTGTGCGGATGGATGTCAAAGTGCGCGGGCGATCGTACCCCCTGGTTAAACCGTATGTGGTGCAAGCCCTCATAAGCTTTCTCTATTGTTGGCCATGCGTCTCTTAGAACTCGGGCATGGATACTCCCGAATATTTCTACCCAGTTTTCTCGCTGTGCGCTCGCATTTCGAAAAAGATCAATATCAAGCTGTGAATTATGAACTGGCCCCTCGCCAGGCACTAGGTAGCTCGGAGCTCTAGCGAGTGCTGCATGCAACTGCGCTACAAGAGCTGCTGCCGTCTCGAGCTGCTTCTTGGAGCCTTCAAAGTAGTCACCTTGGACGAAGTGAAACAAACTCCAGAGCGAGCCAGCATGACCGACGAGTAACGGTTCTCCGAGTTCCAAAACTGGCATAGGTGCAGGGAGCTCGAGATCACGAAGCCACACCATAAGCTTTAAGAGCCTCTTAAGGGACTCTCTGTCTGAATGACTCCAACGCTTCAGCAAGTATTGGCCGCTAGCTGTACAGATCCGAAAATTATTACTGTTTAGTTCAATCGCTCCTGATTGATCTATAGATTGCACGCTTGAAATTGGAATCACACTGCTAGCCTTTAGCAGGGAAGAAATAGTGGTCAAGGACCGCTCATTAACCCGTGTCCAAATCGGAGTCTTATTGGAAAACAAATCTGGTTCGAACAGGATCATAGTCAGAACCCTTTGGTGAGACCCCCATCGACTGTCAGGCTAACGCCGGTAATATAGCTCCCATATTTAGAAGCCAGGAAAAGCGCAACTCCTGCGATCTCTGACGGATCTGCAAAACGTTGTATGGGGATTGATTCCTCGACAGCCCTTAACAAGTCGGAATAATTTAAAGACTCTCGTTCAGCTTTAGATTGGAAAAGTGTCTTGAGCCGGTCAGTTTTCACTCCGCCTGGACATATTACGTTTACAGTAATATTTTTTGAGGCAAGTTCTATAGAAACTGCCTTAGTAAAAGCACTTAATCCCGCACGTGCAGTCGCAGAGAGCACCATCTCAGGCGATGGTTCTTTGGCTACACTCGATGAAATAGATATTATGCGCCCCCAGTTACGTTCCCTCATAGAGGGCGTAACAGCTTGGGTAAAGCGAACAGAAGCAAGAAGATTCGTATCGAGCGCACGTGACCAGGCATCGTAACCGAACTCAAGAAATGTGCCAATAGGAGGACCGCCAGCGTTATTAACCAAGATATCTACCTCCCCCCATAAACCCGCGATCTTTTCTACTGCTCTCAGGGGGAGTCCGATATCTAAAACATCGCCGACCATCCCGTCGCAAACTCCACCAAATTGTCTAATTTTTGACGCTGCGTATGTAAGCTGAGTCTCGTCCCTCGAAACTAAAAAAACCTTTACTCCAACCTGTGCCAACAGCTCTGCAGTCGAATAGCCAATACCGCCACTAGATCCCGTTACCAAAGCGACTTTACCCTCTAGACCAAGATCGAACGGCGACATAACCCCCCCACAAAAACCTTACTGAACTGAGCGGCAGTGCTCGACAACGAGCGACATATAACTTGCGACACTGGGAAAATCAACACGAGCAAGCGGTAGTACATACTCCGAAATCTCTCTTAAGTAATTCCGGCGAACATCCGGGTCGGGATTCTGATTAATTAAGAATACATTATCGAGCTTATCGAGCACCTTTACAACGCGAGTAGCCAACGGCGCCTCCGTGATACGCTGATAGTATAGCCTCTTGTACTCGAAATCGTGTGCCAAGTCTCGATTAATCGTTAAAATACTCATGCTCCTAAAAACCTTCTCGCCGAATAGCTGACGTAAGGTGTCAGGCTCAACCGAGGAAACTTCTAGCACATTATGTAGAAGTCCTAATAATCCGATCTCAGGTTCGATATCTCCACACAAGAAAATAGAGAAGGCTGCAACCCTTACAGGGTGACAGAAATAATCGCTTGCACCGAGCCCGATGTGGTTATACTGAAGTTGTTTTGCAAAACTAAAGGCATCTCGATTGAGTTGTTGTACCTTCGGGTCACGAATCGTTCCAATAGCCCGGTCCCAGTTTGAAATCGCGTGTCGCCATAACGCAGGTCCATTGGCAAGTCGAATTCTGACCTCCGCGTCAATATTATCGTCAAGAAAGAATAATTCTTTTGTTGTCATAGTTCTTCTTTAAACACAATGGGTAAGTCTTTAAACTTACTGCAAATACACCTTAAAGTATTTTTATGAAGAGAAAAAATCTCTCAAAGAAATATGTTGAACCTATTTTAATAGATTCTAGGTTCTGAAGGCAGAATGGCTTGATAAAATATAGCTGTGGAATTTGCTGAGCGAGATATATTAGGAACTTTTCTTATAAACGGACAATCAACAAATTCGTGAGAACAGTCGTGATTGCCTGTAGACTATCTGTAGGCTGTCCATGAGATACTTGAAATTCTTGCCTCTCAATCAACCGAAAAAATTGACCCGGAGAGCCTCTCTTAGGGCCAAAACGATACACGCGATCATCTAGAGTTGACAAGAAGCAATTTTAAAATTTTTGTTATAAAGAGAATAATAGACTGATTTTATCTCTAACATCAAGCATTGATTACTTACTTTACTTAAGAAAATTGAATACGATTAAAAAGCTTCTGAAGCTTCTTTTGCCTCACGAGCGTAAGCGAGCGGCGCTCCTATTGGGAATGACTTTTCTAATGGCACTGTTAGATATGGTGGGCATAGCATCGATCATGCCTTTCTTGACGATTTTGGCCAACCCGGAACTTCTCAACTCGAACCCCTTTTTGAATACTATATACGTCAATACAAAGCTGTCTGATCCGTATCACTTTATTTTTTTAGTTGGTGTATTGATGTTCGCTATTTTGCTTTTCGCGCAAATCTTCAAAGCGTTAACGACCTATGCTCAGCTACGTTTCACATTAATGCGGGAATTTAGCATTAGCAAGAGGCTTGTCGAGGCGTATCTCAGACAACCGTATGAGTGGTTTTTAGAGCGCCATAGTGCTGATCTTGGAAAGAGTGTACTTTCTGAAGTAGGGAATGTGATTCAAGGAAGTGCGATACCGTTGCTAACACTCATCTCGCAGAGCGCTGTGGCTATGTCCATATTAATCATGCTGCTGATTGTAGATCCTATCCTCTCGTTGATTATCGCTTTAGTGCTAGGTTCTGCATACGGTATTATTTTTCAACTCGCCACGCGATTTCTGAGGCGAATTGGCGACAAGCGGGTCGAGGTCAATCAGTTGCGGTTTCGATCAGTGAGCGAAGCGTTTGGCGCATTTAAAGAAATCAAAGTTCGCGGACTAGAAAAACATTATGTTGAGCGATTCGCGGCTCATGCTCATACGTACGCGAAATATCATTCATTCGGATCCGCAGTAAGTCAACTCCCAAGATTCGCTCTGGAGTTACTCGCTTTCGGGGGTATTTTACTGGTAGTGCTCCGCTTGATCGCTGACAAAGGAAATTTGCCAGAAGCAATACCTATAATCGCGCTCTTCGCGTTTTCGGGCTATCGTCTCATGCCGGCGCTCCAGTCAATTTACGCGTCTTTGACGCAGCTCCGTTTCTCTGGGTCGGCTCTAGATGCTCTTTACGAGGAGTTTGTTGGATTTAAATCTTCAGTTGCGCTGACGAGCAAGAAGCAGCTTGTATTACATTACAGGATCGCGCTTGAGGGCGTGAGTTATAGATATCCCAATAAAGAGCAGCCCGCGCTTCAGTCGATAAGCTTGGAAATACCACGAAAAAGTATAGTTGGACTTGTTGGTGCAACGGGGAGCGGAAAGAGCACCCTGGTCGATATTATTCTTGGGCTACTTACGCCCCAGACCGGTGTAATCAAAGTTGATGGTATTCCAATTGAAGATAATAATCGGAGAGCTTGGAGAAATGCTATTGGATATGTTCCGCAACAAATCTATCTTACAGACGATACAATTATGGCGAATATTGGATTCGGTCTTGATACAAAAGATATCGATCAACGTGCTGTTGAGCGAGCAGCAAAGATCGCGTGCATCGATGACTTTGTAAAAAAAGATCTACCAGATGGATACGAAACGAGGGTGGGTGACCGGGGAATACGTTTGTCAGGTGGCCAGCGCCAGAGAATTGGTATTGCCCGCGCGCTGTATTTTAATCCCGGTATCTTAATACTGGACGAAGCGACCAGTTCTCTAGATAACTTAACCGAACAGAATGTCATGAGAGCGTTGCATGACTTGAACGAGGACATTACGATTATCATGGTTGCTCATCGATTAAGTACCGTTAAGAATTGCGATCTGATTTTTTTTCTCGAGAGTGGAGAGTTGAAATCTCAAGGGAGCTATGAAACGCTTAGTAAAATAAATGAAAAGTTTCGAGCAATGACTCAAATAAGTTAATCGACTAACTAAAGACCTTACATGTATGTTAACTGACTCATCTGTTCTTATTACTGGTGGTACTGGCTCTTTTGGGTATGCTTTCGTTTCGCTGACGTTAGCTAAGTACAATCCAAGAAGACTTATTGTTTTTTCCAGGGACGAAATGAAGCAGTGGGAGATGGCGAAGCTCTACGCAAATGATCAGCGCGTGAGATTTTTTATCGGAGACGTAAGAGACAAAGACCGTCTTTATCGAGCGCTCGACGGAATTGATTTCGTCGTACATGCGGCAGCAACAAAGATTGTCGATGCTGCGGAGTATAACCCTTTTGAATGTATAAAGACAAATATATTTGGTGCAATGAATTTGCTTGATGCATGCATTGATCAGAAAGTTAAACGGGTCGTCGCACTCTCTACCGACAAGGCTAGCAGTCCAATTAATTTGTATGGGGCAACTAAGCTCGCCTCCGACAAGTTATTTTTGGCAACGAATTCATCCTATGCGGGGGGGCATGACACAATTTTCTCCGTTGTTCGTTATGGCAATGTTATGGGCTCGCGCGGCTCGGTTATTCCGTTTTTTAAATCTTTAAAGGATAGCGGAAAATTACCGATCACAGATCAGCGTATGACTCGCTTTATGATTACCTTAGAGCAAGGAGTTGAGCTCGTTTGGCATGCGTTTGCGGATATGAAGGGGGGGGAAATCTACGTCAAAAAGATACCCTCGATAAAGGTCACTGACATCGCACGAGCGATTTGCCCGGATGCTAAGCTCGAAGTCATCGGAATTCGCCCTGGGGAAAAACTCCATGAGCAAATGATTGGCTTAGAGGATTCTGATTACACCTACGAATACTCTAATTACTATAAGATCCTGCCACAGATTAACAAATGGGCAAGTGACGCTACAAGAATAAAGGACGGCAAGAAAGTGCCGGAGGGATTTTCATATACGAGTGATGCCAATTTACACTGGATGACGGTCGCTGAACTCCGCACATGGCTCGCCAACGATGCTCTCCGATTCCGAGGGGTATAGCGGATGATTCCGTATAGCCGTCAGCACATTACCGAAGAGGATATTGCGGCCGTCCGCGAGGTTTTGCAGTCAGAATTCCTTACTCAAGGCCCCGTTGTGCCGCGATTTGAGAAGTCGGTGGCGAATTATTCGGGATCTAGCTACGGTGTCGCCACAAGCAGCGCGACAAGTGCCCTTCATGTTGCTTGTTGCGCGCTTAATCTTGGGCCGGGAGATTGGCTCTGGACTTCTCCAAACAGTTTCGTAGCAAGTGCAAACTGCGCATTGTATTGCGGGGCAAATGTAGATTTTGTCGACATTGACCCTCAAACCTATAATATGAGTACCACCGCCTTGGCAAGTAAATTATTAGAGGCCGAAAAACTCGGAACACTACCCAAAATCGTTATTCCTGTCCATTTCGCTGGACAGTCGTGTGATATGGATACAATTGCCACGCTCTCCAAGCGCTTTGGATTTCGGGTGATTGAGGATGCATCACATGCTATCGGTGCTTCTTATAAGGGAGTCAAGGTTGGATCTTGTGTCTACAGTGACATTACAGTTTTTAGTTTCCATCCAGTCAAGATAATTACAACCGGTGAGGGTGGAATGGCGCTTACCAACAATATTGAACTTGCGGAAAGGATGCGTCTCTTTAGAGCGCACGGAATTACTAATAACAAAGCCCTGATGGATTCACGTCCTGAGAACGAGATATGGAACTATCAACAAGTTGAACTTGGATTCAACTATAGAATGACTGATCTTCATGCAGCACTAGGCTTGAGCCAACTTAATCGCCTAGACGCTAACGTTATCAAGCGGCATAAAATTGCACATTACTATGATGTTGAGTTACGTGAACTACCTATCGTGATCCCTTGGCAACTTCCTGAAAACTACTCGAGTTACCACCTGTATCCAGTTAGGGTGTCCTCTAACTCCACACCGAGTAGGCAACGTCAAATTTACAATAATTTAATTCAAAATGGAATTGGTGTTAACGTGCACTATATCCCAATTTATAAGCATCCTTTCTATCAGCGTCTCCAGTTTAAAGGAACTAACTATCCAGAAGCGGAGCGTTTCTACTCCGAGACCATAAGTCTGCCATTGTTTCCTACGCTCTCTTCCGAGCAACAAAGTAAAGTCGTGGACCAGCTGCGCCTATCGTTGAGGGCCTACTAAGTTGATTTCTCACCAGAGTTGCAATACATCGGACTTGTTATAGCATCACTGAGCTGTGTCAACGCAGTAAGGTGAAGCGGAAACAATAATGAACTGGCATATTAATAAAACTCGTGCGGTAAAAGAGTTAGGGGATGAATCTCCCAAAAAACGGAACTCTACAAATCTGTATCGTTTTAAATTTTCAATTGGGAACAACGCATATAGTTTTTGCGATTGCTCGGTCGCAGCCAAAATGAGTATCGCTAGTAAAAATTAATGAGAACACTTACACCACATAAGACAGAAAAGTTAACGTAATTTTTCAGATGCAGGAAACCATAATAAATTTCTCTGAATAGGAAAATCGTGTAAGTTAGTTAAGGCTGATGTGGATAATTAGACAACATATGAATATATGTATTATTCCCGCGCGAGGAGGTAGCAAGCGGCTACCAAGGAAGAATATCTTGGAATTCTGCGGAAAGCCGATGATTGCGTATGCCATTGAAGTGGCAAAAAAGTCGAACGTCTTTGATCGAATAATCGTAAGCACCGACGATAAAGAAATATCTCAGATCGCACAAAACTATAATTATGTTACTGTGCTGCCCCGCCCAGTACAACTTGCGGATGATTATGCTACAACCGTAGAGGTTATACAGCACGCAATCGGCGAAGTTGAGACACTAGGGATCAGTTTTCAACATGTTTGCTGTATCTATCCAACTGTCCCACTTTTAGAGCCGTTAGCGATTACACAGGGCCTAAAATTACTTGAAGCCAATCGGGAGTGTTACGCCTTTCCCATTATCCAGTTCCCTTCGGCGGTTCAAAGAGGATTAACGGTCTCAACTAACGGTACTCTAGCCCCTATGTATCCAGGCCATGAACTAACCCGCTCGCAGGATCTTGAGCCCGTATACTATGATGCGGGGCAGTTTTATTGGGCGGATAAGAATACGTGGAAGACATGTAGTTTTATTCACTCAAATGGAGTAGGATTTATAGTGCCGCGCGTGTCGGCCGTTGACATTGATGTGCGCGACGATTGGGAGTTCGCTGAATTACTCCACAACATGAGAAAGCGATAATGGATACTCAGAAAACGTATGCAACGGATCAGGATTCATTTTGGTCGGGTGATTTTGGCACCGAGTATATCAATAGAAATCGAAGTGCCAGACTGTTGGCATCGAATATTCGCTTCTTTTCTAAAGTTTTGAGCTTCGCAAAAAACCTAAATACCTGTATCGAGTTCGGTGCGAACATTGGAATGAATCTAAAAGCTTTACGTCTGCTTTATCCGGAGATGAAATTTTACGGAATAGAGATAAATGAAACAGCAGTTTTCGAACTTAAAAAAAATATAGGGAGGAGTAACGTCTTTGCGGGGTCAATAGTTGACTACGAGGTCAGTAACACCTTTGATCTTGTATTTACAAAAGGTTTACTCATCCATATAAACCCGAATTCCTTGCCGTTAGTTTATCAAAAGCTAGTCAACTCTACACATAACTACTTACTTATCAATGAGTATTACAGCCCAGAACCAGTATCCGTAGATTATAGAGGTAATCGAGATCGACTTTTTAAGCGCGATTTTGCTGGTGAAATCATGGAGATATATCCAGAGATGAAGCTTATAGACTATGGATTCTCTTATAAGCGAGACTCGGAATGCCCGCAAGATGACATCAACTGGTTCTTAATGCAGCGGAACTAGATAGATGTTTATCGCTTTGCTTGACTATGGCCTTGGCAACATAAGGTCTCTAAGCTACGCCCTTGATCGAATCGGCGTTGCATACAAAATCGTAAACTCCCCGAGTGGCTTAGCGCAGGCTTCCCACATAATTGTGCCAGGTGTCGGATCATTTGGGAGCGCAATAAAAAATTTACACTCGATGGAACTTTATGAGGCGCTCGTAAGCTTAACGGCAGATCGAAGGAAGAAATTTTTAGGAATCTGCGTGGGAATGCAGATATTCTTCGAGAGTAGTGACGAGTCTCCAGGGGTAAGAGGTATCTCGGCTATTAAGGGCAATTTCCAGCGCCTTAGCTCAAAAAATGCACGTGTGCCGCATA
>JACCDX011865334.1_pt1 | contig 13773 bp, 8 predicted proteins | sample 7449681 | NCBI WGS metagenome assembly JACCDX01 (sample SAMN15323450, study PRJNA562643) | freshwater metagenome | isolation source: river surface water | place: USA:Blue River Watershed | collected 2017-08-18
AGCGCGGTGCGGTTGGCGCGGTCGATCGAGAGGCCGTCTTCCCGCACCAAATCGAAACGCGCGCGGGAGACGGCATTCATCAACCATTGCGTGCTGCGGCGCGCGCCGGAGCGGATGCTGAAGTCGGCGTAATCGACGCCGATCAGACCGGGCCAGCGGCCCGTGCGGCGCGCGATCGCGCGGGGCAGGCGCAGGTCGGCGCGCCGGCCGAAATTGGTGAACTGCCCCGAAAGCACGCGGCCTTCGCGCTGCAGGTCGTGGAAAACTTGCAACACCTGGGCGGTGGCGGGCGTAGCGCGCCGATTGACGGGAGCCGGAGAAGAACGGCGAGACGAACGCGGAGCCGCGTCGGAGGTGGTCATGACAGGGCGGGGCCGTGCAGAAATTCGACGTCGATGGCACAACGCACTTGCGACCCTTGGCGCGAGCGCAGCACGACGCTTTGGCGATCGCGCGCCGGCGTGATCGACGCGACCTGATCGAAGCCGCGCGGGATCGGCGCCACAGCCATGATGTAGTTCACCACGAGCGGTCGGTCGCGCCGCAAGGTCTGGGCAGTCGGGATGCGGCGCGCGCGCAGCGGATTGCGGCCGGCGGAATCCGCGAGCCCGTAGTGAAAATACGACGTGACCTCCTCCAGCCCGAGTGAGTTGAGGTTGCGCCCATTCCACGGTGCGTAGTGCCGCCCGCCGTTGGAGTGCCAGAGAATGGTGTGGGCGAGGACGCGCGGGTCCTTAAGGGCGAACCACACGTAGCCTTCCTGCGGGAAAGTCACCGCGGTCCACGCGAACGGCTTCGTGTGATCACCGACGAGCATCACGAGATCCTCGAAGCCGCGCCGCGCGGGATAGTGCCGGAGATCCGCGTGGCCGCCGTTCAGCAGCGGCACGCGGCGGAGCGAGCGGAACGTGGCGCCGGGGCGCAGCGATTGGTAACCGCGTTTCTCCGGCGACTCGAAGACGCGCGGGGCGACCTGTCCGAAGCGGAAGGCGCTCGTGGAGACCACGCCGCTGGCCTCGCGGTCGGGAAAGCGGAGCATGGCGTGGTGGCCAAAATTCATCGGGCCGGACATGCCGTGGACCACGTGCTGTTGGTAGACGGCGGTGTGGCCTGCGCGGAGCAGGACGTGTTTGTCGACGCGTCCGGAGCGAACGCGCGTCTGCAGCCGAAAATGTCCATGGGCCGCGTCGAGGCTGACGCGGCGCCAGGCGGCGTTGGCGGTCTCGCCGTGGGGCGGGTGACTCTCGCCGGCGAACGCCCGTGTGTTCTCACCGAACGGTAGGCAGAAGAAATCGCCGCGAAGGACACGCAGCAGGGCAGGGCAGTCGGGGAGTTTTTCGCCGTGCCACGGGGCGACCGCGAAGGGCTGGATCCAGCGGCTCCGCAGTCGGAACGAGACCGGTCCGACATGGCCGCCCCGCGCGGTGACGTGAGCCTGCACGTCACGGGTGGCGAGAGGCCACGAACGCTGGGAGAACTGGATCACGCTGCCCTTCATGCGGGATGCCGGAGAATCAGCCGGCGCTGGCGGCGGCCTGGCGTTGCGCGGCGTCGCGTTCCATCATCGGGCGCCACCAGAAGAAATACATGCCGGCTGAGCCGATGAGGAAGAGGGGGAGCGTCCACCAGAAGGCCTCGTAGGTCTTCGTGACGAGCTGCATCGGGAGGAGGAACAGCGTCACCTGCCACAGGAGCGTGAAGGGAACGGCGAGGATGTCGTTGCGGTTCTCGCGGTCCATGGCGACGCGCGCCGGGCCGACGATTTCATCGCGCAGCGGGCCCCAGAAACCGAAGGGGCGTGTCGTGCGGTAGAAATTCCGCAGCACCGGCATCGGCGTGGGCGCGGTGACGAGCGACGCGCCGATGCAGCCGACGAAGGACAGGCCCGCGGTGAAGACGAACTGGTAGATCTCGTTCATCTCCGGATAGAGCAGCCGCTGCGCGATGGCGCCGAACGCGCCGAGCACGGCGCCGCCGACGCAACCCCACGCGTTGCAGCGCCACCAGTAGAGGCGCAGGAGGCCGGGCGCGAGTTGGCCCGCCATGAGGCTCATGATGATCCAGCCCCAAAGGTTGTTGATGCTGGAGGCGGCGACGCCGAAGTAGAAACCGATGACGACGATCGAGATCGTGGCGGTATACGAAGCGATGATCAGCTCGCGGTTGCTCGCCTGCGGGCGCAGGAACGCTTGGTAGATGTCCTTCACGATGTAGGCGCAGGTGCCGTTCACGATGCCGTTCTTGCACGACATCATGGCGGCGAACATCGCGACGACGATCAGGCCCTTGAGGCCGGTGGGCACGACGTTGAGCAGCACGGCGGGCAGAATCTGCTCGGGGTTGATCGTGCCGTGGAAGCCGACCAGCGGGAGCTTGAACTGCCATTGCGTGCCGAGGATGGACTGGAGGCTCTGCACGAGTGCGGCCGGATGCGTGGCGGGATTGTTGACGAGGTCGCTGGTGAGGTCGTGCCAGTTGGACTCGATCACCGCGGGGTAGTGGACGTGAATGGCGTCCGCGGCCTGCTTCACGACGGAGAGGTCCGGGTAATTGGACGAGACGAAGTAGATACCGAGGACCGCGAAGCCCATCATCAGCGGCCAGCGGAACATCGTCATGAGCGCCTGCTGGAACGTCTGCAGGCCGCAATCGCGGTCGCTGCGCGCGCCGAAGTAGCGGGCCTCGCCACCGGTGCCCATGCCGCCGATGGAGTGACGCAGCAGATAGAACGCGGCCATGAGAATGACCGGGGAATAGGACTCGTAGCCGGGCGGCATCGGCGTGTGCCAAGCCGGGAGCGAGTTGGTCCAATCGGGATTGGCGGTCACGGCCTTGGCCGTCTCGGCGAGGTGCGCGGCGTCCGGGACTTGGTTCCACGCCATGAAGGCGATGATGACGCACGTGATCATCACGATGATGCCCTGGAGCAAGTCGGTGAGCACCACGCCGTAGAACCCGGCGCTGACGGTGTAGAGCGTGCTGAGCAGCACGAGCGCGAGCGTCGTGTAGAACGGCGGCCACGGGAAGAACATGCCGAGGAACAAACTGGCTCCACGGACGAGGTAGGAGAGCATCATCACCGTCGTGATGGTGGACATCACCGCACCGAGCAGGCGCATGGATTGCGCGACCTTGTTGTCGCCGAAACGGTAGATGCCCCATTCCGGGCCGGTCATGCAGCCGGAGCGGCGATGCCACTTGCCAGTGTAGACGAGCATGAATGCCAAAATCAGGACCGCGCCGCCGCGGAATTCGATGAACAGGCCGCGGGGTCCCAGCATGTAGAGGAACGACGTGATGAGCATCGTGCCCGTGAGGTCGAACCACGTCGCCATGCCCATGACGCCGAGCAGATACCAAGGCACTTGGCGGCCCCCGAGGAAGTAGTGGTCGAGGCTGGCGCTCGCGCGCCGACTCATGAGGAGCCCCATGACGATACTCGCCGCGAGGTAGAGGGAGATGATGGTGTAATCGAGCGTGGACAGCGAGGTCATGGGGTAGGGGTAAGCGGAGAGATCAGCGCGGTTCGTGAGCGGCAGGCGGTTGGTCCCGCATCGCTTCGGCGGCGAGCGCGTAGAACGTGTGGATGTCGAGCACCTCGATGTCCAAGGACGGGTTCTTGCGGCGGAGCTGCTCGACCATCTCGATGATCGCCGAGGGGCTCTGCCAAACGATGCGGAAGAAATAGAAGCCCTTCAGGCCTCCGCTGTTCTCCGCGATGGCTTGGGCGACGATGTCGGCCGTCTTCTCCGCGCCGGGGAACTCGTTCGCCTGATTGAGCAGGTTGAGGACGGGCATGCCCTTCCACACGTGCGGCTGGGGCGGGACGCCGGTGTTGGTGTGCATGTCCCAGATCATCGCGCCGTAGCCGGCGGGGGCGAATTGGACGAAGGCGTCCTTCACGGCCGCACTGGGAGGGACCCAGTCGAGCACCATGGGCGCGAACTGTAGCGCGGCTTCCTTGAAGTAGCGCTGGTTGTGTCGGATGAAGAGCGGCAGTTGGTCGGCCGGGATGCGGCTGGGATTGATGTAGCCCGCGGCGCCGGCGTCGGCGGTGATGGTGTCGTTGGGCGTCAGCGTGCGATAGATGTGCGCGATGACATCGGGGTAGGCGTTGAGCAGGTTCGGGTTGATCCCCCATGCGAGCGGGATCTTGCCGCGGTTCGGGTCGTCCCAGTGCTTCGGCAGGTAGTCGTAGAGCACGAAGGCGGAATCGTAGTCCGCCATGAAGATGCAGAGGTAGGTCTTGCGCGGATCGTAGGCGACCGCCTTGGCGGCGCGTTCCTGTTTGAGCGGGAGCCGCGGGGCGTGGCTGTGCAGCGACTGGTTGTAGCAATCGCTGGTCGAGGTGTTCTGGTAGACGTTGTAGGGGGAGATGAGGTGGACCGTCTCCCACTCCGTCGGCACGGGCTCGTGCTTGCTGGTGTGGACCGAATTGAAGTTCGTGTATTTGAAGAACTGGAAGAACCCGGCGAGCTCAGTCATGTGCTGCCCAGCCGAGTGACGGCGCGTCTCCGTGAGGATAAGCTGGTAGGTCGCGAGATCGGTGCCCGGCGGTTGGCCGAGGTCGTCAGCGGGGACTTCGTCGCCCCACGGCGAGAGGTCGAAGGTGAAGGCGCGGTTCTTCACCAGCCAGTCGCGGTTGACCACGTAATCGATGGCGCCGTTGCGGCGGGCCGAGTGCGAATCTTCGTAGAGGCCGAGGAAGTGGGACGAGCAGCGTCCGGGCGCGAGGTATTCGCGGATCGCCCAGCGGTAGGCATCGTTCTTCGCGCTGCCGGTTTCCTTCCCGGTGAACTTGCCGCGCAGGTCGTGGATCACGCGCAGCTTCCAGCGCGGCAGATATTTCGCGGCGAGCTCGGGGCTGAGGGCGATGGCGTCCTCGACGCCGGCGACCGTCGTGGCGACGTTGACCGTGGCCGGGACGGCGGGATCCCAGATGACGGCGCCCTTCAATTTGTCGCCGGCCAATTGGACGAGGTCGTCGAGGTGGCGGAGGGTTTTCTGCGGGCGTGGTGCCAGCCATTGGCCGGGCTGGGTGAAGAGGCGCAACCAGTAACTCGGACGCGCCGGATCGGCGAGACCGACCGGGAACTTCGTCGAGAGCACGTAGAGCGTGGGCGCTTCCCGATTGATGATGCCCTGGATCGTCGCGACGGCCACGCCCTCATCGTAGGTCGCTGCGTCGGCCTGTTGAGTCAGCGTGTAGACGTAGAGCGGCGCGGGCGGCGGTGGCTCGGCGGCGAACAAGGAAGAGGCGACGCCGAAGCTGGCGGCGAGCAGGAGACCGACACGGACAGTGATCATGAGGTAGTTGGGGTGGGGCCGAAGCGGAAGGTAGCGATTTCCTTGGCGCGGAGCTTGTTCTTGAACACGGCGCCGCGAACGGACGCGCGCGGGGCGAGCGGACGCCCTTCGAAGTCGACCTTTTCCGCCGTGGTGGGAGACGGCACGCCGTCCGGGCGGCCGCGGAAGTCAAAGGTGACGGCGCTGGCCGTGGTGTTGGGATTGAAGCAGCGGACCTCGAGGCAGTCGCCGCGTTCACGGGTGCTCGTCACCACGACGTCGCCGGTGGCCGCGAGGAAGGATGCCGACGCCGGCAGGGTGCGCTGGACCGGCACGAAGAGGCCGGCGAGGCCGCTCGGGGGGAGCTGGCAGTTGCGCAGGCCCGCGCCAAGTTGGATGCCGAGTTCCGACAGCTGGACGCGATCGGCCGCGCCGCGGAACGGTTCCAACCAGAAGCGGAAGGACAGGTCGCCCTGCAGTTGTCCGTTGGGCTCGCCGTCGGTGAAAACGGTGCGACGCGTCGCGCGGAACAACGTCAGCGCGATGGGCCGGTCGGCTTGATCGCGGACGGCGCTCTCGAGCAAACCGCTGCTGATCACGGCGAGGCCGCGGCGCGCGTCGGAGACGGCGGTCCACGTCTGCTGCGCGCAGGTCTCCACCGCGAGCTCGCGGCGGATGTGATTGTTGGCGGGGAGGCTGATCGGACGTTCGACGATGTCGAAGGCGCTGTCGGCCAGATAAGTCCGGGCGCGGGCGCCCGTCGGGAAGAGCACGCGGACACGGTGATCCTTGGCCGTGTTGTGGACGACCGTCTCGAATTCGAGGCGCGTAGCGTCGCGGCGCAGCGTGACGCGGGTGTCGATCACCAGCGGCTCGAGGGCCGACGAGCGGACCATGCGGTCGAAGGTGAATTCCCGCGGGACGTTCATCGTCGTGCGGATGCGGAACGTCGTCTGCAGGGGGCCGTCGGCGACCAACGCGACATCGGCGGCGCCGGCGGTTGACGTGTAGGTCTGGTCGTTCACCGCCTGGCCGTGATACCAGCCGTCGCCAATATCGGCGGAGTCCTCGAACGTGAGGAGGCGGGAGTAGGTCTGGCCGCTGCGCCGGTCGGTGACCGTGAGGGAACCGTTCGGCTCGATGGTGACGCGCAGGGCGGCGTTCTCCATCGAGCGTTCGCTGGTGGCGAGGCCGGGCGTGGCGGGATGCCGGGTCGGCTTCATCGTGGCGGCGACAATCTCGTCCTTGGCGGCGAATTCGCCCTCGCGGACGGCGAACGACGTGTAGCCGAGCGCCGGGATCGATAGGCGGACGGCGATGGTGACGTCGTTGGTGCGATAGACCACGGGGAAGTGGCGGGGCAGGGCGCGGGACTTCAGGCGCCCCATGTCCTGCGCGACGCGCTGGTAGGGGATCTCGACGCCGCGGCTGTCGACGAGGCGGAACCCGGGCTTGGGCTCAAAGCCGAAGAATTCATTGAAGCAACCCCAGTCGGTCGGGATCTGCAGCGTGAGTTCGACAATCTCGTCGAGCGGACGGGTCAGCGGGTTGGCGACCAGCACCCGCACCTCTTTGGCGCCGATGGCGCCGTCGATCGCGGCGGTGAGGCTGAGGAGCGATTCGTCGGCGGTGTTCTCCGCGATCTGCTGACACTGCGCGAAGCGATACTTCATGTCCTCGTGGACAGCATCGATGCTGCAGCCGCAGATGGAATCGTGCGGGTGGTTTGTGAGCAGCCAGCGCCAGGCGGTGCGGAAAAAGCCCGCTTGCGACGGGAGGCCCGTGAACGCGCGGGCGGCCGCGCCGAACGGTTCGGACCAGTGGCAGAGGAGTTGTTCGCAGCGGGCGTTGGCCTGCTTGATCCAGACGCGGCTCGAGAGAACGCCGGGGATGAGCCACTGCTGATCGGTCACGCAGGGCTGCGTGCCGGTCTCGCGCATCTCGCCGCGATGGACGTCGGTGACTTGGTCCGCGTGGGCGCGGATCTCCTGCAGGTAGGCGTCGAGCGTGCTGTGGATGATCCGATAGCCGCCGGCCGCGTCCGCGGGACGGGCGAAGAGGGCTTGGTAATAGTCGGCATCATACTCGAGGTGGTCGCCACCGTCGAAAACGAGCAGCGGCCCGAGGCCGGAGCGCTTGGATTCGCGGGCAAGATAGTCCTCAAACTCCCGCTGGGCGCGCTGGCGATCGAACGCCACGTCGCGTTGGTGGCTGCGGCGGATGTCCCAGGGGTAGTCGCAATAGCCCGTGCGCGGAAATCGATAGCAGAGGATGCGGGTGCCGTCCGGCGATTCCCACCAGAGATGAGCGGACGCGCGCGGCTCGAGGCCGCGCCAGACGAGCGCGTCATTGATGCCGAAGCCGGCGAGGATCTGCGGCAATTGCGAGATGTGTCCGAACAGATCGCAGACGAAGCCGGCGTTGGACGGCTCCGCGCCGTAGGCTCGCGCGCTGGCGCGGCCGAGCTCGAGGTTGCGGACGATGGATTCGCCGGAGACGAGCCATTCGTCGGGCAACACGAACCATGGCCCGACCTGGAGTTTGCCGGTGCGGACGAATTCGCGGACCTGGGCCTCCCGCTCCGGGTGGATCTCCAGGTAGTCGTCGAGCACGATGGACTGGCCATCGGTCGTGAAGGGGCCGTGCAACTTGCCCGCGGCGAGGTCGTCGAGCGTGCGGTTGAAGAGCCGGACGAGGCGGTGGCGGAAACCTTGGAAGGTCTGATACCACTCGCGGTCCCAGTGCGTGCTCAGCACATAGTGGACGTTGGTCGGGCGAGTCTTGGATTTCGCGGGCAGAGAGCGTTTTTTCACGGAGAAGCGGGAGGAGTGATCGAGTGGGCGGGCAGAGTGACCTTGCGGCCGACGACTTCCACGGTCGCCTCGGTGTCCGCCATGTTCAGGAGCCAGAGTCCGGCGGTGGTCTGGACCTTGAAGACTTCGGTGCGATCGAGGTGGAGCGAGGCGGGCGCGGCGGGCACGATCTTGTCGCGGACGGCGCTTTCGAGCGTGTCGCGCATGAAGCGCAGGGGCAGGCGCTGGGAAACGATCCAGCTCGCTTCGTCCTGCTTGAGATCCATCGGGCCGAAGTAGGCGTAGACCGTGCCGGCGCCGATCTTGCGCCGCCACGCCACCTTGGCCTGCGGGCCATAGCTCATCGCGAGGAGAACCTCGCAGTCGGCGGCGACCGGCGTGTAGCCGCGGGTAAAGACGACGTCCTTCAGTTCGGCGATCGACGGCAAAATGTCCGGCCGGGGAATCAGGTTTCCGAGGACCGACAAGCCGTCGATCGTGTCCGTCTGCGGGGTAAATCCGAGCAAGCGGTCGATCTCGTGCGTGTCTCCGGCCCAGGAGACCGGACGGCTGGCGAGGAAGAACGCCACGCCGCCGCCGCGGACCCAATCCTCGATCCGACGCATCGACTCCGAGGGCATGACTTCGGTGCCCGCGACGATGAGGATTTTTTTCGAATCGAGAGCGCCGTCGCGGAGCATCGCGTCGTCCACCATGTCATAGTCGATGAAGCGCCGGAGGTCGGCGAACAGCTCGCCGAGTTTGAACATCGAGATGCGGGCGCCCTCCTCGCTCTTCATTTGTTCGGCGGAAAGATTCGGATGATAGACGGCGGTCTCGATCAGCGGCGTGTGGTGGCGGAGGAGGGACTGATAGTTCCGCAGAAAGTCTCCCATCGGTCCCACTTTCCCGAGCTTGGCGTCGGCCAGTTCGGAGTTGTCGTAGGCGAAGAGCTGATTGGCGCCGGAGGTGATGGCGTTGAAGATGCGTCCCACCATGCCGGGCGGGGTGACGAGCGAGGCGGGCTCGTGGCCGAAGTAGGCGCCGTATTGGCGGCAGGCCGAGGCGACGAGCCGCGTGTAGCGGACGTTCATCGGGTAGGAGCTGCCCTCGTTGGTGATGCGGATGCCGCCTTGGTGCTTCGCGGCGACCTGCGCCTGGGCGACGAAGTCCGAGCCGTGCGCGGGCGCCATGTCGCCACCCGTGCAAAGGTAGATCGGGCTGTCGGGGAAGAGCTCGCGGGTGAGGCCCATGCACCAATCCGCGTAGTGGGTCATGGCGCCGCGATACCAAGAGAGCATCTCCTGCCAGGCGCGCTCGGAGGGCGCGCGTTGGGGCAGGAAAGGATTGATCTGCTCGAAGCTCGTGAAGGACGTCTTCCACGCCGCGTTGAGCGCCGCGATTTGGTTTCCGTAGGTGGCGGCCGTGTGGCGGCGAAAATCAGCCGCGGCGAGCTCGTCGCCACACCAATAGCCGGCGTGCGAGTGATAGGCACCGGGCCAGTTGCCGATGACGGGGTAAATCGCCTCACCGTAGTCGCCGCTGATGCCGATGTTGACCGACTCGAGCACGCCGAGCGGACGGTAGCGCTCGGCGAACTTGCCCAAGTAGGTGCGCAGCTGCGTGCGCAACTCGGGCGACCAGATCGACGGAATTTTCGAATCCCGCTGGTGGTCGAGACAGCGCAGCATCTTCATCCCGGGCGTCTGGCGGATGAACTCGGGCGTCGTATACCACGGGCTCATGACGATGAACGGCACCCACTTGAGCCCGACGCGCTGGTAGATCGCCACCTCGGCGTCGTAGTCCGACCAATCGTAAACGCCCGGCGATTTCTCCACGAGGTTCCAGTAGATGTAGGTCTGGACGCTGGTGAACCCGAGGGACTTGAGCGTGCGCAGGTGGGCCTCGAAGTTGGGCGATTTCGGGAACAGGTCGCCGCCGCACACGACAACGGTGAGCGGCGCGCCCGGGGCGGCCGTCGGGACCGGCGCGATCGAGGTGGCGGAGGAGGTCACGGCCAAGGTCAGGGAGAGGAGCGCGACGCGCAGGAGTGAGGCATGCATGGGGTGATGTTCAGCGGGCCGTGCGGCCGCCGGCTTCGGAGTAGAGTTCGGAATCGCTGGCGAAGACGCCTTCGTTCTTCGGGAGTGGCGGCACGACCATGTAGTTGGGGTTGACGCGTTGTTGGCGGATGATCGGCAACATCTCATGTTTCCACGTCGCGAGGAGCCCGTGAGTGGCCGGGGGCAGATCGTGTGCGATCGCGGCGCGCAGGCGCGGCAGGTGGTAGAACGGCACCGCCGGGAACATGTGGTGTTCGACGTGATACTGCATATTCCAGTAGAAGAACGCGGGCACCCAGTGGCAGGTGTAGGTGCGGCAGCAGATGCGGAAATCCGGGGTGTTGGGTTTCAGGCCGAAATGCTGGGGCAGGCCGGTGAGGATCGTCAGCCAGTTGGAGTAGAGGCAGCCGAAGGTGATCAGGACGACGAGGAACCAATTGCCGCTTAGAACGAACACCGTGGCGAGGAGAAGGTGGCCCCCGACGACGATCCTCGCCCACCGGATAATTTCATGCCGCGTCTTCGCGTCCGATTCGGGCACCACCCGGCGCAACCATTCCGAGCGGAAGAAGCCCTCCCGCGTCAGATCGCCCTGCGCCGCCGCGACCATGAACCGGAGCTGCCGCCAGACGCTCGGCGGATGCAGCGCGATCGCCGACAGGAAGAAGGGGATGCTGCGATAGTCGAAGATCAGCGGCAGCACGACCTCGCCGTCATCGTCGGCGTGGGTCGTGGACTGGTGATGGCGCGAGTGGCTGGCGCGGTAGCTCGTGGGCTCGAACCAGCTGAGGAAGGCGTAGACGCGCAGGAAGAACGCGTTGAGCCGCGCGGTGGCGAACGGCGTCTTGTGGCCCAGTTCATGACACGCGACGCCCCCGAAGAAGCTGCCGTTCGTGCCGTGGAGGAACAGGCAAAGCAGCAACAGGGGGACGGTCCAAAGCCAGTTGGCGGCGTCGATGTGCCGGTAGCAAAGCCACGCGGCCGTGCCGGTGAGGGCGTAGAGGCCGAGTTGCGCGCCCACGTGGATGAGGGCCCGCGCGTCGCTGCGCTCGCACAGCTGGCGCATGACGTCCGGGTCTACCTTGCTGCGATACCAATTGATTCTCATGCGAAGCGTTCCGCGCCGCAGGATGAAGCGGGTTTCCACGGCCAATGCGGATCGGCGAGGCAGCGGCGGAGGGGCTCGACCGTTGTCAGAGGCACAGGCGCGAATGCGGTTGGTTGGGGGTGAGTCCGGCCGGGTAATGCGACCGAGAAGAGGGACACTGAGTTGTTACCAACGGACGGTGGCTAAAAACAGAGGGTTTTGCAGATTCGCTCAAATCGCTCACGGACGCCCAGGGACTCGCGGGACGGGAAATGAGAGTGAAGAACTCGAGGTCGGGAGCTGCTGCGGCGCCCGCATCGGCCCTCGGGAGAGCGCCGGGAGCGAATGCGAGCGTTTCAGCTGCGGGAGTTTTGGGAGGGGCGAGCCGGGAGCGTTCGCCGTGGCTCAGGCCTTGGTGGGGACGGAGGGAGTGAAGGTCCAACCCGGCTCGGCGGCCTCGCGGCGCTTGATGGCGATGATCTCCTTCCAGACCCCGCGGATGCCGTGAGGAATCGGAGGCAGATCCGGCCGAACCAGCGCGTGCAACTCGCCGAGACGGTAACAAGGCACGGCGGCATACATGTGGTGCTCGATGTGGAAATTCATGTGCCAGTAGAGGAACTGGACGAACGGATTCAGCGTGAAGGTGCGGCAGCAGAGTCGGAAATCGCTGTTATGCGACGGGAGGGCGATGTGCTGCGTGTTGTTGCAGAGCAGCCAGAGTCCGTTGCCGAAGAACGGTCCGCAGCTCACGACGATCGGCACGGCCCACCAGCCGAACGCGACCGAGACGGCGAGGACGGCTAGGTGCCCGGCGACGACGACGCGCGACCAGATGATCACGGGACGGGCGTTCGCGGGCCGGTCCTCGGGACACAGCGTCTGTTCCCAAGTGCCCTCGAACCGGCCGCGGGCGAGTCGGACGTTTTTCTGCACCATGAACGCGAGGAAGCCGAAATTGAACACGAGTCCGCGCAGCCAGTCCTTGAAGGTGAAAACGATCGGCAGCGGGTTCTCGTCGTCGTCCGGCGGATGCAGCGTGTAGCGGTGGTGCCGCACGTGGCTGACCTCGAAGAGCTCGTGGTTGATCCAGCCCAGGAATGCGAACAGCCGGCAGAACCAGACGTTGAGCGCCTGGGTCTTGAACACCGTGTTGTGACCGAGTTCGTGGACCGCATTGATGAGGAAGCTCGCGACTGTCCCGTAGGCCATCAGGCCGACCGCGAACCAGACCCAATGCCCAGTGAGACCGGCCCAGATCGCGACGGCGCCGGGCAGCACGAGGCAGAACGTGAATCCGAGCGTCTGGGTCGCGCCCAGCAGGTCACTTTTCTGATGCAGTCGCTTCATCGCGCCCGGAGGCAAGGGCGACCGATACCACGTTATGCTCTTCGGGCTGTTAACGGTCGCGGTGAAGTCGCGCAGCGGCGGTTCGACGGAAAGCTTCGCGGACGAGGGGGACGGGGCGTGGTCTTCCATGGCGTCACCCTAGCAAAACCCGCGCAGGTTGACTTCCGCGCGAGGCTCGCAATACGAATTCAAACATGACGCACGCCAGCGACTGGTGGATGCACCACCCCAAGATCATCGTGCCGCTGAAGATGCCCGGCCTGAAGGGCGCGCTGCAACTGGGCCGCTACAACCAGACCGTCGCCCGCGCCGCGTTGGACGAGCATCGGCACGACGGCGCCATTGAAATCTGTCTGCTCGTGCGGGGGCGGCAGACCTACGCGGTTAAGGGACGCTCCTACGAGATGCGGGGCGGCGACATCTTCGTGACCTTTCCGGGCGAAGTGCACAGCACGGGGAAACGGCCGCAGGAGAAGGGCGTGCTTTACTGGCTGATCGTCGGCCTGCCGGGGCGTGGCGGGGCGCTGCCGGGGCCCGGCGGTGCCGAGCTCGCGCGGGCGCTGCGCAAGTTGCCGCGGCGACATTTCGGCGGTGATTGGCGCCTGCGCGCCCACTGCGACGCGATCATGCGTCTGCAACTGGGGCCCGAGTTTCCGGAGCGAACCGCCGCGACGTGGCACCACCTAGCGGGCTTTCTCCTCCGGGTGGTCGAGTTGGCAAAACACGGGGGCAAACGGGAGCGGCCGAGCCAAATGCCCGGCGTGGTTGCCTACATCGAGCAACACCTCGACCGACCGTTGTCCTTGGGCGAGTTGGCCGGCGTCGCGGGGCTGTCGTTGCCGCGCTTCAAGGCTCGGTTCAAGGAGGAGCAGGGGTTGCCGCCCGCGGAATTCGTGGTGCGCGCGCGGCTGAAACGGGCGGTGCAACTGCTGGAAAGCTCCCGCCTGCCGGTCACGCAGATCGCGCACGAGTTGGGGTTCTCGTCCTCCCAGTATTTCGCGACCGTGATGAAGCGCTACACGCGCAAGAGCCCGCGGGCGATCCGACGGGCCGACGGTGAACACGAGCGCGCTCCGGAATCAGAAGTCGTGCTCCACGTTAGGCCGCGGGGCTGATCGGGGAGCACGCCACCCTCAGGAAAAGCGCAGCGTGACGATCCGCTTCGGCGGCACCTGGAAGCGGTGGATGCCGC
>JACCDX010153713.1_pt1 | contig 13770 bp, 8 predicted proteins | sample 7449681 | NCBI WGS metagenome assembly JACCDX01 (sample SAMN15323450, study PRJNA562643) | freshwater metagenome | isolation source: river surface water | place: USA:Blue River Watershed | collected 2017-08-18
CAAGAGCCCGCAGACCTTGAAACTCCGTGACGGCTCCACCATTTACACTTGCAACGCAGCCACAAGAGATTATCGACATGAGTTTTTTCATCAGCGCGGCTCACGCGCAACAAGCCGCTCCTGCGGCCGCCTCTCCCATGTTCAACCTGATTTTCATCGGTGGCATGTTTGTTTTGTTTTATCTTGTACTTTGGCGTCCGCAATCCAAGCGTGCCAAGGAGCATCGTGAGCTGGTGAGCAGTCTTGCCAAAGGCGACGAAGTGTTGACCAGCGGCGGATTGCTGGGCAAGGTCACCAAGGTGACCGAAGAATACGTGACCCTTCAGGTAGCTGAGGGCGTTGAGTTGTGTCTGCAAAAAGTGTCCATCGCGGCGGCTTTGCCCAAGGGAACGATCAAGTCGATCCAGTGAGCAATGGCTTGTTGCTATTGCTGCCCTTGTCGTCAGTGCCGCCTTCACAGGCGGCGCCATCATTTTGAAAGAGTCTATGCTTCATGCTGAATAAATATCCTCTCTGGAAGAATCTGCTGATCCTCTTTGTTGTCCTGCTGGCCGCACTTTATTCCGCGCCCAATCTCTATCCGGATGATCCTGCTGTCCAGATCTCCCACGAGAGCGAACCGATTACCGAATTTGAAATGAGTACGGTCACCGACGCCCTGCGGGGGGCCGGCATCGAGTACTTCGGCGACGTCGTCCAGGACAGGACGGGACTGGTGCGGTTCCGCAGCCTGGAAGAACAGCTTCTTGGCAAGGGTGTCATCGAACAGACTCTCGGCAACGGCTACTTCACGGCGCTGAACCTGGCGCCTACGACCCCCGGCTGGATGCAGGCCATCAATGCCGGCAAGATGAGTCTCGGACTCGACCTGCAGGGCGGCGTGCATTTCCTGATGGAAGTGGACATGCAGGCCGCACTGACGCGGCGCATGGAAAACAACATCAGCAATATCCGCCAGATGCTGCGCGAAGAGCGTATTCGTTCCAGAGCGTTGAACCTTGTGGACAGCAATCACATTGAAATCCGTTTCGATGATGAAGAATCCCGCTCTGCCGCGCGTGCCTTGCTGCGCGAGAATTTCGCCGAACTGCAGACCCTGAACCGTGAGACCGGTGGTGATTTCTTCCTCGATCTCAGTCTGTCTGAGGTCGACATTCAGCAGATGGAACGTGACACCATTGCCGCCAACAAGACCACCATTCTCAATCGCGTAGACTCGCTGGGTGTTGCCGAGCCTGTTGTGCAGCAGCAGGGAGCCAATCGGATCGTCGTGGAGTTGCCAGGTGTGCAGGATACCGCGCAGGCGAAGCGCATTCTGCAGCGTATCGCCACACTGCAGTTCCACCTTGAGGCGGCACCCGGTTCGCCCTCCAACTCTTATACTGCCTACGAATATCAGGGCATGATGATCAACGTCAATAATGACGTGATTCTGCAGGGCGATCGGGTCAGCAACGTGCGCTCCGCTCTCGATCAGCAGGGCCTGCCACAGGTCGTCATCAATCTCGACGCTCAGGGTGGCGAACAGTTCAGCAGGGTGACCCGTGAAAATATCGGCAATCCCATGGACATCATCCTCAGCGAGACCAAGACCCGCACCGTGATGGTTCCCGGTGAAAATGGCGCGATGGTCGAACAGCAGGAAACCTATGAAGAGAAACGCCTGATCAGCCATGCGGTGATCCGTGCCGCACTCGGCCGTGAATTTGTGATCACGGGTCTGTCCACTACCGAGGCCAATGAGTTGTCGCTGCTGATCCGTTCGGGAGCGCTGGCTGCACCGATGTACTTTGTCGAGGAACGTACTCTGGGCCCCAGCATGGGTGCCGAAAACATTGAACAAGGCAAGCGTGCGACCTACCTCGGCGTGGGGTTGGTGGTGCTGTTCATGCTCTGGTATTACCGAGTTTTTGGCATCGCCGCGAATATTGCGCTGGCAGTGAATCTGCTGATGCTGATCGCCATCATGTCCATCATCTCGGCGACGCTGACACTGCCGGGTATCTTCGGTATCGTGCTGATTCTCGGTATGGCGGTGGACGCCAACGTGTTGATCTTTACCCGTATTCGCGAGGAACTGGCGGCAGGGTTGTCTCCGCAAAGCGCGATTTCGGCGGGCTTTGACCGCGCCTTCGGCACCATCATGGATGCCAACCTGACGACGCTGTTGGTGGGTATCGTTCTGTTCTCCATCGGCACCGGCCCGGTGAAGGGTTTCGCCGTGACACTGATGATCGGGATCTTCACCTCGGTGTGGACCGCCATTGTAGTCACCCGCGCCATTGTGAATCTCATTTATGGTGGCCGTCAGGTGAAGAGCCTGTCGATTGGCAATTACATCTGACAGGCGTTCGAGACAAGATTCTGGAGTAAGGTATGGCTATAACACTCAGACAGTTTGATTTCATCAAGACGGGCAGGGTTCTCTGCATCATTTCGGCGGCGGCGGTCGTGATCTCATTGGGGTCATTGATGATCAACTCGCTGCAGTTTGGTCTGGATTTCACCAGCGGTACCTTGGTGGAGGTAGGGTATTCGGAGTCAGTGGAGGTCGGTGCGGTCAGTGACGCGCTGGAGTCTGCGGGTTACGAGGATGCTCAGGTGGTGGCATTCGGCTCCGATCAGGACATCCTCATCCGCATGCCGGTAGACGACACGCTGAGTGAGGTCGAGATGGCCAGCCAGTTGGAAGAGCTGGGAAGCAATGTCATCGCGGTCCTGCAGGAGAATACGACTGCTGAAGTGGAGTTGCGTCGTCTCGAATTCGTCGGTCCGCGTGTCGGCGAGGAACTTGCGGAGAGCGGTGGCATGGGCATTCTGGTGTCGCTGGGCATGATCATGCTCTACGTAGCCGCCCGCTTTCAGACCAAATTCGCGATCGCGGCCGTTGTCGCCCTGATCCATGACGTCATCATCACCGTCGGGGTCTTCTCCGTATTCCGCCTGGAGTTCGATCTGACAGTGCTCGCAGCGGTTCTGGCGGTTATCGGGTATTCGGTGAACGACAAGATCGTGGTGTTTGACCGGGTTCGAGAGAATTTCCGCGTCATGCGCAAAGGCACGCCTGCGGAGCTGATCAATGCCTCGCTGAACCAGACCCTGAGTCGAACCACGATTACTGCCGGTACTACCCTGCTTGTGGTGATTGCGATGCTGGTGGCGGGTGGAGACTCGATTCAAGGCTTCGCGACGGCGCTGTGTCTTGGTATCACCATCGGTACCTACTCCTCGATCTACGTCGGTTCAACGGTGTTGCTGATGCTGAAAGTGACGAAGGAAGACCTGATTGTGCCACCGAAAGAGGGTGCTGCAGACTCGATGCCTTGAGTCTGCATCTCTTGCTGCTGCGGGGATTATTCAATTCAATCGCGGGCGGGTCCGCTCCCACAGTGTTGCTTTACCAGCTGACGAAGTTTCGATACTTCTGACTGCACTGGCTCCATCGATGCGATTTCGCGTTGCTCTTCCAGAATGCCCTCCAGTATTTCCATCGTCGTCAACGGGTTCGCCAATACCACCCGGAAGACGATGATGGCGTGGCGTTCGTAGCGTTCCGGAGTCAATTGCGTCCGCGATACGAAGGACCGTCCCAGCCCCCGCTGCGTCTTCTGAATACTCTTGGTGATGACATTGAGGATGGCGTTGGCCTGGTCGCGCACTGCCGGGCTGGCTTCATCGAGAAGAGTCCTGGCGAACTCCGGCACATAACGGTAGGTCAGGATGTTCAATTCGGGCTCTGTGATCAGCTCGTAGTCCGGCAGTGTCTTGATCAGGTCGGCGAAGCGGCGCGCCTTCTCGATGCCCTGATCGATCAGCAGCTCGTAACCGCTGCGGGCGATGATGTGCAGACCTGCGTGTACCAGGACGGCCATGCCGGGGCGCGAACCTTCCACACTGTGGCTGCCCAGATCCTTGGAACCCTTGCGAATGATGTATTCGGCATGGTGTTCGACACTGGAGAGCGTCTCCGGACGCCGGAACACGCAGATGCCGGCGCCCATCGGCACGTAAAGCTGCTTGTGAGCGTCCAGCGTTACAGAATCGGCGCGCTCGATACCCGCCAGCAATTTGCGATATCTGTGCGAGAACAGCGTGGGACCACCCCAGGCGGAGTCGACATGGAAGTGAATGCCGCGCTGCTGGGCAACATCGGCCATGGCGTTGAGCGGGTCGACATTGCCGGTCTCCGATGAACCGGCGACGCCGACGATGGCCATGACGCGGATACCTTCGCTCTGCAACTGGTCGCAACGGGCCGCCAGGCTATCCACCCGAATGCGGTTGTGGGCGTCAGTCTGGATAGCCACCAGATTGCGTCTTCCGATGCCGAGGATGTCGGCAGCCTTGCCAAGCGAGTAGTGGCCGCGCTCCGAGACCAGCACCGCCAGCCCGCGATAACCGAAGTGAGCCATTCCGGCCGCCAGCCCTTCCTGTGCCAGACCTGCAAAGCCCGCGCTGGGCGCAAACAGATTGTTGCGGGCCGCCCACAATGCGGTCAGATTGGCGATGGTGCCACCGGAACAGAAGCTGCCAATGGCGTGGGATCGGTCATGCATCCATTTGGCGTAGAACTCGCCGTCCTGCCCGTAGATCAGGTGATGGATCATACCGATCACCTGGCGCTCCAGCGGCGTGAAAGCCTTGGAGGTTTCAACCTTGACGAGATTCTGATTGAGCGCCGTCATGATCCGCGTCAGCGGCAGCATGAAGTAGGGCAGGGCCGAGGCCATGTGCCCGACGAAACTGGGCGAGGCGACGTGCACCGACTGCGCCACCAGCTTGTCCAGCAGGAATTCGATCTGATCGGAAACGAAGGAGGGATCTTCGGGGATGAATGGATTGGAGAAGTCTTTTTCGATCAGCGCCAGTGCGCGTTCCGAGGCGACAATGTGATCCTGCAGAAAGCCGGCCATGTTCTCGGAGATCGATTGATCGATCCTGCCGAGCGTTGAATCCGGGGCCTCCGGAACAGTAAATATCCGGTACAGGCTTTCCAGGCTGGCGTGGGCCAGTTTCTTGTTCTCTGTCATCGTGCGTATGCGCCCGGGCAATGTGACCGACACTGATAGGTCCGGCACTGATAAGTCCGACACTGATAGATCCGACACCAACCTGAACGCAGCACGGTTCCGGTGAAGGGGGCCGCAGTATAGTGCAATTGCCCGGTGAGTGAAACGCAGGCGGCGCGATGGCCGGCGTGCGGTTCTAATGCTTTGACAATTGAGAGTGCTTCGTTAGTATAGGCCCCGGACCCCGGAATTAATCCGCGCTCCGGTGGTCTACTAGCTGGTGGTCGTTGCCAGAGTCAAATGCGAGTTTCGATATGATGTCAGTGCCCCAATCCCTGTTACCAGCGCCCCTTTTTCTCCTGCTGCGACGCCCGATTCTGGCGTGTACAGCGTTTCTGGTGTGCCTTCTATGCCTCACGAACGTCGCGGTAGCGCAACAATCCGAACTCTTTCCCCGCCCCCCTGAGCTCGAACCCGCCATCAAATTCTGGACTCGCGTCTACACCGAAGTGGACACCGAAAGCGGCTTTCTGCACGACGCCAACAACCTCGCCATCGTCTATCAGCGCGTCGACTATGATCGTCCCGAGATCGAGAAACAGCGAATTCTCATTCAGGATGCCCTCAAGGTGCTCGGGAGTGGCAAGCGCATTGGTCTCTCGCCGCTGCAGCAGCGCATTCTCGACCTGTGGCCTGCCAACGTCAGTGATGCAACGCTGAACACCGCCGCCAACAATGTCCGCTTTCAGCTTGGGCAGTCCGATCGGTTCGTGGAGGGGTTGATCCGCTCCGGTGCGTACCGCGACCACATCAACAGTGTCGTGCGTGGCAAGAATCTCCCGCTCGAACTGGGCGCTCTTCCGCATGTGGAGTCCTCGTTCCATCCCGGCGCCTACTCCAGTGTTGCTGCTGCGGGCATGTGGCAGTTCATGCGCGCAACCGGGCAACGCTTCATGCGCATCGACAACATCGTCGACGAGCGGATGGATCCCTACACCGCGACCTATGCGGCGATGAGCCTGCTCGAATACAACTACCAGATTCTCGGCACCTGGCCACTGGCTCTGACCGCCTACAACCACGGCACCGGTGGCATGAGCCGCGCGGTGCGTGAGACCGGCAGCAATCGTATCGAAGACATCGTCCTCAACTACAAGGGGCCGTCCTTCGGGTTTGCCTCGCGCAACTTCTATGCGCAGTTCCTCGCCGTGCTGGATGTCGAGCGTCAGGCGCAGGCTTTGTTTGGTGTGCTCAGGCTGGACCCGCATCCTGAGTACGAGGAGTACGAGCTCGATGCCTTCATGCAGGCGCAGACATTGGCCGATGCGCTGGGTGTGACGCTGGAACACCTCAAATTCGACAATCCCGCCCTGCGTCCGGTGGTCTGGGACGGCAGCAAGCGCATCCCGAAGGGCTACGTCGTCAAGGTGCAGCGCAGTACGCTCAAGGCGCCGCTGCGTGATCTGATCAGTCAGATTCCCAGCAGCGAGCGCCATCCGATTCAGACTCCCGACCTGGCCTATGTGGTGCAGAGCGGCGACAGTCTCTCTGCCATTGCCAAGCGCTTCAGCACGTCGGTGGCGCAACTGGTATCGCTGAACCAGATGAGCGACCGCCACCGTCTGGCGATCGGTCAGCGCCTGCTGTTGCCGCAGGACAGTGCCGCCGCCACTGGGCAGACCTCGGCGCAGATCGCCGCGACGGCGACGACCCAGGCCAGCAATGCCCAGGTTGCGCAGACCCAATCCGCGTCGCGAAGCAGTGACACTTATGTGGTGCGTCGGGGTGACACCCTGTCATCGATTGCCAGACGTCTGAATTCCGACGAACGCACACTGCTGGCTGCTAACAACATCGATCATCCTGATCGCATCTACCCTGGCCAGACACTGAAATTGCCGACCAGCAACGCGGTGACCACACAGCCCGTCGTCTATGTGACGCCTCAGGAACAGTCTCCCAAGCCCGCGCCGGTGCAGACCGCTGCGGCCCCAGTGGTTCCGGCAACGCCGGTAAAACCTGCTGCCCCGGTGACGCCTGCACCGGCTCCCATCACTGCAGCTGTGACAGAGGAGCTGACGCCGCCACTGGAAGTTGCCGGAGAGGTGGGCGTGGAAGCGGGCGCTGCGGCGGGCAACGAGGAGGAGTTTGCGATCGCGCTTGATCCTGCTGCGAACGTGGAAGCCGACAATCAGCAGGCCGCGATTGACCTTTCAGCCGATCCTTCCGACTACAGCGTCGCGGCTAACAGCTCGATCGAGATTCAAGCCTCCGAGACCCTGGGGCACTACGCCCAGTGGCTGGGCGTCAACAGCGCCGACCTGCGCAAGCTGAACAAGATGAAGGCAAATCAGCCGGTGGTGATTGGCGAGCGCCTGAATCTGGATTTCTCACAGGCGAGTGTGGCGGAATTTGAACTCAGGCGTCGTCGGTTCCACCTGGAAGAACAGCAGGATTTCTTCCGCAGCTACCGTATCCAGAATGTCGCCCAGCACAAGGTGGCGGCCAACGACAACATCGCCAACCTCGCCCGCAGCAAGTATTCGGTGCCGATGTGGTTGCTGCGTCAATACAATCCGCAGCTGGATCTGGACAAGATCGGGATCGGCGAAACCGTGGTGTTTCCGGTGCTGGAAGCTGTCAGCACCAGAGCCCAGGGGAGCTCTGGCGGCTGATGCCGGCAGACGCTAATCGCGAATGCCGTCAATGGCGTCAGAGAGCAGGCTGACGCCGAGGGCATACTTGAACGACGGGTTGTAGCGAAGAATCGAACAGAAGTTGCGGTAGACCAGATAACCCTTGTCGTCCCCCTCATCCCCAATGATCAATGCTGCCTCTATCGGGCGAGTCGGCAGATCCGTGCCATCTGCTTTCCTGACCCCCAGTTCCTGCCAGTCGCTCAGGTCGCGCCAGGCGCCCATGGTGGCATAGCGTCGGCAGGCCTCATCGCGAGGCATGCCGGTATTCTGCGGAGCAGGCAGTGATTGTTCGCCGCCCGGGGGCAGGCTGACCACGCGACCCCAGGTTTGACTCTCCTGCCAGCCGGCGTCCTTGAGGTAATTGGCGACGGAGCCGATGACGTCCGGGCCGATTTTCCACAGGTCGCGCATGCCATCACCGTCCTGATCCACCGCGAGGCGCAGGTAACTGTCGGGCATGAATTGCGGCGCTCCGAGTGCCCCGGCCCACGAGCTCTTCATCATTTCCGGGGTGGCATAGCCCTTGTCGACGATCTCGAAGGCGGCCAGCAACTGGGCGCGGAATTGGTCGGCACGGCGACTGTCATACGCCAGCGTCGCGATGACATTGAACAGTGGCTCGGTAATCGGGAAGGTCCCGTAGTTGCTCTCCATGCCCAGAATCGCCGCCACGAAGCGCGGCTGCACGCCATGGGACTCTGCGGCGGCGCGGATCATCTCGCCATGATCGGCCATCAGCTGCTGACCCATCTCGATGCGCCGCGGACTCACCCGCTCCAGGTAGTCGGCATAGGTTTCCACGAACTCGGCCTGATTGCGGTCGGCCTCGATTACCCGGCGTTGTTGTTGAATGGTGGGCAGAATGGCGTCGAGCGTGGCGGAGCGGATTCCTTTGCCCAGCGCCTCGGTCCTGAACTCGGTGAGCCAGGCCTGAAATGCAGCATCGTCCCGGGCGGGCGTGGCGACTTCGGCATCCGCGCCGGCAACCGCAGGAGTAGCATCATTTTGCGCGCAGGCCGGTGTGCCCAGGATGGTGGAAATGAAGGCCCCGAGGGCCAGTCGCTTGTAACTAGACACTTTCATGAAAACTCCATTCTTGCGGCAGATTGCCAGACTGATTGGCTGCAACGGCCCGAACTTTAGCGTCGTTGCGTCGCGCAGCACAAGGCTTTTCTACCCTTCGGCGGGGTGCTTGTCTGTGTCCTGACGCGCTGTCAGCTGGCCTGCCGTCAAGCGGTTCAGCAGGGCGCAGTAGTCGTCGTGCAGGGAAGCTTGCCGGAAGCGCGTCACATCGGCCTTTGGCAATGCCCGCCCCAGGGCCTTGCGCCCTGCCCATTCCTGCAGGCGTAGCACGGCGGCGTGAGCCTCGGCGGCCGTATGCTCTTGCTCGCTCGCAGTAGCGGCGTAAAGAAATTCGGGGCCGAGATATTCGGGATAGACCAGGCGCCGGGGCGCCAGCGGCGTGCAGCCCAGCGCCGTGGCCTCAAGCAGGGACAGACCTTGAAAGTCATGCAGCGCGGTGCTCAGAGCGACATCCGCACTGGCGAGCAGTTCGCAGTACGACTGGCGGTCTGCGATGTAACCGCTGTGCCCCGGCTCGATACCGAGCGCAGCACAATGCCGCTCCAGCAGCGCCTGCAGCTGTTGCAATGGTGCCGGAGCCTGCCGGAAGCGCTGACCCAGCAGATGCAGCCGGAAGCGCACGCCGCCTACAATCAGCTCTTCCACGATGGCCAGCAGCAGCGCCGGGCCTTTGTCGTACTCCCAGCGATGGTTCCAGACGATGTTCAGCACATCCGGCTGCGGGGCTTCGACAGCGCGTGCGCCAGGCGCAAACACATCCTCGCTCAGCGGCACGGGAATCACGTGCGCCTGCTGCAGGCGTTCCACCAGGCCGGCGGGCACGTGGTCCGGCAGTTTGCCCAGCAACTGGGAAACGCCCTGCAGAAAAGTGTCGCGGTTATAGGCGCTGTTGAAGATCAGTTGATCGGCGCACAGGGCGGTGTAGAGACTCAGCATCTGCGGCTCGACCGGGTTGGCTCTTGGCGCGCGCGGATCGGGATTGACGGGGTAGGCGAACTGGTTCTCGTGGCAGTAAACGGCGGTCGGCAAACGGGCTAACGCAGGGACAAATCCTCTCAGCGCGGAGAGGTCTGTCATCGAGGTGGTCAGCAGGAAGTCGTAGTTGTCAGTCAGCGTGGCGCGATGGTTAAATGCCCAGCTCAAACTGTTGCCGCGCACGCGCCAGGGAAAATAGCGGGCCGGCAGCGTCAGCTCTTGCCACTGGATCAGCGGAAACATAGCCTGCAGATTGTGGCGCCACAGTCGGTGACTCTCGGCGTCGTAAGCAGACAGCAACAACGCTTTCATGATGGACACCCTAGCGCGGAAAAAGTATGCAATCTAACGATGTCGCCCTGCTGGGTCAATCGATCGACCAGCTCATCAGCAATCTCCCCCAGCGTATCAGTTCTCCCCTCTATCGATGGTTGCAGGAGTGTCCCGACAAGGTGGCCGCGCGCGATCATCTCGGGCAGGTCTGCACTTACCGGGAGCTGGCCGACCGTGTGCAGCAGACCATGGACGTGCTGCGCGGGCAGGGTGTGGGCGCCGGTGACCGCGTCCTGCTGATCAACGAAAACTGCGTGGCGCTGATCGTCTGCGTGCTCGCTCTCAGTGAACTTGATGCTGTCAGCGTGGTCGTCAATGCCCGCCTGGCCGCGCCGGAAATAGCGCGCATCAGCACCCACTGCGAACCACGTTTGACGGTGTATTTTCTCGATTCCAAAGCGGCGGAGGTGCATTGGCATGGGCTGGCCCAGGGGGCTGGCCGCGTCATTGAGTTGCACGGCGCACGACTCGGAATGGTGCCGGGCAGTGCCGAGGCACCTTCGACCGAAGACGATGCTGCGGTGCCGGCGCAGGAGCGCGTCTGCGCCATGATCTATACCACCGGCACCACTGGTGACCCCAAGGGTGTCATGCTCACTCATCGCAACATTCTTTTCGTCTCGGCCGTCACCAGTGTCCTGCGTGGCATGTGTGCGCAGGACCGCATCTACTGCGTGTTGCCTCTCTCTCACGTGTTCGGGTTGTCGGCGGTGTTTCTCGCGTCCCTGTATGTTGGTGCCGAGCTGGTGCTGGCGGATCGCTTCGACGCCGCAGGCACGCTGCAGACTCTCGCAGAACGGCAGATCACCGGGATGTTCGGTGTGCCGACCTCGTTTGCGAAGTTGCTTGAATATGCGCGCGCGCATGACATCGGGCCTGCGGACATGCCGCGCCTGCGCTTCATCTATTCCGGAGGGTCGCCACTGGATCCCACCATCAAGCAGGAGACCGAGCGGCTCTTCGGGCTGACACTTCTCAACGCCTACGGCATGACGGAGAGCGGCCCGACTATCTGTCAGGTGCGCTACAACGAGCGCCTGGACAGCTGCAGTGTCGGCCGACCGCTGCCGGGTATGGAAGTGAAGGTGCTGGACCCGCAGGGCCAGCCCGTTGCCATGGGTGAAGTGGGCGAACTGCATGTGCGCGGCCCCAACGTGATGCGCGGTTACTTCCGCAACCCCGAGGCCACGGCCGCCGTCATCGATGCCGAGGGCTTTCTCAATACCGGTGACCTGGTGCGGCTGGATGCGGGCGGCAATGTGCACATCGCCGGGCGCAGCAAGGAGTTGATCATTCATTCCGGCTTCAACGTCTATCCGCCGGAGGTAGAGGCGGTTCTCGCCAGCCATCCCGAAGTGGTGCTGTGTGCGGTGCTGGGCGAGGCGGTCGATGGCAATGAGAACGTCATCGCCTATGTGCAGAAAGTGGTCGGCAGCGCACTCGATGAGGCCGCGCTGCAGGCTTTCATCAAGCCGCTCCTCACGCCCTACAAGCGACCGGCGCGCATCGTCTTCATGGAGCAATTGCCCACCGCCCCGTCGGGCAAAGTGCTCAAGCACCAACTGAAACGCTAGAGAACTCGCATCTTGCTGTGCCTGCTGGCGAGCGCTCTGCGAAAGAGTTCCCGGTGCCGTACGGTCTACCACTCAGTATCTCGCGAGCGCCTGATTTCGGGGCGTTAATCGCTTGCATTGGTTGCGCTGTTAATGGGATAGTTGAGCCGCTCCTGACTGATTTGCAGCGGGTGTCAGGGAGGCATTCCATGCATGCAGCGAGGCAAATTTTCCGGCAACGATAACAACAAATCGCACAGGCAAGAAGATTCTCTATGACATCTCCGACTCTCGAAAATCTGCGCCAGACCCTCAGTACACTCCGTCGTCGTCGCAGCCGGTTGTATGTGCTGCAGCAGGTCAGTATGGCGGTCGTCGGTGTGGTGGCGCTGGTTTTGCTGCTCAGTGGTCTGGAAGCCTGGTGGCAACCCTCCCGCGGTGGTGACATCGCTCTCTTCTGTATTCTCATGGCCGGTGTTGCCGGTGCCATCTGGCATGTGCTCTACCGGGTCGGGCGCATGCAGTCCGACGATCAGTTTCTGGCGCAATATGTCGAAGGCCGGATTCCGGATCTGGAACAGCGCCTGCTCACCTCTCTGGAATTCAACTCCGACGCGATGGACGCCGATACGCGAGGCGTGTCGCCGCAATTCGTCCGTCAGCTGTGGGCCGATGCCGAAATTCACGTGCAGGAGCAGCAACAGCAGGTCGATGAGGTCATCCCCACCCGCAATTCCTGGGTGTCCCTGGGCTCTGCACTGGGCACCGTCGTTATTGCCGCCGCCGCGCTGTTGCTTTCCGATGCCCTGCTCACCAGTGCCGGTCGCCTGTTGTGGCCTTTCGCTTCCGAGCCTGCTGCGCCCGTGGCTGCCGTCGAGGTGCCGCGCGAGATTCTGATCAGTGTGGAGCCCGGCGATATTTCCATGCAGCGTGGCGATGCGGCCACGATTGTGGCCCGTGTCACCAATGCCATGCCCAGCGAGATTCAGCTGCGCGTGCAGTCCGACAACGTCAACTGGCAGGAACTGACCATGCGTCAGGACGCCAGCGGCAGCGATAGCGCCTCCTACAGTTACTTCATGCCCTCCGTGCAGGAAGACATGGTTTATTACGTCAATTTTGTACAGAACGGCGAGCAGCGCTCCGAGCAGTTCCGCATCAGTCTCTATGACCTGCCCAAGGTCGAGCAGATCGACGTCGCCTATCAATATCCTGAGTACACGGGCATCGAAAACAACGCCGAGACCGATACCGGCGACATGCTGGTGCCGGAAGGGACGCAGGTCGAACTGCTGGTGACCTTCAACAAGAATGTCGAGACCGCCACTCTGGAGTTCCAAGATAACGCCGCTGGATATCAGAACCTGCCGCTGACCATCGAGGGCAACACTGGGCGCGCCACGCTGACCATCACCGGCGACGGGGTCTACCGCGTCATGGCCGAGGACTTCGAGGATCTCGTGAGCCAGGACCCGCTCGACTATTACATCCGCGCCATTCCCGACGAGCCGCCTGAGCTGGTGCTCAAGAGCCCCGGACAGGATCAGGAAGTAATGCCGCTGGAGGAAGTTGTGCTGGCGGTGGAGGCGAATGATGATTACGGCCTCAGCGAATTCAATCTGCACTACGCAGTCGTGGGGGCAGATGAAGTTGCGGTCGACTTCCTTCCCGAAGAGCAGACTCGCAGCATCGATGGCAACGAGATGATCTATCTGGAGGACCTCGCGGTAGCACCGGGGGACTTCGTCAGTTATTACCTCACGCTGGCCGACAACAACGGCATCAAGGGCCCGGCCGAAGTGGTCTCCGATATCTACTTCCTGCAGGTGATTCCGACCGATCAGGAATTCCGGCGCTCCGGTGGCGGCGGTGGTGGCGGGGGTGGCGCACAGGGCGGCGGAGGCGGTGAGAGCAGCGCGCTCGTCAACCTGCAGAAAGACATCATTGCGGCGACCTGGAAGCTGCGCAATCAGACAGACGTCGACCCGGCCACACTGGCCACTGATGTACAGATCATTGCGGAATCCCAGCGCGAGGCGACCACAAGGGCGCGCCAGTCGATCGACCGTCTGGCCGAGCGGCTCAATTTTTCCGACGACAGCTACGACAACGCCGTGC
>JACCDX011544935.1_pt1 | contig 13767 bp, 14 predicted proteins | sample 7449681 | NCBI WGS metagenome assembly JACCDX01 (sample SAMN15323450, study PRJNA562643) | freshwater metagenome | isolation source: river surface water | place: USA:Blue River Watershed | collected 2017-08-18
ACGAAAATGAATCTTGGAATTTTTCATATGAAGAAGCCAAAAACGTAACAAAAAATGACGGCTCTATTGATGTAAAATTAACACCAGTTAAGTATTATGATTTGAGATTTGGAAATCTTTGTAACCTTGCATGTAGAATGTGTGGACCTGAAGATAGCAACTCATGGTATTCTGACTGGGAAATGATGTACGGACATCGTTGGACAGATACACATGGTGAAGTTGAATTAACAAAAAATTCCAAAGGTGAGTGGACTACTGACGCATATGATTGGCATTATAGTGAAAAGTTTTGGGATTATATGGAAAAAAATTTAAAAAATATAGATATGGTGTATATGGCTGGAGGAGAGCCGTTAATGATCAAGCGTCATTACGACTTTTTAAAAAAATGCATTGAAAGTGGATTTTCAAAAAATATGACACTGGAATACAATACCAATTTAACTATATTACCAAAAAAAGCTATTGAATTTTGGAAAGAATTTAAACAAGTTAGAATTGGTGCAAGTATCGACGGATATGGTGAAATTTTTGAATATCAACGTCATAACGCCAAATGGGACATAGTACAAAATAATCTAAAAAGAATAGACGACATGCCAGAAAATGTAGTTGCATGGTTAGCTTGTACAGTAACAAACATAAATGTATATCATATTCCGGATTTTATGTTATGGAAAATTTCACAAAATTTTAAAAAAATAAATAATAACAAAAAGAACCCAATAATAACGTACCATGTATGTCATAAACCTTGGTATAGTAGTATAAGAGTTCTACCAGTTGACATAAAACAAGATATAGAAAATCACTATTTACAAAAATTAGAAAATTTTAAAAATTTAGATCCATCATTATATGAAAATGCTAAAAAAATATTATCAAGTATAATAAAGTATATGAATGCAAAGGATGAATCTGATAAACTTTCAAATTTTGTAGAATACACTACAAATTTGGATAAAATAAGATCACAAAACATTTTGAAAATAATACCACAGTACGAAAGGATTTTTGATGGAAACTAAAATAGAAACACCATATGGTAAAGTTTACCTAAATTTTGAAACTAAGCATGTTTCTCTGTTATTAAGTGGTGGATTTGATAGCATGGTTATGTTATTTTTGTTAGCAAAAAACATAAACGATCATAACCTTGATATAACAATACATCCACAAACTGTGGGAAAAGTAAACACGACTGATGACTTATCTAAAAACAAACCATCAAACTTCCCCTATGCGGATAATGCGGTTTACCTTTCAAAAAAACATTTTCCTAATGTAAAAATACTTGATAAAGAATACATTCTAGCTTATAATAGCTGGATGGATCGTAGCAAACCATTAGTTGATGCTCAACGAAAAATAACATGGGACCTTTATTTAAACCTTACTGATGAAAAAAAGTATAGGGTTATAAACTACAATGGAGTAACAAGAAATCCTCCAATAGTTGTAGGAAATGAAGGTTTTAACCCTGAAAAACATAGGAATAAAAAAGTACTAGCACATGAAGATACTGTAACAAACATAACGGTACACGAAACTATGATGTTTGTTGAACCATTTAGAAATGCAGACAAAAGAATAACATTTTGGTTAGCTGATAATATGGGTATTTTAAATGATGTATTAATGTTATCAAGAAGTTGTGAAGGAAATCATGATTTAACTGATTACGGTGCAAAAGAATGTAAATGGTGTTGGTGGTGTTGTGAACGAGAATGGGCTATGAAAGAATATAAAAAATCATGAGTAAAGAAATATCTAAAACTTTTTGTATATTACCCTGGGTACACTTGAGTACACGACCTGATGGTAGTATGAGAGTTTGTTGTACTGCAAATGCCAGCAGTGTTGGTCCTACTAACGACAAACAACATGGTGGAATGGTTGGGATTTTAAAAGATGATGAAGGAAAACCAAACAACTTAAACGTAACTGATTTTCAAACTGCTTGGAATAGTACCTACATGAAAAATGTTAGGAAACAAATGCTCAACGGTGAAAAACCGCCTAGTTGTTTAAAATGTTTCAAAGAAGAGGCAGCGGGGCATAATAGCAAGCGTATGTGGGAAACTGCATACTGGAGTGAAAGAGTAGATGTTAATCAACTTATTGAAAACACGGCAGATGATGGAAGTGTACCACCACAGCTTGCATATATTGATCTTCGTTTTGGTACTAAATGCCAACTTGCATGTGTAATGTGTAGTCCTCATGATAGCAGTGGATGGATTAAAGATTATAAAGCAATATTCCCCGCTGTTAAAAATGAATCTTTAAAGGAAACAATGCAGTGGGATAACAAGGGCAGTTATAATGGAAGCAGTTATAATTGGCATAAACAAAATCCAACTTTTTGGAAACAGTTCTACGAGCAAATACCCAATATGCAACAAATTTATTTTGCTGGAGGTGAAAGTCTTATTATTGAAGAACACTACGAAATTCTTGAAGAATGTATACGTCAAGGTTATGCTAAGAATCTAGAACTTAGATATAATTCAAATGGTGTCGAATGGCGTGAAGATTTATTTGATCTTTGGAAAGAATTTAAGTTAGTACGTTTTCATTATAGTGTTGATGACATCTTTGAAAGAAATGAGTATATAAGATATCCTAGCAAGTGGGAAAGAACACAAGAAGTTTTTCATATTCTTGATAAAGAAACTAGTGATAATGTGGAAGTCACTGTTGCCTGTGCAGTTCAGGCATTGAACATTTATTATATTCCAGATTTTATTAAATGGAAACTTGAACAAAATTTTCAAAAAATTAACATGTGGCCATTTGGGGCCGGCGGTATAAATTATCACTTTGTTTATCATCCTCCACACTTAAACGTCAAAGTATTACCAAAATGGTTTAAAGAAGAATGTAGACGAAAATATGAACAATTTATTCCATGGTGGGAAGCTAATTGGGAAAAAGGGATACCCTCCTGGCATCGTGGAAAAATAGAATATGATCAATGGAGAAACGCTAGTTACGGTATAAAACGTTTAGAAGGAATGCTACAGTTTATGGAGAGTGAAGATTGGTCAATAAGACTTCCTGAAATGGAAGAGTTTTTAACACTGTGTGATCAACAGCGGGGTCTTTCTTGGAAAAACACGTTTGTAGAAATGCAAAACATTTTTAATAACCAATAATAAAAAAATGAAAAAGGTAAAAATTAAATAATATATGATAATAACTGGGAATAAACATAAAGGGTTAGCAAAATCCCTTTTTTCAATATATAACGATGCAACTTTTTGTAGTAGGACTACTGGTTTTGATTTTACAAAACATGAAGATCAAAAAAAGTTTGCAACCTTGTGCTTAGAACATGAAGTTATTGTAAACTGTTCTGCTCTTTGGAGATTTGAACAAACAAATTTATTAGATACAATATTTAAAACTTGTATTGAAAATAAACATTATCCTCATATTATATCTATAGGAAGCACTACTGACAGAGTAAAAAATGGAAAACCATGGTTGTATAATGCTGAAAAGAAAGCATTAAGGGATTATTCAAATACATTATCCATTTCTGGAGTTTGGTCATTATCTCCAAAAATTACATATATTAGTTTTGGTACACTTTCAAATAATCAAGAAAAACATCCAGAAAGAAAAACCATGAATATAGACCTAGCAGCTTCATATATTAAATGGGTTATTGATCAACCAAGAAATGTTAATATTAATGAAATAAGCATAGACCCAAGGCAAGATAATGTATGGTGGAATAATGAAACTATCGAGTGATTTAATTCCAGGTTTTACTAGTTCTGCGCATCTTGCTATGATTGAAGAATTTGCAAAAACTCTCCCCCTAAATGCAAATGTTTTAGAAGTAGGCGGTGCTTTTGGAAGAAGCACCTTTTCGTGGCTTAATGGTTTGTCAAACGAAGCATCATTGACTATTATTGACGCTTTTATGATAGATAAAAACAGTATTTTAAAAATGAAAACTGATGAAAACGAAATTAGAAGTAAATTCCAGGATGTAATATACAATATGTATGATTTTTTTGGTCAAGAAAAAACCTGGAAATATGTAGTTAGTAACCATAAGAAAAATCATATTATAAAAAATGTATATCCATTTAAAACTGAAGAGTATGCTTCCAAAAATTATAGTGGTGTATATGACTGTGTATATTTGGATGGCGACCATTATTATGAAACACTAAAACTTGAATTAGAATTTTTTAAAAATTCAACAATTATATGTGGTGATGACTATTTTACTTTAAGATGGTCTGAAGTTAAACAAGCAGTTGACGAATATTGCCAAACGTATAATAAAAAAATAGAGTTGTATGAAAAAGAAAACTTTTATATAATATATAATAGGTGAAACATTGCAAGAAAATTTAAAATGGAGTGAATATGATTTTACAAAAATACCGTTTAACGACTTGGTTAGTGTCGGTCAAAGGACTCTTCTGTATAGAGATATATTCACTGTATCTTGGTTGCTTGGTCGCTTTTGTAATTACCGCTGTAGTTACTGTTGGCCATATGCACGGTCCGATCGTAAAGATCACAGACCAACTGAATTATGCCTACACACAATTGACGAAATCAAACGACAAGCAAGAGAAAACGGATTCAACAGTTTCCACTTCAGTCTTTCTGGAGGAGAACCAACGTTTCATCCAGGCTATCTCGAAATACTAAAATATCTAGCAGATGACGTTCCCAATACTAATTACACTAGTATTCATATGACTTCAAATTGTTCAAGAAACATGGCGTGGTTTGAACAGTATGTTGAATATGCTAAACCGTTCCACCGTGCAAGTATTACAGCAAGTCTACACACTGAGCATGTAAATACTCCGAAAAAAATGCAGGAGTTTGCTGACAAGTTAATATTCTGTCAAGAGCACGATGTACAAGTTACCATTAACATGGTTATGGTTCCAGAATGGTTTGAAAGAGATTGGGAAAATGCAATGTTTTTTCACAATCAGGGAATCAACGTAACACTAAAACCACAGAGTGATCCTACTGCTAGTAGGGTGGTTGATGGCTATACAGAAGAAATGAAACAAAAATTGTGGAATGGTATGCCACAGCGGGCATATACTGAAGTAAAACGCAAATGGTCTGGAAGACCCAAACCTACATTTGAAATTCCTAAAGAAACATTTGGTGAAAACGATACAACAGTTCCAGCACATTTTCAAGTTGAATTTACTGATAAAGATGGTAAGAAATGGTATATGGATCAAGCTGAAAGATTTAATGCATTTAACTTCAATAATTTTAAAGGCTGGAACTGTAACGCAGGATATCAAGGAATAGTTATTAGAGAACCTGATGGTAGTATAAAAAGAAGTTATAGTTGTAGTGATGTTCCTTTGGGGAACATTGAAACGGGTTTCAAGTTATTTGATAAACCTATGCCTTGTATAACTTCCAGTTGTGTAAGCAGTGCTGATAGTAAAATACCCAAGAATAAAATAAATAATTGATAGGGAGCATTATCATGGAAATTGAAAAAACACAACTAATAAAAAAGGCAGTAACCAAAAGTCAACATTGTCAAAGAAATTGGGATCTTAGTAGAGAGATACCCAAGGATGATTTAGAAACAATTATTTATTCTGTAACACAGTGTCCTAGTAAACAAAATCATGCATTTTACAAAGTGTATGCTATTACTAATAGAGACGTTATTGAACAAATTCACAATACTACAAAGGGATTCTTACTACCAAACGATGAGTGGACAACTAATAGCCAAACATTGGCTAACTTGTTGTTAGTATTTGAAGAAGTAACCGAAACATCAAAAGATCATGAAGTAAAAAATAAAACATATGAAAATGGAGATAAATCTATTAAGGATAGAGATATCAACATGGCAGTAGGTATAGCAGCGGGGTATGCAAATCTAACAGCTACCATGCTTGGATACAGCACAGGTTGCTGCGCATGTTTTGATAAGGAAGAAGTTGCTAAAACTTTAAATATGAAAAACACTCCTATTCTTTTAATGGGAATAGGTTTTAGTGATCCTAGTAGAAGTAGAAGATTGCATCATGAAACAAATGAGCTATTTCCTACTAAAAGAAAAGAGCCTATTGAAGTTATAACTATAGAATAAACATGTCTTTGCATGTTAGAAATCAATTGTCAAATAAGTTTTCAGTTTTTTTAAACTTATTTGACAATTTTGAAAAAAATAACTCTGTTTTAGACTTTGGTGGAAACAGAGGAAATTTACTACATTTTTCCAATAAAAAAATCAAAGAAGAAAATTACATATGTGTTGATGTAGATCAACATGCATTAAATGTTGGAAAATCTGAGTTTCCTGACGCAACTTGGTTACATTACAATCAATACAATTGGATGTACAATCATCAGGGAAATGATAACGAACCGTTCCCAAATGTAACACACACAGATTATATTTGGGCATATAGTGTTTTTACACATACTGATTTTGTTGAATTAAAAAATACCATAGAATGGTTTTATTCTCTTAATCCTATCAATGGTGCGATTAGTATATTAGATATTAACAATAAAATTATCGTTGATTACTTTACAGAAAAACGTATAGATGAATATGGAAACTGTATTGACATTACTCAATACAAAGATTGTAACATTGTATATCTTGGAAACAACAACTCGGTAACGACTAATGTTGAGCAACTGGATTCAAATAACTTCACACACTTCTTATCCTTTTACAATTTAAACTGGTTGGAAACAAAATTAAAATCATATTTCCCTTCTCTACACATAAAGTATTTGACAAATAACTTTTCTCCGTTTATCATATTAAGATAATCTGTAAAGATAAATATATTGTACTGCAACACTGTTGCGAACCAATTGGTTCAATTTTTATTATATTCTGCTTCGGCCAAAGAAATTCTTTGCAAAATACACAAGTGGAATATGAGATGAAAAAAGTTTACTTTGCACAAATTAATAATGTAATTGCGGAAGCAATATTCCTTCCCTTGAGTACAGCATTTGTTTGGGAATACTGTAAGTCTCTTCCTGATATTTCTAGTAATTGGGAACTTGGTGGTATTTTCTTTGAAAGACAAACAGTCGAAGAATATATGAAAAAAGTTGAAAATCCGGATGTGTTTGCATTTAGCACTTACGTTTGGAATTGGTCAATTACACAAGAATTAGCAAGAGCTGTAAGAAAACGTTATCCTGAATGTTTAATTGTATTCGGTGGTCCACAAGTTTCTTACAAAAAAGAATGGCTAGAAAGTAATAGAGACATGTGTGACTTAATAGTTACATATGCAGGAGAAAAGCCATTTGCAGAAATTCTTCGTGGAAATTATACTTATCCAGGGATTATTAGCGAACATGGTTACAAAACTCCTCAACCTGATAAAGACATTAACTACATACCTAGTCCGTACTTGTCAGGACTCATGGACTCACTTATGGAGCCAGGAAAAAACTACAGCGCCATTATCGAAACAAACAGAGGATGCCCATACGCCTGCACCTTCTGCGACCAAGAAGCACGTTATTATAACAAGATACAACTGTTTGATTATTCTAGAGTACTAAAAGAAATTGACTGGATGTCAGAAAGAAAAATCGACTTCATGTATTTTGCTGACAGCAATGTTGGTATTTTTGATAGAGATGTTGATTTTATACGTTACATTGCAAAAAAACGCAACGAAACTGGATATCCAAAACACATTGATTACAGTACAGCAAAACAACAACCCGAGCGTATTGTTGAATTAGGAAGAATCTTAAATCAAGAAGCTAACATTAAACGTGGTGTTACTATTGCACTTCAAAGTATGAATCCTAAAACACTTGATGCAATCAAGCGAATCAATATTGCAAACACAAAACTTGCACAGATTGTATCTGCATACAACAGTGCAGGCATAGACAATTATTGTGAGCTTATTATAGGACTGCCAGAAGAAAGTTTAGAAACGTGGATAAATGGTATAGGAGAAATTTTAAGTCTTGGAAGCGATCACGCATTAACAGTACATCCTTTAAGTATTGTTCCAAATACTCCTTTTATGAATCCTGATTACATAAAACAATATGGCTTAAAATATACTCCAACACCTGCACCAGCTGGGGGTAATACATATCCAGAAGACAGCCAAGGCGAGATTGATTACGTTTGTTATAGCAGCAACACAATGACAGCTGAAGACTGGGTAAATGCATACTTTTTTGCTAAAGGTATTATTATACCGCATCACTATCACGGCGTAAGTCAAGTTATTGCAACCTACTTAAATAGAGAACACGGAATACCTTTAATTGAATATTATAAGCTATTGTTTAATCATAGTATAAATTCTGCAGGTTTTCTAAACGCAGAATATATAGAACATACTTCAAGTGTAAAACGTAGTCTTTTTGAAATGGAAACATGGGGAAGACCAATTCCTGGAGGCGACCATTTTCATTTTCAAGATAATGGAGCCACCGCCGCAGTACTATACATGAATATCGACACAGTACATAAAGAAATTGCAGAGTTGGTATTTAACACATACGGTATTGATGTTTCAGCAGTTGCAGAATACAATAAACACATATTAGATATTTTTGATAAACAGCAACTAACGGCAGAATTTGATTATAACTGGAATAGTTGGTTTTTTGAAAACCGTGATCTCTTAAAAACACCAACCACAGTTGAAGTAGAAAAGAAAACATACAAATCAATTAGCGATCATGCAAAACACATATTTTGGTTTGGCAGAAAAAGCAAAAGATGTTTTCTTAAAACAAAAGAAAAGGAATTAAAATGATACGTGTTAGCGATCAAATCCCAAATGTTTCTACAATGCATAAACATGGTTCAAAAACAGTTTGGCTTGAAACTCATGAAATTTTTAAAAATAAGAAAGTTTTAATTTTAGGTATTCCTGGAACATTTTTAGTAGAATATGCTGCAAGTCAAATTAGAACATATGATTTTTATTATGATCGATTTACTAACTTAGGGCTAGACGAGATTTATTTTACCAGCACAGATGATGCATACGTCCAGTTAGCTTGGATGAAAAATGAAGGAATCGAAAGAGTTAAAAATCTTCCAGATCCAGCAGGCGTTTGGGCTAAACAAATTGGCATGTTAGAAGATATGACTAGAGAAGGTCTTGGCGACAAGCGCAGTCATAGATATGCAATGACTGTTGATAATTTAATTTGCAAAAATGTAAAATACGAAGATTTTACACACAACCCAATGACCTGTTTTCAAGTAACTGATGCAGACACTATGATAAAATACTTTGAAGCAATACAAACAAATTACGAAAGGTGGAATGACAATGCTAGAGACAAAGTCGATAATCTCGGACGAAACAAAATCAACTCCGTATTGTCTTGAGTTAAACAACCTGTGGTATGATAGAGAATATCTATTAGATCACTTGGAAAACATTGACAACGACAGTTGGTACGAATTTGATTGTGGACACATAAGATGGACAGTGCATGAGTCGTTTAACCCAAGACTTGAGTGTAAAAATTACAAGTGGAGCGAGTTTCATCTAGAACTTGCAATGTTGTTCAACCCTCCAATAACTCCGGATACTATGTTATATACTAGCACACCGGTGGGCGGAACACCGCCGCATCAAGATAGAAACCGTCCAGCAGTTTTAAATTTTGCAGTACGTGGCGAGTTTGGCGATAATAGTCCTCAAACGTTTTATGAAGATTTCGACAGAACTACATTATGTTATACAATGCCTTACACAAAAAGTTCAATTACTAACGAGTTTTCTCCCTGGCTGTTTCAAGGTCCAAAAATACATGGTGTTGAAAACAACAGCGACGTAAACAGAACTATCATTACAACATGCTGGAGACACAACAGTTACGATGATATTGTTGAACGGTTACGCAATGGCACTTTGATTAACTGGGAACAAAACGAAAAAAATAAAAGGATTAAGTTTATAGTATGACAACTTGGTATCACAGAAAACTTACAAAATTAAATTACAATCAGAGTGTATTCAACGACATCGTTGAATATGCTAAAACAACTAAATGGCTCGAAGGTTACGATAGAAATGGGGTACTGTGGAATGTTAATGAACTTAATTTAAGTACAACTGATTTTCCTATTTTAGAAGAAATTTTTGAAGCAGTAAATTTTGAATTTAAAAAGCGTAGGTTTTATCTTAGCAGCGTTCCGGCTGGTGGTCTACCAAACCATATAGATCATCAAAAATGGGGCAATTTAGGTTTTCCACTTGTTGGCGATTTTAAATCTACACCACAATACTATTACGATCCGTTTAATCATCCAGTTGAACAATTTGTTTTGGATTCCCCTGTTCTCTTTAATACACGAATGCTACATGGTGTTCCTAGAAATAAGGATGATTCGTCACCCAGATGGATATTAATGCTGGAAGTTTATGACTGGATCGACAACGTGTTTAAAAAAGTTGACAATGATACTTTTTGGACTGATACAAACAACTTTAAATGGATTAAATGAAAAAGAAAATATACTTTATACAGATTCCACTATCACCAGTTACTGCTTGCTTACCACAAGCAATAGGAACTATATGGTCATACTGTGAACAGTTTACTGAAATTACTGATCAATATGAATTAGGCGGTGTATGGTGGAATGAGTCAATAGACATTGTTGATCCAGATGTGGTTGCTGCATCTTGTTACATGTGGAATTGGAAAACAACATATAAAATATTACAAGATATTAAAAAACAATATCCCAAGTGTTTAATTGTTGTCGGAGGTCCAGAACCACAATATACCTCCGAATGGTGTCAGCGTTATCCAGAAATTGATGCAGTTGTTGCCTATTATGGAGAAGAAACACTAAAACAAATCCTATTGTCCGATACTCTAGACTTACCCGGTGTAGTTACAAAAGATTTTAACAACTCAAAAACAGCCAAATACGCAGATCCGAAAAATATTCCAAGTCCTTACTTAAATGGTTTTTTTGATAAGTTGCTTGAGCAAAACAAAAAAAGAACTATTAGAGCAGTGTTTGAAGGAAACAGAGGTTGTCCTTATGCATGTAGTTTTTGTGACATTGGATCTATCATGTATCAAAAAATACAAATGTTTGACACAGAAAGATGCCTTGCTGAGTTAGAATGGTTAGCCAGCAGAGGAGTTGCAACAATTGATGTTGCTGATTCAAACTTTGGTATATTTCCTAGAGACGAACAATTGGTTGATTTTCTAATTGAAAAAAAGAACGCAGGAGAATTTAACGGTGCATTTATGCCTACGTGGGCAAAAAATCACGGCGAGCGTGTAATACGTTTAGCTAAAAAACTACAAGAAAATAATATAGATAAAATATTTGGCTTTTCATTGCAGAGCACTAATCCTGAAACATTAAAGAATGTTAAAAGAACAAATACATACGATGTTAAAGGCTTCATTCCAATTTTAGAAGAAATGGAACAAAATGGTGTTGCAACTTATACTGAATTAATTTTTCCTATGCCTGGCGACACTGTTGATTCTTTTGTAAGTGGATTGCATGAAATAGTTGACATGCCAACTCCATTTCAAATGATTCAAATTAACAGTCTAAGTAGATTAAGCAACACTGAATTTAATACAGGTTTTCCGAAACTAACATGGAAAAATATATTAGGTACTGCAAAGCCGTACGACAATGACGTAACAGACGAAATATGTGTTGCAACTGAAACATTAGATAAAGAAAGTGTATTTGAAATGTTATTTTATAGTCGTGCATATCTAATACCAATGTATTGGTATGGATTAAGTACATACATTGCAGATCATTTACATAAAAATAAAATAATGAATAGAAGTGACTGGTTTGCAGATCTTTATAAAAAATTGCACACCGTTGATTTTTTTGTAAAACATAAAGAATACATGCGAGAACACTATTTTAATGCAATTGAAAATAATGATCATATTGGTTATTTTATAGAATCACTGCATTATACTGATACAGCGTATTCACATTTAACTTATGTTCAAAATGAAATATTTGATGTCATCGCAAACCTTTATCCTGAACACGAATCTGTAATATTTAAAAACAAAGAAGATTTTAAAATGATTGAAGATTTAGACCAGTGGATGAAGGCCATTCACATCAAAGGAAGATTTAGTAGATCATGGAAAAAAGAAAACAAATAACAATGAATAATCCCCTTAACAAACTAATCTGGAACAAAGTGCAAGAAATTTTTTACTGGAATATTGCACCCGAATCACCAATAGCACAACTGCCATTTACCCAAGAATTTATTACAGAATGTGAAAAAGAGTTTAGCATGACTGTTAGGGATATTTTTTATCCTATAAATCTTGGCACGGTTAGTCAATGGCAAGATAAAACTATGGGAGATTTTGTAAAAGAAATAGACAGTCAGTATCAAAACAATTACTTTGTTGGTGAAAATGGTACAAGTACTACAGGTGTTGTTGGAACAATCTACGATGTAAATGAAAAACCAATAACAAACAAGTGGAACATACGTGGTGAAGCACTAGTCAAGCGTTTACAAAAAATGCAAGAAGAAAATCCAGACTTGACGATATTAGATATGGGTTGCGGTGTCAATGAATACAAAAAGTATTTAAAAAACGTTACAGGCGTTGACCCATACAGACATGAAGCAGACATAATTGCAAAACAAAGTGAATTTGATCCAAAAGGACAAACTTGGGACGTAATAATTTGTTTTGGACCTCAAAATTGGTATACATATGATGAACAATATAGAAATTTTAAAAAACTTAAAGAATGCTTGGCACCGAATGGCTTATTACTTTGGAGTCATGTACATAACTATTACAAAGTTTTTCAGCCGGATGCACAGTATGCTCATACGTGGATTCACGGGGACATGGATCATGCCCAGCGCAATAGTGCTTTTTATTTTTATGATCGTGATTGGAAATATACTTGGTATTTCAACTGGACAGAACACGCTGTGGCGCAACTATCCGGGCATGTTAATCTTAAAATAAACAGTATTGATTATGATCATTGCAACCTTTACCGTCCTCCAATGTGGAGAATTTTTGTGGAGATGAGTCATGAATAGATGGGATATTACACGAGCACAGTCTGATTATCATTTCGATGCCTTTAGAGAAGGCGATCATGGAAAATATTTCAAAACAGTTGGCAACATTTATCAAGACTGGAACAATGAATTAGAGTATGCTCGACAACACGAATATGATTTTTATTGGCCTTCTCCTACTAGAAAAGATGGAACAACCCTTGACGGAGATCAAGACACCTTTAACTATTCTTATGAAGAACTATTATGCAAAGATTGGGGTATACCTTTAGATTTTGTAGTATATCGTCAACATGTAGTAGATGAAAAAACTCCTATTTTAAACAGTCTTGCAGAAAAAGTCGGTTTAGTTGGCGGCCAAACAAATATACAAACACAGTATACTGGTATGATGTTGCATTTGCATATAGATAGTTTAACTGGTTTAAGAAAAGGACGCAAAGATCATACTCATGACACTGGTGATCGCGATGAGTGGGGTCGCTGTTTTGTTATGTTGCATGACTGGGCACCTGGACACATTATACAGTTTGGAAATACATATGTAAAACCTTGGCGTGCAGGAGATATAATTTGGTTTGATTGGAGAAATATTCCTCACTCTACAGCAAATACCGGACCCTGGCCTAGAAGTATTGCAAAAGTTACTGGTAAAATAACAGATAAATTTTTAAAGTTGATTGAAAACAATGACACCTGAAGA
>JACCDX010338621.1_pt1 | contig 13762 bp, 16 predicted proteins | sample 7449681 | NCBI WGS metagenome assembly JACCDX01 (sample SAMN15323450, study PRJNA562643) | freshwater metagenome | isolation source: river surface water | place: USA:Blue River Watershed | collected 2017-08-18
AACCAAGAAGGCCGAGTAAAGTCACATGGCCGGGGAAGTCAACGTAACGATTGTTGGAAACCTAGGTAACGACCCTGAACTTCGCTACACCCAGGGCGGTATCGCAGTTGTTTCTTTGAACGTGGGTTCAACTCCACGTACCTACAATCGTCAAACCAGCGCGTGGGATGACGGAGAAACCGTTTGGGTTCGCTGCACCGCCTGGCGTGAGGTTGCTGAGAACATCGCTCAGTCACTCACCAAGGGAACCCGCGTCGTGGTCACTGGGCGTCTAAAGCCCGCTTCTGCCTACCAAACAGCACAGGGTGAGGCTCGCGCTTCACTAGAGCTTGAAATCGAGGAAATTGGTCCGTCATTGCGTTCAGCAACCGCATCAGTTACTCGTCGAGCTCGCGAAGCTGGCGCCGGTTCAGGCGCAGCGGCAGTAGCAAGTGACCCTTGGGGCTCAGCGCCTGCAGCATCTAAGGCCTCAAAGCCTGCAGATGACGCATGGGCTAACCCAGGTACCGCTGCTACCGGCGACGACACCCCGTTCTAATCAGACTTTAAAGACAAAATTTAGGAGAAATCATGGCTGCAAAGAGCGATCCTCGCAACAGCAAGAAGCCAAAGCGCAATGCAAAGAACTTGAAGGACGTGCCAGCAAAGGCAATCAAGGTCGGCGTTATTGACTACAAGGACGTTGCAACCCTTCGCAAGTTCGTATCAGACCGCGGCAAGATCCGCGCTCGTCGTATCACCGGTGTTTCTGTTCAGGAACAGCGCCTCATCGCCCGTGCCGTAAAGAACGCTCGCGAAATGGCACTTATGCCATACGCAGGCGCTGGCCGCTAAGGAGAAATCGAATGTCAAAGCTAATTCTGACCAATGAGGTCTCAGGTCTAGGTGGCGCAGGCGACGTTGTAGAAGTTAAGAACGGTTACGCACGTAACTACCTACTTCCACGTGGCTTCGCTGTTCTATGGAGCAAGGGTGGCGAGAAGCAGGTTGAGTCAATCAAGGCTGCTCGCGACGCACGCGCACTATCAACCGTTGAAGATGCACAGGCTCTAAAGGCTGCCCTAGAGGCTAAGGCTGTTCGCCTTACCGCTAAGGCTGGCGTTGGTGGCCGTTTGTTCGGTTCTGTAAAGACCGCAGACGTTGTAGCTGCTGTTGCTGCGGCTGGCCTAGGCCAGCTAGACAAGCGCAAGGTTGCATTTGTTGCTCCAATCCGCAACTCAGGTGAGCACCTTGCTACCGTTCGTCTTCACGGCGACGTTGTAGCAACCATCACCCTTCAGGTTGTAGGCAAGAAGTAATTCAAAGCCTGAGCTAGCTCAAGCTGAAACTGGGGATCACCTTCGGGTGGTCCCCTTTTTCTTTACTCAAGATCCGGTGCCTGGGAGCCCAGAATGCCAAGGCCCCAAAATCAGGAAATGTACGGTAATCCACCTGTGGATAATCGGTGGATAACTTTGGTCAAAACGGCCCGGCCGGCGCCAATCGGCGTGTCGTGACAAACTCTAAAGTTGTAGTTTAGGGTTATAAAATTAAAGTTATACACAACCACACTTGTCAGTAAATACAACGGTTTCCGAGTAGTTTCCACAAATTGTCCACAAATCTATCCACAACTTGTGCACAGTTATTACCGCGTGTCTCCACAGTTATCCACAATTCTGTTCACAAGTGCTTTTCACCAATCGCTGTCGGTAGTGGATGCTAGACAGGTACTGGCTCAGAATTGGGTCGCATATAGGAGTAATTAATGTCGCTTTTGTCAGTTCCACCGGTTGATCCAAGCCGCGGAAACGAGCGCATGTTGCCTAACGACATGTTGGCTGAGCAAAGCGCCCTTGGTGGCATGCTGCTCTCGCCAGAGGCTGTGGCCGAGGTTCAAGAGCAAGTTCGTGGAGCCGACTTCTACGCACCAAAGCACGAAGTCATATTTGAGGCCATTCTTACCCTGTTTTCAAAGGGTGAACCTACAGACGTTATTACTGTCACAGCCGAGCTAACCAAAAGTGGAAACCTGGTCAAGGCCGGTGGCGCTGATTACCTGCACACTTTGACCTCGATTGTTCCAACTGCCGCCAATGCTGGCTTCTATGCGCAAATCGTTGCCGAGAAGGCCACGCTGCGCCGCCTAGTAGAGGTGGGCACCAAGATTGCCCAGTTGGGCTACGCAAACGAGGGCGAGGTCGAGGACCTCGTAAATCAGGCCCAGGCCGATGTCTACTCGGTTACTCGTGGCGCTGCCAAAGAAGACATCGTTGACCTAAACGACTCAATCGAGGCTGCAATTCACGAAATTGAGCAGGCTCAGAGTCGCGGTGGCGACATGGTGGGTGTGCCAACCGGTTTCGCAGAACTCGACGAACTAACCCATGGTCTACACGGAGGCCAGCTAATCATTTTGGCGGCCCGCCCGGCTGTTGGTAAGTCAACCCTGGCCCTAGACTTTGCCCGAAACGCAGCTATCAAGCACAAGCGCGCTACCGTTTTCTTCTCGCTAGAAATGGGTCGCGCCGAAATTGCCATGCGTATGCTCTCGGCCGAATCACAAATTCCGCTGCAAAACATGCGCAAAGGTTCGTTTGCCGACAGCGACTGGACCCGTCTAGCTGCAGTTCGTGGCCAGATCAATGATTCACCGCTATACATTGACGACAGCCCAAACATGACATTGGTTGAGATTCGTGCCAAAGCCAGGCGGCTCAACCAGCGCGTTCCGCTAAAAATGATCGTCATTGACTACCTTCAGCTCATGACCTCGGGCAAAAAGGTCGAGTCACGCCAGCAAGAGGTGTCAGAGTTCTCTCGAGCCCTAAAGCTTTTGGCAAAAGAGTTGAATATTCCGGTTATTGCCATCTCACAGCTGAACCGAAACTCAGAGCAAACCAAAGACAAGAAACCAGAAATCTCGCAGCTTCGTGAATCTGGCTCGCTAGAACAAGACGCCGACGTGGTTATTCTGTTGCACCGCGAGGCCTTGGGTGAACGCGAGCACCCTCGAGCCGGTGAAGCAGACCTGATCTTGGCCAAGCAAAGAAACGGGCCTACTGGCACAGTTGTGGTTGCCTTCCAGGGCCAGTATTCACGCTTCATGAATATGAAGCAGTAGAAAACCGCGCCTTAGGAGCATGAAACAATAGTGTTTATGCGCATTCCATTGGCCATACAGGCTACCTCCGCACTCTCGGCCGGCATTTTCATTACCTTCTCACAGGTGCACGACGCATCAACTGCGGTAATCGGTCTTTTGGTGCTGTCGGTCGGCTGGTTGGCCGCATCAATCCTGAGCGCAGTCAAGAGCTACAGAGCTCAAGGATTTGTTCTGCACACCGTGATCGCAGTCGCCGCCGCCCTAATGGCAGTTTTGACGCTTGTCTTCAACGGAATGGCACAGCCAATTCTGATTTGGGTGCTTATTGCCCATTGGGGTTTTTACGATGCGCTAACCCAGGCCATTTTCGCGCGCAGAGCGCAGGCCAAGTCGGCAGCACGCCGAGACCACGCCATCAGTGCTGGTTTGGGCCTATTGCTTTACATTTCACAGCTGACCATTTTGCTTTTGGGCAACGATCCAGTTAGCCAAGTGGGCTTTTTTGGTGCTTATGCCATCATTTTGGGTGTTCACCAGGGAATTACAGCCGCCTCACCAAAGGCGTAGGCTTAAGCCATGGCAAAAACACCAAAGAAAAAATCAGAAGCACGCAGCCTGCGCACCTACCTAGGCCTATCATTCATTGCTGCCGTATTCGTAGGCCTCTTTGTGTTTTACGGTACCGGCGGAGTAACCCAGGCTGAGGGCGCGTTTCAGAGAACCCTGATTTGGTCTGGTCTAACCTTCATTACTTCGTTGGTCACCATTGCAACTTTGGCGCTAACCGTAAAAGAAAACCCAGGCGACCCTAACGAGCCAATGCTCAAATAGTCTGAATACGCTGGGCAAGCTGCGCCGCAACACCAACATAGGTGTGTGGGCGCAGGGTTAGCAGGCGGTCCTTGGCCTCTTGACCAATCTCAAGACCGTTCACGAAAGCCACCATGTCTTCGCCGCTCAGGCGCTTTCCACGGGTTAGCTCTTTTAGAAGTGCGTAAGGGTCATTGATGTTTGACCGGCCGGCAGCCACTTCGGCACGAATTACAGTCTGAATTGCCTCGCCGAGAATCTCCCAGTTGTCGCTCAAGTCTGCATCAAGAACCGGCACCGATAGGTCAATCTCGTTCAAACCGCGGGTGACGTTGTCTACCGCCAACAGCGAGTGACCAAAACCCAGTCCAATGTTGCGCTGTGATGATGAGTCGGTGAGGTCGCGCTGCAAGCGTGAGGTAATCAAAGTAGAGGCAAGGCTGCCCAAGATTGCGTTTGAAAGCTCAAGGTTTGACTCGGCGTTTTCAAAGCGGATCGGGTTGATCTTGTGAGGCATGGTCGAAGAACCAGTGGCGCCAGCCACGGGAATCTGCTTGTAGTAACCCATCGAAATGTAGGTCCAGATGTCGGTGCAGAGGTTGTGCAAAATACCGTTGAACAGAGCAACCGCGCTGTACAACTCGGCCTGCCAGTCGTGAGACTCAATTTGAGTAGTTAGCGGGTTCCAGGTCAAACCAAGACCAGTTACAAAAAGCTCCGACTCGTGAGGCCAGTTCACGCTTGGCGCAGCTACTACGTGAGCAGAGAAGGTTCCGGTTGCACCAGAAAACTTGCCCAAGTACTCGGTTGCCTTGATGCGCTTTACCTGACGCTCCAGACGGTGCACGAAAACTGCAATTTCCTTGCCCATGGTTGAAGGTGTTGCTGGCTGTCCATGGGTGTGCGAAAGCATTGACGCCTCGGCGTACTTGGCAGAAAGCTCGCGCAACTTGCTAAGAAGCATTTCAACTCGCGGCAACCAAACATCGTTCACGGCATCGCGCACGGTGATGGCATAGCTGAGGTTGTTAATGTCTTCTGAGGTGCAGGCAAAGTGGGTCAGCTCAAGCAGGTCATTGCGGCCCATTTCAGACAACTTGCCGCGAATGAAGTACTCAACAGCCTTGACGTCGTGCTTGGTAGTGGCCTCAGTTTCGGCCAGAGTTGCAACATCGGCGTCTGAAAAGTTGGTCACGATTGCGCGCAGTTGTGAAATCTCTTGCTCACTGATGCTGCTGCCGGTACCAAGTAGGTCACGAGTTGCCAGGTGAATCAGCCACTCAATTTCAACAGCGATGCGGGCACGATTTAGACCAGCTTCAGACAGGTGAAAACCAAGGTCTGAAACGGCAGCACGGTAACGGCCATCTAGCGGGGAAAGGGGCTGAATTGAAAGATTACTCACCCATCTATTTTGCCGTAAGTTCTGCACAGATTGGGGGCTTTGCTAGGTTTCGGTTGTAATGCTGTTGAACCATTGGCAGATGGATGCAATCGAACACACGCTAATGGCCGTTGTGGCCAGGCTGAATATGGCCACCCCAAACCCGCTGCTCTGGAACGGCAAAGCCGCCAGCACTTGCGCTGAAACGCTTAACAATTTGGCAAATGACATTAATCTGCTGCGAATACGACTTGGCTCGTGGGCGATGTAACGGTTTTTGGCGGTGACCCAGGCATCATTGCTACTCGCTTAGAAATTGAGCGGGTGCACGACTCTTTGGCGTTAGCTCGAAGCATGCTGCTTGGTGAACTCGAGGCCGCCGATTTCTTGACCCTGCCGATTCGCCGTATTGGGCTGGCGCTTGAGGCGCAACCGATTATTGAGCGCATTGGGCAGCTGCAGCAAGCCTGTCTAATTGCTGCCCAAGAGTATTTTGACGGAGAGGTTCAGCAAGCCAACCGAATAGAAGCCACAGAAATGGCAGTTGTGCCGTTGCTTGCCGCCGGACTGGCAGCCATTGGCCCGCAATTGGCTCCGTATCGAAACTCAGAACTCTCCGCCGTGGCGGTAACCGTGCAAAACAAAGTACCGTCGGCTACCTCGTTGGCAGCCCTGCTTACCCGGTTAGAAAGAACGGCCGCTGCGGCCCCAGGACAAGTTCGCATCGAACAGTTCGGCAGCCGGTTCATTGTTTACATTCCCGGCACGCAAAGCTGGCTGCCCATGGCGGGCAAGAACCCGCTGGATCTCACCTCAAACCTGCAAGCAATGGCTGGACCCGGGCTGGCCAGCAGCGAGGCGGCCGTGCAAAAGGCAATTGTTGCTGCAGGGGTTACCGCCGAAAACCAAGTGCTTTTGGTAGGCCACTCGCAGGGTGGCATGGTGGCCGCAAACATTGCAAGCAAACAGCAGAATTACAAAGTTGCTGGGTTAGTGACTATTGGGTCACCTATCAGCCAGCTCAATCAGAGCATCAGGGTGCCCACGGTATCGCTGCAACACACCAACGACATCGTGCCAAAACTGGATCTCAAACAAAACGCAATTGGCCAAAGCTGGGTCACTTTTGAACGTGAGGCCCCCACCCAAAAACACGACGGAAAGCCAGACTTGCTAGAAGCCCACGAGATTGGCGGTTATCGAGGCACAGCACTGCTGGCCGACGAAAACCTAGACCCAGGGTTGGCCCGCGTGCGTGAACAAATTACGGGGTTTGCTAACGGCCAGGGCAAGGCCACAATCTTTCAGGTGTCTCGTTAGAGCAGCTTGAGAGCTTTGAAGATTGCGCGGCCTAGGAACGAGGCAATGCTCATCACGATTGAGCCCAAGATTGCCCAGCCCAGTGAGTCAACGGTAAGGCCATCGGCGGTGAAGCCGTAAATGGTCAGCACATTGCCACCGATTAGCTGAGATAGCCAAGCCACAAATAGCAGCAGGGCCCCGTTAATCAGGAACGAGATAAGGCCAAAGGTCAGAATGTAGAGCGGTAAGGCCAAGACCTTAATAACCGGCGCAACAATGGCACTGACCAGGCCAAACACGGCACCAACCACCAAGAATGAGCCCGCGATTGACCAAAAATCGGTGCCACCATAGGGGTTCAGCTTGATTGCCGGGATGCACAGAGTGACAACCCAAAGGCCAATTGCATTAATAACGGTTCCAACCAGAAAACGAATCATGACTAGATTGTGCCACTCAAAGAAGTAAATTAGACGAGATGACTTATCAAGATGCCTCGAACGTTCCGATGGTGCAGCTTCTTTCACCAGACGGTCAGTACGGCGTGCCTGCCCAATACGCAGAGTACGGAAAATACATCGATCAGCTTGGGGAAGCCGACTTTCTCAAGTTCTACCGCGACATGGCCCGCATGCGCCGATTCGATAATGAGGCCACCGCGCTGCAGCGCCAGGGTCAGTTGGGTCTATGGATTCCCGCGATTGGCCAAGAGGCAGCACAAATTGGTTCTGGCTATGGGGTTGGCCACAACGACCACATTTTTCCGAGCTACCGTGAGCATGGCGTAGCAATCACCCACGGCATTGACTTGATGTCGATTCTCAAGATGCTTCGAGGCGTGAACCACGGCGGTTGGAACCCAGACGAAACCCGTTTCCACTTGTACGCAATTGTGTTGGGCACCCAGGTGTTGCACGCTACTGGCTACGCCATGGGCGTTAAGTTTGACGGCAAGGTGGCCACCGGGAACCGCGACGAAGACCTAGCTGTCATTTCATACTTTGGCGACGGATCAACTGCTGAGGGTGATGTCTCAGAGTCATTCCTGTTTGCTGCAACTACTCAGGCTCCCCTAGTTTTCTTCTGCCAGAACAACCAGTGGGCAATCTCTAGCCCTGTCACCTCGCAGACCACCGTGCCGCTGTACCAGCGCGGAATTGGTTTTGGCGTTCCTGGCATTCGCATCGACGGCAATGACGTTTTGGCTAGCTATGCGGTCACCAAAAAGCACATGGATGACGCTCGCAACGGCGGTGGCCCGTTCATGATTGAGGCTCTCACCTACCGAATTGGCGCCCACACCACCTCGGACGACCCAACCAAGTACCGCGATGCGGATGAGGTTGAGTACTGGAAAGCCCGTGACCCCCTGGCTAGATTCGAGAAGTTCTTGCGCCGACAGGGAATTGGCGATGACTTCTTTGCTGAGTGTGAGGCCGCCGGCGAGGCCCTCTCAGCCGACATCCGTGAAAAGACCTTTGCGCTTGGTCAACCACCAATCGAGAACATGTTCAAGCACGTTTACAGCGAGAGCCACCCGCTAATCGAAGAGCAGTTGGCTTGGCTTGAAGCCTACGAGGCATCATTCGGTCAGGGCGGTGCCAACTAATGAGCAACTTTGTAGAAATGTCGATTGCGAAGGCAATCAACGCCGGTATTCGCAAGGCCATGGCCGATAACCCAAAGGTTTTGGTCTTTGGTGAAGACGTTGCCCAGCTTGGTGGCGTGTTCCGTGTGACCGAGGGCATTCTTGATGAATTTGGCCCATCACGAATCTTTAATTCACCGATTGCTGAATCGGGAATCATCGGTACCGCAATCGGACTGGCCATGCGCGGCTACTCACCGGTTGCCGAGATCCAGTTTGACGGCTTTATCTTTCCTGCGTTCAACCAGATCACCTCGCAGCTAGCCAAGATGCAGAATCGCTCTGAGGGTTACACCACCATGCCAGTGGTGATTCGTGTGCCATTTGGTGGCGGAATTGGCGCAGTGGAGCACCACTCTGAAAGCCCAGAAGCTTATTTTGCCCACACCGCGGGCTTGCGCGTAATTAGCCCAAGCAATCCAAACGATGCGTATTGGATGATTCAGCAGGCCATCAAGAGCAACGACCCAGTGCTGTTCTTTGAACCAAAGCGCCGCTACTGGCAAAAGGGCATGGTAAACCTTGACGAGCCACCTGCCGGAATGCACAACGCAAAGGTGCTGCACCCAGGCACCCAAGTGACCGTTGCCGCCTACGGCCCTATGGTTACCGTGGCTTTGCAGGCTGCAGAAATTGCCGCCCAAGAAGGCACCAGCCTAGAAATCATCGATATGCGCTCAATGTCGCCAATCGACTTCACAACCATCATTGAATCGGTTAAGAAAACCGGCCGCCTGGTAGTTGCCCATGAGGCCAGCACTTTTGTCTCGGTTAGCTCAGAGGTCGCAGCCCGAGTTTCAGAGCTTGCGTTCTACCACCTGGAGGCACCGGTCATTCGAGTTGGCGGTTTTGACGTGCCTTACCCATCGGCCAAGCTCGAAGAAAAATTCTTGCCAGATGCCGACCGCATTCTTGAAGCGGTCGACCGCGTTTTGGCTTACTAGGTTTCGGACAGGACAACGACATGACTCAACTAGCGTTCTTCAACCTTCCTGACGTTGGCGAAGGCCTAACCGAGGCAGAGATTGTTTCGTGGAAGGTCAAGCCAGGCGACACCGTGGCGGTAAACCAGGTAATTGTTGAGATTGAAACCGCCAAGAGCTTGGTTGAGTTGCCTTGCCCATTCGCCGGCGTTGTTGCTGAGCTGTTTGCCGCAGAAGGCGACACCGTTGAGGTTGGCAAACCGATCATCTCGGCTACCGTTGCCGATGGTGCAGTTGGCACCGTCAGCACTAACACCAGCGCAATCCCGGTGATTGACGCAACTGCAGCACTAGCAGCCCACGAGGTTATTGCCGATGCAGCTGCCGCAGTTGCCACCGAAGAAAAGCAACCAAACCTAGTTGGTTACGGTGCATCAGGCCACGCGGTTTCACGCCGCCGCGGCCCGGTAAACCCAGCCCCTGCCAGCGTGGTCGCCGCCAGCGCATCGTTGCCGCTGATTCCAAACCCAGACACCACCTTGATCAACGTGGCCGCGATCACCGCCGAAGACAAGGTGATTGCCAAGCCGCCGATCCGCAAGCTGGCAAAAGACCTTGGCGTAGACATCACCAGTGTTACCCCAACCGGTTTTGCTGGAGAGGTAACTCGCGAAGACGTTCTTGGTGGGGCCCAGCAGGCATCGGTGTTTCGCAACCTTTCTACCCCTGAAGCACCGAGTGTTCGTGAAGAACGCATTCCGGTCAAGGGCGTTCGCAAAGCTATTGCCAACGCGATGGTTTCATCGGCTTTCACCGCACCTCACGTGAGCATCTTTGTTGACGTTGATGCCACCCGCACCATGGAGTACGTGAAGCGCCTAAAGGCTTCGACTGACTTTGCCGGCGTAAAGGTCACTCCGCTTTTGATTATGGCCAAGGCCATGATCTGGGCGGTTCGCCGCAACCCAATGGTTAACTCCACTTGGACCGACGAAGAAATCATCGTGCACAACTTTGTGAACTTTGGAATCGCAGCGGCTACCCCGCGCGGTCTAATCGTGCCGAACATTAAAGACGCCGACAAGATGTCAATGCTTGAACTGGCTAAGGCCATCGAGAACTTGGCCGCGGTAGCTCGCGAGGGCAAGACCACGCCTGCAGACATGAAAGATGGAACCATCACCATCACCAACATCGGTGTGTTTGGTGTTGACACTGGAACCCCAATTTTGAACCCGGGTGAGGTTGGCATTGTGGCACTTGGCTCAATTAGGCCAAAGCCATGGGTGGTCAACAACGAGATTCAGGTTCGTCAGGTCACCACCATTGGTGCAACTTTTGACCACCGCGTTGTAGACGGCGACGTGGCCTCGCGCTTTGTGCAAGACGTTGCATCGGTGATTGAAGAACCAGCCCTCCTGCTTGACTAATCGAAACCTGGGCTTGAGCCAGCTCAGCTGAGTCTTGCTGGTATTGACAATCATTATCAATAAGGCCTAGCCTTGAGTCATGAAGAGTTTCATGGTCAAGTTTGTTGCCGCGCTATCCGTAATTGCGCTGGTGGGAATCGCCCTAAGCCTTAGCGGGTGTGCCGCTGCGCCAAAGAGCTGGTCGGCCGGAACCGGTGAAATCAAGATTGTGGCCAGCACCAACATTTGGGCCAGCATTGCTGCTGAAGCTGCCGGCAAAGACGTAGTCACCGCCGAGGCCCTGATTTACAACATCAACCAAGACCCGCACTCATTTGAGGCTTCTGCCCGCGACCAGCTTTTAGTGAACCAAGCAGACATTGTGGTCGTAAACGGTGGTGGATACGACGAATTTATGACCGCATTGGTTGAGGCCGCAGACGCCCAGCCAACCGTATTGAATGCGGTAGACCTAGTTGGCACTCGCGAAGACGGCAATGAGCACATTTGGTTGGACATTGATCGAGTGCGAAAATTCGGCGCAATTGTGAACGCAGAGATTCAAAAGATGCGCCCAGACCTAGCTGATGAACTGGCTAAAAATTTGCAGGCCTTCAACAGAAACATCGATGACCTGGCTGCAAAGCAGGCCCAAGTAAAGAACAAAACTCAGGGTCTAAAGGTTATTCAAACTGAGTCTCTGGTCTCATACCTGCTTGAGGACACTGGCATGCTTGATGCCACCCCGGTCGAGATGACTGAGGCAGTTGAGGGTGAACGAGACATTCCGCCTTTGGCTATGAAAGAAGTGCAAGACCTAATCGATGCGGGCGAGATTTCAGCAATCATCGCGCCATTTGGTGGCCACTCAAGCGATTCACCACAGTGGACCGGAGGCGTGGTCAACCTGGGGTTTTATGAAATCTTGGGTCAAGACCCTGACACCTTTGAGCAGTACGACAAAACCTACTTTGACTACGTGAACTCTTGCCTAATGACTTTGCAGATGGCCAGCGAATAATGACCAACCCACCTGTACTCGAGATAAAAAACGCCACCTTTCAAGTAGCCGGTGGCGAGGGTGAGGCGCGCACACTCTGGACCAACCTCTCGCTAGAGGTTAAGCCGCAGGAATTCATTGCGGTGATTGGTGCCAATGGGTCTGGAAAAACCTCGTTGCTCAAAGCCATTCTCGGCCAAGAGCCATTGGCTGCCGGTTCAATAAAACTCGCCGGCAAACCAATCGGCCGAGGCAATCGCAAAATCGGCTACATTCCACAGCACCGAGCACTGGATGCCGGAACCCCACTACGTGCCCGAGATGTACTGCGCATGGGCTTAGACGGTCACCGCTTTGGCCTGCCTCTGGCAAGCAGGAAAGCAAAAGGCAGAATTGAACACATTCTGGGTTGCATAGACGGCTTTGCCTTGGCTAAAAAGCCAATCGGTGAATTGTCTGGCGGAGAACTTCAACGCCTGCGCGTGGGCCAGGCCGTTATTGGTGAGCCGGACTTGATTTTGGCCGACGAGCCACTGAGCGCGCTAGACCTGCATCAACAAAAGACCATTGCAGATTTGCTGGACCGTGAACGCCGAGAGCACAACTCTGCCGTGATGTTTGTGACGCACGATGTCAACCCGATTCTGTCTATGGTTGACCGGGTTTTGTATCTGGCAAATGGGCGGTTCAGAATCGGAACCCCAGACGAGGTTTTGACCAGCGAGGTTCTCAGTGAGCTTTACGGAACCCCGGTCGATGTGCTGCGAAACCAAGGCCACATTGTCGTGGTTGGCACCCAAGACCATGACCACCACCCAGATGAGGAGTGGACCTGATGGTGCTATTTGACTTCTCGAACTATGCCGAACTGATTCCCCTGGTTACCAATTCACTGGTTGCCGGTGCGCTACTTGCGCTGGTGGGCGGGTTAGTGGGCATCTTTGTGATGAACCGCGATATGTCTTTTGCCGTGCACGGAATCAGTGAGTTGAGTTTTGCCGGCGCGGCCTTTGCACTGTTGGCTGGGGTAAACGTAGTTTTTGGATCAGTGCTGGGCTCGATTGCAGCGGCATTCATTATTGGCGCGCTTGGCGCAAAGGCAAAAGAGCGAAACTCAATAGTTGCCGTGCTGATGCCGGCCGGGCTGGGCCTGGGAATCTTGGCTCTGGCGCTATACGAAGGGCGCGCTGCCAATAAATTTGGCCTACTCACCGGGCAAATTGTTGCCGTGGACGACCCTCAGTTGGCTTGGCTGGCAACAATCTGCCTAGTGGTTCTGGTTGTGTTGGCCCTGATTTGGCGCCCACTGAACTTTGCCAGCCTTGACCCAGAGGTTGCCGCTGCGCGAGGCGTGCCGACTCGAGCGCTATCGGTGGTCTTCATGCTGCTGCTTGGACTTGCCGTTGCCGCTAGCGTTCAAGTGGTTGGTGCGCTTTTGGTCTTGAGCCTTTTGGTTACACCAGCGGCTGCTGCCTTGCGACTCACCGCATCACCGCTATTGGCCCCCCTGCTCTCGGTTGCCTTTGCGATGGTTTCAGTAATTGGTGGCATCCTGTTGGCGTTGGGCGCAGGGCTTCCGATCAGCCCGTATGTAACCACAATCTCATTCTTGATTTACCTAGCGGCCCGATTGATTGAGCGGGTGAAGCAATGACGCAAAAACGAAATACGCCGCAAAAAGAGGCTGTGCGCTCGGCGCTGCGTAATGCCGCCGGCTTTGTGAGTGCCCAGCAACTGCACCTTGAGCTTAAGAATCAGGGTTCAACCATTGGCCTCGCTACGGTTTACCGGGCCTTGGCCGACTTGGCTGCCAACTCAGAGGCTGACTCTCTGCAGAGCAAAGAGGGCGAGGTTCTGTATCGTGCCTGCACCGCCGAGCACCACCACCACCTGATTTGCCGAAAGTGCGGCTTGACCCTTGAAATTGAAGCTCACCGGGTTGAGACTTGGGCCGACGAGGTGGCCAAAGAACACGGATTCACGAATGCGAGCCACACGATCGACATTTTTGGACTCTGCCAGGGCTGCCAAAGCTAAATATTTTGGCCTTAACGGCGTGTCAATCCTAGAAATTAAGTTGTGGGACTTGCTTAAGGGGTTGCCAGTCGCCTAAACTTGAGCAGTTGCCTAGATAACGTCTAGTCGCAGCCACATTTTTTGTACACAAGCCTTTGCCTTTACCGGCCAGCCCAAATCGGTGC
>JACCDX010075974.1_pt1 | contig 13760 bp, 10 predicted proteins | sample 7449681 | NCBI WGS metagenome assembly JACCDX01 (sample SAMN15323450, study PRJNA562643) | freshwater metagenome | isolation source: river surface water | place: USA:Blue River Watershed | collected 2017-08-18
CCTGCTTCGCTTTGTAGCTCACCAACTCGACGCACAGGTTGAGCAGCAGCAGGCAGCACGGCAGCACGTAGTAGTTGCGGACGATCTGGGCACCTTTCATCGCGCCACGACTCCGCGAGTCCCGCCGAAAGTGGCAAGCGATCTTGCGCCATTCGCGTTCCCGCGCTCCCTTCCGAAGCCGTCCAACGTCATGACGACTTACGTTTACGAAACCATTCCGCAAAAGCCCGGCGCCAAGTCCCGCCGCTTCGAAGTCCGCCAGTCGATGAGCGAACCGGCCCTCACCCACGATCCCGCGACCGGCGAACCTGTGCGCCGCGTGATCGCCGGCGGCTACGGCTTCATCGCCCAGAAATCCTCGCCGCCGCCCGCGGGTCCCTGCGGCAACGCCTGCGGTTGCTTCGGCCAAAACTGACCCGCCGCCCGCGCGCGGCCCGCCTTTTTCCTACATGATCAACTACCAAACCCCCGACCTCACCCAACATCCGCCCCGCAGCGTGCACGTCCGCCTCGGCGGCTTCGCCCACCTGCCGCGCCTGCTCGACAAGGCGCGGGCGTTCCACGCGGGCAAAATCGGCGGCTACCACTATCACTGCCCCCTCGACAAAGCCTTCTTCGCCCTGACCGGCATCAACCACGAGGTCTTCCTCGCCGAGGTGAAAAAAGGCGGCTCCGACTCCGAAATGCTCGCCTGGGTCCGCGCCAACACCACCCGCCTCCCCTTCGAGATTCGCGCCTGGTCCGAGTGGATCGAGCAGCACGGTCCCGGAGCGGCCGGCGGCCACGAATGGATGGCCGAGACGATCAAGGCCTCCGCCGGCGACCGCGACGACATCCGCTCCTTCGCCGACCTGCTCGACCTCGACGACTACGTGAGTTTCGGCGGCAAGGGCTGACGCCCTTCGCGGGACCTCCTCACGCCCACGGGCGCACGGCCTCCGCCGCGCGCCCTTTTTGCTGCACCGGTTCGGCCCCGCGCGCCGGCGCCGCGGTCACACCCGCACCGGCTGCGCTTTTTTCACGAAATCCGGGTCGATCGTAACCCCGAAGCCCGGCCCCGTCGGGCAACGCACCTGGCCGTTCTCGCATTTGAGCGACGACGTCGCGCACGCCACCGGGATCGTCGCGTTGCCCTTGAATTCCTGATACGGTCCGATGTTCGGCGTCCACGACGCGAACTGCACCACGTCGAGGTAACCGAGCCCGCCGCCCGACATGTGCGGCACCACGGTCATCCCCGCCGCCGCCGCCATCCGCGCCACCTTCGTCGCCCGGATGAAACCGCCGCCGTAGTGCAAATCCGGCTGCACGATGTCGACGCCCCGGTTGGCCACCATCCAGTGCCACCGGTGCAGGCTGAACTCCTGCTCGCCGCCCGCGATCGGGATCGTCAGGGCATCCGCCACCTGCTTCGTGCTCCAGAGATCGTCGAACTCGCACGGCTCCTCGTAGAACGCGTAGCCGTGCGCCTCCATCAGGCGCCCGATCCGGATCGCTTCCTTCGCGTCGTAGGAACTGTTCGAATCGGCATACAGCGTCATCCCGTCCCCGAAGGTTTTCCGCACGAGCGGAATCAGCGTCTCCGTCCGGCCCGGCAGCGAATCCGCGTTCCGGTTCATGCGGCCGCCCAGCCGAAACTTGATCGCGCGCACGCCCGAGCCCGCCACCAACCCCTGCAGATAAGCGATCTCGGCCTCGGGCGTGTTGCCGCGGTTGCCGCTCGCGTAATACACCGGGACATCCCGCCGCTTGGCGCCGCCGAAGAAATCGGCCACCGGACGCCGCGTAATCTGCCCCATCAACTCCAGCAGCGCCTGCTCCACCGCCATCACCGCCACCCAGAACAGCTGGCCCTGCATCTTGTAGTTGCTGCCGTGCCGGTAGACTTCGAGGTGCAGGTCATCGAGCGTGCGCGCATCCTTCTTCAAAAACGGCGCTACCACCGACCCCAGCAACACCGGCCACGCCTTCGCCATGATCGACGGGTTCGGCACCGTGATCGCCTCCGCGCCGTCGGTGGAACGCGCACGCACGAGGTAGTTCTTCTCGTTCCGCAGGAGTTCGATCGAGGCCACCGTCACCGGCGCCTTCACGAAGGAAACATCGAGCACCGGTGCATCCATGATCCGGCGCAGCTCCTCGGCGGAGGGGGTTGCGCCCTTCCCGGCACTCGCCGCCGCCGCGGACCCGCCCGCGAGCGGAGCGGCCGCCGCGAGCGCGGCCGACTGTTTCAGGAAGGAACGACGCGAGAGCGCCGGGGACACCGCGGTAGGCGTAGACGACATGGGGCGAGGGGTTGGGCTCCACGTCGACACGCCCGCGCCGGCGGGGCAAGTCCCCGCGTTTCGGACCGTCGTTTGTCCGCGTCCCCACCCCGCCGCGGTCAACCGATTCCGCGCCGGACCCGATGCCCGCCGCGCGTGATTTACGCCTTTTGCCAGTCGTTGCGCGCGGGCCGCGTGCGCAGGGCGTTCGCCGCCGCGTCGCCCGGAAACTCTTCTTTCACCGGATCCCACTTCAACGGCCGGCCCAGCTCCATCGTCAGCGCGCCGAGGTGCAGTGTGGTGCTCAGGCGATGCAACGCCTCCGCCGAATACATCGGCTCCTTTCCGTTTTTCAGACAGTCGAGGAAGTCGCGCTGCTCCCGCGGCCGGCGGGCCGGCAGCTTGCTCGTCGCCGGGTCGTATTTGCGCCGCAGGATTTCCGGGTCGCTCGCCTCCAGCCGGCCGAGCCAGCCCTTGTTGCCCACCCAACCCTCCGTGCCCTCGAAGCGGATCGCCACGCCATCCGACACCACGTCCATCGTCACGCCGTTCGCGTAGCGGTAGGCCAGCCGGTATTTCTGCGGCACCGAATTCACGCTGTCCGGCGGGATCTCGCCGCTGCCTTCGACGGCCACCGGACTCGTGCCCTCGGCGAAATTGGCCACCTGCGCCGTGTCCACCAGGTGCGCCCCCCAATCCGTCAGCGAACCGCCCGAGAAATCCCGGATCTGCCGCCACACCTGGTCGTCCGTCAGCGTCGGCGTGTAGGGCCGATACGGCGCCGGCCCCAGCCACAGCTCGTAATTCAGGTCGGCCGGCACCGGCGCCGGCGCCTCCTTCTTGAAGATCGGTTTTTCCAGCAATCCCACCCGGATGTGCTTCAGCTGCCCGATGGCACCGTTGCGCACGAACTCCGCCAGCATGTGGTATTGGATCACCGCCCGGTCCTCGATGCCGGTGGCGAACACCTTGCCGCTCCGCTTCACCGCGTCCGCCAGCGTGCGGCCCTCCGCGATGGTCAGCGTCGGCTTCTCGCAAAACACGTGCTTGCCCGCCGCCAGGGCCAGCAGCGACAGCGGCACGTGCCAGTGATCCGGCGTGGAAATCACCACCGCGTCGATGTCCGGCCGCGCCAGCACCGCCCGGAAGTCCGCGATGCTGTCGCAGCCTTTGCCCGCGTAGTGCTTGTTCACGACACCCTGCGCATGGTCGCGCCGCCGCCCGAAGACATCGCACACCGCGACGACGCGGCAGTCGTCCTGCTGCAAGAACGACATCAGGTTCACGCCGAGCCCGTGCTTGCCCACGCCGATGCAGCCGAGAGTCACGCGCTTCGAGGGCGCATTTTGGCCGAACAACCGCGCGGGCACCACCTGCGGCGCGACTCCGGCGGCCAACAGGCCGGCGAGGCCGGTTTTGACGAAGCCGCGGCGCGTGGTCGGCGACGGGGAGCGGGACGAAAGCGAAGGGTGCGACATGACGGGGAAAACAACGGAAAACCGGCGGGGTGAGACCCGCACTTTGCCCGGGGGCGCGCGCCGGCGTCCACCCCGAAACGCCGCGTTATTTTCCGACCGCCGCCGTGCCCGCGCGGAAATTCCCCACGGCTTCGCTCGTGCGCAGCGCGCGTGTGTAGACCCGCAGTCCCCGCACCGCCGGCGCCACGCGTGCCTTCGCGTCCGAGTTGGGCGTCCGCAAGGTCGGGCTGAAGCGTCCCCAGCCGAATTGCCGCTGGTCGCCGCCGTCGTGCAGCACGCCGTCCGTCACGAAGGAGATGATCTTGGGCCCGCCGTCGACGGTCACGACGACGTGGTGGCGGCGCCCCGCCAGCAGGTGACCGGCGTCGCTCCGCCACAGGGCCTCCTGCCGGCCGTCGGCCAGCCGCAATTCCAAGGCTCCGCTGGCCGCCGTGGTCAGCGCCAACCCGCGCCCGCGCGCATCGCGGTTGTCGAGCAGCACCTGTCCGGGGGCGAGCGCCTCCAGTTGCAGCCACAGCTCCAGGCTGAAACCGCCGCGCATGTCTTTCGCGCCGTGGTCGGCGCGCTGCGTATCCCGGGCGACGAACTCGGGCAGGCGCGGCAGCGCGACTTCCGTCGGCAGGGGCTTCGGCCCGGTCAAGTTCAGCGCGAGTCCGTTGGTCGCCACGGTCCGGGCCTCGAATTGGCCGAAAAGCCCGTCGACGAGTTCCGCCGGAAGCTCGTGCACCCGGCCGATATTCTTCTGCGTTTCCGTCAGGAAATATTTTCCGCCCTCCTCCACCAGGTCGGGATAACTCATCCGGATGAACGGATCGTCGTCGTAGAGCACGATCTCCGGCTGGGTCCAGTGGATCACCTTGCCGCCCGGGCCGTCGCGCTCCTCGCCGGCCGCCAGCCACGCCGGATTCCGGTCGTCGTAGGGATTGCCCGTGCGGCCGGTCGTGTCCGCCGCCATGCGTCCGATCACGGCGCCGCCGTGGTTGTGAAACCAATACAGGAATTTTCCGTTCGCCGTCCGCCACGCGAAGTTCGCCGCCCGGGGGTGTTTGATCCGCCGCCCGCCCGGCGCATACGCCGCGTAGGCCGGCGGCGTCCAGGTGCGCCCGCCGTCGCGGCTGTAGGCCGTCACCGGCCAGCCGTCCACCGTGCGGTAAATGCAGTGCAGCGAGCCGTCGCTCAGCCGCGCGATGCTCTGCTCCTCCGCCACCCGTCCGCCGCCCGGTGGCGCGCGCAGCCCGACGTCGCCGTCCGGCAAGGTCTCGAACACCACCTTGGCCGGATCGCGCTCGGTCAGAATGTTCGCGCTGCGCAGGAATGCGCCTTCGGACTGCGCGAAGAACCCCGGGCCCATCGCCCCCACCTTGTGCAACACCAGCAGGGCCGCGTCGCCGAGGACCAGCGGCCGGCCCACGTTCCAGAAGAAACGCAGCCGGCCGCCGTAGACGTTGGCCCGGTCGGTCGCGAATTCCCGCACCGGCACCTCGTGCCGCGCCGCCGACCACGTGCGCCCGTGGTCATCCGTGAATCTGAACACATAGTGACCGAGCGAATCGACGCGCTTGTAGACGCCGCGGTCCTCCCGTTTCACCTCCGTCACCCGGTCGGTGTTGTGGTTGTAGAACGCATAGACGCGCCCGCCCGGCACCTTCAGCAGCACGGCATAGGACGCCTCCGGCCCGTCCGACGGCTCCAGCGCCACCGGCTTTTCCCAGGTGCGCCCGCGGTCGGTGCTGCGCATCGACACCACATGCTGCCCGCCCGCCCCTTCCGCCCCGGGGCCCGTCGTGATCACGCACAGCCACGCGCCGTCGTCCGTTTGCACGATGTAGGGTTGGTCGGCGTAGCCCTCGCTCGGCACCGGCCAGCCGTTCGACAGGTGCCGCGGATCCGCCGTCACCGCGCCCGGCGGCGTCGGCGCGGACGGCGTCGCCGCCCCTCCGATGGCGCCAACCCAGAGAACGAGCAAACAAGGGCGCCAGGCGGTGCGGATTCGGGGTCGCATGAGGGCGGAGCAGAAGCGCCGCGCTGCGCCCGCGCGACGGTTTTTTCTTTGGTTCCGCGGCCGGCACCGTTTCCCTTGCCGCATGGTTTCTCCCTCCGCCACCGGCCCGTCCGTCGTCACGCCCGCCGTGGAGGTGCGTCAACTCACCAAGCACTACGTCCGCTCCGCCTCCCTCGCCGGCTGGCTGCTGAGCAATTTCCGCCCGACCAGCGCCCCGGAGGCGCCGCACGAGGACACGGTCTACGCGCTCAACGACGTCTCCTTCACCGTCGCCCGCGGCGAAGCCTTCGGCGTGATCGGCCGCAACGGCGCCGGCAAGAGCACGCTGCTCCAGATGCTAGCCGGCACGCTCCGCCCCACCTCCGGCGAGTGCGCCGTGCACGGCCGCGTCACCGCCCTCCTCGAACTCGGCTCCGGCTTCAATCCGGAGTTCACCGGCCTCGAAAACATCTTCCTCGCCGGCTCCATCCTCGGGCTCAACCGCGCCGAGATGGAGGCCAAGCTCGACGACATCGTGCGCTTCGCCGACGTCGGCGAATTCATCGGCCAGCCGGTGAAAACCTACTCCACCGGCATGATGATGCGCGTCGCCTTCGCCGTCGCCATTTCGGTCGAGCCCGACGTCCTTATCATCGACGAAGCCCTCAGCGTGGGCGACATCCTCTTCCAGCAGAAATGCAGCCGCCGGCTGAAGGAGCTCATCGACCGCGGCGTCACCGTGCTCGTCGTTACCCACGACCTGTCCTTCGTGCTCAACATGTGCCGCCGCGCCGTCTGGCTCGACCGCGGCAAGATCCGCTACCTCGGCGAGGCCGGGGCCTGCGTGCGCGAATACGTCGCCGCCATGGGCGCCGTCGCCGGCAACACCGCCGCCCCGTCCGCCGCGACCGACGCCCTCCCCGCCGCCGCGCTCCCGCTCGCCCCCGACCTCGCGCTCGACGGCAAGGAACGCCTCGGCGACGGCGGCGTCCGCGTCGCCCGCGTCTGGTTGCTCCACGCCGACGGTTCCCCCGGCGCCGCCTACCGCTGCGGCGACTGGGCCGCCGTCACCGTGCTGGTCTCCGCCCGGCGCGACGCCCGCGCGGTGAGCGCCGGCTGCGAACTGCGCAATCGCCACGGCCAGGTCGTTTTTGCCACCGGCCTCCGCGTCGCCCATCGGCTGATTGAAAACCTGCCCGCCGGCGCCTCCGTCCTCGTCACCATCCGCTTCCGCCTCGAACTGCAGGAAGGCCAATACACCCTCGACGTCGGCTGCGGCGCCGGCACCGACACGGACAACACCTGGGATCGCGTGCTCAACACCGCCGTGCTCGAAGTCACCAATCCCCCCGATCAGGAAGTGATCCACGGTCTCGTGCGCCTCCCCTACGAACTCCACGTCGCCCGCCCCCAAGCCTGAAGTCAGGCGGCACTCTCTCCGCGCGGCCGGGAACGTATCGCTCGTGCCGGTCTGCACGCCGCACCGTCCCGCTTTCGGTTCACTGCTTCGCCCCGCTCGCCTACCCACGCCGGGCGGCGAATGACGTCCCCCCGCTTCCCCCACCTCATGCCCCCTCTTCGTTGCCTCGCGCGCCGTGCGAGTTTGCTGGCCGCCGCCCTGCTTGTCGCCGCCGCAACCTTCGCCGCGGTGCCGGTCGATCTGGCCGGCGTGCATGCGGCCGGCCCCATCCGCGTCGCGCACCAACCCGAACGCGACCTCCTCACCGTCGAGTGGCCGGTCGACCAGGGCGCGGCGCACGCCCAGCTCACGCTCGCCCTCGCGCCGGGCCGTCCGCTCGTGCAGCGCCTCGCGTGGCTCGCGGGCCCCGAAACTCCCGCCACTGTCATCGCGTCCGACCTTTCGCCGCTCACCGTGCTCACGGTCGGCGAACGCGATCTCACCCGCAACGGGTGGATGGTTTTCTTCGACAAGGTTCACCTCCGCCCGTCCCAGCGGCACCCCGCCCGCCTCTCGCCCTCCGCCGTCCGCGTCGAATCGACGCCCGCCCGCGCCCGGATCCGCCTCGACGGCCTCGTCGCCGGCCCGTTCTCCGGCCGCTTCGAACTCACCGTCTTCGCGGGCAGCGCGCTCGTGCAGGCCGAGGCGGTCCTCGCCACCGCCGAAGACCGCCGGGCCCTTCTCTACGACGCCGGCCTGGTCGCCGCCCCCGGCCGCGCGCTGCATTACGCGTGGACCGATCCCCGCTCGGGCCCGCAGACCGCCCCGGCGGATACGCCCGCCGGCGTCCGCGCCGCCCGCCATCGCACCGCGGCGCTCGAATTCGCCGGCGGCAGCATCGCCGTCTTCCCGCCGCCGCACCGCTACCTCTACCCGTTGGATTTCTCCGACAACTTCGGCTTCAACTGGGTCGGCCGCCACTTCGACGCCATCGCCCCCGGCGACGGCGTGGGCGTGCGCCAGCCGCCCGTCGGCGACAACCGCTACGTCCCTTGGGTCAACGCCCCGCCGGGCACCGAGCAGCGCCTCCCGCTGTTCTGGCAATTCGCGCCCGCTCCCGCCGCCGTCACCCTCGGCGCCGTCGCCCGCTACACCCGCGGCGACACGTTCGCGCCGCTCCCCGGCTACAAGACCTTCACCAGCCACTACCACGTCGAGCACACGCTCGATCTGCTCGGCCGCCGCGCCGCCCCCGGAGCCGACGCCCGCGTGATCCCGCCCGACTTGCACGAGCCCGGCTTCGTGCGCGCCTTCAAGGCCGCCGGCGTCGACATCGTCCACCTCGCGGAATTCCACGTCGGCGCCACCCCGCGCCTCGGCACCGAACCCCGCCTCGCCCAGCTCCGGCTCATGCACGCGGAATGCGCCCGCCTCTCCGACGACCGCTTTTTGCTCCTGCCCGGCGAGGAGCCCAACGTCCACCTCGGCGGCCACTGGATCAGCTTCTTCCCCAAGCCCGTGCTCTGGGTGCTCAACCGGACCGGCGACAAGCCGTTCGTCTCGACCACGCCGGCCGGCGAAACCGTCTACCACGTCGGCAGCGCCGCCGATATCCTCGAGCTCCTGCGCCGCGAAGGCGGCCTCGCCTGGACCGCCCACGCCCGCGTCAAGGGCTCCATCGGCTTCCCCGACAACTACCGCACCGCGCCGTTCTTCACCTCGCCCCACTTCCTCGGCGCCGCGTGGAAGGCCATGCCGGCAGACTACGCGCGCGACACCCTCGGCTGGCGCGTGCTCGATCTGCTCGACGACATGAGCAACTGGGGCGCGGACAAGCGCGTGCTCGGCGAGGTCGACGTCTTCAAGGTCGAGCCGCACCACGAGCTCTACGGCCACATGAACATCAATTACCTCAGGCTCGACCGTCTGCCCCGCCACGCCGACGGCTGGCAGCCCGTGCTCGATGTCCTGCGCCGCGGGGAGTTTTTCGTCACCACCGGCGAGATTCTCGCTTCCGGCGCCCGGCTCGAACGCGCCCCGGCGGGCGACCGGCAGATCGCCGCGCGGCTGGAATGGACGCTCCCGCTCGCCTTCGCCGAGGTCGTCGCCGGCGACGGGCAGACCACGCACCGCCGCCGCATTGATCTTTCCGATACGGCCGCCTTCGGCGCCCGCCCCTTCTCCGCCCCGTTGCCCGCGGCCCCCGGCCTGCGCTGGGCCCGCCTCGCCGTCTGGGACATCGCCGGCAACGGCGCCTTCACCCAGCCCCTGCCCGTCGCGCCCTGACCGGGCGGCCCGCCGGTCGCGGCGGACCGCTCCCGCCGACGGAGGGATTTTAAGGGACTTCCCGGGCCGCGCCCGGCACGACCCGGGCTGACACCCAGCCACCGGCCCGCCGTGTGCTTCCACCGTCGCATGACCCACTCCCTTTGTCCGCTCCGTCGCCTCGGCGTGCTGGTCGCCGTCGCCCTCGCGGCCTTCGCCGGACCCGCCTCCGCCGCCCCCGCCCCGCGCAGCAAACCCATCCGCATCGCGGTGCTCACCTTCTCCCACGAGACGGTCACCTTCCTCCCCTACGACACCACGATCGACGACTTCACCTACGAGGGCTCCCCGGCGCGCGGCGACGCGCTGCTCCGCGCCGAAAGCCGCGGCTACATCGGGGGCTTCGTCACGGTCGCGCGCGAACACGACGGCGTCGAACTCGTCGGCATCGAATCGCCCCTCGGCTCCAAATCCGGCTCCGGCTCCGGCTGGCTCACGACCGAGACCTACGAACACTTCGTCGGCAAGATGATCGCCGACCTCAAGGCCCAGGGAAAATTTGACGGCGTTTACCTCGCCGTTCACGGCGCGATGGGTGTGCGCGGCATCGCACGCCCGGAAGCCGAGTTAGCCAGACGTGTGCGTGAAGTCGTTGGTCCCGACGCGTTCATCGTCGGGACCTTCGACCCGCACGGCAACGAGGACGACGCGTTCTTCAAGCACGCCAACCTCGCGTTCTGCGTGAAATACTACCCGCACTACGACAGCCGCCTGCAGGGCGAACGCGCCGCCCGCACGCTCATCCGCTCCATCCGCGGCAGCTACAAGCCCGTCCAGGCCATCTCCAAGGTCCCGCTCATCACGCCCACCGTCCTCCAATGGACGGGCAAGACCCCGTGGATGGACCTCGTCCAACGCGCGCTCACCTGGGAGGCCCGCGAGCCCGACGTTTACGTCAATTTCTTCTTCGGCTTCCCCTGGTCCGATGTGCCCGACGTCGGCATGTGTTTCCAGGTGATGACCAACGGCAATGCCGAGCTCGCCCAGGAGATCGCCGACGACATGGGCAAAACCGCCTGGCTCCTGAAAGACGAACTGCTCAACACCGCCAAGATCCACCCCATCGCCGAGGGCGTGAGCCTCGCGAAGAAAGCCGTCGCCGCCGGCCAGACGCCGGTTGTCCTCGCCGACCACAGCGACCGCTCCGGTTATGCCACGTGGGTGCTCGGCGAGGTCATCCAACAGGACCTCTCCGACACCGTCATCGTCACCGTCGCCGACCGCAAACTCACCGAAGCGCTCCGCGCCAAGGGCCTCCGCGTGGGCGATCCGTTCGATTACCCGGTCGGCGGCCTCGCCGACGAATCCGCCGGCCAGCCGGTGCGCATCGTCGGCACCGTCCAGCACGTCGGCGGCGGCCTGGGCCGGTCCCGCGCCCGCGGCGGCCAGCTCTGGATCAACGTCAAGTTCGGCAAGAACAACGTCCTCGTGATCAGCCCCACCCTCACGCAGATCACCGCCCCCGACCAGCTGCGCGACCTCAACCTCAATGCCGACGACTTCAAGGTCATCGCCATCAAGTCCCGGGTCCATTTCCGCCGCGGCTTCGACGACAACCGCTATGCCAAGACGATTCTCATCGTGGAACCGCCCCAGGGCTTCCTCGGCACCGTCCATTTGGAGAACCTCCCCTACCGGCACGTGGATTTGAAAAAATATTACCCTTACGGGCGCCCGACTTTTCCCTGAGCCGTTCGTCTTGCGCCGGCACACCCGCCGCTTTGGCGTCGTTTGCCGCCGCATGTCCGAATCCACCACCGTCACCGCACGCCCGTCCGCCGATCGCTACGGCGTGCTGGTGTCCCAGCTGCACACCGCCGTCGACCTCGACAGCTTCTGGCGCGCCAGCCTCCAGCTGCTCAGCGAGTCGGTCCCCCACCACTCCTGCAGCCTCCTCTACGGCATCGTCGACAAGGCGACCCTCCACGCCCGGCACCACATGCCCGGCGGCCGCGCCGACCGCCGCTCGGTCTCCAATCTCTTCATCGTCGAGTCGTTCCTCGCGCGGCACCCGCAGATCAAGCTCTACACCTACCGCGAGGTGCTGGCCGAGGATCCGACCGCCGACGAGCGCCGGCTCGCCCAGCAGGGCCCGGACGGCGCGCCGTGGGACGACTTCGTCCACCTCGCCTTCTGGGACGGCGACCGTCCCGACGCCGTGCTCAGCGTGCGGCGCAGCCGCCAGCAGGGCGCTTTCAACCCGGATGAACTCGGCCTCCTGCAAAACCTGCACCCGGTGATCGAAGCCGGCCTCCAGCGCCTCCGCCGCCTCGCCGAGGAACGCAGCCAGCACCTGAGCATCGAGCGCTTCCTGGCCGACGTCCCGGTGCCCGTGATTTTCCTCGATGCCCAGTTGCGCTTGATCCACGCCAGCCGCGAGGGCTACGCCGCCTGCGCCGAGTGGAACTTCGGCGAGAAATCCGCCCGCAGCCTCAATCCCCGCCGCGCCTTCCGCGTGCCCGACGCCATCGCCGAACGCTGCCGGGCGCTGGGCGCCGCCAAGTCCGAAGCCTCCGTCTCCACCCGCAAACTTCGCCTGCCCCACCCCGCCAATCCGCGGCTCGTCGCCCAGATCGTGGTCGATTTGCCCCAGGCGTCGCAGTGGGCGCGCCCGGTGTTTCGCATCGTGTTTCTCGTCGAGCGGAGCATCGACGGCGTCGCCCTCTCCGCCAACCCCGGCAGCGTCGCGTTGCTGCAACGCCTCACCTCGAACGAGCGCCGGGTCGCGCTGCTCGCCACCGAGGGCTTCAACAATCGCGCCATCGCGGAAAAACTCGGCAAGTCCCCGCGCACGGTCGAGTGCCAGCTCACCGAAATCTACCGCAAGCTCGCGGTGAAGAATCGCGTCCAGCTCACCCGCACGCTCGCCTGACGGGCCGCACCGCGCGCCGCTCGTCCGCCCGCACCGCGTCCGTTCTTCAGCGTCCCGCCGCAAAGGCGCGCCCGAGCGGCAGCGCCTCCCGGGTCCGGTAGATCCAAACCGCCGCCTCGCGCCGCATCCAGCCGGCAGCCTTGCCGTCCGCCGCCACGACGTGGTCCCAACCGAGCAACGCGCGGTCGACGATCACGAGGGTGCCCGGCAGCAACGCCGCCCCCGCTGCCGGCGGGCTCAGCTCCGACGGCACGGCGCGCAGTTCGACCGTCGCGGCGACACACGCGGCCCGCCCGTCGAGCAACGTGCCGTAGCTGCGGTGGCCGGCGTATCCGACAACCGCGCCGACCGCCCCCCACGACGTGACCAAGGCGCAGGCCAGACGCAGCGGGGTCCGCCCGACGCGATGGAACCTCAGCAGGAGCAGGCCAGCCAACCCCGCCGCGATCCCACCGGCGCCGGCGCGCGCGATCCCCGCCCATCCCGCGGGCGAACACCACCCGCTCCAGCGCTCGTGCCAGCGTCCGCACACCTGCCGGCGGAGGCCGGGATCACCCGCCACGATATGGACAAAACTCTCCCTCAATCGGTCCCGCGTCACCGCGTGGGCCGGGTTGCGCGCATACGCCGCCACCCGCTCCGCGTGGACCGCATTCCAATCGACCGCCGCCGCCGGTCGCTGCGCCGCGTCGCGCACCGTCGGGTCTGGCCCATCGGCCGCGCGCAAGGGCGGAGCCATTCCCGCCGCCATCGTCACGGCCGCCACCGCCGGCAACCAGTGCCGCGCGCGCATCGGCCAAGGGGTCGGTCGCTTCGGCAAGGCGGTCCCCGCCACTGCGGCCGCCGCACGCGCCGCCCAATCCGCGGGCAGCACCCCGTCGGGCGCGTAGAACCGATGCTCCGCCTCCGCCCAGAGAATGCCCCACGCCTCGCCGCCGGCCGCCGTCACTTCGGTCCGGGTCGGCGCCGCCGATTCCAGCGCGAGCAGCCGCCGCGTTCCCTCCGCCCACCGCTCCAGGTCCCGCACGCCGGGGCATCGCCCGCTTGCCGCCAACTCCTCCAGCAATCGTTGCAGCTCGCGCCGGACGCGCCGCCGCCCGCGCGCCGGATCGTCCCGCCACGCTTCCCTGCCGGCGAGCGCCACCCACAGCAGCGCAGGAATCACCAGGGCCCACGCCAGCAAGCTGCTCGCCGCCAGAGCCGGAGGCTCCGGCATCAACGCGCGCCCGGCTTCGGCTCCCGCCGCGGTGCCGATCCAGCCGAGAAAAGCGCCGACCTGGAAAACGGATTTCACCAGTCCCGTCCTCCTTCCGCGCCGCTCGGGTCCCCGGCCAGCGCCTGGAACAGCACCGCGGGCCTGTCCGCCTTGGTCACCTCCTGAAACCGTTTCAGGGTCAGCGCACGCCACGGATCCGGCCGCCCGCCGCTCCCGCCGCGGTGC